>ERZ778022.2421-NODE-2421-length-19693-cov-4.142937_pt1 | contig 19693 bp, 8 predicted proteins | sample MGYA00375752_ERZ778022 | MGnify/ENA primary metagenome ERZ778022 (study PRJEB29350, sample SAMN05389826) | bioreactor metagenome | isolation source: Thiocyanate bioreactor | place: South Africa: University of Cape Town | collected 2014-04-04 ... | reverse complement strand
CCGCCGTACTCCATGAAGGCATAGATGCCGTAGTCGGAGGCGGTGAAGGTGCCGCCCTTCACATCGGCAATCGCCTTATCGATCATCGGCGCACCGTGCCAGAGCGCGGACGCAAGGATGGTGCCCGGATAGTCCGCGGCCGTGTCGATGACGTTGCCGATAGCGAGGATACTGCGTTCCTTGGCCGCATCTGCGACACCGAAGCGCTCGGCATAGAGAATGTCCGCCCCGGCATCGATCATCGCGAAGGCCGCTTCTTTAGCCTTGGGCGGATCGTACCAGGAGTTGATGAAGCTGACGGAGAACTTCACCTCGGGATTGACCGATTGCGCGCCCGCCATGAAGGCGTTCATCAGCCGGTTCACTTCGGGGATCGCATAGCCGCCGACCATGCCGATGAGATTGGACTCGGTCTTGTCACCCGCGATCATGCCGGTGAGATAGCTCGGCTCGTGGATGAAGTTGTCGAAGCTCGCATAGTTGGGCTCCTGCGGCGGCAGGGAAGAGCCCATGAGGAACTTCACCTCCGGATACTCCGCAGCCACGGCGCGCGACGGCTGCTCGACGCCGAAGGCCTCGCCCACGATCAGCGCCACGCCCTGCTCGGCATATTCGCGCATGACGCGTTCATAGTCGGTGTTGGAGATGTTCTCCGAGTAGAGATACTCGATCTCGCCGCGCTCCTGCGCCGCGACCAGCGCCAGGTGAAGGCGGCTCGCCCATTGCTGCTCCACCGGCACGGTCCAGATCGCCGCCACCTTCAGCGCGTCCTGTGCCAGCGCCGGAACGGCCACGCCCACGGCCATCGCGGCAACCGCCGCCCCCAAGAAAACCCGCCGCCCCAAGCCAACCCTGTTTGTCATGATTGTTCGCCTTTTTCCCTGTTGGAGAAGTCGCCACGTCTTCCCGAGGCCTATCTGAGGGCAGAGCCGGCAACTTGGCAATCGGAATAGCGCGGCATCACCAGCGAGGAGAATTCAGCTAGCGGCCGGCACCCAGATGCGCTTGACCGGCGGTTGCGGACGGGCAGGATCGGCGTCGAAATAGTTGGCTGCCTCCCGCGTCTCCGGCCAGGCCGCAGCCGGATTGAAATCATCGAGGCGGTTGGCGGCCAGCGGCAGGAGCGGCGCGAGCAGCCCACGCCCCTTGATGAAACTGGTTCGGCGCACCAGCCGCGCACCGAACAGCAGTTTCGTCGGATAGCCACCCTGCCCCAGGATCACCCAGGGCTTGCGGCGGCGGATCGCCGTCTCGATGACCTTATAGAGGTTGTAGTGGACGAGATTGTAGTCCGTCGCCTCGGGCCAGATGAGGCCCATGGTCTTGGCGTAGAGAACCTCGCCATCCTCGAACATGAAGCAGTAGCCGATGGTGCGGCCGGCGAGACGATAGAGCAGCACCGTGACCTCGGCGAGCGCCGCGTGGCGGCCGTAATAGCCGGTAGGCTGCATCTCGATGCCGCCGAGGCTGACGCGGGCATGCGCCATCTGCGACAGCGACAACGCTTCGATCTCGGCTTCGAGCGCCGCATCGACGACATGCGTCTCCACCACCTCGATCTCGGCCGCGGCCCGCTTGAACTTGCGGCGCATATTGTAGCGCAGGTTCTGGCTGCGGCTGGCGACGTACGCCTCGATGCTCGCGTAGGGCAGGCGCTGCCAGGCCATCGGCGCCCCCGCCATCGGCAGGTAGCCGCGGCCGCGCAGCAGCGGCCCGAGCCAGACCGCATCCTCGGCGCTCACATCCATCATGTAGTGGCAGTGGGCGCGGCGCCGATCGGCCTCGGCTTCCGCCACCTCCAGCAGGGCGAGCAGGGCAGCATCGCGCGCAGCGGGATCTAGGCGGCCGGAGATGACGATCTGCGGCTCCCAGGTGTGCAGCCCTCCGAGCCCCGCAAGCCTGAGATAGCCGGTGTGGCTGCGCACCCGTCGCAGGGCGGTGACGGCGGGCCGCCAGCGCGGCGCCTCGGCGACGAGATCGAACGGAAACCACAGCAGTGAGGCGGCAGCGACCGGCGTTTCACCGTCCCAGACGACGATGGAGCGCATCTCGGCGGCGTTGCCGCCCTCCAGAGCGCGCAGATAGGCCGCCCCCTCGCCGCGATCCCCGAACAGCGCCGCAACGCCCGGATGGGCGTAGGCTGTATGATCGCCAAGCACGGTACGGAATGCGCTCCCCATCAGCCCGCCTGCTCCGGATTGGGCGTCCAGATGCGCTTGACCGGTGGCGGCAGTCGAGCCGGATCGGCATCGTAGTAGTTGGCGGGATCGACCACCTCGGGCCATTGGCGGGCCGGATTGAAGTCATCGAGGCGGCCGGACGCGAGGGGCAGCAGCGGACCGGCAATGCCGCGGCCCTTGATGTAGGTGGTGCGCCGCACCAGCCCGGCGCCGAAGCGCAGCTTGGTCGGATAGCCGCCCTCGCCCAGCACCAACCATTTCCCGCCGCGGCGGATCGTTGCCTCAATGGAGCAGAAGAGGTTGAAGTGGATTAGGTTGTATTCCGTCGCCTCCGGCCATGACAGGCCCATGGTCTTGCCGAAGCAGACCTCGTCCTCCTCGATCAGGTAGCCGAAACCGACAAGCCGCCCGGCCAGCCGGTAGAGCAGGATGCGCACCTGCCCCAACTCGGCCATGCGCCGATGAAAGCCGGGCGGGAACAGTTCGACGCCACCGAGCTTGGACCGAGCGTGCTCGTGCATCGACAGAGCCAGCCGGTCAAGCTCCGCTTCGAGGTCCGCATCGACCGTGCTGGTTTCGCTCACCGCGATCGCCTCGCGGGCGCGTGCCAGCGTCTTTTTCAGGTTCAGCCGGGACTTGCTGTGCCGCGACGCAAAATAGTCCTCGATCGTCGCGAAGGGCAGGTGCTGCCAGGGCATCGGCAGGCCTTCCATCGGGAAATAGCCTCGGGCCCGCATCAGCGGCCCGATCCAGGTGGCGTCGGCGGTGCCGATGTTCATCATGTAGTGGAAATGCGCCCGTCGGCGCCCCGCCTCCGCCTCCGCGACATCGATGAGGGCGTTGAAGGCGGCATCGCGGCCCGCTGGATCGAGACGGCCGGAAATGACGATCTGCGGCTCGCCCGTATGGAGGCCACCCAGCCCGCAGAGCCGCAGGTAGCCGGTGCGGGCCCGGAACTTGCGCAGCCGATAGATGGCCGGCTGCAGCCGCGGCGCATCGGCCACGAGGTCGAACGGCAGCCACAGCAGCGAAGCAGCCGCCACCGGCTCCGTGCCCGCCCAGATGACCACCGATTTCATCTCGGCCATGCCGCCCGTACCGAGTGCGCGGAGGAAAGCGGCACCCTCGCCGCGCCCGGCGAACAGCGCCGCGACGGCGGGATTGGCATAGGCTTCAGGGCCGCCGAGCTCAGCCCTGAAAGCGGAGGTGACCATCTCAGGCAGCGGACCGGGTGGCACCCTCGGCGCCATCGACCAGCCGCGCCACGGCAACATCGGTGATGGCCGCGACGTCTTCGGGCGTCAGGATGCGGGTGCTGAAATTGACACAGAGATCGAGGGCGCCATCGCGTTCGCTGGCAATCGCCATCATCGACGGGCCGAAGAAATCCAGCGACACCGCCATCGTCACGTCTTCCAGCACCAGCGCGCCGTAGCTGCGGCCGAGCCCGGATTCCCCGGCCGTTGTCACCGTCAGGCAATCGAGCCGGCGACGATGCGTCAGCGTCGGCCAGGCTTCGGTGCGGTAGCGGGACCAGCTGGGCACCTTGAGGATGGAGGCAACCTTGTGGTCGCGGGCGACGGTCGAGACCAGCCGGAAGGCGACATCCCGCGCCACCCCCCAAAGCCCGCCGGCCAGCTTGTGGCGGGTACGGATGATGTCGACGTAGCAGCCATGGGTATCGGCGCTGAGCGGCGGCTGGCACAGGCGCCGCAGATCGAGGGTGGAGAGGAAAGTCAGCTCGTCGAGCCCGTAGCTGTCGCCGATCGCCAGCAGGAAGGCGGCCGAGACGGCACCATGCAGCGTGGCGCCCCTGGCCTTGGCCGCCGCCTTGAGCCGGGTAGTGGTGGCTGCATCGATGGTGCGCGAGATCACCCGCGTCGCGACGGCGCCCCGCACCCGGCGGTTCGGCAGGCGGATGGAGCTCTGATACGCCCGGCCGCTGTCGGATTTCGCCGGAAAGCGCTCTTCGAGCGCCGGCGGCAGCGTCTGGACGGTCGGAGCGGGACCGGATTCGAGCCCGGCCAACTGCTCCATCAGGTGCCGGCTGGCATTGGCGATGGACGGCGCATCGATGGTGGCATGGTCGGCACACAGGATCAGATGAACGACGCCGGCGGTCGCCGGATCGCGCACCAGGGTCACCCGCAGGCGCGGGCTGTTGTCGCGGAGCAGCGGCTGTCTCGCCTCCGCCGCCAGCACATCCCCCCAGGCACCCTCGACGATGCGCAGCGGGATACGTGACGTTCCCTCGGTTTCGAAACGCGGCTGGCGGTAAAAGAACGGCGGGACCGAGCGGAGCACCGGCCGGCCGTAGCGGATATGCGCCCGCAGCAGCGGATGCCGACGCTGCAGATCGTCCAGCGCCTGCCGCAGCGCCGCCTCGGGGACTTCGCCGCGAATATGCAACACTTGCAGCGGCACCAGCGCGCCGACCTTGTGCAGGCCGTGAAACAGCTGCTCGTCCTCGCCCAGCGGCCGGCTATCGCTCATCGGTTCGGTCCCCTGTCACGGTGCGGCGGCGGGCAATATGGGCCCCGCACTGGGTACATTTCAGGATTTGATGCAACAGGTTGCCGACAATGTGGTAGGTGCCCGCACGAATTTGGGGCTGGCAGACGAATGATCTTGTATTGGGGCGCCGAAAACGCACCGTCGGCAAGCTTAGCACCCGTCCATGAAGGGCGGAAGCGGGCGTGTCCGGCCGGTCGAACCTTCGGCTCCAGACAGAGGCGCCATGCCGCGGTGCAGCTTGACTTGTCCCAAAATTGGACAGCAGACTTGGCTTCCGGCCCTCCTTTCCCCGCCCATCTCGACAGATGATGGCGGGTTGCCGGCATAGAACGCGGGGGGCTGCGTAGTGGATGGACTAAAACCGGATGTGCCGCAGGGTGAAGTCGTGTCGAGCGTTCTGAGCGATGACGACATCATTGCGGTCGTCGGCATCGGCTGTCGCTTTCCGCGCGATATCCGGGGCGCTGAGGACTATTGGACATTCCTGTCCGAAGGCCGGACGGCTGTTGCCGAGTTCCCCGCCGACCGCTTCGGCGTCAACGCCGTCTACAGCGAGAACCCCGACGCACTGGGCCGCGCCAGCACCAAGTGGGGCGCGTTTCTCGGCGACGTGCGCGGCTTCGATGCCGCCTTCTTCGAGATCTCGCCACGCGAGGCCAACAGCATGGACCCCCAGCAGCGCCTGCTGCTGGAAGTGGTCGAGGACGCGCTCGAAGACGCCTGCCTGACCCGCCAGGAGGTGCAGGACACCCGCACCGGCGTCTTCGTCGGCATCTCGACCTCCGACTACGGCAACCTGCAGCGCTACCAGCACACCCGCTCGGACGTCTACGCGGGCACGGGCTCGGCGCTCTCCATCGCCGCCAACCGGATTTCCCATCGATTCAACCTGCACGGCCCCTCGAGCAGCGTCGATACCGCCTGCTCGTCGTCACTGGTGGCGCTCGACCAGGCCACGGTGAGCCTGCGCAGCGGCCGTTGCGACATCGCGCTGGCCGGCGGCGTCAACGTGCTGACCGATCCGGCGGCCTTCATCGCCTTCTCCAAGGCCGGCATGCTGTCGCAGACCGGTCGCATCTCGACCTTTGACGAGCGCGCCAACGGCTATGTGCGCGGCGAAGGTGCCGGCGTCGTGGTGTTGAAGCGCCTCTCGGATGCCAAAGCCGCGGGCGACCGCATCTATGCCCTGCTGCGCGCCACGAGCGTGAACCAGGACGGCCGCACCACCACGCTGACGGCCCCCAGCGAAACCGCCCAGCGCGAAATGCTGGAAGAGTTGTGCCGCCGCGCCGGCATCGCTCCGGACGCTGTGGACTATGTCGAGGCCCATGGCACGGGCACGCCGGTCGGCGACCCGATCGAGGCGAGCGCCATCGGCACGGTGTTCGGCCAGGCCCGCGACGGTGACCCGGTGCTGGTGGGCTCGGTGAAGCCCAATATCGGCCACCTTGAATCGGCCGCCGGCATTTCCGGATTCATCAAGACCGTGCTGATCGCCCACCACGGCGAAGTTCCGCCCAACATCAATTTCGCCACGCCGAACCCCAACATCCCCTTCGACGCGCTCAACATCCGGGTGCCGCAGCAGCTGACCCCGATCGGCAGCGCCGAGCGCGCGCCGCTGGTGGTGGTCAACAGCTTCGGCTTTGGTGGCACCAATGCCAGCGCCCTGCTCGAAGGCGTGCCGCGCGAGGCAAGCGCTGCGACAGCCCACGCCGGAGCCAGCCGCGCCGTCGTCGTGCCGCTGAGCGCCGCGAGCGAGCAGAGCCTGCGCGACAATGCCGCCGCGATTGCCGATCTGATCGAGGTGGGTGAGCGACCGGTGGCCGATATCGCAGCCTCGCTCGGGCGCTACCGGACCACGGGGGCCCGCCGCGCCGCCGTGATCGCCACCGGCCGCGAAGATGCCGTGCTTCGGCTGCGCGAACTGGCCGCGAACAAGGTCGTGCCGCTGCCGCGCGGACAATTGCCCGTGCATGTGTCCGGCACCGCGAAACCGCGGCACCGCATCGCCTTCACCTTCGCCGGCCAGGGCGGCCAGTGGTGGAAGATGGCCCGCCGGCTGCTGCAGGAAGACGACGCCTTCTCGGGCGTCTTCAACCGCTTCGACGACCTGTTCACGGAACTCTCGGGCTGGTCGATCAAGCGCGAACTGCTGCGCGACGAGAACGAGACGCGGCTGGGCGAAAGCCTCGTGGCGCAGCCCGGCATCTTCGGTGTCGAGATCGGGCTTGCGGCGGCCTGGGCGGCGCGTGGTGTGCATCCCGATGTGGTTATTGGGCACAGCTTCGGCGAAGCCTCTGCGGCGCACGTCGCCGGGGCGCTCAGCCTCGAGGAGGCGACGCGGCTGATCAGCGTGCGCGCCCAGATGCACGAGCAGGTCGGCCCCGGCGGCAAGATGATTGCCGTCGGGCTCAGCACCGATGCGGTGCTGGACCTGATCGGTGCGGATACCGGCGTCGATTTCGGCGCCTTCAACACGCGCGATACCACGACCCTGTCCGGACCCGGCGACGCCATCGACGCAGTCCATGCGGTCATCGCCGCCAAGGCGCCGGATGCCCTGTTGCGCCGCATCGACACCGACACCGCCTGGCATTCGCGCGCGCTCCGCGTCGCCGAAGGCTGGTTCCGCGCCCAGCTCGGCCATATCGAGTTCACCGCCCCCAGGATCGCCTTCGCCTCGACGGTGACCGGACGGCTCGAGACCTCGTTCGGGCTCGACTACTGGTGGGAGAACCTGCAGCGCCCGGTCAGCTACTACCACGCGGTGGAGCTGGCGCTGGACCTGGGCGCCGACACCTTCCTCGAGCTTTCGCCCAGCCGCGTGCTGAGCGGCCCGAACTCGCGCGTGGCCGCGGAGCGCGGCGCCAAGGTGACGGTGATCAACTCGCTGCAGCGCGACGCCGACGACTTCCACGGGCTCGCCGTGGCTGCTGCCGAGCTGCATTGCGCCGGCGTGGCGCTCGACTGGCCGGCCGTCACCGGCGGTACGGCCTCAAAGGGCGGCCTGCCGGGTTACGCCTGGGACCGCCAGGACTACTGGCACGAATCCGAGGAAGCGCACGCGCTGCTGTTCGAGGCAAACGAGCATCCGCTGCTGGGCCGCCGCAAGAAGGGGCCGGGCTTCAGCTGGAGCAACGAGCTCAACCTGACTTCGGAGCGCTATCTCGCCGGGCACGGCATCGAGGGCGACACCATCTTCCCCGCTGCCGGCTATCTCGAGATCATGCTCGCCGCCGGCCGGGAAGCGCTGCCCGAAGGCGTCATCGAGCTGACCGATGTCGAGTTCCTCGCCGCCATGTTCATCGGCAGCGAAGACGACGTGCTGCTGACCACGAACTATGACGAGCGCAGCGGCCTCATCGAGATCGCCAGTCGCGTTCGCGACGAATCCGCCAGCTGGATACCGCGCGCGCGGGGGCATATGCGGTTGACCGATGTGGCGCCGCTCCCCGCCGCCCCGGCGACCGAACCCACCCTGGCCGAGATCGACAAGGCCGCCTTCTACAACGAAACGGCGCTGCATGGGCTCAGCTATTCGGGCGCCTTCCAATCGGTCGAGCATGTCGATATCCGCGGCACGCGCGCAGTCTCCGAGATCGTGACCCCCGACGAGACGGCGGAAACGATCGCCCCCTATCTCGCCCATCCCGGCCCGCTGGATTCGGCGCTGCAGACCATCGTCGTGCTCGCCATGGGCGGCGACGAGGACGAGTATCCGCTCTACCTGCCGGTTGGCGTTCGGCGCATGCGAATCGCGGGCCCGCTGCCGAAACGCTTCACCGCCATCGCCCAGCTTGAACGGGCGCGCAGCGGCAGTGGCCTCTTGGCCGACTACGTGTTGCTGGATGATGCCGGCACGCCCGTCGCCTCCATCGACGGCATGGGCTTGCGCAAGGCCAACTCGCGCCGCGAGGCCTCCGTCGAGGAATCGACGGCTCACCACCTGATCGAGAATTTCGTCGAGACCACGCTGCCCGCCGCCGCGGCCGATGCGCTGGCCGACAGCGACTGGCGGGTGATCGCCGAAACCGAGGCCGCCGCCCGGCCGGTGGTCACGGCCATCGCCGCCACGGGCGGCAAGGCCAGCTGGGCGCCGCTCGATGCCTTCCTCGATTTCAATCGTCTCGACGACGCACTGGCGGGGGCACCGCTTTCGGCGGGCCGCAGCGGGATCGTGTTTGCCGCACCTTATCTCGTCGACGGACTCACCGAGGCGGCAACCGGGCGCGACATCGCGGCCGCGGTCGAACGCCTGTCCACCGCGCTGATCGGCATTGGCCGCTGGGTCAATGCCCAGCCGGGCGCAACAAAGCCCGAAATCGTCGTGCTGACGCGCAATTCGCGCAGCGCGCCGGGGCAGACGCAGACATCGGTGGATGCCCTGGTCGGCACCTCGATGGCGGGACTCGTGCGCACGATCTCGAACGAATGCGCCGAGAGCGCCGTGCTGGCGATCGATGCCGACGACAGCGCCGGCCTCGACCTGCTTGGCGCGATCCTGACCGACGCGCGCGGCGAGACCGAATGGGTGCTCCAGCACGGCACCGCCCTTGTGCCGCGCCTGCGCAGCGTGAAGGCAAGTGATCTGCCGCGCCAGCGGATCAAGGCGGAAGCCTCGGGCGAGATCAACTACGTCGTCACCATGCAGGCACCGGGCTCGATCAACGGCCTCGTCTTGGAACAGACGCCCGTTCCGGCGCCGGGTCCCGGCGAGGTGCTGCTGAAGACCCTCGCAGTCGGCTTGAACTTCCGCGACGTAATGGCCGCGACCGGGCTGCTGCCGGCCGAGGCCGAGCCCGATCCGGCCTGGCTCAACCTCGGGCTCGAATTCAGCGGTACCGTTGTCGCCATCGGTGAAGGGGTCACCAGCCTCGCGCCGGGCGACCGCGTCATGGGCATGGGACGACGCTGCCTCGAAGCCTACCGCACCGTGCCGGCCGACGTGCTGGTGAAGCTTCCCGGCAATGTCGGCGACGATGACGCGGCGACCATCCCGTCCGCCTTCGCGACGGCGTGGTATGCATTGAAGCATGTGGCCCGCATCCAGGCCGGCGAACGCATCCTCATCCACCTCGGGACGGGCGGCGTCGGGCTCGCGGCGATCCAGATCGCCCGCAATGCCGGCGCCGAGATCTTCGCCACCGCTGGCAGCGAGAGCAAGCGCCAGTACCTGCGCGACCTGGGCATCGCCCATGTGATGCAATCGCGCTCGCTGAGCTTCTTCGACGACGTGATGGCCGCCACCGGCGGCGAAGGCGTCGACGTCGTGCTCAACGCGCTGCCGACTGCCTACATCGAGCGGGGCGTGCAGCTGCTGCGCCCGTTCGGCCGCTTCCTCGAGATCGGCAAGCGCGACGTCTATGCCAACACCCCGGTCGGCATGCATGCGCTGCGCCGCAACATCTCGTTCTGCGTGATCGACCTCGCCGCGATGGCCAGTGACAAGCCGCAGCTGCTCGCCACCGTGTTCAGCGAAGTGGTGCAGGAGTTCGAGGCCGGACGGCTGAAGGCGCTGCCGCTGAGCCGTTACCCGGTGGACAAGTCGTCCGACGCCTTCCGCCTGATGTCGCAGGCGCGGCACATCGGCAAGGTGGTGATCGGGTTTGGCGACGGCCCGGTATCGATCGCTGCGGCGGCCGAGACCGGCTTCGCGTTGCGCCGCGAGGGCAATTACCTCATCACCGGCGGCTCGCGCGGCTTCGGCATTTCGGTAGCTGAATGGCTGAGTGCCAACGGCGCCGGCGAAGTCACGCTGGCCTCGCGCTCGGGCAGCGTGGATGCCGAACTCGGCTCCCGCATCGAGGCAATTCGCGCCCGCGGCACGGTGGTCACCTCCGTGAGCCTCGATGTTGCCGACGACGTCGCCGTGGGCCAGCTCGTAGCGCGGCTTGCGACCGCTGCCCGCCCGCTGCGCGGCATCGTGCACGGCGCGGCGGTGGTCCGCGACGCCCTCATCGGGCAGCTCGACCGCGACACCATCGCGGCCGTGATCGAGCCGAAGGTGGCCGGCGCCTGGAACCTCCACCGCGCCCTCGATGCGGCAGGAGCCGAGGTCGATTTCTTCGTCAGCTTCTCGTCCATCGCGCAGGTCATCGGCTCGGTGGGGCAAGCGAACTATGTCGCCGCCAACGCCTTCCTCGACGGTATCGCCGCCTATCGGCGGGCGCTGGGCCGGCCCGGCCTCACCATCGACTGGGGGGCGCTCGCGGACGCCGGGTTCGTGGCCCGCAACGACCAGCTCGCGCGCTATCTCGACAGCATGGGCATGGCGCCGATCAGCGACGCTGAAGCTTTCACCGGACTCAGCCAGAGCCTCGGCAGCGATGTGGCGTCCGTCGCCTATGCGCGCATCGACTGGTCGCGCATGAGCCGCGCACTGGGCGCCAAGGGCACCAATCCACGCCTCTCCGATGTGGCATCGGGCCGGCGCGAGGGCAGCCACCAGATCCAGGCCGAACTCGCCGGGGCCGCGCCGGCGGAGTGGCCCGGCATCGTCCAGAACTTCGTGATCGCCGAAGTCGCGACGGTGCTCGGCGCCGATGCCGGCGAACTGACCCCGGCGCGGGCGCTCACCGAACTCGGCTTCGATTCGCTCTCCTCGATCGAACTCAAGAACCGGCTCGAAGGGCAGCTGTCGCTGTCGTTCACGGTCGGCGCATTCCTCCAGGCGAAGACCCTCAAGGACCTGTCGCAGCTCATCCATGAGCTGCTGGTGCAGAAGGCGAAGACCACCGCGAGCGCGGGCAGCGACACCGATGCTGCAAGCGCGGCGTCCGATTCCGGCATCGACGGCTTCGCGCCGTCTCCGAGCCAGTTGCGCAACCTGCGGCTCGCCACCGGATCGATGTCGACGTCCGAAGGCCGGCTGGCGCTCGAAACGGCCGGCAGCCTGCGTCTGGCCCGAAAGGCCGACGCTAAGGCCGTCGCCGAGGCGTGGGCGCAAGTGTGCGCGCGCCACCCGATGCTGACGCTTGTTGCACAGGACTCCGGGCTGGTGCTTGGCGCCGCGCCCCAGGTGGAAACGACGGACGCATTCGAAGCGGGGCTTGCTGCCGCCCTCGATCTCGCCGCCGGGCAGCCGGTGCGTGCGATTGCCAGCGCTAATGGAATGCAGCTCGGGCTGCGCGCGCAGGCATCCGTCGCCGACCGCGAGAGCATCGATCTGGCGCTGGCCGAATGGGGCGATCTGGTGAGCGGCAAGGCGCTCTCGTCGCCGCCGGCGCGGGCGGAAGTCTTCGCCGGACTGCGCGCCCAGCGTGGCGACGCCGACACGGCCGCCGCGAAGTCCGACCGGGCCTACTGGCGCGCCACGCTGACGCCGTGGGTGCCGGCGGCTTCGCTTACCGGCCGCCGCGTGGCGCTGACACCTTCCGCGCTCGGCCTCAACCGCGGGGCGACGGGACGCGTCGAGCGGCACAGCTCGGCAGCAACCGAAGCCGCATGGCTCGCCGCCTTTGCGCTGGCGCTCGCCCGGCAGGCGAAGGCACCCGCGATCCTCGTGGAACGCCACCTCTCGCGTCCGCAGAGCGCTACCGTCGGGCCGTGGCAAAGCTCGATGCCTGTCGTCCTGCGCGACGCCTCGGTCTCGAAGGATCTGGCCACCCGTCGCGTGGCTCGCCAACTCGAACTTGGAACACGGCATGCGGGGATCGGCCTCGCCGCCCTCGAAGCGATCTTCGCCGAGGACATCGCGGCGACCGACGCCGTCCCGGGCCAGTTCGGCTTCAGCTATGGCGACGCTGCCGGCCACCCGCCGGATCGCATCCGTCACGACATCCACCTCGTTGTCGCCGACACGGCCGACACCAGCCAGCTGACGCTGCTGTTCGATACCGCGGTCATCGACGAAGCAGCAGCGACCGCGCTGCTCGCCGACATCGCCGCACTGCTGGGTGAGCCCGCGCCGGCAGCGAACCGGCACCTCAACGGCCACGCCAACGGCAAGGCCAATGGCGCGCACCCGGCGGTGCAGACACGACCGATCCTCGTGGCCGCGAATGCGCCGCAGGCGGCGCCGGCCATCCAGTCGCAGGTTCCTCGGCTGCCGGTGCTCGCCAGCACCCGCACCATGCTGTCGCTGCTGCAGCGCCCCGAGGCGACGCGCACCTTCATCGGCAACTGGAACGTCAACCAGGCGCTGCTGGTGCGGCCTGGCATCGACCTGCACCGGATGAATGCGGCACTGGCCAATCTGCTGCAGCGGCACGAAACGCTGCGCATGCGCTTCCCCTCCGATCGCGGCGAACTGCATGCGGTGATCGACGAGCGCTATGCGGGCAAGCTCAACCTGCACGACCTCGGCAATGTCACGCGCCAGCAGATGCTGGATGCCGTCAACGCCATTGCCAGCCAGCCGTTCGACCTCGAGAGCGGGCCGCTGTTCGAACTGCACGTGTTCAAGTGCGGCAAGATTGGCGACGTCGTGCTGGTCCACCTGTGCGAGTTCGTGGCTGATGGCTGGTCGATCTCGCTGATCATCGACGAACTGGTCCGCCACTACCTCGGGATGGGCAGCCCGAGCGGCGACGGCACGCGCTATCTCGACCTGCTCGCCGCCACGACACTCCCCGAGGACTCCGCGCAGCGCGCCGCCCTCGACACCTATTGGCGTGCCGTGATGCAGCCGCTGGCCCCGCAACCGGTGTTCGGGCGCACCGCCAAGGGGTACCCGGCGGCCGAGCCGGGCATGCAGGCGCCATATCAGCGGCTGAGCCTCCATATCAATCGCACGGGTCTCAACCGCCTGCGCAAGCGTGCCTCCGCACTGCACGTCAGCGAGAACGCGCTGTGGTCCGCGGCTATCATGGGAACCGCGACCCGGCAGGCCGGCGCCGAGACGTCGTACTTCTCGGCCATCCATCCGATGCGAAACGCCTCAGGTCTCAACGACAAGGTCGCCATGCTGATGGGCCGGCTGCCGGTGCGATGCGATGTCGGCGCCACAAGGACTTTCGATGCGTTGGCCCGCCAGATCCACGACCGGCTGACAGCGAACAACGAGCACGCGCATCCGGGCGTCCGGATCGACGCCCCGGCGACACTGCCGGATGGCAGGCCGACGGCGCAGCAGGCCTGGACGCAATGGGCCTACGGGCGCCTGCTGCCCGAGAATGTGCTCAAATCCAGCATGGCGGCGCCGCTGATCGGCGCCACGCGCGGCAAGGCGATCCAGATCCTGACCTACCACTTCGAGTCGCTGCCGATGCAGCCCTATGGCTTCACCCAGGGCGATTTCGTGTTCCGGCCGCTGACGACGCCGGACGGCATCGAGATCAGTTTCTTCCATGACCTGCTGTCGCTGACCGGCGACGAGGCCACCGCCCTCCTGATGGAGGCAATGGACGCCCTCGGTCTCGAAGCGGCTCATCTGGGCGAACGCGACGTTTCGGGCGTGATGGGCCACGCCGAGGATCTCGATCGCCTGCGGCGCGGGCTGGCTCCCGAACCCTACCGGTTCGAGAGCAGCGTCGGCTGAGCGTGCCGGCCAGGCTGGATTTCTGGCTGATCGATCTAAGGGCCAACGCCCGCGACCTGGCCCGGATCGCGCTTGAGCGAAACCTGCTCGACCGGGCCGACCGCGACCGCCACGCCGGCTATCGCGACCCGCAGGACGCCGCAACCTTCGCGGCGTCGCGGGGCGCCCTCGCCCTGGTGCTCGAGAGCCAAGGGCTGCCGGCGGGCGCACCGCTGCGGCGCACCCGGTCCGGCAAGCCTTTTGCTGATGGCGCCCCCGGGTTCAGCCTCTCGCGCACCGTGGGCTGGGTGGCGATCGCCGCCGTTTCACGCGGCGAGATCGGGATCGACATCGAGGCACGGCGGCCGCTTGCAGCGACCGAACCCATCGTTGGCCGGGCGGCCCGGCTCATCGCCGACGACGTCGACCCGCTGGCCGCGTGGACGATGATCGAGGCCTGGTGCAAGCACCGGGGCGTCATGCTGGCCGCCCTGCTCGACAGCCCGACGCTGCAGCGACAGCTGGAAGCCGCTCTCGCGACAGGTCCCTTGCCGCTCACCCTGCCGCTGCCGCCCGGCCTCGTCGGCCATGCCTGGCACGACGAAGGGGACATCGCCGTGGTGCAGCACGACCTGGTGCTGCCGTCAGTCCGCTGATGCCGCCGGCCGGCAATCCGCGAGGACCGCCTTGAGCTGCGCCTTCAGCGAAGGGCGGGACGGTGCGTAGGCATGCTCGAAGACGGCGCTGCCGATGGTGAAGGCATCGGCGCCGGCTGCGGCAAGCGCCCTGACCTGCGCCCCTGATGACACCGAACCGGCGACGATGAGCTTTCCGGCACCGACGCCCCGACGTGCCGCCCGCACCAGTTCGAGCGGGTCGGCTTCGGTCGCGCGGTAGGCCAGGAGATCGCAGCCGGCACAGCCGGCCGAGACGAACGACAGCGCATCCGCTTCGACCGATCCTGGCGAGCCACCCAGCCGGGTGGGATGGCCAGACGGACGGCCGGCGAACGGATAGTAAGTGACCGCCGACCCTTCGAGGAGGCGCAGTGTTTCGGCCACCTGCGTACCGCCCAGCAGGCAATCGACGGCAAGCTCACGACCCAGCACCGCCGACCGGCGCGCCGCGTCCCCACTGTCCGAGACGACCTCCATATAGACCCTCGCGCCCGAGCGCCGGATGGCGGCCGTCAGCCGGCGCAGCGTTTCAGGCGGCACGCCGATATCCTTGAAGCCGATATGTGCAAGACCGAGCGGCGCGATCTCCTCGAGCACTTCGAGGCAGTTTTCGACCGTTCGGTCGCCGCGCGTCAGCATGAAGACGAATTCCATCGCCGCCTCCGGATGTGAGGATGACTTGTGGAAGCCGTCGCGTCCGTCGGCAATAGCGAGAAAAGTATGATCGGATGGCGCCCCAGGAATGCCATGGTGCCGATCAGTCACCGCAGTGCCAAACCGGCATGCCAGGATGGCCCATGGTTCAAGCTCCGACGCGTCCCAATGTCCTGTTCATCTGCGCCGACCAATGGCGTGCCGATTGCATCGGGGCGCTCGGGCACCCGCATGTCCGCACGCCGAACCTCGACGCCCTGATCAACGAAAGCGTGCTGTTCGGTCGGCACTTCAGCCAGTGCACGCCATGCGGGCCGGCGCGCGCCAGCCTGCTGACCAGCCGGTATCTCATGAACCATCGCTCGGGCCGCAACGGCACGCCGCTGGATGCCCGCCACACCAATGTGGCGCTCGAGGCGCGCAAGCTCGGCTACGAACCGGCGCTGTTCGGCTATACCGACACCAGCGCCGACCCGCGCGGCCGGCACCCTGATGATCCCGCGCTGCGCGCCTACGACGAAGGCATCCTGCCCGGCTTTGTCGCGCCGCTGCACATGTCCGAAGCCATGGCTCCGTGGGTGGGCGACCTGCTCGCCAAGGGCTACGATTTCCCGACCGGCCGCGAGGAGGTCTTCCGACCGCGCCAGAACGCCACGGCGCCGGCCGGCCGTGGCTATCGCTCGATCCCCACGGAGTATGCAGCGGAGGACAGCGAGACCGCTTTCCTCACCGATCGGTTCCTGCAGTGGCTGAGCGTCCGGCGCGACCAGCCCTGGTTTGCCCATCTCGCCTACTTCCGGCCGCACCCGCCGCTGATCGCGCCGGAGCCCTACAACCGTATGGTCGACCCCGCCGACGTGGCGATGCCTGCCCGCGCGGCAACGCCAGAGGCCGAGGCAGCGCAGCATCCGTTCCTCGCCTATGCCATCGATCGCTACCGCGAACCCGGCAGCTACGACGAGCTCAGCCCGGTTTCAGCGGTGAGCGCGGACGACATCGAAATCCGCCAGATGATGGCCACCTATTTCGGCCTGGTCGCGGAAGTCGATGCCCACATCGGCCGCGTCATCGCCGCCCTGAAGGCCCGCGGCGACTACGACAATACCCTGATCGTCATTACCTCCGACCACGCCGAGATGCTGGGCCAGCACTATCTGTGGTCGAAGGAAGTGTTCTATGATCAGGCGTTCCACATCCCGCTGATCATTCGCGATCCCCGACCGGAGGCCGATGTGGCGCGAGGGCGGCGCGTAGGCCAGTTCACCGGCTCCATCGACGTCGTGCCCACCATTCTCGACTGGCTTGGCGGCGAGGTGCCGCGCGGCATGGATGGCCGCTCGCTGCTGCGCTTCCTTCGCAACGAGACACCGGCGGACTGGCGCGACCATGTGTGCTTCGAGCACGACTTCCGCGAAGTCGCCACCCAGGCAGCCGAGCAGGCCCTTGGGCTCGAGTCCGACGCATGCTCATATGCGGTGCTGCGCGACGACCGGTACAAGTATGTCCATTTCGCCGCGCTGCCGCCGCTGCTGTTCGACATCGAGGCTGACCCCGGCGAGACGCGCAATCTCGCCGACGAGCCCGGCATGCAGACGGTCGTCCTCCGCTACGCCCAGAAGATGCTCGACTGGCGGCTGCGCGACGCCGACCGCACGCTGACCAACATGCAATTGTCGCCCGACGGACTGATTTCGCGTTCCTGACTCTTGTTTGCCCGCGCTATGCTCGTTGCGGCAGCGCCGCCACGAGAGCGGACCGCCGGGGAGGAAGCGATGGGCAAGGTCTACGTCGTCGGGACGATGGACACCAAGGCCGACGAAATACTGTTCGCGGCGGAACGGGTTCGCGCCGCCGGCGCCGACGCAATCGTCGTCGATGTGGGCACAACTGCCGCGTCAAGCGCGGCGGATGTGAGCGCGGCCGAGGTGGCACGCAGCCATCCGCGCGGTGCGGGCGCCGTGCTCGGATTGATCGACCGGGGCGAGGCTGTGTCTGCAATGGCCGACGCGTTCACCGCCTGGCTGACCGCGCGGACCGATGTGGGCGCGGTCCTCGGGTTAGGGGGCAGCGGCAACACGGCGGTCGTGACGCAGGCGATGCGGGCGCTCCCCATCGGCACGCCCAAGCTGATGGTGTCGACCGTTGCGTCGGGCAATGTCGCTCCCTACGTCGGGCCCAACGACATCGCCATGATGTATGCGGTGGTCGATATCGCCGGCCTCAACGCCATCTCGCGGCAGGTCATCGGCAACGCTGCGCATGCGGTCGCGGGCATGGCCAACCACACTGTGCCACCGGTCGCCAGCGACAAGCCGGGGCTCGGCGTCTCGATGTTCGGCGTCACCACCGCGTGCGTGACCCAGGTGCGCGAACGGCTCAAGGCCGACTATGAGATCTACACCTTCCATGCGACCGGCACCGGCGGCCAATCGATGGAAAAGCTTGCCGATTCCGGTCTTCTCGCCGGGCTGATCGACGTCACCACGACCGAGGTAGCCGACCTTCTCGTCGGCGGCATCCTGCCCGCCACGCAGGATCGGTTCGGAGCCGTGATCCGGACGCGCTGTCCTTATGTCGGCTCGGTGGGCGCCTGCGACATGGCGAATTTCGGCGCCCGTGAGACGGTGCCGGCGCGCTTCGCCAACCGCCACTTCTACGTGCACAATGCGCAGGTGACGCTGATGCGCACGACACCGGACGAGAACCGCCGGATCGGCGAATTCATCGTGGCGCGGCTCAATCGCATGGCCGGTCCGGTGCGCTTCCTGCTGCCGCTGCGGGGCGTTTCGGCGATCGATGCGGCCGGGCAGCCGTTTCACGATCCCGAAGCCGACGCCGCCCTGTTCGCCGCGATCCGCGACGGCTGGCAGCCGGCGCCCAACCGCCAGTTGCTCGAACTCGATCTCCACATCAACGCGCCGGAGTTTGCCGCGGCGCTGGCAGGCAATTTCGAAGAGCTCGCGAGGCAGCACTAGGCCCAGTGGCGGCGCTTCGAGGTCTGGCCGATGCCGGGGTTGAGCGAGTTGGTGGGATCGAGCGAGCGGTAAAAATCCGCGAGCACCGGCTTGGCCCGGTACAGATGCCCGACATTGTGCTCGGACGGGAACTCGATGCCGCCGCCCTCGAGATGCTCGATGATCCGGTGCTCGGTGGCCATCCAGTCCACGCCTTTCCTGATCACATAGTCGTAGTGGAAGACCTGGCAGAAGAAGTGCCCGCAGAGTATGCGACGCTCGACGCTGGCTTCGAGATCGGCGGGGATGCTGTCGCGCCAGTCGAGCGTGTTGCGGGGTAGTGCCATATCGAGCGCGACGATGTTCTCGACCGTATCGCGATTCACCGCGCGATAGCGGACGGAGCCGCCGCCCACCGCGTAGCGGTTGCGGAATGCCGCCTCCGCTTCTTCGTCGTCGCACTCGAAGAAATCGCCGCTGGCAGAGGGGAAGATCGACGCCAGATGCGCCCGAGCCTCGTCGGCTCCGGCGCCCTCCATCCGCAGCAGCAGGTGATGCTCGAACCTGTCGCGGAAGGCGTTGAGACGGGGCGGCAGGTGGCTGGGGAGAAGGCGACCGATCACCTGCAGCATCCGGTCGGACAGGTTGGTGCCGAGGCCGAGCCGACCGGTGACGGCATCGAACCAGCTCTTCATGGCGAAGGCTGTCGGGATGCGCTCGGTGCCGGCATGCTTGATCAGCAGATAGAGGTCCTTGCCGTAGCGTTCCGCGATCTCGTAGGCGGTACGGTGCAGATACTCGCCAGCGACCGGCAGATTGGCGAAGCGCGCCAGGATGTGACGGCGCAGCTCGGTCAGTTCGCGATAGTCGTTGCTGCCGATGTAGAAGACCCGCGACGGGCCGGAGCGCGCAAAGGTATCGAGCCGGACTGCAAAGACGCACAGCTTGCCGGCGCTGCCCGACGCTTCGTGGAGCAGGCGCGGATCGTTGTTGTAGCGCGCCGGAGACGGCGCCTCGATGTCGCGCACCAGCGTCGAGTAATCTGGATCCGAGGCCAGCCCTACATCGTGGCGGATGTCGCTTTCGTCATAGCGGCCGTTGTCGAGGCGGGTGAGGATTTCTTCGGGGTCGGCGCCGAGCTCGATACCGAGATGGTTGACCAGTTCGACTCCGCCATCGGCATTGACGCGGGCAAACAGCGCGAGCTGCGTGAAGGCCGGACCGCGCCGCAGCAGGGCGCCGCCGGAACTGTTG
>ERZ778022.2413-NODE-2413-length-19738-cov-4.763451_pt1 | contig 19738 bp, 27 predicted proteins | sample MGYA00375752_ERZ778022 | MGnify/ENA primary metagenome ERZ778022 (study PRJEB29350, sample SAMN05389826) | bioreactor metagenome | isolation source: Thiocyanate bioreactor | place: South Africa: University of Cape Town | collected 2014-04-04 ... | reverse complement strand
TCCGGCCCGTAGCCCTGGGTGCGGCGGATGAGGATCAGCACGACGGCGGTCGCGCACATGCCGCCGACGAAGGCGGCGAGCGGCAGGGTGAAGATGCCGATGCGGTCGCCGACCCGCGTGATGACCGCGACCGCGCCCGCCGCCGCCCCGGCCGAGAGACCGAAGAGGAAGGGGTCGGCGAGATCGTTGCGGGTGACGGTCTGGAGCAGGAGACCGATGACGCCGAGCCCGGCGCCGACCGCGATGGCGAGGATCGCCCGCGGCAGGCGCAGGTCGACGACGATCCGGTCGATCGGCCCGGCAGAGCCGGGCGCGAGCCCCAGCGCCCGGGCGAGCGATGCGATGACATCGGCAAACGGGATGACGGTCGACCCATAGACGACGGAGGCCGAAGCCAGCGCCGCGACGGCGAGAAGAGCCACCGCGACGCCGATGCCGAAACGACCAGGCACGATCAGAAGGCTTCCGGGTGGAGCGCCCTAGCGATCTTGTCGATCGCCGTGATATTGTCGGGGCCGGGCGTCAGCTCTTCATAGCGCAGCGCCACGAAGCGCTCGTTCTTCACGGCGTCCGTCTCCTTCATGGCGGGGTGCGCCTTCAGGAAATCGAGAAGCTTTGCATAGCCGCCGCCGTCCTGATAGTCGAGCAGGACGAGGAACTGGGGATTGCGGGCGGCGACGGTCTCCCAGTCCGTATTGCCCCAGCTCGTCTCCATGTCCTCCATGATGTTCTTGCCGCCGGCTGCCGCGATCATCGCCGTGGTGATGGCGTATTTGCCCGCGGTGAAGGGCTTGTCGTCGCCGGAATCGTAGAGGAAGACGCGGGTACCGCTCCTGTCGCCCACCTTCTTCTCGATATCGGCGAGCTGTGCCTTCCAGCCTTCGACAAGCGCCTTCGCCTCGGCCTCCTTGCCGAAGATCTTGCCGAGCTTTTCCGTGTCGCCGTAGAGCAGGTCCATCGAGGCCGCCGGACGGTCCTTTTGCAGGTGGACGCAGCTTTCGGTGAGGACCAGCGTCTTGATGCCGTGCGGGGCGAGCGTGTCGGGCGTCACCTCGCCGCCGGGCTTCATGCCGTAATACCAGCCCGCGAAGAAGAAGTCGGGATCGGCGGCGACGAGGTTTTCCATCGTCGGATATTTGGGTGCAAGCTCGGGGATCGAGCCCTGCTCCTTCTTGAAGGCGTCGTCGGTCTTGTACCAGCCGGTGATGCCGGTGACGCCGACGATCGAGGGCTGGAGGCCGAGGGCGAAGGCCATCTTGGCCATGTTGATATCGTGGATCACCGCCCGCTTCGGCGCGGCGTCGAAGGTCAGCGGCGTGCCGCAACTGTCGACCGTGACGGGAAAGGCCAAGGCGGCGGAGGCCGCCAGCGACAGAAGGGAAGCGAGGATCAGGCGTTTCATGGAGAGGCTCCGGTGCTGCGGGTGAAGGGGATATCGAAGACGGTAAGCTGGCGGTCCTCGTGCGGATGGGGCACGCGCAGGAGGTCGATGCCGAAGACGTCGCGCACGACATGCCGGTCGAGCGTTTCCTCCGCCGGCCCGCAGGCGACGAGCGCGCCCTGCCTCAGCACGGCGATCCGCGTGGCGAAGCCGGGGACGAGATGAAGGTCGTGCAGGACCGCGACGATGGTGAGGCCGAGATCGGCCACCAGCGCGAGAAGCGCGCCGCGGGCGCGGGGATCGAGATGGTTGGTCGGTTCGTCGAGGAAGAGGATGCGGGGTTCCTGGGCAAGCGCCCGGGCGATCTGCGCCCGCTGACGCTCGCCGCCCGAAAGCGAACCCATCTCCCGCCCGGTGAGGGATTGCAGTTCCGTCCGCTCGAGCGCGTTCAGGATGATCGCGGCGTCCGCCGCGCCCGGCCGGCGCGCCATGTGGGGAATGCGGCCGAGCGCCACGTAGTCACGCACGCAGATGCGCCGGTCCGGCTGGTCCGTCTGGCCGACCATGGCGACGAGGCGTGCGCGCTCGACGGGCCGCATCGCCGCCAGCGACGCGCCGAAGAGATGCACCGTGCCGGCGGTCGGTTGCAGCGTGCCGGCCAGCAGGCGCAGCAGCGTGGTCTTTCCGGCGCCGTTCGGCCCGATGATGGCAAGGCGGTCGCCCGGTTCGGCGTCGAGCGAGACATGATCGAGAAGCCGGTCGCCGGAGCGGGTCTCATAGACGAGCCCCTGGCCGGAAAGGATGCTGCGGCTCATCCGGCGAGTCCCCCGATATGCGGGATGCGGGCAAGCGTCTTGCCGCGCAGGCCGGCCGGCCGTTGACCCTCGTTGCACCAGCCGTCTGCAAGCTCGCGGTACTGGCGGCCGAAGGCGAGCAGGGCCTCCACGTCGCGGGCCGGATCGATGTCGCCGAAGAGGAACGACGCCTTGGCGGGGGCCGTGAAGGCGACGGCGAGCGGCCGCCCGCAACCCGCAAGGCAGGCCACGGCGTCGACGCGAAAACCGCCGGCGGCCGTATGGTGCGCAAGACGGGCGACAAGGTCGGGCGCAGCGGCGCCCGCGTGGCAGCGGCTGCAGACGACAATGGCATAGGCGGGCGTTTCGGTCATGTCATCCTTCGGCGAGCGGGCACTGGTGAAGGATGATCGGCCGTCGCGCAAAGAGGCGCGAAGGCGTCACAACGCTTCCCGGTACACCCCGTCCGGTTGCTGTGGCGAATGACGGCAGGTCTCCTGGCTCACGGGTCGAAGGGCTTGCCGGCCTTCCCGGTCCGTGGACCAGTGGCATGGATGACAAGCCCTCACCGCTTACAGTTGCGGGGGCAGCCACGGTTTCGGCCCCGTTCGGGTCATCCTCACCGTGTTCCCTATTAATCCCTCCGGCTTTGCCTCGGGAACCGTCCGCCCCAGATAGGAGCCGATCCGACAGGCTGTCAAGCACGAGCCGTGCGTTCAGCGACGATCCCGCACCCTGCTCCACCGCCGATCAGTCCGATTGTACCGGCATTCAGGCTGCCTTTCTGTCCCAGCTTGCGAACGGGTCGGGCAGATTGCGCCAGAGATCCGGTCTGAACGTCTGGGCGTCCAGCAGGCAGGCGTCCAGTTCGGCCCGGATTTCCCTCTCGGCCATCGGATCGGCGCCGATGAAGACGATCTCCTGCCGCCGGTCACCCCAGACCGGATCGAGATGGGGTTTCATCATGTTCAGGAAGGCGGGATCGCGGGGCCATTGCTCCTTCGGCACGGAGGACCACCACAGGCCCATCTTGCCGGTGCGCACGAAAGCACCGGCCTGGCTGATCTCCCCGACATGGTGCGGCCGTGTCGCCAGCCAGAAGAAGCCCTTTGCGCGCACCACGCCCGGCCAGGACCGGTCGATGAATGTCTGGAAACGCACCGGGTCGAAGGGGCGCTTCGCACGATAGACAAAGGACCGGATGCCGTATTCCTCGGTTTCGGGCACATGGTCCTTGAAGCCATGCAGCTCCTTGAACCAGAGGGGATGCTGTTCGGCCTTGTCGAAATCGAAGCGGCCGGTGCCGAGCACATCCTTTAGATCGACTTTCCCGAAATCGACCTCGATGAGCCTGGCATCGGGATTGAGGGAGGCGATGATCTTGCGCGCGGCGTCCCGCTGCTCAGGCGTCGCCACGCCGATCTTGTTCAGCACCACGACATCGGCGAACTCGATCTGCTCGACCAGAAGATCGACGAGGGTCCGTTCGTCGCCGTCTCCCGCCGTCTCGCCGCGATCGGCAAGGAAGTCCGTCGAGCTGTAGTCCCTGAGAAGATTGGCGGCGTCGACCACGGTGACCATGGTGTCGAGCTTGGCGACGTCGGAGAGGCTGCGGCCGTTCTCATCCCGGAAATCGAAGGTCGCGGCGACGGGAAGCGGCTCGGCGATGCCGGTCGATTCGATCAGCAGATAGTCGAAGCGGTCCTGCTCGGCGAGCGCGCGCACCTCCGTCAGCAGGTCGTCGCGCAATGTGCAACAGATGCAGCCGTTCGTCATTTCGACGAGTTGCTCCTGCGTTCGAGAGAGGTTGGCGCCGCCGTCGCGGACGAGCGCGGCATCGACGTTGACCTCGCTCATGTCGTTGACGATGAGCGCGACCCGCATGCCCTCGCGATTGGCAAGGATATGGTTGAGCAGCGTGGTCTTGCCGACTCCGAGAAAGCCGGAGAGGACCGTGACGGGAAGTTTCTTGGCCATTCGATACCTTTCTTAATGATATAACGTAACAAAATCCATGTAGAGAGAGCCTTGCTTCGGCGGGATAGCAGTTAATGGCAGTCAGCGCACAGGCCGTGGACCTCGATCGCGCTCGCCCTGATCTTGAAGCCGCTGCTGCGTGCGTGCTGTATCAGCGCGCTCTCGACTTTCTCGTCGTGGAACTCGTTGACCTTCCCGCAGCTCTCGCAAATCTCGAAGGCGGTGATCCTGGGGTGGATTTGCCCATGCCGGGAATGACAGCAGACGACGAAGGCGTTCATGCTTTCAAGGCGATGAACCCGGCCCGCCTCAAGAAGTTTCTCCAGGGCGCGATAGACCTGAAGCGGCGCTTTCAACCCGTGTCCACGAAGACGGTCCAGTATGCTGTAGGCGCTCAGCGGCTGCCGGGACGATTCCAGCACCGAGAGCACGAGGTGCTGGTTTTTCGTCAGCTTGAGATCGTGAGCCTGGGCCGCCTGCGTCATCCAGCTTCTCCATCGCGTGGCGAGAATGCGATCCAAGGCCGCGGCCTCAACCCCCCGATCCTGGAGTTTCGCCTTCAGGACGTTGCGCCCGAACCGCCGACGGCAACGATCGCGAAGGGCATACGGCTCAAACTCGGCGCGCATGTCATCTTTCAATAATGTTATTACATAACTTTCCATTTGACGAACGTAATAACATTACCTATCCAGTCGTTGTCAACCCCGGAGTGGCCATGACCGGCACAAGCCTGCATTTCGAAAATCTGACCCTCGGCTATCAGGGCCATCCCGCCGTACATCACATTCACGGTGAGGTGGCGCGTGGTGCATTGACGGCGATCGTCGGCGCCAACGGCTCTGGCAAATCCACGCTGATGAAAGGGATCGCCTCCATCCTGAAGCCGATCGAGGGGCGGTGCAGGGTCTCATGCAACCGTCTTGCCTATCTGCCCCAGCAATCCGAACTCGACCGCAGCTTTCCCGCACGCGTAATCGACCTCGTGTCGATGGGCTTCTGGCAGAGGAGAGGACTGCTCGGACGCATCACAGCGCAGGACAGGGCCGAACTGGCGGCCGCCCTGAAGGCTGTCGGATTGACCGGCTTCGAAAAGCGTCCGCTCGACAGCCTTTCCGGGGGTCAGATGCAGCGGACGCTGTTTGCACGAACCATGCTGCAGGATGCGGACCTCATCCTTCTGGACGAGCCGTTCAACGCCGTCGACAGCCGGACGGTGCGCGACCTGATCGACCTCATCAAACGCTGGAGTGTCGAAGGACGGACCGTCCTCTGCGTCCTGCACGACCTCGACCTCGTCCGCGAACATTTTCCGCAGGCATTCCTGCTTGCGCGCTCCCTTGTTGCCGCTGGGCCAACGGCACAGGTTCTGACGGCGAAAAACCTCGCTCTTGCCCGGGACTTCCAGGAATCCTGGGACGAGCAGGCCGGCTTGTGCGTGGCAAACCCGGCAGTGGCCAGCGCGGATAACGTCAGAGTTGGCTTACATGTATGAGTATCTGATCGAACCCTTCATCCGCTACGGCTTCATGCAGCGCGCCTTGCTCGGCTCGCTGTTCCTGTCGGCCAGCTGCGCGCCGGTCGGCGTCTTTCTGATGCTGCGCCGCATGAGCCTGACCGGCGACGCCATGTCCCATGCGATCCTTCCCGGCGCCGCCATCGGTTTCCTTCTCTTCGGTCTGGAGATCATCCCGATGACCATCGGCGGGCTTGTCGTCGGGCTTCTGGTGGCGCTCGGATCGGGGGTCGTGTCTCGCCTGACCATTCAGAAGGAAGACGCCTCGATGGCGGCCTTCTACCTGATCTCGCTTGCCGTCGGCGTCCTGATGGTGTCGTGGCGCGGATCGAGCGTCGACCTGATGCATGTGCTGTTCGGCTCCGTCCTGGCGCTCAACAACGACGCCCTGATCCTGATCGTGAGCATCGCCGCCGTCACCTTCCTGGCGCTCGCCGTCTTCTGGCGCGCGCTCGTGGCGGAGTGCCTCGATCCGCTCTTCCTTCGGTCGGTCAGCCGCATCGGCGCGCCGGCGCATTTCCTGTTCCTGACGCTTGTCGTGCTCAATCTCGTCGGAGGGTTCCAGGCGCTCGGCACGCTCCTCTCCGTTGGACTGATGATGCTTCCCGCCGCCGCATCCCGGTTCTGGTCGAACCGGGTGGGGCCGATGTGTCTCATCGCCGTTGCAATCGCGGCCGTGTCCTCGTTGGGCGGGCTCCTGCTTTCCTACCATGCGTCGATGCCGTCCGGCCCAGCGATCATCTTCACCGCCGGCGGCTTCTACATCCTTTCCACCCTGGGCGGATCGAGAGGCGTTCTTCGCAGCGCCTTCGCCTCCTCCCGCCATAAGACAGCCTGACAGCAAAAGGAGATTTTCATGTTCAGGACGTTCCGCATCGCAACCTATGCCAGCCTGCTTGCGCTTTCGGGCGGTTTCGCCGCATCCGCGACGGCTGCCGAGCTCAATGTGGTGGCGAGCTTCTCCATCATCGCGGATCTCGCCAAGAATGTCGGCGGCGAGCGTGTCGAGGTGAAGACGCTCGTCGGCCCCGATGGCGACGCCCATGTCTACGAACCGCGCCCGGCCGACGCCGTGGCGCTCGAAGCGGCGAATGTCGTCCTGGTCAACGGTCTCGAACTCGAAGGCTTCATGAAGCGGCTGATCGAGACGAGCGGCACAAAGGCCCCGGTCGTCGAGGTCACCAAGGGTATCGAACCGCTGAAGGCCGAGGAGGAGCATCACCATGATCATGAAGGAGGAGAAAAGAAAGAAGCCGGTCACGAAGACCATCACCATCATCACGGTGAATTCGACCCGCATGCCTGGCAGTCGATTCACAATGGCGAGATTTACGTGAAGAACATCGCAGACGCCTTCTGCGAGACCGACAAGGCAGGTTGCGCCACCTATACGGCGAATGCCGAGGCTTATCTCGCAAAGCTCGAAGCGCTTGAAAAGGACGTAAAGGCGGCGATCGCGGAGATTCCGGCCGACAAGCGGACGATCATCACGACCCATGACGCATTCGGCTATTTCGAACACGATTATGGTCTCAAGTTCATCGCGCCGGAAGGCATCTCCACCGAAGCGGAGGCATCGGCCGCGGACGTCGCCAAGCTGATCGATCAGGTGAAGGAAGACAAGGCATCGGCGCTCTTCCTGGAGAACATCACCAATCCGCGCCTCATCGAGCAGATCTCGGCAGAAACGGGAATCAAGGTCGGCGGCACGCTCTATTCCGACGCGCTTTCCGGCGAGGACGGTCCTGCGTCCACCTACATCGATATGTTCCGTCACAACGTCAAGACCCTCAAGGCCGCCATCCTCGGAAGCTGATCCACCGGGCCTGCCCGGCGAGAACCGGGCAGGCCCCATTCCGCCGACGGTTCTCTTTTGTTTGTCACACAAGATCTTCGGTCGGCGGCCATGCGGTTCCTGCCTTTCCCGGATCGTGAAGGCAGCAAAATCGGATGATCATGGATTGGATCGGACTGGAGGGCGAGCGGCCGCGCCAATTCACTTTCGAGACTCGTGCGGAACCCGAAACGCATCTCACCGACCTTGACGGCTTCTTCCACCGGCGTGGAACCAAAAGGAAAAGTGCGCGTTACCCCAGCACCTGTAAAAGGGCTAACACGAGGAAACAATTATGAAAAAGCTTCTTCTCGCCGCCGCGTTCGTCGGCGCTTCGACTTTTGCTGCCTTTGCGCAGACCTCGACCGCTCCGGCAACCGACGGCGATACGCCGGCCGTAGCGACACCCGACAGTTCCAATCCGACCGCTCCGGTCGAAGGCGCCAACAGCTTTACCGAGGCCCAGGCCAAGGATCGTATCGTCGAAGCCGGCTATGCCGACGTCACTGGCCTGAAGCTCGATGACAAAGGCGTGTGGCGCGGCACGGCCATGAAGGACGGCAAGTCCATGAACGTCGCCCTGGATTAGCAGGGCAATATCGTCGCCAACTGACACCCAATACGAGGAGCACGCCAATGAAAACCGTTACCGGACTGTTCGACGACTATTCCGATGCCCGCGCTGCAGTCAGCGCGCTGGAGGCGCGGGGCATTCCGTCCGACGATATCAGCATCGTTTCCAACAATGCGGACGGCCGTTATGAAGGCGAGTCGAACGCTGCCGAAGGGGCTGGCACGGGCGCCGGCATCGGCGCGGCCGTCGGCGGCATCGGAGGCCTGCTGACCGGCCTGGGCATCATGGCCATTCCCGGCGTCGGGCCGGTCGTCGCCGCCGGCTGGCTGGCTGCGACGGCGGCCGGGGCTGCTGCGGGTGCCGTTGCCGGCGGCGCTGCCGGTGGCCTGATCGGCGCATTGACCAATTCCGGCGTGCCGGAAGAAAATGCCCATGTCTATGCTGAAGGCGTCCGTCGCGGCGGTACGCTGGTCACCGCCCGCGTTGCCGACGACCTCTATACCGAAGCCGAAAGCATCCTGCGTCAGTCCAACTGGGTCGATCCGGTCGAGCGCCGCGCCGGCTATAACGAACAGGGCTGGACGCGCTTCGACGACACTCTGCCGCCCTATGGCCCGGCCGAAATCGAACAGGAGCGTCTTCGCTATCGCCGTTGATCGGAAAGAGAAAACCGAGGCCGGCGCTTGAGCCGGCCTCCATCGATTTCCCGCGCGGAGAGACGTGCATGCGTATCAGTGAAGCGTTCTGCCAATTTTCAAATCTGGTGGCGGAAACGAGCGGCAAGCCCGCAACCTTTGTCCTGGCCTTCATCGCCATCGTCGTCTGGGCGATCACAGGCCCGATTTTCGGCTTCTCCGAAACGTGGCAACTCGTCGTCAATACCGGCACGACGATCATCACATTTCTCATGGTTTTCATCCTGCAGAATTCCCAGAACCGTGATAGCAAGGCTCTGCAAGCCAAGCTCGATGAACTGATCCTCACCACCGCCACGGCTGAAAACCGCTTCATCGGCATTGAAAAGCTGAACGAGGAGGAGATTGCTCGTTTGACGGAAATGCTGCGCCAAGCCGCCGATAGCGAGGGCGACCGCGATGTCGAACGCAAGGTGACCCATCTCTATGACCGCAAGCGCTCGGAAAGCTGACGGGCGGCGCGGGATGCACATTCCGCCAGGACAATGGGATTGCAGGAATCTGCCACCGCGCGAAGCGAGCGCGTGTAAACGCCGATGCATCGCGTCTGAAGTCTTTCCGTGTTGGCGGCGGACTAATCCGGCTGCATGGCCGCGCTCTCAAGGTGAATCATGATGCAGAATATGCAACGCGATCCTGCCGTTTTCGCAGACGTTCTTTCGGCGATGGCCGAGGAAGAGCTGTACGAGGCGATGCGTGATCTGGAGACGAAGAGCGAGGAGCTCTCGCGGGCAGGGCAGGACACAAGCGATGTCCTTGCCCGGATCGCGCAGGTCGAAACCGAAATCGAAACACGGTTTCCCGGCCAGAAACTGGCGCCTTACAAGAATTGGAAGCGTCAGGCTGGGTGACGGTCGGCCCGATGCCGGACGGTGTCGTCACGCTTCCCGACGAATGGCTTTCGGTTGAGAAGGACGACATCATGGTCGGGCAAAGGCCCATTTCCTCAAGCCGTCGGCAGCGGTGCCGGCGCGGTTGCCCTGCCGCCTGCCTTCAGCGGGGCAACGGTTTGAAGTTCACCAGCAGCGACTTCAATTCGATCTCGCGTACGCGCCGTGCCGCCTCGTCCGGGCTGACCCAGGCGATGACGCGTTGGCCTTTTTCCTTGAAATCCGCCTGGGTCTCCGTCACCTCGACCTGATACATCTCGACGATGACTGGAGCGACATCGCCGTCGTCCAGTTCCTTGAGATAGACATAACTGCCGACCGGCGTCTTGTTGGCCTTGCCGCGGACACCCGCTTCCTCCCAGGCCTCGGTCGCTGCCGCTTGATGCGGCTTCTTCTTTTTCATCGGCCAGCCCTTCGGAATGACCCAGCGCCCGGTGTCACGGGAGGTGATCACCAGAATGTCGATCTCCTCGTCACTCTTCCTGTACCGGAAGCAGAGAGCGCCGTATTGCTTCCGAAATGCACCGGTGAACAGCTTGTCAGGATGTTTCGCAAGCTGTTGAAACAGGGTAGGTGGGGTGACCGGGCGGGACTTGCCGCCCTTTCTCTTTGACTTCATGACCGATGCAGGCTGTCAAGAATCCCATTTCAAATCAATAGGCTTCGGGATTTTATGACAGATTTATGACACTTCTCCGCTTCAAGCTGGCAAATGCCGGCCACAGAGAAGATCATCGTATAGTCGCCGCAGAGACGGCGACGGTTGAGTTGCGGCGGCTTGAGACCCGTCTGCCTTGCATCCAGGTCGTCGCGATGCCGCAATCGACAATCTGTATCAGCGTGTTCGCCGTCGTGAGAGACGGGAGGAGGTCCGATACGTGGAAAATAGCCCGAATCGTTGACCGAGGCGGCGGGTAGCGGCGGCCTCCGGGTGCTCAATGCTGTGGACAAGGTTGCGTGCGCGCGTTTCCGGTGCGCACGCCAGATGACAGACTCACCGACCCGCGCCAAGATTGGCGGTCCAATCAGGAGGATCATGATGACGACGACCAATGAAATCGCCGACAAGATCGCAGCCGAGCATGGACTGTCCAAGTCTCAGGGTAAGGCTATCGTTGAGGCGGTGCTCGCGCAGATCACCTCGGCTGCCCTTGGCGGCGCCGAAACCTCCCTTCCCGGTTTTGGAAAGTTCAAGGTCAAGGACGCGCCCGAACGCGAAGCGCGCAATCCGGCGACAGGGGCGATGATCAAGGTGGCGGCATCGAAGAAGATCACCTTTACGCCGGCAAAAGCGCTCAAGGATGCCTTGAACAAGTAGCGGCGCGGACGACGAAGGAAACGGCGCTATTGGTTTACCGTGGCGCCGGTCGATGTTCCGGCATTCCGCACGGATCGTCGCGGTCGCGGGTGCCGGTATCCATGCGTATGAAAGAGAACCGCAGCCGCCAATAGGCTTGCTGTCGAAAGCGTTCGGCCGCGTCCATGAAGCCGATCAGGGCCGCCAGACAAGATTCTTGTCGATGGCATCGGGCCTTGAGCAGCCGGCCAGCACCATCGCGACTTCCAGTTCCGTGCGCAGGATGGTCAGCAGATGGGCGACGCCGCTTGCGCCGGCGATGGCGAGCGCGTGCAGTTGCGGGCGGCCAATCAGCACGGCGCTCGCGCCCAGCGCCAGGGCCTTGACGATATCCGTTCCGCGCCGGATGCCGCCGTCGAGCAGGAGCGGAACCCGGCCCTGAACGGCGGTGGCGATGGCGGGCAGGGCGTCGAGCGTCGCTGGCAGCGTGTCGAGCGTGCGCCCGCCGTGATTGGAGACGACGAGGCCATCGATGCCGCAGGCGAGCGCACGCCGGGCGTCGTCGGGGTGGAGGATGCCTTTCAACAGGATCGGCAGCGGCGTTTCGCGCCTGAGCCATTCGATATCGCCCCATCCGGGTGCATGATCGAGCAGGCCGGAAAACACCGGGCTGCGTCCCGGCGCGCCGGCCATGTCCAGCATTGCCATGCCGTCGAGATTGACGGCGCGCACAGCCGCCGGCAGGCGGAAGCCGGCGCGCTGCTCGCTGTTGCGCAAGCCCGTGACCGGCGCGTCGACGGTGACGACGGGAAGGCCCGGCCTGTCCTGCGTCATGTCAGAGATCCGCAAAGCGGCGCAGCAGGTTGTGATAATGGTTGACCAGGCCGAGAACGGCGTGATTGTCATCGCCGAGCAGGTTGCGGGTCTCGATGATCGACAGGTCGAGATCATAGAGCATCGCCCGCATGGCATCGTCGCGGACCATGGATTGCGCCCAGAAGAACGATCCCCAGCGGCTGCCGCGCGTCACAGGCTCGACCCGGTGCAGGCTGGAGGAGGGATAGACCACGGCGTGACCGGCCGGAAGCTTGACGCTGTGGCAACCGAAGGTGTCCTCGATAAGAAGGTCGCCGCCGTCATAGTCCTCGGGGTCGTTGAGAAATATCGTGGTCGAGACGTCGGCGCGCATGCGCATGCCGCGGTACCCGGCACGCTGCGAATGGCGTTGTCGACATGGGCGCCGAAGGCCATGCCGATCTCATAGCGGTTGAACATCGGCGGCACCTGGTCGGGCAGGGCAGCGACGACCTGATGATCCTCGATGGCAAAACGGGAAAACTGCTGCATGATGTCAGCATCGGCGGCGGCCCGCTCAGCGTCGCCTATGATCCGGTGTCGAAACTCGCCTATGTCAGCAGCCGCGATGCCGGCACGGTGACGGCCGTGGATGCGGAAGGCAAGATCGTCGGCAATCTCGACCAGTCGCCTTTCCCCAATCATGTGTTTGCCAATGGCAAGGGCGGGGTCTATTCGCTCAACAAGTCCATGAAGCCGGACGATCCCAAGGGCGATCGGATCACCCACATCCAGTTCGCCCAATAACGGCCGATTGGAACGAGAGTGCCCCGTGTTGCGACGAGCGCGGGACGGGGCATCGCGATTGGAGCATTTCCAGTTGAGGCGGGATCGCTTCGGCGTCGGGCAATGCTATGAAAATAAGCGATGGAGCATGTTCGGCGAACCCATTCCTCGCCGGCCATGTTCCGGCAACAGGCTTGCGCTCGCGCAGGAGTTCGCAATAGACGGTCTATGCCGTCTGATAACCGTCATTCGGCTTTCTTCATCGCAGCCCGCAGCGCATCGTTGATGCGGTCCTGCCAGCCCGGCCCGCCAGCCTGAAAAAATGCCAGCACATCGCTATCGATCCTCAGCGAAACAACTTCCCGGGCGTTCGGGATCGCAGGTCGTTCGACGGCGGGTGCTGCGACTTTCTTTGCCGGCTTGAAAAGAGCTTCTGCGGCCTCTTTCGGGTTTGTGGGTCTTCGGGGTGTCGTCGCCATCATCGATTTCCTTTGCGATCGGCTGGTTATGCCGTCCGACGATGTCGTAACGGTCGAGGCTGGCCGGGCCATGATCCACGGTCTCCCCGCCGGGGGAGATCGTGGGTCCGAGAGCAGGTCTCCAATGGAAATTGCTTCCGGCGTTCCGGATGTCGGCGTGCGGGGAGGGGGCGATTTATCGCGGCCCGAGATGGCTCAAGTCAAACCGCAGCGCTGCGGCAATCCTGCGAAGCCGCGCCTCGTCGACGTCGGTTTCGTTCTCGACCTGTGCGATTTCGGCTGACGTCAAGCCAGTCGTTTCAGCCAGATCGTCTATGCTATAGCCGACATTCTCCCGGGCTTTCTTCAGAATCTGCCCGATGCCGCCGACGTCGGCGGTCTCGATATTCGAACCATTGAATTCACGTATGGATAGCGTCAACGCGCTACTCCTTCCAAAAACCGCGCAACAGGTCGCGCGTTGGGTGTTCAATCACCGTTTGGGAAACTCGGCGGCGAAATCCGCCGAACACTCAATATAGTTAAGCGCGGGCGTCGTGCAAGTTCGACGCCGCCTGACATGGCGGTTCCATGCCATTGGACTGGAACAACGTTTGCGTACATCCGTTTCGTTGTGATGAATAGAGGCGATGGCGATGGAAAACAATCATTCTTCCGATATCGGCGATCTGCACGAGATCATTGACCAGAAAATCACGGCAATCATGCGCGAGATGGAAAACGCGGGATATAATGCAAGGGAAACCGCTCTAGCGATTGTCGACGTCGTCAAGGCTGGCTGGCTGGATCGGGACGATGCGCTACGCGAGGCTCGCAATGCCATGCCGGACAACTTCATATCGGACGGCAACGAGGGTTAGGGCATCCGAGGAGAGTTCCATGGCGACGACGTTTCAAATCATCGCGCTCAGTTCGCTCGATCCGGAGGGACGCGATACCCGTGACGAGCCGAAGCTGCTTTATCCCGACGCGCTGAAGACCGCGCAGGAACTGAAGTCGCAAGGCAAGGCATTCCGGGTGTTTGCGGCGGGCGATTATACCGAAGAGCAGCATCGGTCGTTTGTGAATCTCGGGGCGGTCTTCGCATCGTGACAAGGTTGAAGGCGACGTCACCGAGGTGACGCCGCCAATGCCAGGCGAGGGTTGAAGACGTTCAAACGGAGATGACACCGTTCTCCTCACCGTCCCAGTATTGCACCCGGTTGCCACGCACATTGATCAGCACGAGGCCGGGGGTATCGATCCCTTCTGGGAACCAGCGCTCCAGATCGGACATCCAATGCCGTTCGAATTGCGCCTTGTCGCGGATGAGGCGGGCCTTGCCTTCGATGGAAATGAAAATGCCAGGCTTGCCGAGAAGGCCCGGCGGCTCCGTAAAGGAAAGCGAGACCTGCGGGTCACGCCCGATGTCTGTAACCTTTCCGGTGTTTTCATACGAGAAGAACCAGGAGTCGCCATCATAATCGACATCGCCGTTGTTGCTCATCGGACGGTTCGAAATCCCCGACCCTCCGAGCGTGGACATCATGCAGAAATCTATTTTCTTCAGCTTGTGGGCGATGTCGGCGAGTGTCAGCGAGGGCATGAACAGGCACCTTCAGAAGCAGGGTTGCGGATGCGGCGCGCCGAACCGCTTTGCACGGCCCCGCGTCCGTCGAGGGAATGCGCGGGAAACGCAAATGTTCCTGATCGGCGTAAGTCGCCGATGCCGTCATGCGATTCAGAAACTGTTAGCCATGCTGGTTAAGACGCCGGAACTTGCGAATTCGTGGGAGAGTTGTCGAGCCAGCAGGAGGTGACAGAGATGACCCAGCGGTTTGACGAACTCTACATTCCACGGCGCGAACACCAGCAGATCGTGACCTATTACAAGAAGCTGGTGGTTCACGTCTATCAGAAGTTGCGGGCTTTGCAGGCCGAGCGGGGGGACGCCACACCCGTCGCCCAGGCTGGCAATCCCGAACCGAAGACGCGGACGATTGACGCGGACGCGCCGCCTGATTGCGGTAACGTCGTCCGCGTCGATTTTCGCCGCCAGCGCCGTTCAGGCCGGTAGGGCGTGGCCTTCCTCCAAGGGCTCGGCGAGCTTGCTTGCGCGCTGGAGGAGAAGGCTTCACGCGACCATGCTCCATCTGCTGCATATCGCTCGAGAGGCGGATGCAGCTATCCGATGAAGCAGACACCTTCGCCGGCCTCTCAGGCAATCGCCATTTCGACGGCGGCTTCGGCATGGATGGCGGTGGTATCGTAAAGCGGAACGGCGCTGTCTTCCGGGCGGACCAGCAGCATGATTTCCGTGCAGCCGAGGATCACCGCCTGCGCGCCGCGTTCGGCAAGCCTTGCGATGACCGCGCGATAGGCCTGACGCGACGCGGGCTCGATCCGGCCCTGCACCAATTCGTCGTAGATCACCCGGTGGACGGTGCGACGGTCTTCCTCCTCGGGAACCAGCACCTCGAGGCCGTGGCGTTCGGCAAGCCGTCCCTTGTAGAAATCCTGCTCCATCGTGAAGGCTGTGCCCAGCAGGCCGACCCGCGTCAGGCCCGCCGCCTTGATGCGTTCGGCGGTCGGATCGGCGATGTGAAGCAGCGGCAGGCCGATCGCCGCCTCGACCTCCTCGGCCATCCGGTGCATGGTGTTGGTGCAGATCAGCACGAAATCCGCGCCGCCGCGCTCCAGCCGCCGGGCGGCCGCGATCATCTCGGCGGTGGCGTCGTCCCAGCGCCCGGCATGTTGCAAGGCCTCGATCTCGCCGAAATCGAACGACCACATCAGGCATTTCGCCGAGCGCAAGCCGCCAAGGCGGTCCCGCACCAGTTCATTGATAATGCGGTAGTATTCCGCCGAACTTTCCCAGCTCATGCCGCCGATCAGGCCGATGATTTTCTGCACCATGTTTTCTCCTCGCGTCACGCTTGCCTAGCGGATCGCGGCGGACTTGGAAACAGCGCGCGGAGCCGGCACTTGCCGATGAGGCGCGAAAACGCCATATGGGGCCTTAGCATGGGAAATGATCGTCGGATCGATCGGCACGCAGAGAAAAAGAGTGGCACGACGGGCAGGCAGCGCTGATCTACCGCTTCATGGCGGTCGGGTTCCACCCTGGCTCGGCCAGCGGATGACGCGGCTTGGCGCCGTGATCGCCGAGGCGATCGTCCAGCATTACGGGCGTGACGAATTCCTGCGCCGGCTGGCCAGTCCCTTCTGGTTCCAGTCCTTCGGTGCGGTCATGGGCATGGACTGGCATTCCTCCGGCATCACCACCAGCGTCATCGGCGCGCTGAAGCGCGGGCTGGCGCCGCTCACCGGCGAGCTTGGCATCCATGTCTGCGGCGGGCGCGGCAATCAGTCGCGCAAGACGCCGGACGAGCTGACGGCGGTCGGCGAGCGCGCCGGCATCGACGGGCTGGCGCTTGCGACCACCAGCCGGCTGGTCGCCAAGGTCGACAGCGCCGCGCTGCAGGACGGCTTCGATCTCTACCTGCACGGCTTCATCGTCACCGACGACGGCAAATGGGTCGTGGTGCAGCAGGGGATGAACGGCGACCGCCGCCAGGCGCGGCGATATCACTGGCTGTCGGAAGGCCTGACCAGCTTTCTCGATTCGCCCCATGCCGCGATCGAAGGACGCGACCAGGGCCGGATCGTCAACCTTGCCGATTGCCGCGCCGACGCCTCCCGCAAGGGCCAACTGGATCTCCTGGCGACGCTCGGACCGGACAGAATCGTGCGCGAAGTCTGCGCGCTGGAGAAAGCCGCAGCGCCGCCGGAAGCGGACCCGCAGCCCCTGCTTCCGCATCTCGTCATGCCCGCCCATCACGATGTCCGCGAGACCGATGTCGACATGCGCCGCCTGCACGGCAACATCGCCGCCGCCGCCGAACGCGGCCCCGTCGATTTCGAGAACCTGTTGTTGACGCCAGGCGTCGGCGCAAGGACGGTGAAGGCGCTGGCGATGGTCGCCGAAGTCGTGCATGGCGCTCCCTATCGCTTTTCCGATCCCGCCCGCTTCTCGTTGGCCCATGGCGGCAAGGATCGTCATCCGTTTCCTGTACCGCTCAAGGTCTATGACGAAACCATCGGCGTCATGAAATCCGCCGTGCGCAAGGGCCGCCTCGGCCGCGACGAGGAATTGCAGGCGCTGAAGCGCCTGGACGACCAGGCCCGCCGGGTCGAACGCTACGTCACCGGCCCCGACCTGAAGGAAATCATCGCCGGCGAATTCGACCAGTCGCCCCTGCTCGGCGGCCGCAGCGTCTTCGGATGGGAAAAGCAGGGGAAATAGCGGCCGGCCTTCCGGCGCGCTGAAAACGCATCCGTATCACGGCCACAACCAGCTGTTTCCTTCGAAACGCAAATCCACGTTAAAGGGGCTGTTTTTACGTCCGGAAGTGTGATTGAATTTTCACAATAACAATCATCATGCCGGATATCGAAGGCAATTGTGTGAAACGGGGAACTGGAATGAACAGGGAAAAGACCACGATGCGCATTCGTCCGCTGCTCGTCAGCGCTGCTTTCTCGCTGCTGTCCGTCGCGGCGGGCATCGCCCCGGCCTATGCCGGCACCCCGGCCGATACGCTCGTTCAGGCCTGGGCGATCGACGACACGATCACCCTGGATCCCGCCGAATCCTTCGAACTGAGCCCGGCCGAATTCATCGGCAACGGCTACGACATGCTGGTTCGGCTCGACATCGACGACACGACCAAGGTCAAGGGCGGTGTCGCCGATAGCTGGACCGTATCCGACGATGGCCTGACCTATACGTTCAAGCTGAAGCCGGGCATCAAGTTCGCCTCCGGCAATCCGCTGACCGCCGAGGACGTCGCCTGGTCGTTCGAGCGCGTCGTCAAGCTGGACAAGAGCCCGGCCTTCATTCTCACCCAGTTCGGGCTCACCGGCGACAATGTCACCGAGAAGGCCAAGGCGATGGACGCGGGCACCTTCGTGCTGACCGTCGACAAGGCCTATGCGCCGAGCTTCGTGCTCAACTGCCTCACCGCGACGGTGGGCGCCGTGCTCGACAAGAAGCTGGTGATGGAGCATGCCGAGGCCAAGACGCCGAATGCCGACTACAAATACGATACCGACTTCGGCTATGCGTGGATGAAGACCAATTATGCCGGCTCCGGCCCGTTCAAGATCCGCGACTGGCGCGCCAACGAAATCCTCGCGATGGAGCGCAACGACAATTATTACGGGGAAAAGCCGAAGCTGGCCCGCGTCATCTATCGCCATGTCAAGGAAAGCGCGACCCAGCGGCTGATGCTGGAAGCCGGTGATGTCGACGTCGCCCGCAATCTCGATCCGGGCGATCTCGAAGCGGTGACCAAGAATGCCGATCTCGCCGTCACCAGCGCGCCGAAGGGCACCGTCTATTACATCAGCCTCAACCAGAAGAACGAAAAGCTCGCCAAGCCGGAAGTGCGCGAGGCAATGAAATATCTCGTCGATTACGATGCGATCGGCGCGACGCTGATCAAGGGCATCGGCGAGATCCGCCAGACCTACCAGGCCAAGGGCGTGCTCGGCGCACTCGATGCCAGCCCCTACAAGTTCGACGTCGCCAAGGCCAAGGAACTGCTTGAAAAGGCCGGCCTGAAGGACGGTTTCTCCGTCACCTTCGACGTGCGCAACACCCAGCCGGTAACCGGCATTGCCGAATCCTTCCAGCAGACCGCCGGTCAGGCCGGCGTCAAGGTCGAGATCATTCCCGGTGACGGCAAGCAGACGCTGACCAAGTATCGCGCCCGCAACCACGATATGTATATCGGCCAGTGGGGCATGGATTACTGGGATCCGAACTCGAATGCGGAAGCCTTCACCTCCAACCCGAACAATGCCGACGACGCCGCAGTAAAGACACTCGCCTGGCGCAATGCCTGGGACATTCCGCAACTGACCGAGCAGGTCAAGGCCGCCCTTCTGGAGCGCGACAACGACAAGCGCGCCGACATGTACAAGAAGCTGCAGCAGGAGGCGCTGGATACCAGCCCCTTCGTCATGATCTTCCAGCAGACCGAAGTGGCCGGGATGCGCGGCAGCGTCAAGGGCTACAAGCTGGGGCCGAGCTTCGATTCGAACTTCCTCGCGCCCATTTCCAAGGAATGAGCCGGAAGGACCGGTTCCTTGACCCAGTCTGACCCACGGATGCCGGCAAGGCGCGCCAGGCGGGGCGCCTCTGCGGCCTTGAAATCGATCGCCGGCTTCGTGGTGATCGTCGCCACCACCTATCTCGGGCTTCTCGCCGTCACCTTCTTCATCGGCCGCGTCGTGCCGATCGATCCGGTGCTGGCGATCGTCGGCGACCGCGCGCCCGCGCGGGTCGTCGAGCGCGTGCGGCAGGAAATGGGTTTCGATCTGCCCTATTACCAGCAGTTCATTCTCTATGTGAAAGGCGTGCTGCACGGCGATTTCGGCACCTCGGTGCTCACCACCAATCCGGTGATGACCGATATCCGTCGTGTCTTCCCCGCCACCATGGAACTGGCCACGGTCGGGACGATCATCGGCGCGGCCTTCGGCATTCCGCTCGGCGTTCTCGCTGCTGTCAGGCGCGGCAGCGTCGCCGATCAGGTCGTGCGCATCGTCGGCCTCATCGGTTATTCGGTGCCGATCTTCTGGCTCGGCCTGCTGGCATTGCTGGTGTTTTATGCCCGCCTCGGCTGAGATCGGAAGAGCACACGTCTGAACTCCAGTCACATCACGATCTCGTAT
>ERZ778022.2411-NODE-2411-length-19747-cov-5.474812_pt1 | contig 19747 bp, 17 predicted proteins | sample MGYA00375752_ERZ778022 | MGnify/ENA primary metagenome ERZ778022 (study PRJEB29350, sample SAMN05389826) | bioreactor metagenome | isolation source: Thiocyanate bioreactor | place: South Africa: University of Cape Town | collected 2014-04-04 ... | reverse complement strand
CTGATGATCACCGCCAGGGGACCGGAACTGATCGAATACAATGTCCGCTTCGGCGATCCGGAATGCCAGGTCTTGATGATGCGGCTGAAAAGCGATCTTCTGTCCTTGCTGCACGCCACCGCTACGGGCACGCTCGATCAGGTGAGCGCCGAATGGCGTGAGGAGGCGGCTCTGACCGTCGTCGTCGCCTCGAAGGGTTATCCGGGCGCCTACGAGAAGAACACCCCGATCGCCAGCCTGCCGCAGGCGCAGGACGGCGCCAAGGTTTTCCACGCCGGCACGGCGCTCAAGGACGGCCAGCTGGTGGCCACCGGCGGGCGCGTGCTCAACGCCCCGGCAACCGGCCGGACGGTCGGCGAAGCGCAGGCGCGCGCCTATGCCCTGGTCGATGGCATAGAATGGCACAACGGCTTCTGCCGCCGTGACATCGGCTGGCAGGCGATTGCCCGCGAAAAGGCCTGATTTCCGGGAAGATTCCGCTCGTCAGTTCAAATTTTACCATTTGCCCTGACGGGAAAGAAAGAAACAGCTGCTACTTTCCCGGTAACAAACAACCGGGTGGTGGTTCCAATGCGTTTTTTCCTTCTTGCATCTGCCCTTTCGCTGATCGCCGGCTCGGCGGTCGCCTCCTCCGTGGAACCCATCACGACCAAAAAAGTCTCGGCCGGCAGCATCGTCATCAAATCCTGTGATGACTGCCCCGAGCTGAAAATCATCAAATCGAAACGTGCCTATGTCGTGCCCGCTCTCAAAGAGGGCACGCAGGTGACCGAAATCCGCGACGTCAACGGCGAGAAGAAGGTGGTGCGCACCGAAGCCTGGCTCGGCGGCTCGCCGGTGATCTTCGTCAGCAAGGCGCCGGCAGAGGCGGTTACGGCAGCGGCAACGGCCGGACAGCCGGCACAGGCAGCGGAGATCGAGTTGCCGGCCACCGGCGTCGATGCGACGGCCACCACGGCCGCAGTCGGCGTTGCCGGCGCTGAAGAGCCGGCCATTGCCGCCAGCACGCCGACGCTCGATGCCACGGACTTCAACCTGCGGGTCGAATAGGCCTGGCTTTCCCTGCCCGCACAGCCGATCCACAGCGCTGTTGAGGCCACGCCGTAAGGCGAAACATGCGTCCCCGAGAGAAGCGGGGACGCATTTTTTTTGACTGAACGCAATTTCGGGGCATGCGGAGAACGGCTGCAATGCAGACAAAATGACTTCGCCGCCCAAGATTATAGTCTTCTATCTGCATTCATATTAGGTATGGCTAACTTTGAAATTCCACTCCTGGTTACGGTTTTCGGAAAAAACAATCCAAGTATTTGAATTAAATTCTTGTTTATAAAAAAACCACTATTCTGCCGCCCACGAAGACCCGCGACACTTTACGCGCATGACGACGCCGGCAATTGCGATGGGGCAGCGGAAATGGGAGCAGATGATCTGTTTTCGTTTCTATCATCAACCCCTCTGTGAGGCGTCATGAAGAATCTGAAAATCTCCCGACAGCTGATAATACTTGTCGGCATCTTGCTGATTGCCTTCGCGGGGGCAACCTATTACCAGATCCGTTCCTCCATCGAGGCCATCTATGCCGAGCGCTACGACATGCTGCGCACGCAGGTGGAATCCGGTCTTTCGATCGTGCAGTCCTTCTACGACCGCGAGAAATCCGGTGAACTGACGCATGAGGAAGCCCAGGCCCAGGCCTACAAGATCCTCTCCGGCGTCAAGTTCGAGCCGGCCGGCTATCTGTTCGGCATGAGCTACGACATCGTCACGGTTTTCCACTACAACCCGAAGAATGTCGGCACGCAGCAGAAGGGCATGCCCGACAAGATGGGCAACATGTTCCGCGACGAACTGGTGTCCAAGGGGCGCGCCGGCGGCGGCATCACCGAATATTACTGGGAAAAGCCCGGCAAGCCGGCCGAAGACGTCTTCAAGAAGGGCGTTTATTCCAAGGCATTCGAACCCTGGCAGATGGTCGTCGCCACCGGTGTCTATCTCGACGACCTCGACGCCAAGGTTTGGGATACCATCCTGCAGGTGCTGGCGATCGGCGTCGCCGTGCTTGTCCTGGCCATTGGCGCCGCCTATTACGTGATCCGCAGCATCACCCAGCCGCTGGCCGCCATCCATGCCTCTCTGGAGGCCGTGGCCAACGAGAACACCTCGATCGCCATTCCCCACACAGATATGTCGAACGAAATCGGCATGATGGCGAAGGCGACCAGGGAACTGCAGGAAAAGGTGCGTGAGCGTCATGCCATGGCCGAACGCCAGAAGCAGCAGGACGCCGAATTCGAGGCCGAGCGCCGTCGCAACCTCAGCCAGCAGGAGCAGGAAGCCGAGCAATCGGCCCATGTCGTCGCCACCGTCGGCAAGGCGCTGGAAAGCCTCGCCCGGGGCGACCTCACCATCCGCTGCAGCGATCTCGGCCAGAACTATGCCGGCCTGCGCAACAACTTCAACGAGGCCATCGCCGGACTTGAAGACGCCATGAGCCGCGTCAACACCAAGGGTGTCGAAATCGGCGCCAGCAAGGACGAGATCCGCCGTGCATCGGGCCAGCTCGCCCAGCGCACCGAGCAGCAGGCGGCAAACCTCGAAGAGACGTCGGCAGCCCTCGACGAACTCAGCGTTGCCGTCCGCCAGACCGCCGAAGGCGCCCATGAGGCCGCCAAGCGCGTGAGCAGCGTCAGCAAGGAAGCCTCGCGCAGCGACGACATCGTCTCCGAAGCCATCGGCGCGATGAGCGGCATCGAAAAATCCTCCGAAGAAATCGGCAAGATCATCGGCGTCATCGACGAAATCGCCTTCCAGACCAACTTGCTGGCCCTCAACGCCGGTGTCGAGGCCGCGCGTGCCGGGGAATCGGGCAAGGGTTTTGCCGTCGTCGCCCAGGAAGTCCGCGAACTCGCCCAGCGCTCCGCCGCTGCCGCGAAGGAAATCAAGGAGCAGATCTCCCGGTCGTCCGGCCAGGTGGATGCGGGCGTGCGCCTCGTCGGCGAAGCCGGCGATGCGCTGAAGCGCATCTCCGACCAGGTGAAGGCGGCCAGCGACATCGTCGTCAAGATCGCCCACAGCGCCACCGAGCAGGACACGACGCTGCGCAGCATCTCCGCCTCGCTGAACCAGCTCGACCTCGCCACGCAGCAGAACGCCGCCATGGCCGAAGAAACGACGGCGTCTGCCGAATCGCTGGCCACCGACACGGACGAACTGCTCGGCCTCATCGGCAGCTTCCGCGTCGGCTCCGGCCAGGCGCAGAGCCGCAATGCCGGTTACCAGGCGCCGCTGCGCAAGGCCGGGTGACGAAGGGTGCCATGAAGAAACAAAGTCGCCGGGCCATCGCTCGGCGGCTGAGGCTGTCGATAAAGCCAGAAAACCTCTCTTCCGTCATCCTCGGGCTCGTCCCGAGGATCTGCCAAGGCACGCTAAACCATTGACAATGAAGGGTGTGTCTTGCGAGCTTGGATGCTCGGCACAAGGCCGAGCATGACGGCGTTGAGAATGGCGTGCGCCTGCTGCCGGCAAGCGGGCGGTCGAAAGCGCCTGGCCTTGGCAACTGCCTCCAGATCTGATGTGGTTAACAGCCTGGTAATTCCAAAGGTTTAGATTGCGTGAAATCCAGCAGGCCCGCGTTTCGGGCCCTCTCCGTATTGCGTATCGTTTGGAGTTTCCCTCGTGTTCAAGTCATTGCCTTCGTTCGTCTGCGCGACCGTTTTCCTCGCCTCCGCCGGTGTCGTTTCGGCACAGGAAGGCCGGGCCTGGTGGTCGGGCGACTGGTATGTGTCGATCGGCGCCGCCGGCTTCGTGGCACCGCGCTTCGAAGGCGCCGATAGCCGCAAGCTGCAGTTTTCGCCGCTGATCTCGGTCGGCAAGGTCGGCCCGGCCGTGCGCTTTTCCTCGCGCAACGACAACCCGTCCTTCGCGCTGCTCGACAATGGCGGTATCCGGGCCGGCATTGCCGGAAAACTGATCACCAAGCGCGACGAGGATACCGATTCCGACCTGGTCGGCCTTTCCGACGTGCCGTGGGGACTGGAAGCCGGTGCCTTCGTCGAGGTCTATCCGACCGACTGGATCCGCGCCCGCGCTGAACTCCGCCACGGCATCCGCAGCCATCACGGCGTCGTCGCCGACATCGCCGTCGATGCCTTCACCGACATCACGCCCAACCTCAGGCTTTCGGGCGGGCCGCGCGCCACCTTGGCCAGCGCCAAGTTTTTCGACGCCTATTACGGCGTGAACGCCGCCGAATCGGCGAAGTCCGGCTTGAGCCAGTATTCGCCCGACGGCGGCGTTCATTCCGTCGGCGCCGGCGCGGCGCTGACCTGGCAGGCATCGGAGGCGATCACCACCAGTTCCTTCGTCGAATACCGCCGCCTGACCGGTCCGGCCAGCGATTCCAGCCTGGTGAAGGAACGCGGCTCGCGCGACCAGCTGCTGATCGGCCTTTCCGCCACCTACAAGTTCGGCTTCAGCATCGATTGACGCCGGCTGCAGGATTTGTGGCCTGGCGAAAAATATCCGTTTCGGCACCACGCCGGATCGGCTAGAGCATTTCCGGTGAACGCGGCTTCACCGGATTTTGTTGCCGCATTGTCCGACGCCGATGCGATTCCGCTTCGGCTGGAAATGCTCTAGGAATGCGCCATGGAAACGAACAGTCAGACCTCCGGCCGCGTTGCCGATGCGCCCTCCGGCAATTTTGTCTATCAGATCCTGCCGCGGGCATTGTGGCCCTATGCGCAGCTCGCCCGCTGGGATCGCCCGATCGGCTGGCAGCTCCTCATGTGGCCCTGCTTCTGGTCTGCGGCGCTTGCCGCCAACGTCGCCGCCGGCGAGGGGCATTTTTCGCTCGGCCAGTTTGTCGGCCACCTCGTGCTGTTCCTGATCGGCTTGGCGCTGCTGCACCTATAACGTTATCGTCGACCATCGCTTCGACATGGAGGTTGCCCGCAACCGCTCGCGGCCGCTGCCGTCCGGCCGGGTCAGCCGCTTCCAGGCCAAACTGTTCATGCTGGCGCAGGCGCTAGTCGGCCTCGTCGTGCTCCTGCAGTTCAATATGTTCACGATCGTTCTCGGCATCCTGTCGCTCGCCGTCGTGGCGGTCTATCCCTTCGCCAAGCGTTTTACCGACTGGCCGCAATTCTTTCTCGGCCTTGCTTTTTCCTGGGGCGCGCTGGTCGGCTGGTCGGCGGTTTTCGGCACACTCTCCTTTTCCGCCGTTGTCCTGTTCATCGGCGCCGTCGCCTGGACGATCGGTTACGACACGATCTATGCCCACCAGGACAAGGAGGATGACGAGCTGATCGGCGTCCGCTCCACCGCCCGCCTGTTCGGGGATGATACGCGCGCCTGGCTGGTCGGGCTCTACGGCCTGACCTTCCTGCTGGTCCTCACGGCCTTCGTCGCCGCCGGCGTCGGCCTCGTCGCCTATCTCGGCCTGCTGGCCGCCGCGGTGATGCTCGCCTACCAGATCGCCGTTCTCAACATCCATGACGCGGCGGATTGCCTGGCGCTGTTCCGCTCCAACAACAAGGTCGGCCTCGTGCTGTTCTCCGGCCTGGTCCTGGCGTTGCCCTTCGCCTGAAACGTTATAATACGAAAAACCCGGCCTGTCGTGACGCCGGGTTTTTTGTTGTCGAGTGATGGAGATCAGCCGCGCGCGATAATCTCGCGGCCCTCGATCTTCATGCTCACGCCGAGCGTGCCGGTGCGGCGGCGCACCAGGAAACGCGGGCGGCGGTTGGCGAAGAAGGAATGGCGGCGGCGGTTCTTGACCGGGGTGGCGCGCAGGTCGCCGAGATGCTCCTCGAGCGGGCGGGCAACGCCGTCGGCTTCCACCATCAGCATCGGAATGCGGAAGGAGGCGGCCCAACTGCGCCAGTCGGCGGCGATGTCGCAGAGGTCGTGGGCGACGAGCAGCGGGATGCAGAGGCTCGGATCGTCGTGATGCAGTTCCAGCGTCACGGTGACTTCGCCGTTGCCGTGGTCGATGGCGCGGGCGGCGACGCCCTTGAAGGCGCGGGCCGGCAGGGCGATGGAGAGCGGCAGGCCGCTCGACGGCAGGATCTTGCGCATCACGGCGCCGCGTTCGTCGATGGTTATCGTGACATCGCTGGAAGCACCGTGCATCGCATAGGTGAACTGCTGCGGAAAGCGCGTGGGATCCAGTCGCAAGGTCGTTTCTGCCCAATCGGGCTTCATCACCGTGTTTGTCATCAATTCTTACCCTTGTTTTACCTGAGAGCCGGTTTTCCGGTCTTCCCTCGGGACTTTGCGTCCTCTGATGGCTGCACCATATGCGGCGCACATTCCGGACAGCTTAAAAATCGCAGTTAAAAAAACTTTGCGCTGTCAGATGGTTAGCAAATCCGAACGCGGCAAGGTTTTCAAAAGCTGAAGGCCGCCCGCATTTGGCACGGTCGCCGCGCCGACCGGCAGGGGCCTGCAGGCGTAAAGCCCCATGCAAGGCAGGCTTCCTACAACGCTGCGTAATCCGAATTAAAATGGGAGCGATGCGCGATGGTCTCGACGTATCTCAGCTACGATCTGGTCAACCGCGATATCCGGGCTTCGCTGAAGCGTGTCGAACAGGAACAGCAGGTTGCCCGCGAGGCGGCCTATTACAAGGCAAACATCGGCTCGGTCAAAACAGTCGACGAATTCCTGAAGAACGACCGTCTCTACAATTACGCCATGACCGCCTACGGCCTGGAAGACATGATCTATGCCAAGGCCTTCATGCGCCAGGTTCTCGAAAGCGACCTCACCGACAGCAACTCCTATGCGAACCGTCTGACCGACGAGCGCTACAAGGATTTCGCCGCCGCGTTTTCGTTCGCCAGCAACGCACCCGTCGCCCAGTCCAGCGTGCAGATCGACGAAATCATCGGCCTCTATACCAGTACCATTGAACGCACCGATGCCTCGATGCACGAGGAAACGGCCTATTACAATGCGATGATGGACCACATCACCAGCGCCGACGACATCCTCAACAACGACCGCCTGCGCGCCTATATGTTCACAACCTTCGGCATCGACGAAAGCAACTATGCGCGCGTCACGATCCGCGGCGCCCTGATGAGCGATCTCAACGATCCGAACAGTTACATCAATACCGTCTGGGGCCCCAGGCTGGCGCAGTATCAGAGCGAGAACGATGCCGCCAACACGCAGATCGCCACCCTGACAACCTCCTACCAGGCGGACATGGCTGAGCGTGCCGACTACATCGCGCAACTGGAGGATCCGGGTGCCGATGAGAACTATATTCTTGCCCAGATCACCACGATCGAAACCCGGATGGCGCAGAGCTACCAGACGATGTCGGTGCTTTCGAACCAGGTCGAAAGCAACAGCCGGTCGATCAGCGAAATCGGAAAATATTACGATATCGCCGCTGCCTACAATTTTAACGCCGATGGGAGCGTTCCAGCGGGTCAGGGCGCCCAATCGGATGAGATGAAGAAGCTGACGAATGAGCAGTACATTCTCGCAAATCCGCGGGTGACATCATCCGCAGCGCTGCTCAACAAGGAGTATTTCGAGCAGAAGGTGGCGGCGGCGACAAATGTCAACGACCTCTTTGCCGATCCGTTCGATGAGCGCATCTACAATTATATCAAGACGGCTTTCGGTTTGACTTCGGCTGTCGTGCTGCCGTCCACGATCGAGAATATTCTCACCAGCGACCGCGATCCGGACAACCCGAGCAGCTACATCAACCTGTCCGGTACAAACAAGCAGACCTACAAGGCATTGATGGAGGCCTTCAATTTCAATCAGGACGGCAGTCTGGACGCTGGCGTCCCGGCGCAGTCCGAGACCCAGATGCAACTCGTCTCGAATTATTACATGTCTGCCTACAACGACAAGGACGATGCCGCGGACGAGAAGGCGATTACCCAATACAAGAAGGACATTGAGGCCATCACCAGCGTTGCGCAATTCATGGCGAAGGCCAGCGTTTATGAATTCGCCCTGAAGGCCGTCGGACTCAATCCCGACAAGGTGTCGTCGCTCACGATCAAGAACGTGCTGAAAAGCGATCTCAACGACCCGAAAAGTTATGTCTACCAGTTGAAGGACGAGCGCTACGTCAAGCTCGCCAAGGCATTCAATTTCGATACCAAGGGGCAGATCGTCGAGCCGCTGACGGCGCAGTCCCCCGCCGTCGTCACGCAGAATTCCAAGGACTACATCGTCCTCAAAACCCGCTTCGTCGCCAGTGGCGAGGTGGCTGCCGTCCGCAAGAAGGCGGAAGAAGAAGCACAATATTACGCGGACAACATCGGAAAGATCGACAATGTCAAGGAACTGCTGGCGGATCGCAAGATCCTGGACGTCGTGCTGTTTTCCAAGGGCATCGATCCGGCGAAGGTCACGGACGAAGACCTCAAGAAGATGTTCGAGTCGGATCTCGACGACCCCAAGAGCTATGTCAACGGACTGGCCGACTGGCGGTTTGCCGAAGTGGTGGCTTCGTTCAACTTCAACGCGGCCGGCAACCTCATCCAGTCGGCGCAGGACGGTATCCAGCAGCGCGGCGAAGTTCTCGAAACGGCCAATCGTTATCTGAACCAGGTCCTCGAGACCGAGCAGGGCGAGGAGAACGCCGGCGTTCGTCTGGCGCTCTACTTCAAGCGCATGGCGGATTCGATCACCTCGGCCTATGATATTCTCGGCGATACCGCGCTTCTCGAAGTCTTCCGCACGATGTTCAGCCTGCCGACCGAACTCAGCAACATGGACATCGACCAGCAGGCGAAGATCGTCGAGAAGAACCTGGATCTCTCCGAGCTCAAGGATCCCGAGGCCCTGGAGAAGCTCGTCAAGCGCTTCACCATTCTCTACGACCTGGAAAACGGCGTCAACAACGCACCGTCCCTGGCCATCCTCCTCGGCGATGGCGGCAGCGCCACGATCAATGGCGACACGCTGATGGCCATCGCCCAGCTTCGCAAGGGATAAGCCGCAAAACCGCCGCGCAGCTTTGCGCGGCGTGCTCAGCCCGCGGCGATCACCTTGCCGGGGTTCATGATGCCGGCGGGATCGAAGCTGCGCTTGATGCGCCGCATCAGCTCGATCTCGATGCCGGTGCGGATTGCGGCGAGTTCGTCGCGCTTCAGTTGGCCGATGCCGTGCTCGGCGGAAATCGAGCCGCCGTAGGATAGCACGATGCCATGGACGATATGGTTGATCTCGCGCCAGCGGGCGATGAAGGCCTGCTTGTCGGCGCCGACCGGCTGCGAGATGTTGTAGTGGATGTTGCCGTCGCCGAGATGGCCGAAGGCGCAGATGCGGGCGCCGGGAATGGCTTCCAGCACCGCCAGCCGCGCCTCCTCCATGAAGGCCGGGATTTTTGAAACCGGCACCGAGACGTCGTGCTTGATCGAACCGCCTTCCGGCTTCTGCGCATCCGACATGCTTTCGCGCATATGCCACAGCGCCGCCTGCTGCGCGCTGGATGCCGCCACCACCGCATCCTCCACCAGCCCCTCCTCGAAGCTGTGCTCCAGCAGCGCCTGCATCATCCGCTCGGCGGTCTCGGCCGAATCGGAGGTGGAGATATCGATCAGGGCATACCAGTCGTGCGGCGAGGCCAGCGGATCGCGGGCGCCGGGAATGTGGCGCGTGGTGAAGTCCACGCCGAGGCGGGGCATCAGCTCGAAGCCGGTCAGCGCCGTACCGCAGCGGTTGGACGCCTCCTGGAACAGTGCAAGGGCGGCATCGGGCGAGGCGAGCCCCGCCAGCGCCACCTGACGGCCGAGCGGCTGCGGAAACATCTTCAAAACGGCGCCGGTGATGACGCCGAGTGTGCCCTCCGCGCCGATGAACAGGTCGCGCAGGTCGTAGCCGGTATTGTCCTTCTTCAGGCGCCGCAGCCCGTCCCAGATTTCGCCGGTCGGCAGCACCACTTCGAGGCCGAGGCAGAGCTGGCGCATGTTGCCGTAGGCGAGCACCGCCGTGCCGCCGGCATTGGTCGACAGGTTGCCGCCGATACGGCAGGAGCCTTCGGAGCCGAGCGACAGCGGAAACAGCCGGCCGGCATTGTCTGCGGCCCGCTGCACGTCGGCAAGGATGCAGCCGGCATCGACGACCATGACGTTGGCGACCGGATCGACCTCCCGGACGCGGTTCATGCGCTCCAGCGACAGGATGAGGTCGCCGCCCGCCTCGCGCGGCGTCTGGCCGCCGACGAGCCCGGTATTGCCGGTCTGCGGCACGATCGCGGTTCCGGTTTCGCTGGCGAGCGCGAGGATCGCCGCGACCTCGGCCGTCGTGCCCGGCTTGAGCACCAGCGGCGAGGCGCCGCGATAGAGCCCGCGGTTTTCGATGAGCCGCGGCGCGATGTCGGCAGGCTCGCGCAGGACATTGGCCTCGCCGACGATCGTCGCAAAGCGGTCGAGCAGGGCAGGGGACGGCGGCGTGGTGTTGGACATGATTTCCTCCATCCGGGCATTTCCGCTTTCCGTGGAACTGCGGATAGCCTCTGTCCTTTTTATGTTCGCGCACTTGCGCAGCGGTTTATTCCCGCGGCGCGGCGGCGCGGCGCAGCCGGTCGTTGATCGCTTCGCCGAGGCCCGTTTCCGGAATGGGTGTGAAGGCGATCATGCCGGCGCCGGTGGCATCGGCTTTTTTCATGTAGTCGAACAGGTTGGCGGCGGCTTCGGCGAGATCGCCGTCGGGGCTGAGGTCGAGCACGATGCGGGCCCGTTCCATGCCTTCGACGTCTACGCCGCCGAACCGCACGAGCGCCTCGCCGGCACCGACCGAAACCGCGTCCAGCCGCATCGCCGCGCCCGGCGCATAATGGGAGGCGAGCATGCCGGGGGCCTCGATCGCGGCGCCGGCTGCGTCCGGCCGGACCAGCAGCCGGTCGATGAAGGTTTCGATCTCGGCGGCGCTGAGGCCGCCCGGCCGCAACAGCCGCACATCCTCGCCCTCGACCTTGAGGATGGTCGATTCGACACCGACGGTGGCGGCGCCGCCGTCGAGGATCAGCGGAATCTTTGCGCCGAGGTCGGCGGCGACATGCGCCGCAGTGGTCGGGCTGATCTGTCCGGAGGTGTTGGCGCTGGGGGCCGCCAGCGGCCGGCCGAAGGTGCCGATCAGTTCGCCGGCAAATCCCTTGGGCGACCGGATGCCGACGGTATCGAGCCCCGCGGTTGCCAGCGCATGGATCGGGCTCTCGGCCCGGCGCGGCAGGATCAGCGTCAGCGGTCCCGGCCAGAACCGTTCGGCCAGCCGGCGCGACAGAGGATCGAACACGACGTGGCGCTCGGCCATGGCGACATCGGCCATGTGGCAGATCAGCGGGTTGAAGCGCGGCCGCCCCTTGGTCTCGTAGATGCGGGTGATGGCGGCGGGATTGGTGGCGTCGGCGGCCAGTCCGTAGACGGTTTCCGTCGGCAGCCCGATCGGCAGGCCGTCATTGAGGGCATCGACGGCGGCGCGAAGGGCTTCCTGCCGGTCGGTTTCGATATGGATCAATCTGGCCATTGTGGTCCGGGCACGGATGCGGGCGAAAAAGAAGGAGGCAGCAGAGGTTCTGTCTGCGTCCTGCTTTAACCCCTGGGCCGCCCGGGATCAAATGGTCTTTGATCAGATAGTCTTTGGTGGGAGAGCGGAATTGCTCAGAGCGACCGGATGACGTCGCGCAGCTTTTCGTTGCGGGCGCCGAGCAGCAGCACGTTCTTCAGCGCCACCTTCGGATCGCTGGTGCGGAAAATGACGCCGTTGCCGCGGATTTTCCGGTCGATGGTCAGCTTCTTCCTCTCGTCGTCCGGCTGCATGGCGACGGCGAAATACATGCGCGAGCCGCGCCGGCGCAGGTTGGAGATCATCTTTTCGTCTTCGCCGATATCGGCCATGAAGTTGGCGATATAGAAGGCCCACTTCACCTCGTCGAATTGCGCAAAGCGGGTTTTCGAGGCGGTGACGTGACAGTAGCCAAGATGCGGGCGATCATCGAGCGTGCGGTGAAAGATCATCTTCGGCAACTGGATCGAGCGGTGGAAGCTGTTCAGCCGGTCGTGCGCCTGTTCGCCGGCAGCGTCCAGGCGGCGCCCGGTGCGCTCGGCGACTTCCTGGTAGGAAAGGTACCGCCGTTCCTCGGGAACCCAGTTGTCCTTGTGCCGGATGATCTTGCCGGTGCGCAGGAAATCGGAATGCAGGGTTTCGAGAGCCGGAACCTGGGGCTTTTTCTGCCCGCTAGCATCGAAATAACGGAGCTTGGACATGCCGGCACTCTCTGCTCGTGACGAGGTCTGCACCGTGAAAGAGTAGTGCAGCCTGGGTTAACATCAGGTTTCCCATGTCTAGACCGTGGCGGTTTCGCGAAACTTGCGTCGTTTATGCCGTCCGCCCACGTGATCCGCATTGGGTCCTTCGCGACGGCATGGAGGGTGTGGTTAACATCGGCTGAACGGCGGGTTAATACGGGGTTCATGCCCGCAAACCTATATTTGCGGCTTCACCATGGCGTCGCCGGCCAAATTCGGCTCTTTCCGGAACCAAATCAATGCCGGCGCGTTAAGCGATTATCCAAAATGACCAGGGAGTCGAAACGTATGAACAAGTGGATGGCAAGGATCGCCACTGTTGGTTTATCCATGGCGGTGGTTTTTTCGAGTATGGTGCCGTCGTCGGCAATGCCGTTGCCGCAGGTTTCTCGGGCCGAAAGCCCGGTGGTCAATGTCGCCGAGCAGGGAGCCCGCGTCTATCCGAACGAATGGCGTCACAACCGCAACTGGCGTGGTGACCGACGTGGCTGGCGTGGAGATCGCGGCTGGCGTCATGGGCGCAATTGGGATCGCCGCGGCGACCGCCGTCACGGCTGGTACAACGGCCACCGCGGCTACCGCGATTATCGTCGCGGCTATCGCCGGCATGGCGGATACTGGTTCCCGCTGGCAGCCTTCGGCGCTGGTGCCATCATCGGCGGAGCGATGAACCAGCCGCGCGTCTATCGCAATGTCGGTTCGGACCATGTGTCCTGGTGCCAGAACCGCTGGCGGTCCTATCGGGCTTACGACAATACCTACCAGCCCTATAACGGCCCGCGCCGCGTCTGTGTCTCTCCGTATAGCTAACGAGAGCAGGCAGTCAGTTTCCAAGCCCCGTCCGCAGCTGCGGACGGGGTTTTTCGTTGTTGTTTCTAGAGAATGCCCGCCCGCCGCAACAGCCACCATGCGAGCGCAATCGACAGGACGATAAAGCCGACGGCATACAGCGTGCCGCTCACGCCCTCGGCAAACGGCAGGCTCGAGGTGTTCATGCCGAAAAAGCCGGTGACCAGCGACGGCGGCAGCAGGAAGGCGGTCATCAGCGACAGGATGTAAAGGTGGCGATTGGTCTCGGAGGAAAGCTTCGAGTCGATTTCCTCGTGCAGCAGCCTTGCCCGGTCCTGTAGCGCATAGACGTCGTGATCGACCGCCTCCAACCGTGCGGTCAGCCGCAGCGCCACGTCCTCGAAACCGGGTGGAATATCCTCCTCCTCGGATGCCGCGGCGCGGCGCATCTGCGCCAGCACGGTGCGCAGGTGGCGATGCAGGCGCACGACGGTGCGCCGCACCGGCGCCAGCCGCCGCCGTTCGTCGCGCGGCGTGTCGTCATAGACGAAATCCTCGATAAGGTTCAGCTCGTCCGCCATTTCCATGGTGAGCGCGATCAGCGTGCGCTGGAATTCGGCGACCAGCGTTTCGAAGACATGGATCGGCCGGCCATATTTGGCGGCGTTCTTCTCGATGAGCGCCCGGGCGCGGTCGATGCTGCGCAGCGGCTGCAGCCGGGTGGTGACGATCATCCTGTCGGTCAGCGCGAAATGCAGCCAGCCGATGTCGCGGGTGTCGGAATCGAATTCACGCTGGAAATCCACCAGCGTGCCGTAGACGATGCCGTCCTCGGCATTGACGGCGGCATGGGCGTCGTGGGTGGTCAGGGCCGCCCGCGCCGGCTCGCTCAGGCCCTGCATGCCGTCGAGAAAGGCGGGCACGCGCGCATCGGCGATATTGAGATGCAGCCAGATGAAACCGTCGTCCGGCGCAAGGTCGTCGCGCCGGCAATCGAGTGGCAGGCGCAGGGCCCGGCGGTCGGCTCCGGAGGAGAAGCGGTAGGCCCAGACGAGGCCGGGAATATCGGTGGAATGCAGCAGCATGAGGCGTCTCGCGAGACAGGGGACGGCGCCGCTTTTACATAAGTTTTATGACAGTTTGCCGTCACCCGATTTTCATGGTCGCGATCCGGAAAACGCGGCAATAGGATAGGCGCATGAGTCGCGGAGGATTTTCGATGTACAAGGCGCCGGTTGACGAGATCCTGTTCACCCTGAAGCATGTGGCCGGGCTGGAGGCGGCGCTTGACGAGGGCGCCTTCGGCGAGCTCGGCGGCGATCTGGTGGACGCGATCCTGTCGGAGGCCGGCCGCTTTGCCGAGGGCGAGATCGCGCCGCTTTCCGAAATCGGCGATCGCCAGGGCGCGCGCATCGCGGATGCCGTCGTCACCCTGCCGGATGGCTGGGCCGATCTCTACCGCCGTTGGGCGCAAGGCGGCTGGAACGGGCTGACCGCGCCCGAGATTTTTGGCGGCCAGCATCTGCCGCATCTTTTGAATGTCGCCGCCTTCGAAATGTGGAATTCCGCCTCGATGGCGTTTGCGATTGGCCCGACGCTGACCGTCGGCGCCATCGAGGCGCTGGAGGCGCACGCCGCCGAAGCCTTGAAGCAGGCCTATCTGCCGCGTCTCGTCAGCGGCGAATGGATGGCGACGATGAACCTGACCGAGCCGCAGGCCGGCTCCGATGTCGGCGCGCTGACGGCGCGGGCGGAACGCGCCGGCGACGGCAGCTACCGCATCTTCGGCCAGAAGATTTTCATCACCTGGGGCGAGCATGACGCGACTGAGAACATCGTCCATCTGGTGCTGGCCCGGCTTGCCGATGCGCCGGCGGGCACGCGCGGCATCTCGCTCTTCCTCGTGCCGAAATTCCTCGCCAATGACGATGGCTCGCTTGGTCCCCGAAACGATGTCTTTGCGCAGGCGCTGGAGCACAAGCTCGGCATCCACGGCTCGCCGACCTGCGTTATGATCTATGGCGACGGCCGTTTCGGGCCGCAAAAGGGCGCAATCGGCTGGCTGGTCGGCGAGGAGAACAAGGGCCTCGCCTGCATGTTCACGATGATGAACAATGCGCGCCTGCTGGTCGGCATGCAGGGCGTGGCGATTGCCGAGGCCGCGACCCAGAAGGCGCTCGCCTATGCCGCCGAGCGCCGGCAGGGCAGGGCTACCGGCTGGACGGGCGCGGGCATGAGCCCGATCATCGACCACCCGGATGTCGCCCGCATGCTGCTCACCATGCAGGCGCTGACCCAGGGCGCGCGCGCCATCGCCTATTCCTGCGCCCACGCCATCGACCGCGCCCGGCAGGAAACGGAAGGCAGCCACTGGCAGGAGCGCGCCGCTCTCTTGACCCCGGTCGCCAAGGCTTTTTCCACCGATGTCGGCGTCGATGTCGCCTCGCTCGGCGTGCAGGTGCATGGCGGCATGGGTTATATCGAGGAAGCTGGGGCGGCGCGCCTGCTGCGCGACGCCCGCATCGCCCCGATCTACGAAGGCACCAACGGCATACAGGCCATCGATCTCGTGACGCGAAAGCTGTCGCTCTCCGGCGGCCAGCATATGCGCGGTCTTGTCGACGAGCTGCGGAAGATCGCCATCGCCACGGCGGGGCAGGATGGCTTCGGCCAGACCGCCACGCGGCTGGATGCGGCCCTTGCAAATCTCGCCGAAACGGCCGAATGGCTGCTGCTCCGGCAGGCGGAGGGCGCGTTGCCGGTGGCGCTTTCCGGCGCGACGCCCTTCCTGCGGCTGTTCGGCCTGGTGCTGAGCGGCTGCTGTCTCGCCAAGGGAGCGCTGGTCGCCGCGCCGGGACAGGCGCGCCGTATCGCGCTCTGCCGCTTTTTCGCGGAAAACCTGCTATCGGAAACGGCGGCGCTCAAGGACCGCGTCGTCAACGGTGCCGAAAGCCTGGCGCTTGCCGCATCCCATCTTCCTGAGGAGACCCCATGACCCAGATTCTCGTGGAGACGGCGGGAAGCGCCATCCGCGTCATCCGCTTCAACCGCCCGGAAAAGAAGAACGCCATCACCACGGCGATGTATCACGAATTGACGGCGGCGCTGGCGGCGGCGGCGAAGGACGATGCGGTGCGCTGCATCGCTTTTCTCGGCACGCCCGGCTGCTTTTCCGCCGGCAACGATCTCGCCGATTTCCTCGCCTTCGCCGAGGAGAGCCCGGATGAACAGCCGGCCGCCTTCGCCTTCCTCAAGGCGCTGGCCGGTTTCGAAAAACCCGTGGTCGCCGGCGTCGACGGGCTGGCGATCGGCATCGGCCTGACGCTCAACCTGCATTGCGACCTGACGATTGCCTCGGATCGCAGCCTGTTCCGCACGCCTTTCGTCGATCTCGGCCTGGTGCCGGAGGCGGCTTCCAGCCTGATTGCGCCCGGCATCATGGGCCACCAGCGCGCCTTCGCGCTGCTCGCCATGGGCGAGGGCATGACGGCCGAGGAGGCCCGCGCCGCCGGTCTCGTCTGGCGCGTGGTGAGCCCGGAGGCCGTCGAGACCGAAACGCTCGCCGCCGCCCGAAAACTCGCCGGCCGCCCGGTGGAGGCGCTCCGCGCCACCCGCGCTTTGCTGAAGGGTGACGCCTCGGCGATCTTTGCGCGGATGGAAGAGGAAGTGGCGCTGTTCACCGAACGGCTGAAAAGCGACGAGGCCCGCGCGGAATTTAGACGGTTTTTGAAGCGGTAAGTCCCCGCAATTCGTCATCCTCGGGCTTGTCCCGAGGATCTGCCAACATACACCAAGCAATTGACGATAATGGATTATCAGGCGTGCTTAGATCCTCGGGACAAGCCCGAGGATGACGAAGGAGATGGAAGCGGAAGCCCTACGCCTTCTCCAGCACCGCCACCGCTTCCACATGCGGCGACCACAGAAACTGGTCGATGGGGATGACACGGGTGAGGCGATAGCCAGCCTCGATGAGGATGGCGAGGTCACGGGCCAGCGTCAGCGGGTTGCAGCTCACCGCCACGATCTTCTTCACGCCGGAACGGGCGATTTCCTTGACCTGCGCTTCGGCCCCGGCGCGCGGCGGGTCGAAGACCACGGCGTCGAAAACCTTTAGCTCCTGCGCTGTCAGCGGCCGACGGAACAGGTCGCGCTTCTCGACCGTCACCGGCTTCAGCCCCTGCGTGTTGCGTGCTCCGTGATCGAGCGCCTTCAGCGCCTTGTCGTCGGATTCGGCGGCATGGACGCGGCCGATGCGCGCCAGCCGCAGCGTGAACGTGCCCGCACCCGCGAAGAGATCGGCGATGCGCTTGGCCTTGCCGACATGGGCGATGACGAGGTTTGCCATGGCATCCTCTGCCGGCTTGGTCGCCTGGGTGAAGGCGCCGGGCGGAGGCGTGACGCTGGCGCCGCCGAAATCGATCACCGGCTTCACCGGCTCGACAAGGATCTCGCCGTTGACCGACACGCGGGCGATGCCGCGCTGGGCGAGCACGGTCTCGATGCCGGCGCGGCGCTGCTTGTCCGAGAGGGGCTTCAGCCCCTCGAAGGCGAGGTCGAGACCGGCAGGCGTTTCCAGGACCGTGATGCGGAAGGCATCCGCCGAGGTCGCCAGCATCTTCGCGATGGCGCGGATCGTCTCCAGCCGCGCCACGATGGCGGGCGCGGCGATGGGACATTCCTGGATATCGACGATATGATGCGTCTCGGCCTGGTTGAAGCCGAGCAGCATGTCCTTTTCGGTGCGCCGCGCCGCCAGCGCCAGGCGGCGGCGCTCGCCGGGATGGGCAACGACAAGCGGATCGACGTCGATCTCGATGCTCTTGGCCTTCAGCGCCTCGATCACCAGATTGCGCTTGAAGGCGTGATAGGGCGCGTCCTTGAGATGCTGCAAAGTGCAGCCGCCGCAGGTGCCGTTGACGCCGTCAGGCCCGAAGTGGCGGCAGGCCGGCGCCTGCCGTTCGGGCGAGGGGGTTAGCAGCGAGATCAGCGTGCCCTGGTTCTTGACGCGGGCGACCGAGACGGTTTCGCCCGGCAGCGCGAAGGGCACGTAGAGCGGGCCTTGATCGGTATGGGCGATGCCGTCGCCCTGGGCGCCGAGGCGCGAGATGGTGACGGTTTGCGCGCTCATGGCTTTTCTCCGGCGAGCAAGAATTCCCTGTTGCCGTCGCCGCCCTCGATCGGCGAGGGAATGAGGCCGAGGCTTTTCCAGCCCATGTCCTCGACGAACCAGCGCTCCAGTTCGGCGGCGACGTCGGGGGCCGTTTCCGGCGCCTTCAGCAGCCCCGCCTTGCTGATCGCATCGCGCCCGGCTTCGAACTGCGGCTTGACCAGCAGCACGGCGCGCGCGCCCGACGGCGCAAGTTCAAGCGCCGGAGCCAGCGCCAGCTTCAGCGAGATGAAGGAAACGTCGGAGACGATGAAATCGATCGGCTCCTCGCCGATGTCGTCGGTGGTGAGGTAGCGGGCGTTCAGCCCCTCGATATTGGTGACATCGGGGTTTTCGCAAACGCGCGGGTGCATCTGGCCATGGCCGACATCGATGGCGATGACATGCGCCGCGCCGCGTTTCAGCAGCACTTCGGTGAAGCCGCCGGTCGAGGCGCCGACATCGAGACAGAGGCAATCGGCCGGATCGAGCCCGAAATGATCGAGCGCCGCATCCAGCTTCAGCGCCGCGCGCGAGACGTAATCGAGCGCGGGATCGTCGATTTCGATGGCCGCATTGGCGGCGACCACGAGGCCCGGCTTGACGACGGTCTTGCCGTCGACCTTGACGGTGCCGCGTGAGATGGCGTCGCGGGCGCGCGAGCGGCTGGCGACGAGATTGAGATTGACCAGAAGCTGGTCGAGACGGAGCGTTTGCGTGGACATGGCACCGTCAATGGCCTGCCTTGCGCGCCCGCGCAAGGGTTTTGTCGGAGCCGGTCAGAGCCAGACGATGCGGCCGGGATATTTCTTGATGCCGTCGACGGCGATGCGCGACAACCAGCTCCGCTTGTCCTGTTCCTCCGGCGTGGCGATCGCCGCCTGCTGGGTCAGGCCGTAGGCGCTGCGCATGTCCGGCAGCTTGGATTGCAGATGGTCGATGATCTGCTGCTGCAGGGCAGCGTCGAAGGCGGGGCGTTCCTCGGCGAGGGCCGGTGTCGAAAAGGCAGCCAGAAGCAGTGCCGAAAGCAGTGTCTTGCTCAGCATGGCGGTCGATGTCCCTGTTGAAATCTTTATGTTTTCTTATGTCGGCGAGATTACCAGCCGGACCTTCAGAAACCGCAAAGGAGAATGGTTACGCGTGTCCGAAACGGCATGGTTTCGAAGCCGTTGCCGGTCCGCGCGCATCTGGCCGGTCGCGGCGTCTTGAGGGCGCCGGCCGGCTGACATAGGGTATTTGCCATGAAGCGGCCAAGGGAGGGGAAAGTGATGATCGCGAAACTGGGTGCGGTGCTTGCCGCCTGCCTTCTGGCCGGCCCGGCGCTCGCCAACGACACCATGGCCGAGCTGAAGACCGGCGGTCTCACCTATGTGCAATCGACCGAGGTTTCGATGGAGGAGGAAAATCTCTTCGTCTCGCCGGACGAGATCCGCGTCGATTACGTCTTTTCCAACGAGACCGACAAGGACGTCCACAGCGTCATCGCCTTCCCGATGCCGGATGTGACGGGCGGGCCGGA
>ERZ778022.2408-NODE-2408-length-19775-cov-3.769675_pt1 | contig 19775 bp, 25 predicted proteins | sample MGYA00375752_ERZ778022 | MGnify/ENA primary metagenome ERZ778022 (study PRJEB29350, sample SAMN05389826) | bioreactor metagenome | isolation source: Thiocyanate bioreactor | place: South Africa: University of Cape Town | collected 2014-04-04 ... | reverse complement strand
GTTCGGAGCGTGCGAAACTCTGCGCATCCTGTGTGGTGACGTTCAGAACGATCTGCGGCCGTGGCGGTTGCGCGGCAGGCGTGGCGGCAATCGTGCCGTTGGTGGCGGGCACGAACATTTCCGGCCCACGTTCGCCCACCAGATAGGGCACACCGGATGAAACCGGACCACCCAACGCACGCGCGCCGGAACCCGACAAAAGCGAATCCGCAAATGAGCTGATCAGATTCTGCACCGGTTTGGTGATGAACTGGCTGAGCGCCACACGCTCAAAATCCGCCAGGATGGCGCTGACCATACCGTTGATCGACAGGCGGCCGGAGGTGGCGGCGCGCGCAATGGTGCGCGACACGGCATCGAAGCTTTTGTCCACCGCCTTTTCGATGGATTGCGTGGCATCGGCAACCGGACCGCTGGCGAAATCGTCAAGCGCACGCCCGGCGGAATCGAGCGTCGTGTCGAAGGCATTGTTTTCAGAATTTTCAGCCATGATCGGGATAAGCCTTCATCAAGGATTCAAGATCGGCACGGGCGAACGGCGCGGCCATGCCATGGCGGGCGGCAAACGCGCCCGTCAGTGCGCGCCATTCCGGCAGCGACAGCGCCCAGAAATCACGCGGGGAAAGCCCCATCACGCCGAGCCCGAAGCGGAGCCAGCGTGACCAGGGAAAGGGGCGGCGTTGGCGGCCCCCTGCCCGCCTTGATCGGAAAGACCAGCCGCTTCAAAAGCCGCCTTGACCGCGGTGACAAGCTGGCCGAGATCGCAGCCGAGCTTCAGCACATCGGCCGGTGACAGATTGTGCCCGCCGCCGCGCAACTAGGCGGCGGTGACGATGGCGAGATCGGCCGCGCGCACATGTTTCAGGCGCGGCGTGATCTGCGAAAGATCGGCGAGGCCCAGCCCCTCCTCAATCTCCGCCAATGCGCCAAGGGTGAGAACGAGGGTGTAGTGTTTGCCGCCGGCCGTCAGGGCGGCTTCGCCACGGATTCTGTTGGTCATCTCAAACCGCCGTGAAGCTGAGCGCGCCGGCGGAGGCGAGCGTGAGCGACAGCTTCACCTCGCCATCGAACGGGCCGTCATATTGCAGCGCCGTAATCTTGAACGGGCCGGTAACGGTGCCGAAACCCGGAATCACGATCTGAAAATCAGGACAGGCCTGATCGAAAAACGCCTGGCGCAGCGTTTCGTCCGAACCGGCGTCCTTGAACACGCCATTGCCGGAGATGGTGGCAGATTTGATTCCGCCGGCCAGAAGCTCCCGCCACATGCCGGTGGAGGCATTGTCGGTGATGTCGATGGATTGCGCGTTGAAGGCGAGCGTGGTGGCGCGCAAACCGGCCACCGTGATGAAATTTTCCGGAGACCCGCCATCGCCGATCTTGACGAGCAGGTTCCGGCCCATTTGAGCGGACATGTGTTGATCCTTCTAATCTTGTTCGAGCAGGGCGCGGAAACTGAGCGTGGCGTGCCAGGTGCGGCCGTCATTGCGGCGCCCATAATCCGCGCCGAGAAAATAAGGCCCGGTCAGTGTGAAGCCGGAGGGTGAAAGCGCCGCCGCATCGAGCGCGGCAATGACCGCGGCGGCAATTGCCTTCACCTCCCCGTGGCCGGGTGTGCGCGACCAGATGTGAATGGTGAAGCGATGAACGCTTGCCGGGCCGGTGACGGTGCCGGCATCGGTTTCGCGATCATCGCCCAGCACCAGATAAGGCATCGCGGCATGGCGCGGCACCGCATCGTAGAGGCGAGGCGGATTGCCGAGCACGGCCTGCACATCCGCATCGGCGGCAATCGCGCCATAGAGCGCGGCCTGCAAGGCAAGGCTTGCCGCGCTCATGGCCGGTCCTCACACAGCCAAGTCATCAGGATGCGCGAACCGATCACCACACGCTGACCCGCCGCTATCGCAGCATTGCGGCGAAGCGTGACGCGGACGCGGGCCCGCGATTCCGCGCGGTCACCATCGAAGGCATCGCGGCCGGACGATGGCGAAACATGCACCCAGGCCGAAGCGACTGCGGCCCAGCTTTCGCGAAAACCACCGCTGCCGTCGGGATCGAGCGTGCGCGCTTCGATCACCGCGCGCTGGTTGAGCGCGCCGATCACAGCCGCACCATGCGGTAAGGCGCGAACGATGCCGGCATCGGAACGGCGCGGGCCTGATCGCCGCGATTGGCATAGAGATCGGCGATCAGGTCCAGAATGCCGGCGCGAATGGGCGCGGGAACATCCTCTGCCGCGTCGCCATAGCCAGCGGTGAACGCAATCGCGATGGCATTCTGCGGGCGCAGATTGCCCGGCAGCGCACCATTGAACATGAGGCGCGCCGGAGCCGATACGGTATCGGCGGACCACAGGCTTGCGTCGAGATCCGTCACCGTGCCGTTCACGGCGCAGGTTTTGACAGAGGTGACCGCCTGTAACGGCGGCAACGGAATCCCGACGCAATTCGAATGCGGCCAGCGGTCAAGCCACAGCACCCAATCCTGGGTGATGAAGGCGCGGCCCAGATGCCATTCGGCACGCGCCCGCGCGGCCGCGATGAAGGTGGCAAGCAACGCATCGTCATCATCGGTTTCAATCTTCAGATGCGCCTTCGCTTCGGCGAGCGTAACCGGCTCCACCGTTGGCGGGGTGATGAGTTCAAGCATATGTGGCCTTAAGAGATAGAGGTGTCATTCCCGGCCGAGCGATGCGGATGCATCGCGAGGGGAAGGGAACCCAGGTGTGAGACACCAGACGGTATTTGTTACCTGGGTCCCCTTAACCTCGCTCGCGCGTTCGCGCGAGGCTCGCCGGGGATGACAGGGTATTTACGACGCGCTGAATTTCATCAGCTTGATGGCTTCAAAATTCTGCACCCCGCCGCCGACGCGCTTGGTGGTGTAGAACAGCACATAGGGCTTCGATGAATAGGGATCGCGCAAAGTGCGGATGCCGACACGATCGACAATCAGATAGCCGCGCGCGAAGTCCCCGAAAGCAATCGAATAGGAGGCCGAGGCGATGTCGGGCATATCCTCCGCTTCCATCACCGGATAACCGAAGATGGAGGCCGCCTCGCCCGCGCGGGTGCCCGGCTGCCAGATATAATTTCCGGCCTCGTCCGTCAGCTTGCGCATGGCGGCTTCGGTCTTGCGGTTCATCACCCAATGGGCATTGGCGCGATAGCCCTGTTTCGGGGCATAAACGAGATCGAGCAGCGCATCGGTGGGCGCAGACGCGGCGAAGGCACCGTCACCACCGCTCAGCACATAACCGATCTTGTCCCAGGCCCAGCTTGCGTCCGCGACCTTGGTATAAGACAGAAAACCCTTCGGCTTGTTGCTGCCGTCGCCGGTGACGAAGGCGGTCGATTCCTGTTCCGCGAACACGATCTGCACTTCGGAAGCGAGCCATTGCTCGATATCCACCTGCGCATCGTCAAGCAGCGTCTGGGTCGCCGCCGGCATGGCGTAAAGCTCCATCGCCGGAAAATCGATTGCCGAAAGCGTCGGCGCGTTGGTGGTGGTGGGTGTTGCGGTTTCCGCCACCCAGCCGGACGCGGCACCAACAGAGGCGATGGGCTTGCGATAGACATTGCTGCCGATCTGGCGCACCGCGGCGATGGCGCGGATGGGCGAGGCCTTGCTCAGCACGCGGTCGATGGTCTGTTCGGTTTCGAGCGGCACGACATAGCCGCCATCGGCATCCGAACCGGCGGAAAGCGACTTTAATTCCAGCGCCGCAAAACCCGCCGCATCGCCCTTGCGGACATAACGGTCGAAGGCGGCCTTGCGTTCGCGCAGGCGGTCATCCGGCGCGGCCTTATACTCCCCACCGAGGGTAGGACGCGCGGCCGCCAGCATCAATTCATCGATCGCGTGTTTCTGTTCGTCCAGCGTGCGGTTGATGCGGTCGACTTTTTCGTCCGTCACCACATCGGCGCCACGCTTCTCGATTTCCTGCAGGCGGGCATCGTTCGCCTGTTTGAAGGCATCGAAGGCCGAGAGAAAATCGGCAAACGCCTCCTTGATCTCGCGGGTATTGGCCGCGTCTTTGGTTTCAAGCGATTTGGTTTCCAGTTCCATTCCATTCTCCATGGTGGTCAGGCACGCAGGCGCGCACTCGCCCGGCGCAGATCGCGGACAAGCTCGTTTCCCTTGGTGCCGATAGCCGTGACTTCACTTCCGTTCAGGAGCGGGAAGGTCACGACAGAGACTTCCCAAAGCTCCACTTCCAAAAGGCGGCGATAGCCGCTGACGGGATCGCGCCGGGCCCGCAAGGTGCGAAAGCCGATGGACAATCCGTTCAAGGCGCCATCGCGCAACAGCGCGATGACATCGCGACCCCGTTCCAGATCGGTGAGCAGATGGCCACGGACATAAAGGCCGCGCGCATCCTCGCGGATTTCGTCCCACACCCCGATCGGTTCATGGGCGAAATGCTGATAGAGCATGCGCACACGCGCACGCCCGCGTTTGCGCAGGGATTGCGCGAAGGCGCCGGGGGCGACGACATCGCCCGCGCCATCGGGCACGCCGAAGAGCGAGGCATAACCTTCGAATGCGTTGCGGCCCATTTCGGTGAGGCGCGCGGGCGCGCTGACATGGGCGAGCCTTCGCCGCATGTGGTGAACAGTGACGGTCATCTGGTTCTTTCCCCACCTTCTTCGCGGCGGTCGAGCTTGGTTTCGATGCGGTCGAGCGTCTGGCGGATGGCGGTGACCTGCTCTTCCAGCACGGCGACACGTTCAATCGCGTGGCGGCTCGATTCCGTTTCGCGTTCGAGCACGGTGATGCGTTCCGCCGCCGAGCCCGCCCAGAACAGCGCGCCCGCGCTTTGCAACAAAAAAGCCGCCACGAGGGCGGCCGGAAGACGGCGATCCAGCAAGGGCTGGATATGTTCAGTCAGGGTCATGACAAAACCTCGTCACCGCCTTCGACCGGTGAATAGCCGGCCGCCAGGCGGCGTTCGTTGCGGGTGAGAAATTCCGCCTTGCTGAGACGGTCCCACACGCTTTCGCGTTCGATGGCCAAAGCCTCCACCGCATCGGCGTCGTAACCCACGCGCAGATTCTCGCCGAAGCGGGGACCGAGCCAGTGGCTCAACCCCTGCGCGGTGCGCGCCACCAAAGGCAGCACGGTCTGGCGCCAGAAGGCGAGATTGGCTTCGCGGTAATTGGAATAGGTGTTGTCGCCCGGAATCCCGAGCAGCATCGGCGGCACCCCGAAAGCGAGCGCGATTTCGCGCGCCGCGGCGTTGCGCAGGCCGGTGAAATCCATATCCGAGGGCGTGTAACTCATCGCCCGCCAATCGAGCCCGCCTTCCAGCACCATGGGCCGGCCGGCATTGGCGGCCCCCTGATAGGCATCTTCCAGTTCATGCTTGAGGCGGGTGAACTGTTCGCCGGTCAACCCCGGCTGCCCATCAGGCCCCTTGTAGATCAGCGCGCCGGAAGGACGGGCCGCATTGTCGAGCAACGATTTGGTCCAGTGCGCACCGGCATTGTGCACATCGATCGCGGTGGCGGCGGCCGAGATCGGCGAATAGCCATAAATGTCATCCAGCGGGTGAAACAGCGTGGCATGCAGCACGGGCAGAAAACCGGTGGCGGCATCGCGGCGGATGCGCCGCACCTCGCCATCCAACGTATAATCGTAGCCGGCGGGCCAGCCGCGTGGGCCCGGCACCGCCTTCATCCGGTCTGGCCGGAGCACATGCAGTTCGCGCACAGCGCCGCGCAACGATACCGCTTCGAGATAGGCATTGCCCGCGCATTGCAGGAAAGCATACCAGCGTTCGAACAGCGCGGTGCCGGTGGCGCCGGGATTGGGTGCGGCCAACAATGCCAGCAGCAGATGGGATTCGATTTCGGCAGCACCTTCGTACAGCAGAAACGGAACGGACGCGGCCCCTTCCGCGATCATGCGCACGCAGCGATAAGCAACTGCGTTCTGCATCACCCCTTCACGGGCGAGCGCAGAAAAATCGCGCGTCACATGGCCGGTGCCATTGCCGAGCAGCGACAGCGCGATAAAAGAGCCGGTGCCGGATTTCACCTCTGGCGCGGCGGCGCGGCGGAACAGTTTTTCAAACATGGTCTAGAGACTCCTGATTTTCGGATCGGCGCTGCGCCGCATCGGGTAAAGATCGGTCAGCGCCCAGACCAATGCGTCCATCCGGTCCGGGCTTTTGCCGCTGCCGTCGTAAGTGCACATCTGGTCTTCCAGTTCGGGGAAAGCGCCGACGTGATGAATGCGGCCCTGTTCGTAAAGTGCGGCAATGGGGGCGGCGCGCACCTGTTTGCCGCGCGTCGCGTGCACCAGGCGCACCGGCAGATCGGGGTGCGCGTTCAGCAACACGGAGCGCACCATCTCACCGCCCTGGTTCGCCTCCGCAATCACGCAATCGGCGTCGAACCGTTCATAGGCATTGGCGACGCGCGTGGCCCAGCCATTGGGCGAAAGACCGCCGGCGGACAGATCGGCGAGCACATAGCCCGCACGATCGTCCGCCCGGCCGGCGACAACGATGCCGCATTCATCGCCATTCGACGATGCGGGCGGATCGACGCCGATGACAAGGCGGACGAGCTTTTCGGGGACGCGCGTCCGCGCCCGCTCGATCCAGCCGCGTTGCCATAGCGCGGTCTCGTTGTCCTCAATCAGATCGGCCTCCAGTTCCTGGCGGCCAAGGCGCGTGCCCGCATAACGGGCCTGCATCAGCGCGAGAAAACCGGGCGCCAGATTGGCGGCGTTTTCGCGCGTGGTGCTTTGCGTCAATGTCACGTTCGGATCGGCAATCAGTTTCTTCAACGCTTCGATGTTGCGCGGCGTGGTGGTGACGGCGAGGCGCGGGTCATCGCCCAGGCGCAACGCCATCAACAGCATGTCGAGCGCGGCTTGCGGCTCCGCCCATTTGCAGAATTCATCGGCCCAGGCGGCATCGAACTGATGACCGCGAATGGAATCCGGTTCTTCCGCCGACAGCACGGTGGCGACCGCACCGGTGGGCCACAGCACACGCGCGTTGGAAGGTTCGTAAGTGAGCCCTTCGGCCACCGAGAGCAGACCCGATGCGCCTTCGATCATCACCGCGCGGGCGTCGGCATGGGTGGCCGCGATGAGGCCGATGCGGCGCATGCGGCCCCGCCGCACACCATCGGCAATCCATTCCGCGCCGGCGCGGGTCTTGCCGCTGCCGCGGCCGCCGAGGAACAGCCAGATGCGCCAGTCACCCGCTGGCGCGCGCTGTGGTGCCCGCGCCCAGAACGGCCAGTGGCGGCAGAGAAAGCGGGCTTCCGCATCACTGATCCCCGCCAGAAATTTCCGGCGCAGCGCCGGCGGCAAAGAGTTTATCGAGGCGGCGGACAAGGGTGTTGCGGGCTTCGCCATCGCTGGACTGGACCTTTCGTTCACGGGCGGCGGCACGCGCCTGTTCGGCGCGCATCAACCGCTCCATCGTGCGTTGCAGCGAATCGAGCGTGCGGGCATTGGCGGCGCGTTCGGGTGCCGATTGCGACTTGTCTGCCTTCAGCGATTCGATTTGCGCCAATTGTTTCTGCAGTTCTGTGGTCATGCGGTTCACCAGTTGATCCCACCAGGCATCGTTACGTGCGTATTCTGCGCGCATGTCTTCCACGCGCGCGGGCGTTGCGCAGAGCGGCATCGTTTCATTCCATCGTTGTGAGATTGATATTGTGAATTGATCGGTGGGGTGCGCGCAAAAAGTGTTTTGCGGGGCCGCCGTTTCTCAATTCGGATTTATCGGGATGTAACGGATGTAGGCGAAGGAGCGTTTCGCTGCAAGAGGGGTAAACCGTTTCCATGCCGGAAAGTGAAGGCAGCGTAACGATGGTGGGGGTTAACGCGTTGAAATTGCAGAGGGTGGATTCTGGAAAAAGTTTGGGCGGTGCTGTTTGCGGTTCCTCTTTTCAACATGATCTGTCATTCCCGGCCGAGCAATGGTCCATAGCGACAGCGTATGGACGCGTTGCGAGGGGAAGGGAAACCAGATGTCCAAACATTGGAGCGCCTGCGTCGCCTGGGTCCCCTTCCCTCGCCCGCCTGTATCGCTCGCGATTCAGGCAGGCTCGCCGGGGATGACAATGAAGTGGGGGACGGTGAACCCTGGCAAACGCCATCAATACGCCGCAAAGATCGGTGACGAGAGAGCACGCCGGAAAGCCGCCCCGAGAGAGCCCTGCGTGCCTTGACCGCGGCGTTGCAGAAACTGCCGCGCTGGGGCTTTCGTGCGGCCGGGATGGCCGCACTGATTGTGGTGATTTTTGCCGGCGGTCTTTACCTTTTGCCAACCTTGCTGGGCTGGATGGCGCCGCCGCTCGACCTGCCGCGCAACCTTTATGCGCTGAACCGGCCGGTCGCCTTCACCTTTCTGGATGTAGAAGGCCACGAGGTGGGGCAGCGCGGTGCCATTGTCGGCAAGCGGCTGACGCTGGACGAGATGCCGGCCTATCTGCCCGCCGCCTTTGTCGCGATGGAAGACCGGCGCTTTTACGAGCACGGCGCGATCGACATGCGCGGGCTTCTGCGCGCGGCGTGGGCGAACTGGAAAGCGGGGCATGTGGTGCAAGGCGGCTCCACCATCAGCCAGCAACTGGCGAAGATCCTGTTCCTGACGCCGGACCGCACCTATGCACGCAAGTACCGCGAGATGCTGGATGCCTTCTCGCTTGAAAACACGCTGAGCAAGAAAGAGATTCTGACGCTCTATCTGAACCGCATCTATCTCGGCGCCGGCGCCTATGGCGTGGATGGGGCGGCGCATGTCTATTTCGACAAGCCGGCCACCAGACTGAGCCTTGCCGAAGCCGCGATGCTGGCAACGCTGACCCGCGCGCCATCCGCCTTTTCACCGCGGCGCGATCTGGCCAAGGCGCAGGCGCGTGCGGATGTGGTGCTGGACACGATGGTGGAAACCGGCGCGATCACGAAGGCTGAAGCCGACAAGGCCCGCGCCCACCCCGCCACCATCGTCAGCCACGCGACGCGCGATGCGCGCAATTATTTCCTGGATGCGGCCGCCGATGAGGCCCGCCGGGTCGCCACCATCAAGGGCGACCGCGTGGGGCGCGACCTGATCGTGCGCACCACGATGGAGCCCGCCCTGCAGGAGACGGCGCGCAAGGCGCTGGTGCGGCACCTGAAGAAAAGCGGGCGCAAGCTGCATGTGAAGGAAGGTGCGGTGGTGGTGATGAAGCCCGATGGCGCGGTGAGCGCGCTGATCGGCGGGCGGGATTACGACGACAGCGTGTTCAACCGCGCCACCAAAGCCAAGCGCCAGCCCGGTTCCGCGTTCAAGCCGTTCGTCTATCTGGCGGCGGTGGAAAACGGCATCAGCCCATGGGACACCCGCGAAGACGGGCCGGTGGACATCGATGGCTGGCAGCCGACCAATTACGGCAATCGCAGCTATGGCATTGTGACGGTGGCCGATGCGCTGGCGCGTTCGATCAACACAGTGACGGCCGAACTGGCGCAGGAAGTCGGCATCGACACCGTGATCCGCACCGCGCGCGCCTGTGGCATCACATCGCCGCTCGCCGCCAATGCTTCGCTTGCGCTCGGCACCAGCGAGGTGACGCCGCTGGAGCTGACCGCGGCCTATGCCACCTTTGCATCGGGCGGGATTCTGGCGACGCCCTATTTCGTCACCGAAGTGCAGGACATGCAGGGCCACATCCTTTACCGGCGCAATCCGCCGCAGAAGACCCGCGTCATTCCGCAATATGCCAGCCGCGATCTGAACGCGATGCTTTTTGGCGTGGTGGATCACGGCACCGGGCGGCGCGCAGCCCTGAAAGGCTATGAATCCGCGGGCAAGACCGGCACGACGCAGGATTATCACGACGCCTGGTACATGGGGTACACCAACGATTACGTCACCGGCGTGTGGGTGGGCAACGATCACGCCGCCCCGATGAAGGGGGTGACCGGCGGGACGCTGCCGGCCGAAATCTGGCCTGATGTGATGACGGTGGCGATGAAGGGCATGGCCGCGACGCCCATTGCGCGCACCTCCCCGCCGCCGCCCGAAGGCGAAGACTGGGATTCGCCCTATGCCACCAGCGATGCGGCGCCGGGCTATGATCCTTACGCGCCCGAACGCGACACGCGGCAGGCCCGCAGCCATCGCCATGAGCGCAGCTTTTTCGACTGGCTGTTCGGGCGCGACAGCGCCGACAACGATGACGAGGCGCCGCGCCATGCCGAAACCCGCAATCAGAGCCAGAACCGGATGGGCCCGCGCAATTACGGCGACGCCCCGCCGGTGGACGAACGCGGCGCCTGGCGTTAAACCGTTCCGGCGGTGCGGGAACGCCGGAGACGAACCATGAGTCTTACGTCATGAGCCACACATCATGCGCCTCTGGCTGAAGGCTCTGCTCACGATCGTTTCGGGGCTTGTGCTGGGGGTGGTGCTGACCTGGGTGAGCGTGCGCGGCGTGCCGGGCGGGGTTTCCGACGGGCCGTGGCGCACCAGCCTGACCATCGGCAGCAGCGAGGCCAATCCGTGGCAGCGGGCGGCGATTGCGCTGCATGGTCTGTTCGCACTGAACCGCAGCGAGACCATCTATTACACCGCCAGCCATGACAGCGGCGGCCAGATGCTGGACGGCAATTGCATCTATCGCCTGAAAGGGCACGAGCCGGATGCGCGCTGGTGGAGCATTACCGCCTATGGCCCGGACGATTACCTGATGGCGAACAAGCAGAACCGCTATTCGGTGTCGAAAACGGGGATCACGCGCAATGCCGACGGCACCTTTACCGCCACGCTGTCCAAGGCGGCGGGCCCCGGCAACTGGATCCCGATTCCCGAGCGGCATTTCAGCCTGACCATGCGGCTTTACAACCCCGCGCCCGGCGTGGTGGCCGACCCGGCCAATGCGATGGTGCCGCAGATCGTTCGCGTGGTGTGCCCATGAAGGTCCGGCTTTTCCGCGCGCTGCCCTGGGTGCTGGCCACGCTGGTGATCGCGATCGGCGTGCATCTGGCGCTGCTCTATCAGATACCGGGCTATGTGATGGAAAAGGCGCTGGCGCGCGTGGGCCCCGCAAACACCATCGTCCACGGCAAACGGGTGGATGCGACCGCGCGCGCGATCGTCAGGCCATCGCCGGAGCTGCTTTATTCCACCTGCCCTTACGATGTTTCGCAGCGGCCGTTGCGCATCACCGCCGAGGTGCCGCAAGGGACGTACTGGTCGGTTTCGTTCTTCGATGACGAGACCAACAATTTCTACGTCAGGAACGACCGGCAGGTGAAAGGCGGTCATATCGACATCCTGCTGATGGCGGCCGCGCCGCTGGACAAACCGCTGCCCAAAGGCGCGGAGATCGTGCATGCGCCAAGCCTGAAAGGGCTGGTGCTGTTTCGCACCCTGATCAACGACGACGCGCAGTTCGCGGCCATCGATGCCGCGCGGCGCACGGCCGATTGCGCGCCCTACTGAGGCGCAGGCCCCGCGAAACCATCGAATCGCGATGCGGTGAAACTGTAAACCGCACGGACACGTTGTCTTCACCCCATTACACCCTGCCGCCGCGGCCGGAATATGCCGGAAGCGGTGGCGGCACCGATCTTGGCACCAGCACGGTCACCAAAGGCGGGGTGACATTCACGGCGGCAAGTGACGATCTAGGGAAATTCGACGACGCTTATGGCGTGCCGTATCTGGGCGACGATGACGCGGGTGCGCTCACCATTTCCACCTCCGGATCGGCCCTGGGGCTCTACCTCGGCGATTACTTCGGCGCGCAGACTGTGACCTACACATTCGGCAGCCTGACCGGTTCGCTCACCATTCCCGCGGCCGACGATACGGTCTTTTTCGGCCTGACGAGCGATGCAGGGCCGATCAGCGTCACCTTCACGAACGATGACGAGATCGACGTTCCGCACTTCGTTACAGCCTCGCTGAAAACGGCACCAACACCGGCGCCCGAACCGATGACGCTGGCGATCTTCGGGGCCGGCTTGATCGGCGCGGCAGCGGCGATGCGGCGGAAGAAGAAAGCCTGAAAAGCGGACTTCCTGCGCACCTGCGCAGACATCGTAAGCAGCATCTACAACAGGACTTACAGTGAAAAACAGCACGACATTGAAATCCGCAATCGCGGGCATGACGGCTCTGGCGGCGGTGGCGCTGGCCGCACCGGCCAGTGCCGGTCCGATCACAACCGGCACCTGGTACACATTTAGCTTTGCCGGTACCGGTAGCCCGCTAAGCCTCAGCCCGAGCATACCAACGAACCCGGTGTCGCAAGCGGCACCTGCGCCATGGACCATCACCCTTTCGGGGGCCGCCAATCTGACCATCACCGACCTTGAGACCTCCGGCGATTATTTCACGCTCTATGACAATGGCGTGCTGCTGGGCACCTCGGATCCTGGCGTCCCGAATGCCACTAATGCCTGCTACATCGACATTTCCTGTGCGCTTGCCGATTCCAATTATGGCAAAGGTACTTTCCTTCTGGGCGCGGGCGACCATTCCATCACCGGCATTTTTGAAGGCGTTATCGGCGCCGGTGATGGCGCCTTCATGATCGCCGCGGCGCCGACACCGGCGCCGGAACCGGCGACATTGGCGATCTTCGGTGCCGGTTTGATTGGCGCGGCAGCGGCGATGCGGCGGCAGAAGAAAGCCTGAGGTTTGAACGGGCCGGGGTGGGGGATCATTGGTTCATCCCCCCTCCGTCTCGGATGCTCACGCATCCTCGCCACCTCCCCCGCCTTGCAGGGTAGGACGGTCGGGCGCTGTCTTATCCCACGGGCACGCGGAAGAGCGGTGGTTGACCGGCCGCAATCAGGCTCGCGTCCATCCGGTCCAGCAGGCGATAGGGTTCGACCGGCTTCACATACAGCGCGCTGAAGCCGAGCTTGCGATAGGCCGATTCCGGCAGGCCGGTGATGTTGTCCGAGACCGCGAGGACCGGCACCTGTTGCCCGCGCAGGCCCAGATGCCGGATTTCGTTCAGAGCGGAAAAACCATCGCCCGCGGGCTGATTCATGTCGAGCAGGATCAGGTCCACCGCGTGCTCACGGAAAATGGCCACAGCCTCCCGGCCGCTGGCGGCGAATAGCGGCTCGCCCGCGATCAGCTCGATACAGGCGCCGAGCAGTTTGCGTTGCAGCGGCTCCTCCTCCACACACAGGATGCGCATGGCCCGGGTGCGCATGGGGTTGGCATGTGTGGGGTGAGCCGGGCCGGCAATGGGACGCATGGGTATCTCGATCCATATTCAATCTAAAGTTGTATATCGGATCATTTACACCCATTCGTTAAAGCAGGGTTTCCGCGCAGGCGGCTTAGCGGGCTAAATCAGCCGGGCGCGATTCTTTTTCCGAGGGTGCGATGCGGGGTTTCAGGGTTCTGCTGGCGGCGGCGTTGACGCTGCTCATTTCCGGCTGCGGCCAGGAAAAACAGAAGGCGCCCGACGGGCTGACCACCATCACCTTCGTCACCGACTGGAAGGCGCAGGCCGAGCATGGCGGCTTTTACGAAGCGCTGGCCAAGGGGATTTACAAAAAGCACGGGCTGGAGGTGCGCATCATCGAGGGCGGCCCGAGCGTGAACGTGCCGCAAATGCTGGTGGGTGGCGCGGCCGATTTCGGCATGGGATCGAACGCCTTCATCGCGATGAATCTGGCGCGCGAGAACGTGCCGCTGAAAGCGGTGATGGCGATCTTCCAGAAAGACCCGCAGGTGCTTCTGACCCACCCGCGCAAGGACGTGACATCGCTGGCCGATATGAAGGGCAAGCCGATCATGGTATCGGACGCGACGATTGCCGCGTTCTGGCCGTGGCTGAAAGCGAAATACGGATTCACCGATTCACAGATCCGCAAATACACCTTCAACCTGGCGCCGTTCCTGAGCGACCCGAAAGCGATCCAGGAAGGCTATCTGTCGAGCGAACCTTATACGGTGGAGAAGGAAGGCCATTTCAAGCCGCAGGTGTTCCTGTTGGCCGATTATGGCTATCCCGGTTACGCCAACATGGTGCTGGTGCCGGAGAAGTGGATCATCAAGAACCCGAAAGCGGTTCAGGCCTTTGTCGAGGCGACGCGCGAAGGCTGGTACGATTATCTTTATGGCGATCCGGCACCGGCCAACGCGCTGATCAAACGCGACAACCCCGAAATGAACGACGCGCTTCTGGCGCAGGCGGTGGCGAAGCTGAAGTCGTATGGCATCGTGCCGCCGAAAGAAGCCGGTGCTGCCGCTATCGGCCAGATGAGCGATGCGCGCTGGCAGGAATTTTACGACACCATGCGCGATGCCGGCGTTTATCCGCCGGACCTCGATTACCACGCGGCCTATACGTTGCAGTTTTTGGGGGGAAATAAAAAATAACTGTCATAGCCCGCGAATGCGGGCTACCCAGGTGGTGCCGCACCAGTGTCAAAGACTTATTTCGTCTATATTCTGGCAAGCAAAAGAAACGGAACACTCTATATCGGCGTAACCAACGACCTCGCGCGCCGGGTGTGGGAGCATCGCGAAGGGGTCATCGACGGGTTCACGAAGCGTCACAACGTCAGGATGCTTGTACACTTTGAAGTGTTCACTGATGTTTATGCAGCCATTCATCGCGAAAAGCGGCTCAAGAAATACAAGCGCGAATGGAAGATCAATCTGATCCAGCAGAACAACGCCGAATGGAATGATTTGTTTGAAAGTTTGAACTGCTGAACACTGTCACCTGGGTGGCCCGCATTCGCGGGCCATGACAAGTTGGATTTCATGCCCGCCCTTCTCACCCTGTCCGCCATCAGCAAGACATTCGCCAACGGCACCGTGGCGCTGGGGCCGATGGACCTTTCGATTCAGGAAGGTGAATTCGTTTCGCTGGTGGGGCCGAGCGGGTGCGGAAAATCGACCGCGCTGCGCCTGATCGCAGGGCTGATCGCGCCAACGGGGGGCACCGTTCAATTCCCGCAAGGCCGCCCCGAAACCGGCTTCGTGTTTCAGGAACCAACCCTGATGCCGTGGGCCGATGCACTCGCCAACGCGATGAGGCTGAAAGGCGTGGCCGCAAGCGAGGCGGAAGACCGCGCGGCGGCCGCACTGAAGCGGGTGGGACTTTCGGATTTTCTGCACGCCTATCCGCGCGCTTTGTCGGGCGGCATGAAGATGCGCGTCTCGATCGCGCGTGCGCTGGCCGCGGGGCCGAAGTTGCTTCTGATGGACGAGCCGTTTGCGGCACTGGACGAATTCACCCGGCAGGCGTTGAACGATGATTTGCTGGCGCTGTGGGCGGAGGACAAACTGACGGTTACCTTCGTCACCCACAGCGTGTTCGAGAGCGCCTATCTTTCCACCCGCGTGGTTATGGTGACGCCACGCCCGGGACGCATCGCCGCGGTGATTGACCAGCACCCCCCGGTACCGCGCGATGCGTCCTTTCGCCTGACCCCGGAATTTTCCGCTTATGCGGGCCACATTTCCAACGCACTGAAACAGGCGATGGAGGGGGCGCATTGAACACCGTGCTTAAAATCGCCATCCCGGTTGGGCTGGGCATCGCCGTGATCGCGGCCTGGCAATGGGCGGTGACGGCGCTGGCGATTTCGCCCATCGTGCTGCCGGGGCCGGATGCGATTGCGCGCGCCTTCGTCAGCGATTTCGCCAATCTGTCGGCGGCGCTGTGGACCACCTTGCGCATCACCATCGTCGCGTTCGTGCTGGCGGTGGTGGGCGGTGTGGCGCTGGCGGTGCTGTTCAGCCAGAGCCGCATCATCGAAACCGCGCTGTTTCCCTATGCGGTGATTTTGCAGGTGACGCCGGTGGTGGCGATTGCGCCGATCGTGACCATCTGGGTCGGCTACGACAACATCAACGCGGTGTTGCTGATCCTGGCGTGGATCGTGGCGTTCTTCCCCATACTGGCCAACACCACGCTGGGCCTGCGCTCCGCCGACCACAATCTGATCGACCTGTTCCGGCTTTACGGCGCCAGCCGCTGGCAGATTTTGTGGAAGCTGCGTTTCCCCTCGGCCCTGCCTTATCTGTTGAGCGCGATGAAGGTTTCGGGCGGGCTGGCGCTGATCGGCGTGGTGGTGGCGGAATTCGCCGCCGGGACCGGCACGGCCACCGGCCTTGCCTGGCTGATCACCTTGGCGACACGCAATCTGCACATGGCGACCGCGTTTGCGGCGCTGGTGCTGCTGTCCATCCTCGGCATCGTGATTTTCTTCGTGCTGTCGGCGCTGGAATGGGCGCTGCTGCACCGCTGGCACGAAAGCGCAATCGCGAGAGAACGCTGAAGCCTGTCAGGGCGCGCGGTTCTGCAACGCGCGCTGAATGCCATCGAACAGCATGATCAGCCCGCGTTCGAACACGCCATGGCTGGAGCTTTTTTGTTCTGTCGCGGTTCCGGACGGAAAACCGCTGCACACTTTTCCTGGAACCGCTCTTGCGGCCGCGGCAATCTCGGTGCCTACCGCGCCGAGCAGGAAGGCGTTCAGGATATGGGCGAAACGGGTGGCCTCCGTCACCGGGAAGCCGGCGGCGGTCAGCACACGGGTTTGGGCGAGGAACAACGGCGCCTCCTCATCCCCCGCCCGCGCGGCCAGAAGCGGGAAGGTTGCAGGATGGGCAAGGACCGCGGCCCGGAAGCCGCGCGCGGCCTGCCCGCACCAGCCGCGCCAGCCGCCATCCACCGCGGGCAGCGGCGCAGCGGCCAGAACGCGGGCGGCAACGGCGGCCAGCACCGCCGGGCGGGAAGGAAAATGGTGGTAGAGCGCCATGGGTTCCACACCCAGCCGGGCGCCCAGCTTGCGGATCGAAAAACCGTCCAGCCCGGCCTCATCAATCAGGGCCAGGGCCTGATCCACGATCAAAGACTGCGATAAAATGCGTGCAGGCATTATTCTTACATCGTAAAAACTTGATATTGCATATTCTTACATCGTAAGGATAATTTGGCAAGCCTTTGAAAGTACAAGGCGCCAGGCCGCGCGGTGTGTGACGGCGGATTTGGGCCGGTTGCGCCCCGAAGCTGCTGGCGCCGGCAAAAAGCCCGGAATTGTGCCCTTCCCGCCCAATAAAACAATAAATGTGCTGTATGAGCCGGATAACCACAGACTTATACTGTGATCTGTTGAAAACTGCAGTCCGCCATGTGATTTGTCTTTCATGGCAAAGACTGGACCCCAGATGCTGACCGCCAACCGCCTTCTGGCCGGAGAAGTGGTCTATTGGCAGGGTGGCGATTGGCAACCCGATTCCGCCGCCGCCGAGATTTTCGACGAGGCCGAGGCGGCCAAGGCGGCGCTGGACGCGGCGCAGGCCTTTGTCCGCGACAACAAGGTGGTGGGCACCTATCTGTTCGAGGTGCGCAAGGAGGCAAACGGCGTGGCGCCGGTGAAGGAGCGCGAGATCATCCGCAGCCTGGGCCCCAGCGTGCGCCGCGATATGGGCAAGCAGGCCCTGATGCCCGTGCCGCCCGCCGCCGCAAAGCCGGTGCACGAGACCAGTCCCCCGCCCCCGTACCCGGAGGAACCCGATGTATCGATATGACGAGTTCGATGCGAAGATGGTGCGCGAGCGCGCCCAGCAGTTCCGCTATCAGGTGGAACGCCGCATCAAGGGCGAACTGACCGAGGACGAGTTCAAGCCCCTGCGCCTGAAGAACGGGCTTTACCTTCAGCTTCATTCCTACATGCTGCGCGTGGCGGTGCCTTACGGCACGCTGTCGGCCCGGCAGATGCGCCAGCTGGCCCGCATCGCCCGCGATTACAGCCGCGGCTACGGCCATTTCACCACCCGCACCAACATGCAGTATCACTGGCCCAAGCTTTCCGAGGTGCCGGACATTCTGGAATTGCTGGCCGATGTCGAGATGCACTGCATCCAGACCTCCGGCAATTGCGTGCGCAACGTGACGGCGGACCATTTCGCCGGTGCGGTGGCGGGCGAACTGGAAGACCCGCGGCCGATCTGCGAGATCATCCGCCAATGGTCGAGCTTTCACCCCGAATTCAATTACCTGCCGCGCAAGTTCAAGATCGCGGTTTCCGCCACCAAAGAAGACCGCGCGGCGGTGAAATATCACGATATCGGCATGGAGGTGATCACGAACGAAGCCGGTGAAACCGGTTATCGCGTCTTTGTCGGCGGCGGCATGGGGCGCACGCCTTATGTCGCGCTGGAAATCGGCAAGTTCGTCGGCAAGGAAGACATCCTCGCCTATCTCGAAGCGATTTTGCGCGTCTATAACGAATATGGCCGGCGCGACAACATCCATAAGGCGCGGGTGAAGATATTGGCGCATCAACTGGGCGCCGATGAATTCCGCCGTCAGGTGGAGGTGGAGTTTGCCGAGATCAAACGCCACGGCACGCTGCATCTGCCGCCGGAAGAACTGAAGCGCATCGAAGCCTATTTCGCGCCGCCCGCATTCGAGGACCTGCCGGAAACCGCACCCGAGTTCGAGGCCGCTGTGAAGGCCGACGCGGGCTTTGCCGCCTGGACCAGATCGAACCTGACGCCGCACAAGGCGAAAGGCTATGCGATTGCCACCATCTCGCTCAAAACCATCGGCCAGACGCCGGGCGATGCCAGTGCGGAGCAGATGGACGGGCTGGCGCAGATCATGGAGGATTTCGGCTTTGCGGAAATCCGCGTCAGCCATGAACAGAACCTCGTCTTCCCGCATGTGCGCAAAAAGGATCTGCCGGCGGTTTATGCGCGGTTGCAGGCGCTCGACCTCGGCGCGGCCAATGCGGGCCTGATCACCGACATCATATGCGGCCCCGGCCTCGACTATTGCGCCCTCGCCAATGCGCGCTCCGTTCCGGTGGCGATGAAATTGCAGGAACGCTTTGCCGATCTGGAACGCCAGCACGAACTGGGCGAGATCAAGATCAAGATGAGCGGCTGTATCAATGCCTGCGGCCACCACCATGCCGGCCATATCGGCATTCTGGGCGTGGACAAGAAAGGCGTCGAATTCTACCAGATCCAGCTTGGCGGATCGGGCGCGGAAGATGCGAGCGTCGGCGAAATCATGGGCCCCGGATTCGGCAAGGACGAAATTGTCGATGCGGTGGAGCGCGTGGTGGAAACCTATGTCAGTTTGCGCGCACCGGGGGAACGGCTGCTCGAAACCTATCGCCGGGTGGGCATGACGCCGTTCAAGAACGCCGCCTATCAGGAGCAGATGTATGCCGCTTATTAAGAACGGCGCGTTTGTCGAAGACCGCTTCGTCTTCATCCCCGAGGGGCAGGCCTTTCCCGACGAAGGCGGCGTGATGGTGACGCTTTCCCGTTTCCAGAGCGAGCGCGACAGCATCATCGCCCATCACCGCCCGGTTTGCGTGCGCCTCGCCGCGAACGAAAACCCCGATGTGCTGAAAGACGACCTGCCGAACATCGATGCGATCGCGCTGGAATTTCCCATCTTCCGCGACGGCCGCGCGTTTTCGTGGGCCCGCATGCTGCGCGAACGCTTTGCCTATCAGGGCGAAATCCGCGCGGTGGGGCATTTCCTCTACGACCAGCTCGCCTTCCTGATGCGGGTGGGCTTCGATGCCTTCGAAGTGCGGCAGGATTTCCGCATCGCGGAATTTTCCCGCGCGATGGCGGAGATGACTTACGTCTATCAGCCGAGCGTCGACCGCCGCAAAACCGTGATGCAGATCCGGCGCGGGGAATAGCGCGCCGCCCCAACGGCTTCGCCACCCCGGCCCACTCATCACCCCACCCTGTCATGGCCCGCAAATGCGGGCCATCCAGGCGACACCGCAGCTCTGTCCGAAGG
>ERZ778022.2405-NODE-2405-length-19788-cov-301.049460_pt1 | contig 19788 bp, 23 predicted proteins | sample MGYA00375752_ERZ778022 | MGnify/ENA primary metagenome ERZ778022 (study PRJEB29350, sample SAMN05389826) | bioreactor metagenome | isolation source: Thiocyanate bioreactor | place: South Africa: University of Cape Town | collected 2014-04-04 ... | reverse complement strand
CACGACGGTGTCGCGGAACAGGTATTCGCCGGGCACGTAGTGGTCGTCGCGCGCAGCATCCTCGCCGGTATAGGTGATCATCGATACGGCGAGCTGGATCGTGAACATCATTTCCCGGCTGTCAGACGGCCGCTTCGACAGGTCGAGGAAGGTGGAGAAGAGATGCGGATGGCGCGCATCCGGCCTCAGGGTGCCATCGTCCTCGAAGAGTTCGGCACGCGATCGCAACATGGCGCTGTTGTTGGCCACCGTGCGGCGGGTGAGATCGAAGTCGAGCGCCCCGCGGGTGGCGACCGCCACCTCGAAGTAGTAGCCGACCTTCGTCCCCAGCAGCTTCTGCAGTCTGGCCACGGGCGGAAGCGGCAGGTTTTCGATTTCCAGCACACCATTGACGCTGACGTCGCCGAACAGGAAGCGGGTGAGATTCTGGAAGCCTTCCTCCGAATTCACGATGCCGTATGGACCGCTGTGGCTGCGGTGGACGTGGGCACGCGGCGCGTCCGACACATAGGCGTTCTCGATGCGCACCAGTCCATCGCTCAGTTCGCCGGCAAGCAGCCGGGAGGCGCCGCGCGCCACATCGTAGTCCTTACTGTTCGTACCGACCAGGCAGAAGAATCGGCTCGGGTCGAATTTTCCGTCGAGCGAATTGACCCCGACGCCTTTGTCCTTGATGTCGAGATACTTTCTCATCTCGTCGCGGTTGAAGTTGTTCAGGTCCCACAGACCGAGGAATCCCGGAACATTCATCCCGGCCATCTCGATGCCGTTGTGGGGTGTGGCGAACGTGAACACCTTGTCGACAAGCTTGCGTGCCGCGTCGCTGCCGGCCGCACCGTTCTGGAGAAAGCAGCGGCAGACCAGGCCGCCCATCGAATGCGCCACCAGATACACCCTGAAATCCTCGGGCTTCATGCGGCCGTCGAGGCAGACCTGGTCGCGCACGCGCAGGATCAGATCGCTCAGTCCTTTCGCGGCATCGACGATCGTGGGCACCTTGCCGGACCCGAAATCCGGATCGGCCGCATCGTAGTAGCGATGGATGATGATGCTCTGCAACGGGATCGGTCCGGACTCGACCTGCAGGCCGTCCCGGTAGATGTCGCTGTAGCCTTCTTTCAACAATCGCACGATGGGCGACTCGAAGAAGACCTTGCGCACCGCACCGTCCCAGGCCTGGCGCGCCTTGGTCGAACCGAGTTCGAGGCCCATGTACGGCGTCGAGGTGGTTTCGGTGATTTCCGATTTCGTCATCGCGTAGCCGCGGACGTAGATGATGGGGTAACGCGGGGTATCGGCCATGCCGTCCACTCCTATCCGAATGCGATTGATATCGAAGGTTTCTAGGCTGCCCTGGCGGTACGTTGCCGATTCAGCCAGCGCCAGATCGTGCCGCCCGGGGCATCCTGGCCGGTCAGCAGATAGCCCAGCACCCCGAAGTTATACAGGCAGAGGCTCTGCAGATGGCGGGCCTGGCGCTCGCCGCAGAACAGCAGACGATCGCCCACCTGCAGCAGGACATCCGGTTCCGGCATCAGGATCTCTGTGTCGCCCCGTTTCAACAGCAGGGGAATGCAGGCCAGCGTCTCGTCCCGGCCGGCCGGGTTGCGCAGCAGCGCCTGCAGCGGGACGGACGTGCCGTCCCGTATGGCTTCCCAGACTGCCTCGGTCTGGCTGCGCGAAACCTCCACGTCCCACACGTCCGGCATGGTGTTCTCCAGTACGGCGGCGATGCGGCTGATCAGCACGTCGACCCAGGCGTCGTCGCGCGATCGGGCCAGGCTGAAAAAGCGGGAGAGCAGGGGCGTGATGAGCAGCGACAGGAATTCATGGGCGACGATGCGGAAGGGCTGCATCGTGACATTGGCGCGGAAATGCTGGAACAGCAGTTCGTTGGCATGGCGATTCTGGCGCAGCACGGTGAACAAGCCGGGATTGAGTTCGCGCGCCGTCATGACGATGGACAGGTTGTTGATGTCGTCGTCGGTGCCGGCGACGATGCCCACGGCGTCCTCGATGCCGGCTTCCAGCAGGGTATGCGCCTCGGTTCCGGTGCCGACGATGCAGTCGTCGCAGCCGGTCTTGAGCGGGGTGGCCTCCACCACCACCGGTTCGATGCCCACCCGCTTCAGGTGATGGGTGATGGCCTTGCCGAAACGGCCATACCCGCAGATCACCCACTTGCCCCGCGGCGGCTCCAGCGGTTCGGTGAGGCTCTCGCCGGGTACTCCGGTGAGCCATTCATACAGCAGATGATGGCCCGGCGAATCGACCGCCATGGCGATGTGTTCCCCGAACGTCTCGAAGGCCAGGACCACTTCGTCCGTACCGAACGAGGCCATGTTGGCTGCGGTTTCGAGCGAGTCGGTCCGGCACAGGACGGGCAGCTGCGGCCGCAGCAGCTTGACCGTCACCGCCACGCTCAGATTGGCGCGGTCGTCGTTGGTGAGCGCGATCACGCCGGCGCAGTGCTGATGGTTGAGCCCGGCGACGAGCAGGTTCTCCGGCAGGCTGGCGTCGGCGCACAGGGCCGGAATGTCCAGGTGATACTGTCCCAGTTCCAGGGCGCCGACCCGGTCCGGATCGATATCCAGCACCACGGCCTGCTGGTTGCGGTTGTCCAGCGCATGCATGAGCAGCGAACCCGTCTCGCCGCAACCGGCGATCAGATAGAACGGCTGGCGCAGGCGCTTGATCCTGGCGGCAAACCGGTTGCCCCTGGCCGCGCGCAACAGGGCCGGATCCTGCAGCAGGTTCAGGATGAAGCCGATGCTGTAGAGCCAGGCGATGACGGTCAGATAGATGACGACGATCGTCCAGGCCCGCTGGGCGTCGCTGAAGGTCCCCGGTACTTCGCCGAAGCCGATGGTGGTGGCGGTATAGCTGACCACATAGAAGGCATGGAAAAAATCCATCGGTGGCGCCGGCCGGCCGGCGGCGTCCACGCCGGGAATCAAGGTCATGCCCAGCAGCGAAATCGCGTAGCTGAGGATCAGGAAGATCAGCGGCGCGCGCATGCGCCGCAGGATCAGGAACAGCGTATTGTGCATCTCAGCGCCGGAACATCACGGTTTCCACCAGCAGCATGGTCACCGACAGGACATTGGCGGCCAGGGCGCCGGCGGACATCGACACGATGCTGGCCGTGGCATCCGGCGTCAGCCCCGTGCCGTCGAAATACACGGCCGATGCCCAGATCCAGGCGGCTGCCAGCAAACCCAGGTCCGCCACCAGGCTGCTGGCGAGGTGGATGGCCCCGATCTGGGTGCGCTCGCCGAACTTCAATACGGTCGCGACGAGATTGACGATGATAGCGAAAAACAGCTCATACACATGGTGATGCGCCGGATTGTCGATATCGCCGAACACGAAGCCGAAGTTCAGCGTCATCGCCAGGATGATGAAAAAACCGAATACGACCTTCTCAAGGTTCATGATGCGTCGGAAGAGTGGGGATGAGGACGATTATAGAGCGCCTCGCGCAAGGGACCGTCCGGGGCGGGCCGTCCGTTCCCGTCAGCGCTCGGTTTCGCCCAGGCGGAAGTCGGGATTCCAGTCGAACGTATCGACCGCCTTGTCGATGGACACCGTGCCATCGGCTTCAGCGATGTTGTATACCCCGGACTTTCCGCACGTCGCCGCCCGCCGCGCCGCATCGGCGGCGGCATCGACGTGCAATGGCCCATCGCCGGGCGGCCGGTCGAAACCCGTCCCGGGCCCATAGAGTTTTCCGTAGCGCAACACGATGCCCTCGAACGGCGCAGTCAACACCTGCCGTTCCAGGCTGGCCACGGCGCGCGCGGACAAGCCGATATCGGGATCATCCAGATTCAGCGACGCGTCCTCGCGGTATGGCATCGGACCGGGCGCGTAGGCAAAAGCAATGCTCTGGGCCACCATGCGTTTCACGCCCGCCGCAATCGCTGCGGCAACCAGGTTGCGCGTGCCGATCTCGCGGATGCGTGCATTGCGGATTCGTGCCTCGGCCATTTTCTCGGGGGCCAGCGCAGGCGGAAGATCGGTCAGCTGGTGGATGACGATATCCGGCTGCGCCTTCCGGACAACGCCAAGCAGCGACGGCGCATCGAACACGTCCACGATCACCGGCTCGACACCCAGGTCGAGCAGCATCGAAGCCTTGTCCGTCGAGCGGGTCGTCCCGGCCACGGACCAGCCATCGCCAACCAGCATGCGGCAAAGACGGCGGCCGATCACTCCGCCCGCGCCGGCAACGAGAATTCTTGTCTTTGGCGTGCCAGACAGGGTCTGGCGTACGGAAGCGTTGTTCCGTTGCCGTATCGGGACATCAGCCATGCGATCTCTCCAAGGCGACGGAGATGAACGAAGACCACGTTTCGTCGGGTTGCCAAATATCGTTCATGAGGGCGAATGCCCGCTCGTGCATCCAGCCCTGCCGGATGACGCGATACAGCCCCAGGAAAGCGGAGACCCGCATGTTGGCCGCGCAGTGAACCCAGATCGTCTCGCCTTCGTTCCTGGCCATGACCTCGAAGAATGCGAGGAGATCGGCGTGGGTGGGTGCCGAGAACTGAACAGGAATATGCACATAGCGCATGCCAAGCGATCGAACAACACCCGCCTCGTCAGGCAGGGAGTAACGCGGATCGTCATGGAGTGCCAGATTGACGACAAGAGTAAACCCAGCCTCCGCGATCTCGCGCAACTGGTCCACAGAGGGTTGTCCGGAGGTGCTCAGCCGATCGTCGACAGCGCGATAGTTGCGGATACGGCTGAAAATGGAATTGTCCATGTCAGGGTGGGGGGGCTGAAGGGACGTGTTTTAGTCGGTCACGCTTGAATGAATCGTTAAACGGCTCCACCCGGACCGCCTTGGTGTACCTCATAGCGCAACTCAGCCATGCCAGCCCCCATCTGATGAACTGACATCAGGCGAAGAACTGGGCTGAGCAGTCTGCGAGGAAAAAGTGGCTTGCCCTTGCCGAGGGTAACCGAACCCACCTGGATGATCAGTTCGTCCAGTAAGCCAGCATCGTAGAACTGGCCCGCGAGATCCCCGCCTCCAACTATCCAGATATTTTTGGTGCCTGCAGCCGCTTGCATTTCAGCGTGGACGTCGCGTACTTCTCCATTGACGAATCTGATGTTTGCCCCTTCGATGATTGGAAGCTTGCGACTGGAGAATATCCAGGCTGGCTGCGTGTACGGCCATGCCGAGCCGGTCTCGGAGGCAAGCTTTTCAGCGTTGCGCACCATCCATTCGTAAGTTGCTGATCCCATTGCCAACGCACCGACATCGGCAATGAACGCGGGATAGCTGGAGTCATTCAGGTCGCCAAGCGGAAACAGCCAGTCAAGTGAGTCATTCTCGGTAGCAATGAAGCCGTCGAGACTTGTCGCTGCGTAATACTGCGTTTTCATTGCTATTACCCTGAATAGGATTTCATCCGTCTAAGGTGAGGCCCACACGCTACCTGGTTACAGGGCCCGGGGTCTCGTTCGTCAGCTTGAAGGCGCTTGCCCGCTCGCTTTCGATAGGTCGAATCTCGAATGTCAGTCCGCAGGCCAGGCAAGGATTCTGGGATGCCAGGGTGACGGCCTCCTGCAGGTTGGCAGCGCAGAAAAACCAGTAGCCCCCAATGACCTCCTTTGCCTCTGCATAGGGACCATCCTTCACACCCGATCGCGAAACCAACCTGGCTTGCGTGGCAAGCCTCTGGCCTGGCTTGAGCCTGCCTTCTTGTACGAGGCGATCGTGCCAGACGTAGAAGGCATCGATGGCGCGCTGGATCTCTTCCGGGGATTTGTCGGAATCCCATTTCCCGCGCGAAAGAACCAGGAAATCGAAAAGGGGAGAGAGATCGGGCACCGGTTTCTCCAGTTGAGCCGTGATGCAGACATCATCAATTTAGCGCATGCCGTGGTCTTGTTTCAATGGCGTCGCCCGGCTCGTTTCTGTTTGCGTAGGCGCCTTGGGCGCTGACATTGGCTCGGTTTCGACCATGGCAGTTCGCAGCCATCGAAACGGTCGCGCATGAGCGTCAGCCACGCCGGGCCGCTTCGATCGCCGCGATGTCGATTTTTCTCATCTGCATCATCGCCTCGAACGCGCGCTTGGCTGCGGCGCGATCGGGATCGGCGATTGCGGCAGTGAGCGCGCGCGGCGTGATCTGCCACGACAGGCCCCACTTGTCCTTGCACCAGCCGCAGGCGCTCTCCTGACCGCCGTTGTCCACGATCGCATGCCACAAGCGGTCGGTTTCGGCTTGGTCGTCAGTCGCAATTTGAAACGAAAAAGCCTCGCTGTGCTTGAACGCCGGGCCGCCATTGAGGCCGAGACAAGGGATGCCGATCACGGTGAACTCCACCGTCAAGATATCGCCCAGCTCGCCCGCGGGGTAGTCGCCGGGTGCACGACAGACCGTCCCCACCGAGCTGTCCGGGAACGTCTCGGCGTAGAACTTCGCGGCATCCAGGGCAGTGCCGTCATACCAAAGACAGATCGTGTTCTTGGGGACCATATTCATTCTCCATTCGTGGTGTCAAAGATAGCGGTTGGACGTCCAGTTGCCAGCCGATGTGAGCGATTTACACGTATCTTCTGCCATGGCGGCTTAACGTCGGAGGTAACGTTAGAATTCAGCCGCCCGCGGCAACCGGCTGTTAGGCCGCCCTCACTGACGCACATAGCGCACGTGTGTTGCGGCTGGACCATCAAGAACCCTGTCGATGCGAAACTGCGGCCCGGGCTCGCGTAGGTTCTCGAAGAGACGCCGCCCGCCGCCGAACAACACGGGCGCCAAGGCGATTTCCAGCTCGTCGACGACACCCAGGTTCAAGTACTGCTGGATCACATCCGCTCCACCCGCGATACGAATATCACGACTGCCTGCGGATTCCCGAGCCAGCTCCAGGGCACGCTCCGGCCCGTCATTGATGAAGTAGAAGGTCGTCCCACCGGGGCGTACCCAGGGTTCGCGTTTCTCATTGGTAAGAACGTATACCGGTGTGTGAAACGGAGCCTCCTCTGGCCAGACGCTCTCGCCTTGGTCGAACATTCGCTTGCCCATAATGTTGGCACCAATGCGCTCCATGGTGCTGCGAACCAGATCATTGACCGGGCCGGTCTCTCCCCCTGATCCGAACTTGAGGTTCTCGCGGAAGTACTGTTGATTGATGATCCAAGCCATCAGCGCACCCCACTTGGCGCCCCAGTTCTTGTACCCAGGATTATCCATGGTCATTCCTTCCGGGGCCATGTAGTCATCGAGGCTAAGTCCAATGTTGACGAATACTTTGCTCATAATTCTCGATTCCTTTAATTTTGGCCTCGGGCTCAGCAAACAGGGCTTCATGCGCTGCAGCAAATCTCGACTGTTATGTACCGGCGATTTCCTGGTACTACTTGTCGACGAATAAGCAGGGGAGGTTTCGACAGCTTTCCTAAAGTTTTTTGATTGGTCAGGCCACGGGTTTGGATGAGGCCTATGCGCCACCTACAAAGGCAAGCAAGAGCAGACCAGGTAGGGATTTGACGGATACGCTCTTTACGGACATTCGCTATTCCCTAACGTTTGAATTCACCGGCCTGCGCGGCTTTTCGCGCAGGTCCGGTGGAATGATGGGTTGGGCGCAAGCGTTTTCATACAAAAACCGATATGCGCCTACAAACTTGCGCAGCCAGGAAGCCATTTGGCAAATAATTTTATTGCTTCCTCTTGATCGCCGTCTTTCTTTCCAAAAATTGACTCGGGCACCTTGGCGGAAAACCGATGGCAGAGCGCCTCACCCTGGTTTCCAACAAACGATAGGAACTCAATGGCGATTTCACCTGAGTCTTGATAAAACCCAATGATTCGCCCGCCGGACATTGCTGAGCCCTTCAATGTGACTTCGCTAATTAGGTCTCCGTGCAGAGAGTATTTCTGAATCGTCAAATTATCCTTTTGCGAACGACTTTTTCGGCCCAGAAGCCAAATGGCGTCATCCGAACAAAGAATCCGGTCAGGGGATGCCATCGCCGAGACGCTACAGCGATTACCTTCTTCAGAATCAAAAAATATCGCCGTCCCGGTTAGCGCAATTTCACCCACACCTACCTCGCTATACGTTGGGTGGGATTCCATCTTGCCAGTGCAAGCGTATTGTTGCTTCCAAAGTGGATTTTCGATCTTTGGGAACACGCCAGTTAGTTTCTTCGGTGGTAGAACTGGTGACGAATCCAAATAGGTTGTATGTGGTGCCTTAACATTTCGGCATGACGACGGCTTCTTCGGATCAAAGGTGCCTGTAGGCATGAACGTCCGATCAATTAACGTCTTCTCCGTTATATCGCCAGGGCAGTGCTTGCCATGGAACATTTCATCGCCTTCTCTGAAATATTGCGTCATTTCGCTAAGGCGCTTCTTATCTGAGATTCGCTCAATCCAAGTTGTGTACTTGTAGACCGCCGCGCCATAAGGTTTGGAAAAAGCGTGGCTCTTAATAATCCTGTAGTCGTCTAAGATCCTGCGCCCTTCGTTATATTGGGCCCAATTCGTTTCTTCGGGCACCGCAAACTTTCCCGGCCCGAGTTGAATCTTCTCGAAGACACGAATTCCCCCATCTGCTTTGCACATTGGCGCAATTGACCAGTCTGCCAGCGTTCTAGGAACAAGAATCGGTAGAAGTAGTGCTGCTGGGACCGCGAAGACGGCTATGATAATGGCGAGTAGGCACCCCCATCCTTTACGAGAGGCTTGTGGCTCGGATGTCATGATTGCGCCCAACGTAGAGCTAACCGGCTCGCCAAAGCGCAGCTTTGGCGAGTCCAGCGACCGAAGGGAGCGAGGTTGAGCGCCATGTTAGAGGGCCACTTGCTCATTCCCTCTGGCTGGGCGCCATGCGCCGCCGCTACCGTGAAAGGTCTCAGCATCAAGAATGAACTGCTCTGAGCAGTGCTGGCATTGAAACCGATATACCAGTACATCGTCCCACTGCCCACTACTCGCCACTTCTGAGAAGGAACGTTGCGGTAGGCCTGACTGCTCAGGACTGATTTCTTTAAGGGTTCCATCTGCCAGGTTATCGCGCACCACAGCAATTGCTTGCCTCAAGTCACTAGGCGAGGAAATTTGGTATTCGATGCAAAGATCTTGGCAAAAGGAACAAGCCATTTTTTTTGCCCTCTAACGTGGAGCTAACCGGCGCACGGAATGCCGCGAAGCGGCATGTAGGGCGTCCGGGTTGAGCGCAAGGTTAGAGTGAATGGTCAATGTGGTGGTTTGTAAGGTTGTCACAATCGAATCCACTGGCTTGGATAAATTGGTGCTCTTGCGGTGGCTCATGCGTACCCGTGAGCTTGAAAAAGAAATGGCAGATTACCGCTCCGAGAAACGGAAGAAGCCACACAAGAAAAAACTGAACAACGAGTTGCTTTGGGGAATAAGTGTCTTTTGCTTTAAGCAACAAAACAGATACCCATACTTGGTAGGCAATCACTAAACCAGCCAGGACAAGGTAGGTGATCGTCATCGGTATCTCTAACGTAGAGCTAACCGGCGGCGCTTTAGCGCCGTCCAGCGACCGAAGGGAGCGAGGTTGAGCGCCATGTTAGAGAATAGGCCTAATGAAGTGGTTTTGGATTCTTATTACAGGCGGATATATCCGGGAGGATTTTCTCCTCATATTCGATTGTGGTTTTCTGTCCGCCGCGACCAAGCAGAATATCTATGGGTATTGGCGTGTTCAGAATGTAATGGCCAGGGGTGTTCTCAAAGAACTTCGGAAGAGAATCCAAGCGAATTAGCCGAACTGGGCCTGAGGTTGGTTTTTCTGGCCGTCCTGAAATGGGGGCGATCAGCCACATTTTATTTTCGTGTTCGACTACTTCGCCTTCGCGCACGTCTTCGCTTATTTGGTCAATGAAAAATAGAACTTTCATGATGTTCTCTAACGTAGAAGTGAGCGGACTGCGCGGCTTTTCGCGCAGGTCCGCTCGACTGCCGGGTTGGGGGGCGTGGTAAGAACACTCATGGTTTTTTCACCTGGCGTCTTTGGCGCCATGCCTCCCAGCGGGCATTCGCCTCGGCGACAGCAGTCCATTGTGCGGTGCCAATGAGACCGGCGACCAGAACGCCAAGGACGGTACCGTTCGGGACATACCATGAGAGAAGAGAAAGCGGAAGACCGGTGATCGTAAGCCAGAGATGGGTGGAGACGCCGTACTCGCCATGACCGCTGAATGAGTTGCCGAGAGCTGCGATTGCAAGCAGCGCAAAAGCCCATGCTCCGTACCACTTTGCAACTTTCTTCGCGGCGCGATGCACTTAAGCCCCCCAACGTTGAAGGTAAGGGGCGCGGAGCCAGCTTGCTGGCGGAGCGTCCCGTTTGACCGCAATGTTAGACCTCATTGAGGCACCAGACCCGACATGTCGCCAACCACGAAACCCACTACGAGAGCCAATACATAGACAAAGGGAACACCAAGTGCGGTGCCTACTGGTTGCGCAGGATATCGGCTGAACCAAAGGTGCATGGCGACTGCTGCCCACGGGAGCAGAATTAGAAAGACCCAAGAGGCAATAACGTGTTGAAGCTCCCAAGATGGGGAAGCTTTGCCATAGAAAGCGCATTCCACGGAAGTGATAACTGTGGCGAGTATGAGCCAGCCCCAACGTGGCATGCCATACCTTGCCGCCGCGGGAACCGCGAGAGCTACAGCAACTACCGGAAGGATCACCCATAGCATATGAGGTCTAACGCCAGCAATGAGGGGCCGGCGCTTGCGACGGTCCCGCTCGATTAACTTGTTGGGCACTGAAATGGTTACGTTTGCGTTTTGCGAAAAGTGTTTCCCCGGTTTGTGTAACTGCGACCGCATATGCCAGAACTGCACGCACTTCATACCGGATTACCCGCACGAGATCATTACGGGCGCGTGTGGCCTGACTATGGAAATGATGCGAGGCGACGAAGGGGTCAAGTGCGATGGGTTTGAGTATCAATATGACCCGGTGCCCAACGCACTAGATCAGGGGAGACCGGAATGACGCGAAGCGGCATGGAGGGCGTCCCTCTGGAGCGACGGGTTCGGCGGCTGCCGGCCAAGATTGAGCGCCGGTGCCCGCGCTGCGGACGCCACGCCTACCACTGGCTGATGGCCAACGGATCGCCGGCCGCGCTGAAAACAACCCGGCTGGACACAGCCGCCTGTGCAAACTGCGGCCATCACTGGCCGTGCCGAGTGATGGAGAAAGACCTGTGAGCTACGACGACCCGAGAAAGTGGGGCGCGAACCCCGAACGATTGCAGTGGGAGGTGTACCCGATAGACCGCAAGGGCAAGCAGTGCGGCAGCTCGGTTTACGTGGCGGCCGCGAACCACGAGCGGGCGCTGGCCTGCGGAAAATACTGGCGGCGGATGTTGAGCCTGAAGCCGGCGAAGAACATTGAAGCGCGGCGGTATCACCCAGAGCGCGACCCGTACATGGTCGCCCGAGGATTCGTGAAGCTGACGCCGAACGCTTGCGGTGAGCCGGGCCACGATTAACCAACACAAGCACAACGCCGCTCGCGGGCCTCGGCTCGACCGGATTGTTGGGCACAGACTTAAACGGAGGCACGGATGGACACACTGGAAAACGCGCAACGCAGGGCCGAATACTGGAAGGCATAGCACCTAGCTGCAAATTCAGAGATTGAGCAGCGAGATGCCGCGTGGTTTTCGCTGGTGATGAACGCGGCAGCCGAGATTGAGGACGCCGCGAATTGCCTGCAAGACAGCGAAGCAAAGAGGGTGGCGCACAATGCGGCAAAACACTACCGAGACGCGGCCAATGCGCTATGCGTCGGCGCGGTGCCCAACGTTAAATATCCGTCACATGACGGAATAAAAGATTATCGGACATGTCGGATAATCCATTGGCGAGTGATAAGCTGTTGATTCATATACGTCACCTTGTCCAATAAGATCGACGATGTCCAATAACGCCCAGCCATCAGAAAAAACGGCTGTCACGCCGCCCAGGTTGCTCGACCAGGTGCGTGACCGTCTTCGCTTGAAGCATTACAGCCTTCGCACGGAGCAGGCCTACGTCGGCTGGATCAAACGATACATTATTTTTCACGGCAAACGTCACCCGGCCGAGATGGGAAAAACGGAACTGGAGTCATTTCTGACTTCTTTGGCTGTTGATCGAAACGTGAGCGCATCCACCCAGACCCAGGCGCTGTCTGCGCTGCTGTTCTTGTATAAGGATGTGCTGGAACTGGAGTTTCCCTGGCTGGATGACGTGGCGCGGGCAAAGAAGCCGGTTCGATTGCCTACGGTGCTGACGGCCGACGAGGTGAAGCGGCTATTCAAATATCTGGACGATCCCTTGATGGATTTGATCGTGCGCTTGTTGTATGGAACGGGAATGCGTTTGCTGGAATGTCTGCGGCTGCGGATGAAGGATGTGGAGTTCACGCGACGTGAAATCGTGGTGCGGGAGGGCAAGGGCAACAAGGACAGGGTGACGATGTTGCCCGACAGCCTGGCTGATCGCTTGCGCGCCCAGATGGAGTTCGTGAAAGGCCAGCATGCACAGGATTTGGCAGTGAACCGGGGGGAGGTGTGGTTGCCGGATGCATTGTCTGCGAAATATCCCAATGCGCCCAAGGCGCTTGCCTGGCAGTATGTGTTCCCGGCGGCGGGGTTTTCCGTCGATCCGCGTTCGGGTGCGGTGCGCAGGCATCATGTGGACGACAAACGGGTGCAACGTGCGGTAAAGCATGCGGCTGGACAGGCCGGTCTGGTCAAGCTGGTTACGCCGCACACGCTGCGCCATTCTTTCGCGACCCATTTGCTGGAAGCCGGCTATGACATTCGCACGGTGCAGGAGCTGCTGGGCCATAGCGATGTGAGTACGACGATGATTTATACGCATGTATTGAACAAGGGCGGGCGCGGGGTGACGAGCCCGCTGGATCGCTGATGACGGACGAGGACTATATGCGCATGGCGCTGGACCTCGCGCGCCGGGGGTGGGACGCGGGCGAGGTGCCGGTGGGCGCGCTGGTGGTGTGCGGCGGCGAGATTGTGGGGCGTGGCTTCAACCGGCCGATCTCCAGCCACGACCCGACGGCGCATGCCGAGGTGATGGCGCTGCGCGATGCGGCGGGACGGCTGGGCAACTACCGGCTGGTGGGCTGCACGCTCTATGTGACGATGGAGCCGTGCGTGATGTGCGCGGGGGCGATCCTGCATTCTAGGGTGGCGCGGGTCGTGTATGGCGCGAAGGAATACAAGACTGGCGCACATGGCAGCATCATCGACGTCTTTGCCGAGCCGCGCCTGAACTACCATTGCGACATCGCCGGCGGGGTGCTGGCGGACGAGTGCGCGGGGATGATTTCGGGGTTCTTCGAGTCGCGCCGACAGCAGAAGAAGGAGACGGCGCAATGAGCGAGCTGTTCATCGAGGTGGACATGCGCCTGCAGCAGCTGTATCTGTGGGAGCCTTTTCCGGACGGCGACATGCTGATCCGGCAGTACCCGGTTTCCACTGCGGCGAACGGGCCGGGCGAGCAGAACGGCAGCTTCTGTACGCCGCGCGGCAAGCATCGCATCGCGGAAAAAATCGGCGCCGGCGCGCCGCTGTGCGCCGCCTTCAAGTCCCGTGAGCCCACCGGCGAGATCTGGACGCCGGAACTGGACGCCGAAAATCCGGGACGCGACTGGATCCTGACGCGCATCCTGTGGCTGGACGGCCTGGAACCCGGCAGGAACAAGGGCGGTACGGTGGACACCCACAACCGCTACATCTATATCCACGGCACCCACGAGGAACACAAGCTTGGCACGCCCGCCTCGCACGGCTGCATCCGCATGCGGAATGCGGACGTGGCGGCGCTGTTCGATCTGGTGAAGGTGGGGACGGAGGTGAGGATTTCGTAGGGTGGTGACGGGCGGCCCTTCGACAAGCTCAGGGCGAACGGGCTACCGGTAGGGTGCTTAGGCGAGTTTGGTGATGTACTTGGATCAGGTGCTTACCGTAGCACCGTTCGTGGTGAGCCTGTCGAACCACTTTTTTGTCATGGCTGAGGCAAATGCACGGCAGCCCTTCGACGAGCTCAGGGCGAACGGACTATCGGTAGCTTGCTTAGGTGAATCCCAGAGATGCTCAGATCGGGTGTGTGACCGGCTCCGTTCGTGGTGAGCCCTTCGACGAACTCAGGACAGGCCTGTTGAACCACATTTCGGCAAGGCTCAATCCTTTTTATCGGATCGGGTCTTCGCCAGCCTTGAAATTTCATCCCAATTGCCGCGTATCAGCGCCTCTTTCTTGGCGCGGCCCCATCCCTTGATCTGCCGTTCGAAGCTCAAAGCCTCGACGCGAGTTGAACATTCCTGGCTCCACACTAGTTCAACCGGCAACCGTGTCGCGGCATAGCCGCCGCAGGCACCCGTCGCATGTTCCCCTATGCGTTTGTCGAGATCGTCGGTATGGCCGGCATAGAAGGAGCCATCCGCACAACGCAACAGGTAGATCCAGAAGCTCACATCACCATCGGCTTGCCGTCGTTGAGGTTGAGCCAGCCCTTGGCGATGCGGTAGATGAACCAGATGCAGGCGACGCCCAGGACAACCCAGCCGATCAGGATGATCCAGGTGAGCCCGCCGAGGATGAACCACACCAGACCCCACCAGAAAGTACGGATCTGCCAGCGGAAATGGCTTTCCAGCCAGGTGCCCTTGGCGTCGTCGAGCTTGATGTAGTTCAGCACGATGGCGACGATGGCAGTGACGCCGGAAAACAGCGACAGCGCGTACAGCGCATAAATGACGGTGCTCAGGGTTTTGAGGCTGGCAAGTTTGTCGTCGGTCGGCGTATCCATCAGTTACGGGCTTTCTCGTAGATTGGCATCATTTTCGGCACCAGCGCATTCAATGCCTGGATGCGGTTGCTGGGCGCCGGGTGGGTGCTCAGGAATTGCGGCGGGCCGTTGCCGCTGGCCTGGCTCATTTTTTCCCACAGGCTGATCGCGGCGTGCGGGTCGTAGCCTGCGCGGGCGGCGAGTTCGATGCCGTAGCGATCGGCCTCGCTCTCGCTCTCGCGGCTGTTGGGCAGGGTCAATGCAATGTCGGCCACCGGCGCCAGCACGGTGAGGTCGACCCCGGCGAGGATGGAGCCGATTTGCAGACCGCCTTGCGTGGCCATGGCGCGCGACATGCGCTCGCGGCCGTGTCCCAGCAGCGCGTGGGAGATTTCGTGGCCCATGACCTGGGCAATTTCGTCGTCAGTCAGCTTGAGCTTGGTGATGATGCCGGTGTAGATCGCCATCTTGCCGCCCGGCATGCACCAGGCGTTGAGCGTGGGCTCGTCGATCACCGCGACCGACCATTTCCAGCTGCGGCTGGGCGGGTACATGGTGCCCGCCTGCGTGATCAGCCGGTCGGTGATGCGCTTGACCCGTGCGTTCAGCGCCGCGTCGGCGCTGAGCTTGCCCTTCTTCTGGGCCTCGTTGACCGTTTGCGCATAGGCCTGCGCGGACGAGGCCTGGGCCTGTTCTTCCGAAACCAGCACCAGCTGCGAGCGCCCCGACACGGGGTTGGTCTGGCAGCCCGTCAGGCTGAGGGCGAACAATACGGTGACGGCGAGAAATGCTTTCATGGCGTCTCCTTGTACCCGCATCCGGTCGGTCAGATCCCGCGCAGCAGTTCGTTGATGCCGACCTTGGACAGGGTCTTCTCGTCGACCTTCTTCACGATCACCGCGCAATACAGGCTGTAGCTGCCATCCTTCGACGGCAGATTGCCGGACACCACCACCGAGCCGGCGGGCACACGGCCGTACATGACTTCACCAGTCTCGCGGTCGTAGATCTTGGTCGACTGGCCGATGTAGACGCCCATCGAGATCACGCAGTTGTCCTCGACGATCACGCCTTCGACCACTTCGGAACGGGCGCCGATGAAGCAGTTGTCGCCGATGATGGTGGGGTTGGCCTGCACCGGTTCGAGCACGCCGCCGATGCCGACGCCGCCGGACAGGTGCACGTTCTTGCCGATCTGCGCGCAGGAGCCGACGGTGGCCCAGGTGTCGACCATGGTGCCTTCACCGACATAGGCGCCGATGTTGACGTAGGAGGGCATCAGCACGACGTTCTTGCCGATGTAGGAGCCCTTGCGCACCGCTGCCGGCGGCACCACGCGGAAGCCGCCTTCGCGGAAGTCCTTGGAATTGAAGTCGGCGAACTTGGAGGGCACCTTGTCGTAGTAGTTGGTGTAGCCGCCCTTGATGAAAGCGTTGTCCTCCAGGCGGAACGACAGCAGCACGGCTTTTTTCAGCCACTGGTGGGTGATCCAGTTCTGACCCTCGGTGCGCTCGGCGACGCGCAGTTCGCCCATGTCGAGCAGGTCGATCACGGCCATGACGGCGTCCTTGACCTGGGGCTCCACGTTGCGCGGGGTGATCTCGGCACGGCGTTCGAAAGCGTCTTCGATGGTTTTCTGCAGGTCTTGCATGGTGTTTTCCTTGAAAATGAGTGAGGGGTTAGGCGTGAGGGGTAAGGGTTCTGGCGTGAATCGCGATGCGCTTCGCCGCTTCGACGCAGGCGTCCAGGCTGTCGACCAGCGCGATGCGGACGAAGCCCTTGCCCGGGTTGACGTTGGCGGCGTCGCGCGCGAGGTAGCTGCCGGGCAGCACGGTCACGTGCTGTTTCTCAAAGAGGCCGCGCGCGAACGCGGCATCGTCGCCACCCGGTACGCGCACCCACAGGTAGAAGGCGGCGTCGGGCGCGTCGAAGGCCAGCACGTCCTTCAGGATGGGCATCACGGCGGCGAATTTTTCGGCGTACTGGCGGCGGTTCTCGATCACGTGCGCTTCGTCGTTCCAGGCCGCGACGCTGGCGGCCTGCACTGCTGGGCTCATGGCGCTGCCGTGATAGGTGCGGTACAGGAGGAATTTCTTCATCACCGCGGCGTCGCCCGCGACCATGCCGGAACGCAGACCGGGCACGTTGGAGCGCTTGGACAGCGAGTTGAACACGACCAGGTTCCTGAAGCCGCGGCCGAGTTGTTGCGCGGCGGTCAGCGCGCCGAGCGGCGGCTGGCCTTCCTCGAAATAGATTTCCGAATAGCACTCGTCGGCCGCAATGACGAAGCCGTGGGCATCGGACAGCGCGAACAGTTCCTGCCAGTCGGCCAGCGACATCACCTTGCCGGTGGGGTTGCCGGGCGAACACACGTAGACCAGGCTGACCGTTTCCCACAGATCTTCCGGCACGCGCGACCAATCCATGCGGAAGCCGTTTTCCGGCAGGGTGTTGAGGAAAAAGGGACGGGCGCCGGCCAACAGGGCGGCGCCTTCGTAGATCTGGTAGAAGGGGTTGGGCGAGATGACCGTGCGGCGGCCGTGGCGGCTCGAATCGACGGCGGCCTGGGCGAAGGCGAACAACGCCTCGCGCGAGCCGTTCACCGGCAGCACCTCGGTCGCCGGGTCGAGTTTCACCCCATAGCGCCGTTCGGCCCACGCAGAGATGGCAACGCGCAGCGCATCCGAGCCTTGAGTGATGGGATAATTCGCCAGCCCGCCGAGTCCGGCGACCAGCGCGTCCTTGATGAACTGGGGCGTGGGATGCTTGGGTTCGCCGATCGACAGATTGATCGGCGACAGCCCGGCATCCGGCGTGACGCCAGCGAACAGCTCGCGCAGTTTCTGGAACGGGTAGGGATGGAGTTGATCGAGACGCGGATTCATTGCTGTACGAAATTTAACCAAGCCACACATTATAAAGCCCCATGCCGCCGATTCCCTTGCAGCGCACGCTCGCCATCAGCAGTCTGGTCTACGCCGCCTCCCTGTGGGGGCTGGTATGGTATCCCTATCGCCTGTTGAGCGAGGCGGGCGTGGGCGGCATCGCGTCGAGCCTGTTCACCTATGCGACGCCCCTGCTGCTGATCGGCTGGCTGCATGGCCGTGTGCTGCGCGAGGCACGCGGCCGCTGGCTCTGGCTTGCCGCGATCGGCCTGACGGCTGGCTGGACCAACCTGGCCTATGTGCTGGCCGTGCTCGAAGGCGAAGTGGTCCGGGTCCTGCTGCTGTTCTATCTGTCGCCCCTGTGGACGGTGCTGTTCGCCCGTTTCCTCCTGCATGAGAAGCTCAATCGCGCCGGCTGGGCGGTGATGGCGCTGGCCGCGGGCGGCGCGCTGGTGATGCTGTGGCAACCCGGCGAATGGCCGCTGCCGGCCAACCGCGCCGAATGGCTGGGACTGTCGGCGGGCGTGATGTTCGCGGCGAGCAACGTCATCAGCCGCCATCTGGAGGGCGTGGCGGAGGGCGCCAAGGCAGTGTCGGTATGGGCGGGGGTGGCGGTGCTGGCCTTGATCGGTCTGGCATTCAGGCCGGCCGAGCTCGGTTTCATGGCGGATGCCGCGCCCGCCACCTGGCTGTTGCTGCTGGGGGTGGGGATTGCCATCGGCAGCATGACCTATGCCGTGCAGTACGGCCTGGCGCGCGTACCAGCCAACCAGGCCATCGTCATCTTTTTGTTCGAACTGGTGGTCGCCGCGGTGGCGGCCTATTTCCTCTCCGATGAGCGCATGGGTGTGCAGGAATGGGTGGGCGCCGTCATGATCGTCACCGCCAGCCTATTTTCCGGCCACATGGAAAACGATCAATCGAAGGAAACGCACCATGTCTGACATCACTGCGCTACTGCACGCCGGCCTACTGGTGACCGACCTGACGCGGGCGAAGGCCTTCTATGAGTCAGTCATCGGACTCAACGTGTTTCCCGACCGCCCCGAGCTGCCTTATCCCGGCGAGTGGTACCAACTTGGCGGCGGCCAGCAGTTGCACCTGATGCAGCTGCCCAACCCCGATGTCGGCAATGTGCGTCCGGAGCACGGCGGGCGTGATCGTCACATCGCGCTTGGCGTGAAGGACATGGCTGCGCTGAAAAGCAGGCTCGATGCGGTGGGCGTGAAATACACGACCAGTAAGTCGGGGCGCGCGGCGCTGTTCTGCCGTGATCCGGATATGAATACGCTGGAGTTCGTCCTGGTCAGTTGAGCGGATCAGGCTACGCGCTCCCGCTGCCGGGCGAATTAGGGCAACGCCAGTCCGCGGCCGCATACCCTGCCGGGAGGCGGGTTGAATGCAGGCCCGTGCCCCCCCATATAGATCCCGTATTGCCTTCGAGGAGCAGACGATGAGCGAATGGGTAGAGGCAACCGTAGTCGAGCGCATACGCTGGAACGATGCACTGATTTCGCTGCGTTTCGAGGCCGAGCTGGCCCCTTTCAATGCGGGCCAGTTCATTCGCGCGGGGATGGACATAGCCGGCGAACGCATCGCACGCCCGTATTCCATGGTCAATGCGCCCGACGAGAGGCCGCACGAGATCTATTTCAACGTCGTCCGCGAAGGCCCGCTGTCGCCCCGTCTGGCCGAGCTTCAGCCCGGAGAGCATTTTTGGGTCGTGCCCGCGCCCACTGGATTCCTCACCCTGGATGAAATCCCCGACGCCCGACATCTCTGGCTCCTCGCCACGGGCACGGCGATCGGTCCTTTCCTCTCCATTCTGAAAACCGCGGCGCCCTGGTCGCGGTTTGAGAAAGTCGTGCTGGGTCATTCGGTTCGCACACGGGACGAGCTGGGTTACCAGGAGACCATCCATGAAATACGGCAGCGCCACCCCGTGCAATTCCAGTTCGTTCCGTTCGTCACCCGTGAACCCGGCGACGGTCCTCTATGCCAACGGATTCCCGCCAGCATCGAAAGCGGCGCATTGGAGCGAAAGACGGGCCTGGATCTGACTCCGGCCGATGCCCACGTGATGCTTTG
>ERZ778022.2400-NODE-2400-length-19814-cov-3.762539_pt1 | contig 19814 bp, 14 predicted proteins | sample MGYA00375752_ERZ778022 | MGnify/ENA primary metagenome ERZ778022 (study PRJEB29350, sample SAMN05389826) | bioreactor metagenome | isolation source: Thiocyanate bioreactor | place: South Africa: University of Cape Town | collected 2014-04-04 ... | reverse complement strand
GACCGCAACCGCATTCCGCGCTCCTTTGTCGGCTTCATGAACGCCTATCTGCTGTCCAGGGGCGACGACAAATATCTGGAGGTCTGGCGCAAGCAAGCCGACCGTTTCGACGCCCAGGCCAAGGCGGTGAACGGCAAGATGTCCTCGCCCACCATGTATGGCGACCAGGGCTGGTATGGCTGGCGCGCCGGCCGCTACAATTTCAACTTCCTGGAGATCTATGCCCTGTCGATGAAGCCCGCCGACCGCGCCCGCTGCGAGGACACCGGCTGGTACGACTTCCTGGAAGGCAAGAACCCCGGCTATCCCGTCAAGGCGATGCGGGCCGACCTGGCGGAAATCCGCAAGCGCATGGCGCTGGTGGCCGCCGACGACACCGCCCCCGACATGCGGCTGGCCGATCATGCGCTGGACTATAATCCCGCTTTGGTGGCGACCCTGACCCAGACGATGGGCGCGGGGCTTTATATCGGCCATCCCGGCTGGGCCAGGACCACGCCGTCGCAGGGCGGCGCTCTGTTGTTCACCCGCCTGCGCTATTTCGATCCCGAGGCGCGCCGCCCCGGCATTCCGCCCGATGTGGCGGCGCTGGTCGACGGCTGGTCGCCCCACAGTGTCACCGTCACCTTGGTCAATCTTAATCCGGTGACGGCGCGCAGCCTGATCGTGCAGGGCGGCGCCTATGCCGAGCACCAGATCACCAGCGTGTCGGACGGCAAGACCACGACCGCGGTGGACGCGGCGCATGTCCCCGTGCGGCTGGCGCCTGGCGCGGGTGCGCGGCTGACCATCCGTATGCGCCGTTTCGCCAACGACCCCACCCTGGCCTTCCCCTGGGAAAACACCATTGCCGATCTGGGCGACGCCCCGGCGGTGGAAAAGACACCGGAACATTAAGAGAGGATATGCCATGAAAAAACTGATCCTGGCCGCCGCCCTGCTGGCCTCCACCGCCCTGCTGGTTCCGTCCTTGGCGCAGCAAAGCCCGTTCGGCCCGCGGGTGCAGCCCGATCCGCCCGGCGGCATCAAAATTCCCGACGCGCCGCAGCTTCCCTATCACTATGGCGCCAAGCCGGTGGCGCCCAATGGCGAGAAATTCGGCAATGTCTCCTCGCTGACCCTCAAGCCCAACGGCAACCTGCTGGTGTTCAACCGCAACCCGGCGATCATGATGATCGAATACGATCCCACCGGCACCAAGGTGATCCGCACCTTCAATCCCAACATCGCCTCCAACCCGCATGGCCTCAGGGTGGACCGCCACAACAACATCTGGATCACCGACAGCTTCATGAATGTGATCTGGAAGCTGAACGACAAGGGCGAGCCGCTGAAGATGTTCGGCAAGCGCGGCGAGAACGGTCCCTGGGACGACAGCAAGTGGAACGGCATGTTCAACCAGCCGCTGGATGTGGCCTTCGACGCCGACGACAATTTCTATGTGGTGCAGAGCCATGCCGGCACCTCACCGCCCGCCGACTGCACCTATTGCGCCACCTATGACAGCCCGCAGACCCGCGCCGCCAAGGTGCGCGGCCCGATGGTCGCCAATCCGCCCGCCGAGCCGGGCGGCGATCCGCGGGTGATGAAGTTCGACAAGGACGGCAACCTGCTGGCCAGCGCCGCGATGCCGCGCAGCGACGGCACCCTGCCCACCATCCATACCGTGGTGATCTCGCCCAAGGGCGAGGTCTGGGTGGGCGACCGCGCCTCGGCCAAGGCCGTTGTCTTTGACAAGGACCTGAAAAACCCGCGCGACATCCCGCTGACCAACATGCCCAGCGGACTGTATGTCGATGCCAAGGGCGATCTGTGGGCCGCCACCGGCCGCCACGGCATGGTGCTCAAGCTGGACTGGAACGGCAAGACGCTGGGCTGGTACGGCAAGGCGGGCAGCAACAAGGACGCCAACGAAACCGGCGAGGCGCATTATCTGGCCGTGTCCAAGGATCAGAAGACGATCTATGTCGCGGATTCAGTGAACGCCCAGGTTCTGAAGATGGAGCGCAACTGAGGCGCATGTCATCGGCCTGTCGCATGAAAGCCATACGGTAGAACAATTTCCAAGGGAACGGATTTCCATGATTATCGCGCGCGCAGCTTGCCTGGCCACGGCCCTTCTGGCCGCTCCCATAACGGCCCAGGCGGCCCCCGTCCTGATGATTTCGGTGGACGGGCTGCGGCCGGGCGATGTGCTGGACGCCGATGCGCGCGGGCTGAAGCTGCCGGTGTTGCGCGGGCTGGTGGCCAATGGCGCCTATGCCAGCGGGGTCCGCAATGTCCTGCCCACCGTCACCTATCCCAACCACACCACGATCATCACGGGCGTCTGGCCGTCCCGGCACGGCATTCCCAACAATGTGGTGTTCGACCCGCTGCAGAAGAATATGGGCGGCTGGTACTGGTATGCCCGCGACATCAAGGTGCCGACCCTGTGGGACGCCGTGCACAAAAGCGGCGGCAAGGTCGCCAGCTTTTCCTGGCCCGTCAGCGTGGGCGCGGATTCCATCGATTACAATATTCCCGAATATTGGCGCGCCCGGCTGCCCGAAGACCTGAAGCTGCTGCGGGCGGTTTCCACCAAGGGCCTGGTGGACGAACTGGAGAAAAGCACCGGCCTGACGCTGGCGCAGACCAATGCCGACACGGCGCAGACCGACGGCGGCCGCGCCCGCTTCGCCGCCGCGCTGATCGCGGCCCGGAAACCGCACTTCACCACCGTGCATCTGAGCGCCCTGGACCATGCCCAGCATGACGATGGCCCCGGCTCCGGCAGCGCCAAGACCACGCTGGAGGCGCTGGATGCGGTGATCGGCAAGCTGATCGCCGACGCCCGCAAGGCGCAGCCCGATCTGGTCGTCGCCCTGGTGTCCGATCACGGCTTCGCCGAGGTGAAGCATAATATCAATCTGGTCCGGCCCTTTGCCGAGGCGGGCCTGTTGACGCTCGATCCCGCCACCAGGAAACCCACACGCTGGGATGCCGCGCCGTGGGGCGGCGCGTCGGTGGCCGTGGTCCTGTCGCGGCCGCAGGACGCGGCGCTGAAGGCCAAGGTGGCGGGCCTGCTGGACCGGCTGGCGGCGAAGCCGGAACTGGGCATCGCCCGCATCCTGGACGCCAAGGCCATCGCGCAGATCGGCGGCACGCCGATGGCGTCCTTCTGGGTGGACTTCAAGCCAGGCTACCAGATGGGCCAGGACCCCGCCGCGCCCCTCATTGGCCCCGGTTCGCCCAAGGGGATGCATGGCTATGTCCCCACCCACCCGGAAATGCGCGCCACGCTGATCATTGCCGGACCCGGCATCCCCAAAAAGGCGCTGGGCGAAGTGGATATGCGCGATATCGCGCCCACCCTGGCCAAGCTGATGAAGGTCAGCCTGCCCAGCGCGGACGGAAAACCCCTGTTCTGACTATTGCGGCTTGGCCCCGGCGACAAAGGCGGCGACATCCTTCGCCGCCTGGGTTTCCACGCCCGGCTTCTGCAGGAAGCCCAGATCCTTCATCCAGTCGGTGAAGCGGGCGGGCCAGGTGCCCATCGCCGTGCCGTCGCGCCAGGACAGGCCCGCGCCATGCTTGCCGATGGCATAGATGTGGAATTCCACATTGGGGATATCGGCGTTCAGCATGGCGGCGAAATATTCATCGGCCCAGACGGCATGGACCTTGTCGCCCCAGCCCGCGCAGATGATGAAAGAGGGCGGCGCGTTCTTGGGGATCGGTGGTGTGCCGCCCTTGGTGAACAGCGACGGCCCCGGATAGATCGAGCCGACGAAATCCGGGCGTGACGTGATGCCCGCCAGCGGGTCGGAGGCGGCGCTGTTGGCCTTGTCGAAATCGTCATCCTGGATGGCGGCGGCCATGGTCAGTTCCGCCCCCGCCGAAAAGCCCATCACGCCGATCTTCTTGGGGTCGATCTTCCATTCGCCCGCATGGGCGCGCACCAGCCGGACGGCCTGTTGCAGGTCGCGCACCGCATCCACCTTGGCGTCATAGCCGTCGGCCCGCAGCCGGTTGCGCAGGACGATGGTGGTGACGCCGTAATTGTAGAAGAAGGGCACCGGATCGGTGCCTTCCAGCCCCACCACCAGGGTGCGGTGGCCGCCGCCCGGCACCAGGATGATCGCCGCGCCGGTATTGTTGGCGCCCGCGAAATGCACCTCGATGGAGGGATTGTGGATGTTGACGATGCGCTCCACCCGGCCCTTGGTCAGCGGGTCCATGGTGTAAACCTCGGCCTCTTTCACCCGCTTGGCGTTGAGATAGGGCGAGCCTTCCGGCCACAGCGGCATCACGATACCGCCGGGCAGCAGCGCCTGGGGCTGATAGGGCTTGCCGGTGGCCTTGGCGGGCTGGGGCATGGCCTGGGGCGCGGGCACCGGCGGCAGCGCCGCCTGCTGCGCTGAGGCGCCGCCGCCCAGCAGGGTTGCGATGAAGAAGGCCGTGAAGGCCAGCCTGCGTGTCATGATCCCCGCCCCTGTTATTGTCGGCGGCAGACTAGGTGCCGGGCGCGGCCTTGTCACCGCGTACCGCGCCTGTACACAGCTATTCGTCAGCTTATTGCGGCGCAGCTTGTTGCGTCGCAACCAGGGCGCGGCTGTAGTTTTCCACCACCAGGCTGAAGGGCTGGCCTGCCGCCGTTTTCAACAGGGCGCGGACCCGCAGCGCCACCGGGCCGTCCGCCACCGGCTCGGCGTCCAGCGTCGTGCGGCTGTAGTGCAGCGGCCGGACCACCGCGCCGAACGGCGTGTCGCCGGTATCGAGCGCATGGTTCATCTCCGGCGTCAGGCGCGACGGCAGATACCAGTTGTCGGCCTCGGACAGGACATGATCGCCGCACATCAGTTTGACGCGGCGATAGCCGATGGCCTCGCCCGACCCCGCCGCCAGCAGGGCGCGGGTTTCGGCGGAGGCGGGCGCGGCCACCGCATCGCGCCGGGCGCGGATCACCGGCGGGGCGGCCAGCTTGAGGTCGGCGCACCAATGAGTCAGCGTGGCGGTGGCGCTGCCCTGCGACAGCAGGTCGGACTTCAACCGGGCCAGGGCATCCTGCGCGTGCGCCGGCGTTGCCAGCAGCAGGATCAACAGGACGGCGGCCCGGCGCATCAGCCGCGGTCGCCCTTCGGAGCACCCTTGGGCTTGCCCTTGAAACCGGGCTTGCCACCGAACTTCTTGGGACCGCCAAACGTCTTGTCGCCAGAAGATTTTTTGTCGCCAAAAGCTTTCTTGCCGCCGAAAGGCTTCTTGTCGCCAAACGGCTTCTTGCCCGCATAGGCTTTTTTGGGCTGCGGAGCGTCACCGCCCTCGCCATCCTGCACAACACCCTGCGGGAAGGTGGACTGGCCGCTCTGGTCGCGCGCCGCCAGGATGCGGACGCCGCCCTTCTTGCGCGCCGACACCAGCTCGCCGAACTTCGCCGCCACCTTGGCATCGACCTGGAACAGGGTCTCGGTGTCGAATACGCGGATGGCGCCGATGTCCTTCTTGGTCACCTCACCCTGGCGGCAGATTTCCGGCAGCAGCCATTTGGGATCGGCGTTGCGGCCGCGCCCCACATTCAGCCGGAACCAGACGCCGTCCTGCATATCGCCGGGACGCGGCTTGAAGTCGGCCTGGTATTCGCGGTTCTCGCGCGGCGCGTGATCACGCGGGCCATGCGCGCGCTTTTCGCGGGGCGCGCGTTCCGCACGCGCGCCGCGCTCGGGCCGTTCGGAACGCTCGCGGCGCTCAGAGTGTTCGCGGCGCTCCTTATGCTCGCGGCGCGGGCGGTCCTGCTGCCAGGCGGGCTCGTCCTCGATTTCTTCCGGCGCGGGCAGACCGGCGCGGTACAGTTTCACGAACGCCGCCGCGACGGCGCGCGCATCATGCGCCGCCAGCAACGCATCGGCCATCGCCAAGTCGTCTTCGCCGCCGGCCTCGGTCAGGATCGGGTTCTGCAACAACCGTTCCTGGTCCAGCTTGCGGATCTCGGCCGCGCTGGGCGCGCTGCCCCAGGTGGCGGTGACGCGGGCACGGGCCAGCATCTCCTCGGCGCGGCGGCGGCGCGAGGGCGGCACCAGCAGCACCGAGACGCCCTTGCGGCCCGCCCGGCCGGTGCGGCCGCTGCGATGCTGGAGCACTTCGGCGTCATTGGGCAGGTCGGCATGGATCACCAGCGCCAGCCCCGGCAGGTCGATGCCGCGCGCCGCCACGTCGGTGGCGACACAGACCCGGGCGCGGCCGTCGCGCAGCGCCTGCAAGGCATGGTTGCGCTCGTTCTGCGACAACTCGCCCGACAGCGCGACACAGGAAAAGCCCCGCTCGGTCAGCTGGGCCTCCATATGGCGCACCGCGTTGCGGGTATTGCAGAAGACCAGCGCCCCCGGCGCGTCGGAAAAGCGCAGCAGGTTGACCACCGCGCGCTCGATCTTGCCGCCCGCGATGCGGATGGCGCGATATTCGATATCGGCATGGCCCGTCGTCTCGCTCCGGGTGGCGATGCGCAACGCATCCTTCTGATAGTGCGCGGCCAGGGTAACGATGGCCTTGGGCAGGGTGGCCGAGAACAGCAGGGTGCGCCGGTCTTCCGGCGTGGTTTCCAGGATAAACTGCAAATCCTCGCGGAAGCCCATGTCCAGCATCTCGTCCGCCTCGTCCAGCACCACGGCTTTCAGCGCGGTGACGTTCAAGGCGCGGCGTTCCAGATGGTCGCGCAACCGGCCCGGCGTGCCCACCACGATATGGGCGCCGCGCGCCAGTTCGCGCCGCTCCGCGCCGGGGTCCATGCCGCCCACACAGGAGACGATGCGCCCGCCCGCATAGTGATAGAGCCAATTCAACTCGCGCTGCACCTGCAAGGCCAGTTCGCGGGTGGGCGCGATGATCAGGGCCAGCGGATCGCCCGCCGGGCCGAAGGCATCGGCCCCCTCCAGCAGCGTTTCGGCCATCGCCAGGCCGAAGGCGATGGTCTTGCCCGATCCGGTCTGGGCCGACACCAGCAGGTCGCGGCCCTCGGCCTCCGGCTCCAGCACGGCCTTCTGGACCGGGGTAGGATGGACATAGGCGCGCTCGGTCAGGGCGCGGGCAAGGGCGGCATGGGTGTCGGGGAAGGTCACGGGAACTTTCGGGCGCGGATTTTCGGCCTCTCTTTAGTCCTATTGGCCCAAAAAGATAGTCAGGCCGCGGAACACCAGCCATGCGGCGGTCATAGCGCCTGCCCGGCGCACCAGCCCGACGACCAAGCCCATTGGAAGTTATAGCCGCCCAGCCAGCCGGTGACGTCCACCACCTCGCCGATGAAATACAGGCCCGGCACGGCCCTGGCCTGCAGGGTGCGCGAATCCAGCCCGCGGGTGTCCACCCCGCCCAGCGTCACCTCGGCGGTGCGATAGCCTTCGGTGCCCGACGGGGTGACGCGCCAGTCCTGCATCCGCGCCGCCAGCCGCTGCATTCCGGCATCGGACAGATCGGCCAGCGTGCCCGCCAGCGCCAGGTCATCGGCAATGGCTTTTGCCAGGCGGCGCGGCAGCAGCGTCGCCAGAAAACCATGCGGCGATTGGCGGCCGTTGCGGCCCCGCGCCGCCCGCAGCAGCGCCATAACATCCTGGCCCGGCAACAGGTCGATCGCCAGTTCCGCGCCTTCACGCCAGTAGGATGAGATCTGCAAAATCGCCGGGCCGCTGAGGCCGCGATGGGGGAACAGCAGCGCCTCGTCGGAAGACGTCCTGCCGCAAGAGACGCGCGCGGGCAGCGCAACGCCCGCCAGCGGCGTCAGCGCGGCCAGCGTCGCGCCGCTGAAGGTCAGCGGCACCAGCCCGGCGCGGGTCTCGGTGACCGCCAGCCCGAACTGCGCCGCGATGCGATAGCCGAAATCGGTCGCCCCCATCTTGGGAATGGACTTGCCGCCGGTCGCCACCACCAGCGCGCGCGCCGAAACGGTTTCTCCGGAAGAAAGCCGGAGCGCATAGCCGTCCCCGGACCGGGCGACCGTCTCCACTCGCGTCCGCAGCTTCAGGTTCACGCCCGCCGCATCCATCTCAGCCAACAGCATGGCGATGATCCGGGTGGCGGAGCCGTCGCAGAAAAGCTGGCCCAGGGTCTTTTCATGCCAGGCGATGCCGTGGCGTTCCACCAGCGCCAGGAAATCCTGCTGGGTGTAGCGGCTGAGAGCGGAAATGCAGAAATGCGGATTGCCCGACAAGAACTGTTGGGGCGTGGCATTGAGATTGGTGAAGTTGCAGCGCCCGCCGCCGGAGATGCGGATCTTCTCGCCCGCCGCCCGGGCATGGTCCAGCACCAGCACGCGGCGGCCGCGCCCACCCGCCACAGCGGCGCACATCATGCCCGCCGCCCCGGCGCCGATCACGATGACGTCCCACTGGTCCATGCCCCGTTATGGCGTGGAAGCCATAAGGATTTCCAGCCGGTTCACCCTTCGCTAACCACCGCGATGGCGGCACGCCGCGAATCCGCGGCCGCCGATGGCCGCGCCCCTTTAAGGGTTTCTCCGCCAACCTGCCGCATACTGGGGGCCATGGGGATTTTCGCGGATATTCTGCCGGGCAGACCCTTGCCGCAGCGGCTGCTGGCGCTGGCGGCGATGACGGTGCTGTTCGCGCTGCTCAGCTATATCGGCTCGGCCGTCTATCACCGCGCCGACGGCTTCACCACGGTCAAACCCTTCTGCGGCGTGGCGCTGGCCATCATCCTGATCTGCGGCCGGTCCTGGCTGTGGCCGGTGCTGATCACCGGAACGGTGGGCGGGGCGGCGGCCAAGTATTTCTTCGCCGTCAGCCCCTTCGACATGGTCGCCACGCCCGCTTTGGCCGCGGCCACCCTCTATGCCACCCATGCCACGATGGAGCGCCTGATCGGCCCCCGGATCGACTTCCGGCGCTGGGCCCAGCTGGTGGGTTTCATCGGCATCGCGGCAGCCACCTCGGCGCTGTCGGCCTTCATCTTCGCTTTCGTTTTCGATCCAACCCAGGGCGCGGACGGCTGGCCCAACTGGCTGGCCTGGTGGATTCCCACCACCCTGTCGCATGTGCTGTTCACGCCGGTCCTGGTGCTGCTGGCGACGGCGGACCGGACGCTGTTGCGGCGGAACGGCCCCAAGATCGCCGTTTCGGCCGGACTGCTCTGTATCGCGCTGGCCGGTCTGTTCCTGCCGACCGAAGTGCCGCTGTCCTCGACCATTCCCCTGTCGCTGCTGCTGATTTCCCTGGTCTGTGAGATCGAGGGCGTCGCCATCGGGCTGCTGGTCACACAGGCCATCGTCACCATCGGGCCGCTGGCGGGCTGCAGCATGGCGGCGCTCATCCGCTTCCCGCTGGGCTATCAGCTTTACTTCTCCCAGATATTCCTGGGCGTTCTGGTGACGGTGATGCTGCCGGCGGCGGCGGCGATCTCCGAACGGCGCACCCTGAAAGACGGCATCACCGCCGCGCTGCGCCGCGAGGAAAAGATCAGCCAGGCCCTGCGCGCCAGCGAAGCCCGCTATCGCCAGAAGGCCGAGGAGGCGGCGGCGGCCAGCCATGCCAAGTCGGAATTCCTGGCCAGCATGAGCCATGAACTGCGGACGCCGCTGAACGCGATCCTGGGCTTTTCGGAAATCCTCAAGAACGAGGTTTTCGGACCACTGGGCCACGGCAAGTACCGCGAATATGCCGATGACGTGCATCGCAGCGGCGAACACCTGCTGGACCTGATCAACGACGTGCTGGACCTGTCCAAGATCGACGCCGGCAAGATGGAATTGCGCGAGCGGCGCTTCGCGCTGGAGGACCTGGTGACCGAGACCATGCTGCTGGTGCGCGGGCGCGCCGCCGGCCTGGCGCTGCGGACGGACCTGTCCGGCGGCCTGCCGGACATCATCGCCGACTTCCGTCTGACCAAGCAGATCCTGCTGAACCTTCTCAGCAACGCCATCAAATTCACGCCCGACGGCGGCGCCGTTACCGTCAGCGCCGCGCGGGACACGGATGGCGGCCTGCGGCTGCATGTCCGCGATACCGGCATCGGCATGGATGACGCGCAACTGGAGAAGGCGTTCTCCCATTACGGCCAGATCGATTCCAAGGTGGCCCGCAGCCAGCAGGGCACCGGCCTGGGCCTGCCGATTTCGCGGGCGCTGGCCCGGCTGCAAGGCGGCGATCTGGTCGCCGAAAGCCGTCCCGGCAAGGGCACTTGCATGACCCTGCTGCTGCCCCCGGCGCGCCTCGCCGAGCCGGAGCGGACTCAGATGCCGGCAACTGCCTGACGCGGGCGTGCCGCGGCGGCCCGGCATGGAGCCTGCCGCCGTCCTTTCAGGCGCCCTAAAGCCGGAAGCGGCACATCCAGCCGGTATCGTCGCAGATATACATCCAGTCACCCACCACCTTGGCGCCGTGGATGACCGGCGAGTCGGCCGGCAATTGCACCCGCTCGGCGATCACGCCGGTCCGGCCGTCATGGCGGAAGAAGCAGTTGAGGTTGGAATCCGACGACCACACCACGCTCTTGTCCTGGTTCCTGCCCCAGCTCATGCCATGGGTGCGGTTGCCCGGCACCGGCCATGTCGCCTTGATCTTCCAGGTCTTCTTGTTGATCCAGAAGATCTGCCGCGCGGGCGGAACCGCCGTCACCAGATAATCGCCATCCACCAGAATGGCGTGCGCGCCGGTTCCGGCCGAGCCTTCCTCTGCGTCCAGCGGCAACTGCCCCGGCGGCAGGCCCTTGCCGGTGTTGTTGCCGACATTATTCGCCTGCGCCGGGCCGATGCCGCGCGGCATGTCCGGCCAGGCCACCGCCAGCGGGCTGCGCCGTCCCGGCGGATCGTCCTCGCGCTCGTAGATGCGGCCCGCGCCCGGCGTCACATACTTGGCGATAGATTTTCCGTTCAGGTCGCAATGCAGGATGATGGAATTGTGGGTCGAGGTGATCCACATGGTGTCACCGTCCTGCACCAGCCCGCTGGGCCCCACCACATCGGCCTGGAATTCGCGCAGCGCCTCGCCGTTGCGAATATCGATCAGCGATATCCAATGCGCCGCGCCCTGGTCGACGATCCAGAGATGATCGGGATTGTCGGTCAGGGCCAGGCCGTTGGGCTGGCCATGCTTGGTCTTGTACAGCACCTCGATCTTTCCTGCGGCGCGCACCGGCACCGAATCCCAGGCCGGCAGATTGGTGGGCTGGCGCACCTGCCCCAGCGCGGGAGCCGCCGCCATGACGGGCGCGCTTGCGGCCAGAGACAGAAAACGCCGCCGGGCAAACAGACCGGTTCTCATGTTGGCTCCTCTCCTGCAACCATATCGTACATTCGGACCCGCTTAGAACTTGGCGCGGACGCCGACCACCGCCAGGCGGCCGATCAGATTGGTCACCATGTCGTCCGTACCCGTGATCGCCGCCTGCCCCTGGCTGTTATAGAAGGGCGGATGCTTGTCGGTCAGGTTGGTGATCGTGAAGTAGACCTGACTGCCTTCGAACATGCCGTCGGGGAAATCATACGCGCCATGCAGATCAAAGGTCATATTCGCCTTTACCGCGTCGCCGCCCCCATTGGGGTTTCCGTTGGCGTCGCGGGTCAACGGGTTGGCGGGCGTCGCCCAGTTGCGATAGGCGCCGGTGAAATTCATGGCGAGATCAAGCGACACACCACCCATGCTCCAACTGATCGTGGTCCGCGATTGATGCTGGATCTGGGGGAATTGCGAGGTCTGACCGTCCGTATTGAGCAAGCTGTAACGCGGACCCTCCACCGGCGAACCGAACGAGATATCGTATTGCAGGAATTCCGTTATGCCCGTGCCCAGCGACCAGTGCCCCCAGCTCGTGTCGAAATCATAGTTGATCGCGATGTCGAGCCCTTCGGCGTACAAATTCATGATGTTGTTCTGGCTGGCGTCATGCAGCACATAGACCGTCGCCGGAATTGCGCTGTTGAGCGTGGGATAGGGCGCCAGGGTATCGGCCACCTGCGCCGCCGAGCAGCCGGACGGGCATATCGTAAACAGCCGGTTGAGCGAGGGCACCTGCGCCAGCACGCTGGCATTGGGCGACGTCACCGCGCCCTTGAAATGCGCGTTGAACAAGGTGACGTTCGCGACGAACCCCGGCAGGAAGTCCGGCGTGAAATCCACGCCCAGCGTATAGCCATTGCCCTTCTGCGGCTTGGCATTGGGCCCGATGCCGCGCTGCACGGTGATGCCCTGGGTCGCCGCCGTGCCGACCTGGCAGGTGGCGGCGTTTGCCGCGCAACCCGGCAAAACGCCTGCCACACCCGGATAGAGGGCCGTGGAGAAGGTCGTGGGTGTCGAGAAAAGCCCGGCGCCGCCATAAGCCGCGCGGTAATTCTGGTTGGGATCACCCACGCTGTCCTGCTGTGGGGCGACAAACGAGGTCGAATAGCTGCCCCGGAATTTCAGCCCTGGGATCACCGTCCAGTCCGCCGCGAATTTCGGGTTTGCCGTATCGCCCACATCCGAATAGCTGTCATAGCGACCGGAGACGTTCACCTCGAATTTGCTGACCAGCGGCACCTGCATGTCCGGCCCGATCAGCGGCACGCTGACCTCCCCGAAAATGGAGCGGACCGAGCGGGGGAAATGGAAAACGCTGAAGCCGGAGCCATAGGACGACGGCCCGGTGCCATTCGTCTTGGTCACTTTCTGGACCAGGCCGTAACTCACCGCCTCCGCTCCGAAAGCGGCCTTGACCGTGCCGCCCGGCAGATCGAAGAGCGGCCCGTTGGCGCCGAACTTGAACTGCGTCAACGAGTCGACCTGGGTGGTGCTGGAATTGGCGCTGCTCAGGAAGGCCACCGTCGAGGCCGATGTGCGGTTCGTGCCGATCGGATTCCAGACGTCCAGCGCATTGGCCGCCGTCAAGGGCAGCTTCTGCGCCGTGATGGTGGTCCCCACGATGGAGGGCGTGACGAGCGATCCACTGGTCTGGGTGGTGCCGTTCAACGACAGGAGCGCGCAGCTGTTGCAGAATCCGCCATAGGTATCCGCATAGGAATTATCCTGCGCCGTCACCGCCCAGAGATTCGCCTCCCACCCATTCATGAACCCGCGGTCGAATTTGTACTTGGCGTTCAGCGCGCCATAGATGTCCGACGCACCTTGCGGTGAAATGGCGCGCGGCAGCAGCGAACTGAAATTGTAGCGCACGGTTTGCGACGCCGCCACCACGCCGGGGGGATTTGTATAGAAGGGGTTGGCTTGCGTGCCCGTCCCGAACGCGGTCGCCGTGATCGTGCCCGCGCTGGAGTAGGTGACGTCCTTGCGGTTGGCCAGCAGGGCCGTGGCGCTGAGCGTCAGATTGCCGAACCGCTGCGTTATCCGCGCCATCAGATTGTCGCGCGTCTCCTTGGGGATGTAATCGCCCACGATCGTATCGCAAGGGGCGTTGACCTGACTGTTGACGATCGGCGATGTCGACGTCGCGGAGGGATAGATCAACGCCGATCCTGCCGGCTGAATGGAGGCGGGCGAGCAGTTGAAGCTGCGCTGATTGGTGCCGCCAAAGGGGATGAAATTCTGGGTGCTGACCCGCGTGTTGAGGGCGAGATTGCTGATATAGGAATGCTGAACCGCCAGGTAGGCGTTGCCGCCTTCCCAACTGGTGCCCATCAGGCCGCTGAAATTGTATTTGACGTAACTGTCCGCCCCGCCCCCTTCCGCCTGCAGCAGAAGGCCGTCATAGCCGTCCCGGGTGATGAAATTGACCACACCCGCCACCGCGTCCGAGCCATAGATCGAGGACGAGCCGTCGGCCAGAACCTCGACCCGCTGAATGGCGATCGTGGGAATGATCGAGGGATCCGGCTGGGAATGACTGGTGCCGCCCAGGGGGAAGCGCAAACCATCCATCAGCACCAGGGTCGAGCCCGACGCGCTGCCGCCCAGCTGATGGATGTTGGGGGAAAAATAGGTGCTGTTGTGCTGGCCCTGCCCCACCTGTCCCATGTTGGACAGCGCCGGAACGGATTTGAGGATTTCGTCCAGCGTCTGGCCGCCCTGGCGCTGGATTTCCTGCGGGCCCACCGTGATGACATTCGATCCGATCGGCGCGGCGCCCCGGATGCTGGTGCCGGTGACCACAACCTCTTCAACCCTGTCATCCTGGGCCTGCGCGGCGCCGGTCATGAGCAGCGTCGTAAAAAGAGCCAGGGCCATCCCCGAGATGCGATCACAAAGCGTGCGACGGATTCTCATCATGGATTTCCCCTCTGCCTGTATCGCCGCTGCGATTTTCACGGCCCGTTGCGCGCGGGCTTTGCGCGAATTCAGACGGACATGCGGAGGAAGTCAAAAATATGCCGCCAAAACGTCCCACGCTGTGGGACGGCCCTGTCGCGTCCGAAACGCGCGTGCGAAATGCCGGCGCAGGATGCGCGTCGTGATGAACGTCCGCTAACGATCCTAGCGCAGGCGCGTGGGCGTGATGCGTTGCGAGATCACGCCGGCCGCGACTCGCAATTCGGCCTGGATGTGCTCGACCGCGTCCGACGGCAGGGTGCCGGTTTCTCCGCAGACCGAAAGCGCCGCCACGACTCCGCCCTCGGCGTCGCGGACCGGCACCGCCACGCAGCGCATATTGGCCTGGTATTCCCGGTCGTCCACCGCATAACCCTGGAGGCGGATCTTCGCCAGTTCGCCGCGCAGGATGGTCCGGTCCGTGATCGTATAGGGCGTTATCGCCACCAGATCGCCATCCAGGATGAAATTCTCAAGCTGCTCCGGCGGCAAGGCGGCCAGCAGAACCTTGCCCAGGCCGGAACAATAGGCCTCCAGCTTGGAGCCGACGCGGGTATAGGGCGGGAAGGCATTGGGCAGCGACACCTTGTTCACATAGGTGACCATGCCATCCTCCAGCGCCCCCAGATGCGCCGTCAGCCCCAGGCGGCCCGCGAGATCCTGCATCACGCGCTGACTGGCTTCCCGCAGCAACTGCTCGATGGCGACGGTGTGCGAAAGCGATACCAGCAACATGCCGGGGCGATAGCGGCCGTGCGGCCCCCGCACGACCGCGCCCAGTTCCTCCAGGGTGAGGATCAGGCGATGGCCCGACGATTTGGGAAGATGGGCGCGCTGGCTGAGTTCGCGGCTGGTCAGCCAGTCGTCCGACCCGCGAAAGGCCTGCAGAATCGCGAAGGCATTGCGGACGAGATTATTCTTGGTGGCGCAGGCCCGGCGAGGCGTTTCGAGGCCCGCGGGCGGCTTGGGCGCAAGAATATCTTCCAGCATTGTCGTCTCCCCCGGTTACCGCCGCATCACGCGACGGACAATCTGCTCACGAACTCCCCAAACGCCGCGCCGGGACGGCTTGCTTGCCGTTCACCGGATCCAGCGCGACATCCCCGCCTTGCCGCCTTCTCCGCATGATGCGGGAAGGAAGAATAGACACCGGAATAGTCCGGACTCAACGCCTTCCGGTCGACGCGCAGGGGCCGCCCGGACCGATGATGGCGACCTTGCCTGCCGGTTCTCATAGTGGCGCGTTTCTCCGGCTTGAAAAGCAACGGGCGCGTGGCCGATCTCATCAAGTGGAATTTCATCCACCGCGGCGGCGGAATGCTGCGTAGCAACATGACCATCCGGGTCTTTGCTTCCGGGACGAAAGCAAGCAGCATCACCGGCGACAACGCCCCGCGGCGCAATGCGGGGGCCCGGAGAGAACGCCATGGAGAATGCCATGCTGACCAAGCGTCACTTTATTTCCAGTTCCATCGCGGCCCTGGCCGCCTCCAGCCTGCCTGCGCTGGCCCAGGGCACCGCCGGGCGCACCGGCCGGACCGCAAGCGAGATTCCGCACGGCACCATGAAGACCACCCGCCTGTTCAAGGCCCCGCCCGGCTATGTGAACGGACTGGCGGTGGCGCCCGAAGGCCTGTGGATGGCGCAGCAGAAGCTGTCCGGCGCGGCGGCGAAACAATATGGCCTGCCCGAGCCCACCGACCTGCACGAAGCCGCCTGGCTGGTGGACTGGAACGGCAAGCTGCTCAAGACCGTCACCACCAATTCGCGCAACACCTCCGGCATGGCCTACGGAAATGGCTGCGTCTGGATGGCCGCCAACCAGCCCCCGCAGGGAATTTTTCAGGTGGACATGAATTCGCGCCAGGTCAGCCATCGCCAGATTCCGCTGGGCCTGCCGGGACAGGATGGCGGCGGCAGCCACGGCGCGCAGTGGCATGACGGCAAGCTGTGGATCGTGGCCAACCGCCCGCGCCTGCTGCTGCGCGTGGACCCCAAGACCTGGATTCCGGACGCCGCCATTCCCGTCTACACCACACCCGACAAGCCGCGCTGGCACGACATGACCTTCGACGCCAAGGGCGATATCTGGCTGGTCACCGGCAATGACTCCAAGAGCTACAAGGAAGGCCGCCCCGGACTGGTGAAATATGACGGCAAGACCGGCCGCGTCATCGGCACCTATGACTTCGCGCCCGGCTCGGCCGACCCGCACGGGCTGGAGTTCCACAACGGCACGCTGATCTCCTGCGACGCCGGCATCCATCCCGGCTGGCCCAATGGCGACAGTCCCCATGCGGGCTGGGTCTTCAAGATCGAGGTGGTGTAGCCCGACGCCCTGACCGGAGCCGCTACTTTTTCAGGGTCCGCCCCGTATCCGCTATGCGAAAATGAAGGAGCCCGGTTCGGATGAACCGGGCTCCTTGCCGATAGAAGGGCTGCCGCGCGGAATGCGCGACGGAGCATTCCTCAAAAGACGGAATGAGCGGGCTTGCGCCCGCAAGAAAGATTCGGTGATCCGCAAAGGCAAAGAGCGCGGCCCATGAAAGGGGACCGCGCTCTTTCCGGCTGCCAGATGAGATACGGCCCAGGGGGATGGGGGCCGCCAACCGGTACTGCATCAGGCCGCGTATTTGGACGCGACTTTGTCGTTGATGGTGTAGCCCAGGCCCGGACGGTCGGGCAGGATCAGGGAACTGTTCTCCACCCGCTCCGGCGGGTCCACCAGTTCGGAACGCCAGGGCACTTCGCCGTAGGAAAATTCGAAAATCTCGAAGTTCGGTACCGTCGCCATGACATGGGCGGCGGCGGCGTTGCCGACCGGGCTGGCGGGGCCGTGCGGCGAACACATCAGGCCCGCGCCTTCCGCCAGTGCCGAGGTTTTTTTCAGTTCCAGCATACCGCCGACAACCTTCACGTCCGGCATCACGATGTCGGCGGCCTCCGCCTTGATATAGGGATAGAAGCCCTTCACGCCATGAATGGCTTCGCCACCGGCGGTGGGCATCTTGGCGGCTTTGTTGATAGCAGCGAGATTTTCCACCGGATCGGGCGGGCATACTTCTTCCAGCCAGTAAAGATTCAGCGGCTCGAACCGCTTCGCCAGCGACAGACCCTGCTGCAGGTTGAAATGGCTATGCGCGTCGATCAGCAGATCGCGCTTGGGCCCGATCACATCGCGCACCGCCTGGGCGCAATCGATACCCAACTGGGTGAAATGCTCGACCTGCGCCGCATCGGTGAGTCCGTGGGGCATGTTGTCGTACGGCGCCAGCTTGATGGCGTCGAAGCCCGCATCGATCGCGCGCCGGGCGTTGGCGGCGAATCCGGCCGGCGTGCGGTCGTCGGTCGAGCGGTTGATGTTGGCATAGACGCGGATGCGGTCCTGGATGCGGCCGCCGAACAGGTCGTGACAGGGCACGCCCAGCGCCTTGCCTTGCAGATCCCACATCGCCTGCTCGAAAGCACTCGCCGCAACGGCAGCCGGCGTGCGGCCATAGTTGCCGCCATTCTGCGCGCGGATCGGCGCGGTGGCGCGGCAAAACCATTCGATGTCGAAGATGCTGCGGCCACGCATCAATTCCAGATACTGCTTCAGAAAACCGACGCACTGGACCTCATTGGTACTCTGGGACGCGTCGCCCACGCCGGTCAGGCCATTGGCGGTCTTCAAGCGCGGCAGAACCCAGTTGCCGCGCTTGTTGATATGGACGCGCAGCACCTCCATGTCCGAGATGATCAGCCGCGCCTTCTGCTTTTCTGCCGCAATTGCGAAAGAAGGCGCCAATGCAAACGGCGCCGCCGTCATGGCTTTCAGGATCGACCGTCTCTGGGTCATGTTCGTCCCCCGATAAACGCGCGGTTTCCCGCCCTTCTTCAGACCAGGCGCGCTTCGTATCCATCCGTGTGCGGATGCACAAAAGCGCGCTGCGCCCCGGCCCCGTTTTCTCGGCGCCGTACGTACTGAGCGCTAGACGCAGAAATCATCGCTCCCCACACCTTCGGCACAAAATAATTTTGATCGGCATCCAAAGCTGACGCATAGTTTGCGCAGGGGGAAATAAAGATGACAGACATCCCTTTGGATCGGGCGTTTTGGATAGATGTCATAAAACGCGTATCGCGGCGGACAGGGGGCTACGCCGATACGGAAGACCTGGTGCAATCGGCTTTCGTGCGGATGCAGACCTACAGCGCGACGCGAAAGGTCGAAAATCCGGCCGCGTTCCTGGTACGCACCGCCGTCAATATCCGGCTGGACGGCTACCGGCGGGAAAAGCTGCTGGGCAAGCGCCAGTTCACGGAGAATTTCGAGGACTATGAAAATAAGGCGCCTCTCCAGGATGAGGTCATGGCCGTCCGGGCGCGTCTGGACAGGGTGAAGTCCGGGATCGAGCAGCTCCCCCAGCGCACAAGGGAGATTTTCCTGATGCATCGCCTCGACAATGTCCGCTACAGCGAGATCGCGCGGCATTACGGGATCAGCGAGAGCGCGGTGGAGAAGCATGTGGCGCGGGCGACCGCGTTCCTGATGAAATGGGCAAAGGGCTGGTAGCGGTGACGAAGGATATCGAAGAGATCGAGAACGAGGCCGCGGACTGGCTTGCCAGGCTGAATGCGGACCGCCGCGATCCCGGCGACGAAGCCGCCTTCCGGGACTGGCTGGCGCAAAGCCCGGCCCATGCCGCAGCCTTTGAAGACGCGACGGATGTCTGGGAACTGACCGGCGGCGTGCCGCGCGAAAGCTTCGACATTCCCAGACCGCGCCCGGCACGCCTGTCGCGGCGCGAGGTGATGGCGGGCATTGCGGTCACCGCGGTGGCGGCCGGCACTTTTGGCTTCTGGGGACGGGCGGACGCGAAAATCTATGAGACCAAGGTCGGTGAGACCCGCCGGGTCGTGTTCGAGGACAACAGCGTCGCCATGCTGGATACCGACACGCGCATATCCGTGCGCTATGGCGAGATCGACCGCCGCGGCGATCTGGACCGCGGGCGCGTGAATTTCCACGTCGCCGCCGATACCCAGCGCCCCTTCATTGTCTCCGGCGCGCGCGAGACCGTCGTGGCGCGGCAATCGGAATTCGACATGCGCCGCGACGGCGAGAAGATTTCCGTCGTGCTGATCGCGGGCGACGCCGCCGTGGAAAGCGGTGGGCGCAAGACGGTGCTGCAGACCGGCCAGCGCCTGGTCGCCACCACCGGCGACATGCGGCTGGACAAGCCAAGCCTTCAGCCGTTGCTGGCCTGGCAAAAAGGCCAGGCAATCCTGGAAAACGAGAGGCTGGCGGACGCCATCACCGAGATGAACCGCTATAGCGGGATCAAGCTCATGCTGGGCGATGGCGCCATCGCCGATCTTCACGTCAGCGGTGTCTACAAGGTGGGCGACAATCTGGGCTTCGCGCGTTCCATCGCTCGGCTGTTGCCGCTTCGGGTGCAGCAGTCGGGCGACAAGGTGCTGTTGCTGATGGACCCCGAACGCATGCGGCAAGGATAAAAGTCCCGTTCTCGGGAGTGCAGGCATCAGATGGCGTGCGTGACCTCGCCAAATCGCAGTGCCGGGCCCCGGCGAGGCTTGCGCGGCGCCATGCTT
>ERZ778022.2394-NODE-2394-length-19902-cov-4.223157_pt1 | contig 19902 bp, 23 predicted proteins | sample MGYA00375752_ERZ778022 | MGnify/ENA primary metagenome ERZ778022 (study PRJEB29350, sample SAMN05389826) | bioreactor metagenome | isolation source: Thiocyanate bioreactor | place: South Africa: University of Cape Town | collected 2014-04-04 ... | reverse complement strand
CTGCGCGACCTCGCACAAGGAAAGCGGGACCCCGGGTCAAGCCCGGGGTGACGAAAGGAGGTGGGGATTGGGATGGGGATGGGAATGTCCGCGCTACCCCGGAGCGGGGAGGAGCTTGAGGTAGCGCCTTGGGTTAGCGCGCTAGCCAAGCTCGGCCAGCGCCCGGGTCATCAGGGCGCTGCCGGCTTCCGATTCCTCCAGCATCCGGGCGACCTGGTCGGCGACGGACTGGAACTCGATGCTGCCGACCAGTTCCTCGCCCAGGGCGTCGGCGAGGAGGGTGCGGACGAAGGCGCGGCGCAGTTCGCGTTCGTCGATGCGGCCCGTTCGAACAAGCTCGCGCAGGGGCTGGAGCGGATCGCCGCCGCCCGCGCGCCGGGCGGCAGAGGCGCCGGCCGCGCCGGCCCGGCCGCGCTCGCCGAGGTGGCGGAGGCGGTCCTTGAGGAGGACGACCGCCTGCTCGACGCGGCCGACGCTGGTCACTGGCGGGTCTCGCCGGTGGCGCGCAGCAGGAGGGACGTGGCGGAGACCTCTGCCTCCTCCGTCGCCGGCTCCGCGCCGGGCTGCGCCGCCAGCAGCTCCTCGCACCGGGCGACGATCAGGGCCATGTCGTGGTTGAGCGGCGGGTTCTCGGCATTGGCGGCGATGCCTTCGCGCAGCGCGGCGATGCATTCGGCGAAGCGGTCGGCGATCAGGTGTTCGAGGCCGGTCACGAAATGCAGCAACCAGTGTTCCGCCGGCAGGGCGCGCAGCGGGCGCCAGGTCTCGCACGCGGCCTCCGCCTCGCCCGAGGTCAGCTCGAAGAAGCCGAGCTGGAAGCGGGCCAAGGCGAAGTCCGGCGCGATCTCGACCGCGCGGGCCAGCGCGTCGTGCGCCTCGACGAAGCGCTTGAGCCCGATCAGCAGCGAGCCCTTGAGGAAGTGCAGCCGCGGGTCGAGCGGATGGTCGGCCAGCGCCGCGTCGATCGCCGCCACGCCCTGTCCGCCGTCCTCCCCGGCCGCGGCGAGCAGACGCTGCATCACGGCCTCGTCACACAGGTTCTCTGGCGTCATCGGATCGACCTCATCGATTTGCGCAGCCGGGCGAGGGCCGCCTTGTGAAGCTGGGACACGCGCCCCTTCGACAGGCCCAGCATAGCCGCGATCTGCGCGAATAGCAGGTCGTGCTGGTAGTGGTGGCGCACGATCGAGCGCTCGGGCTCGGGCAATTGCTCGACCCGCTGGTGGAGCAGGGCGCGGGTCTCGCGCCAGGCGAGGCTGTCGAAGCCGTTTTCCGGCCGCCCGGCGAGATCGTTCGGCGCGGCGCGCTCCTCTATGTCGAGCATCAGCGCCAGGGCCAGCTCGGTGACGAGGTCGGCGAGCTGGCCGGTGGCGCTGCCTTTCGCGCCGGCGGCCGGGGCCAGCGAGGCCAGCCGCTCGCGCTCCAGCCGGCGCTTGAAGCGGAGCTGCGCGCTGCGCTCGTCGAGCGTGCCGAGGCCGTCGACCATCGAGCCGAGGATGCGCGCCCGGGCGAAGCCGAGGAAGGGCGCGCCGCGGCGGGGATCGTAGCGGTCGATCGCCTCCAGCAGGCCGCGGCAGGCGAGTTGCTCCAGGTCGTCGCGCATGTCCGGCGCGAGGTCGTGCCGCCGGGCGTGGCGGCGCGCCAGCGAGCGGGCGAAGCGATAGTAGCGGTCGAACAGGTTCTCGCGCAGCCGCCCCTGCCGGGTCGCGCCGAAGCGCCGCCACAGCGAGGCCTCGGCCCGCTCGGGCCGGACCAGGAGATCGAGGCCGGCGGGCGCGGCTCCCATGCCTCACCGAAAGCTGCCGACGACGCCGACGATGATCAGCGACCAACCGTCGATCAGGACGAACAGCAGCAGCTTGATCGGCAGCGAGATCGTGGTCGGCGGCACCATCATCATGCCGAGCGCGAGGAGGATCGCCGAGACCACCAGGTCGATCAGCAGGAACGGCAGGAGGATGACGAAGCCGATCGTGAAGGAGACGCGCAGCTCGTTGATGATGAAGGCGGGGACCAGCTTCATCAGCTCGACCTGATCGGGCCGGGCGGGGAGCGGCGCGCGGGAGATGCGGTAGATCGTCTCGATGTCGCGGTCCCGCGTCTGGGCCAGCATGAAGCGGCGCAGCGGCGCGGCGCCCCGCTCCATCGCCGTATCGAGCGTGATCCGGTCGGCGAGGTAGGGCTGCACCGCCTCGCGGTGGAGCTGGGTCGCGGTCGCGCCCATCGAGAACATGGTCAGGAACAGGGCAAGGCTGACCAGCACCGAATTGGGCGGCGTCTCCGGCATCCCGAAGGCATGGCGGACCATGGCGAGGACGATCACGATCCGGGTGAAGCTGGTCATGGCGATGATCAGCGTCGGCAGCAGGGCGAGGACGACGAGGATCATCGCCGTGCGCGTGACGTCGGTCGAGACGGCCGCGCCCGAGGCAGCGGCCTGGGCCACCGTGGGAGCGGCGACCAAGGCAAGGGCGGCCAGCCGGGCCGCGGCGCGCAGGACGCTCATCCGGGCGTCTCCCCCGCGTCGGGCTCCGCCGCGGTTCTGGCGAGGACGCGCAGGACGCCGGCCCCGCAGGCCAGCAGGTAGTCGCGCCCGTCGCAGCGGACGAGGCAGACGTCGGCATGGGGCGAGACGCGGCGCGATTCGAGCACGGCGATCCGGCTCGCGCCGTGCAACCGCGCCAGCCCGCGCCATCTAATCGGGCCACGCGAAGCGCTGCGCCGGGAGATCAGCAGGGCCAGCGCCACGGCCGCGCCCAGGCACAGCACGAGCGCGGCGGCGATGCGGACCAGCGAGATCTCCGGCCCGGCCGCGCCGCCCAGCCGCTGCGCGTGAACCGGCAGCGGCGCCGCCAGGATCGCGCCCGCGGCGAGGAGGCGGCCCCCGCGCATCAGCTATGGGCGACGGACTGGATGCGGACCGCGAAGTTGTCGCCGACCGAGACCAGCTCGCCATAGGCGACGACCGCGCCGTTGAGCCGCAGCTCGACCGCGTCGCCGAGCAGGCGGTCGAGCGTGAAGGTGTCCCCTTCGGCGAGGCGGTTCAGGTCCCCGACCCGTACCTCGGCCACGCCGAGGATCGCCTCGATGGTGACGGGCAGGTTGTCGATGATGCTGCGGCTGACGCCGTCGGCTGTCCTGATCATATCAGTGCGGAACCCCGTTGAGCTATGGAAAGTCGATGCCCTGGGCGATCCGCACCACGACGTCCTCGCCGTCGCGGACCACCCGGGCCGTGCCGCTCGCGGCCGGCTCGCCCGCGACGACCAGCGGCAGGGCGTCGGTCAGAAAGCGATCGAAGGCGACGAGGTCGCCCGCGCCCAGCCCGGCCAGCTCGCCGGCCGAGAGCGCGGCACTGCCGAGATGGCAGCCGATCCGCACCGGCTCCGGCGCGAGGGCCTCGGCGAGCCGGGCGAGGACGGGCCGCCGCCCCTGCCCCGCCGCCGCCTTGCGCAGGGCCACCTGGGCGGACGCGCCGAGCGAGAGGAGCACGGCCCAGTCATGGTCCCCGAGGCAGGCGCGCAGGACGAGGTTGGCGGCGGGCGGCGCACCCGCGGGGTCGAGCAGGTCCCCGCCCGCCGTCTCGCTCGCCGCCCCGCCCGACGCCACCTCCAGCCGCGCGCCGAGATCGGCGAGCGCCGCCCCGGCGAGCCGTTCGAGCACGGCCCGGTCCGCCGGATCGTCGCCCTCCGCCTCACCGCCGACCAGCGCCAGGCCGAGCCGGGCCAGCGCCGCGGGCGCCATGCCCGCCGCCGCTCCAGCCGCGCCGGTCCAGCGCAGGTCGCGGTCGCTGCGACCCGGATGCGGCTTGACCCGCACGGCCCCCGGTGCGGCGAACCACGTCGCGGCCCAGGGCGCGAGGAACACCGCCACGGCGCGCTCGACGTCGCCGTCGCGCGGCGGCGGGAGCCAGGGAAGCGCCGCGCCGCTCATCCCTGCCCGCGAATCCCGAAGAGCTGCTGGATCATGTCGTTGGACACGCTGATGATCTGGGAGCTGGCCTGGTAGCCGCGCTGGATCAGGATCAGTTCGCCGAACTCCTTCGAGAGGTCGACGTTGGAGGCCTCGAGCCGCTGCGACTTGACCAGCCCGACGCGCGGATCGGCGCTGGCCAGCAGCTCGACCTGGGCATTGCCCTCCGCGGTGAACAGGCCGCTGCTCTCCTGGACCAGGGCCTGGGTGTCGCGGAACGCGGCCAGGGCCACGGCGCCGAGCTGCCGCTTCTCGTCGTTGGAATAGCCGATCTCCAGCTCGCCCTCGGCATTGACCGCGAGGGTCGTGATCGTGCCCACGGCGTGGCCGTCGACCGAGGCGGTCCGCAGGGTCGAGACCGTGCCCGAGGAGAACGACTTGACGTTGGCGGAGAAGTCGAACTCCACCGACAGGCCGTGGTCCGCGTCGGCGAAGGTCAGCCTGGCGGTCTCGGCCGTGGGGTCGCCGTTGGCGAAGCGCAGCACCTGCTCGCCGATCGCCGTGCCCTTGTCGTCGGTGACGGCGACCTTCCAGTCGTTGGTGTTCTCGGTCCGGGTGAAGGCGAGCTGCCAGACGTGCTTCTCCCCGCCCGCGTCGTAGACCGCGACGTCGTTGATCGCGTAGGTCGTCGCGGTCGAGGAGAGGTTGTCGGCGAAGACCACCCGGGTCGTCACGGCCGGGGCATCGGTCCGCCACGGATCGACCGAGACCGGCACCGCCCGGCCCGCGCCGTCGAGCACGCCGAGCCGCCATTCGGTGCCGCTCAGCGTGACGTAGCCGTCCTTGTCGATGTCGAAGCTGCCGGTGCGGGTATAGCGGACGTCCTTGCCCTTGAGCAGGACCAGCAGCCCGGTCCCGTCGATGGCGAGGTCGAGGTCGCGGCCGGTCTGGCGCAGCTCGCCCGCCTTCATGTCGAGCATGGTGGCGTCGAGGCTGACCCCGCCGCCCGACCCCGCCGCGCCGTCGCGCAGGCCGAGCCCGCCGGTGTCGCGCGTCGACTGGAGGTTGGAGAAGGAGACCGCCGACGACTTGAACCCGGTCGAATTGAGGTTCGAGACGTTGTTGCTGACCTTCTGCAACCCTTCCGAATAGGCCTGCAAGCCGCTGAGGCCCACGTATATCGCACCGAACATGTCAGCTTCCCTCCCTGACCTGGCTGACCAGGGCCAGCGACAGGCCGCTGATCGTCTGGCCCTGCGCCGTCTCGATCGTCAGCTTCACCGCGCCGTCCTGGAGCGAGACCGCCTTGACCTTACCGACCAGAGTCGTGCTGCCCGCGGCGATGTCGACCTGGCGGCCGAGCAGCGAGGTCGCCTGCGACGTGGCCTGGGCCGAGACCAGCTCCTCCAGCCGCTCGCCCATCGTCTGGCCCTGCTGGATCTGCGAGAACTGGGCGAGCTGCGAGACGAACTCGAAGTTGTCCATCGGCTTCAGCGGGTCTTGATAGGTGAGCTGGGTCAGGACGATCTTGAGCAGCGCTTCGAAGCCGAGGCCGAAGGCGCTGCTGGCCGCCTGGGCGGTCGATCCGGCGGATGGGGTCCCCACCCCCGTCACCGCATCGGCGGCGGCTATTCCCATCACCGGCATGAACCGCTCCTCCGTATCCCGCCATCGAGCCGCAGCTCGGCCAGCTCCCCGCCCGCGTCGCGAACCGCCACGGCGAGGGCCTGCTCGATCTCGGCGGCGTCGCCGGCCCGCGCCGCGCCGATCCGGGCCGCGACCCGGATGCCCTGCGCGGCGCGGACCACGACGTTGACAGGCGCGAACTGCGCCACGACCTGCCTGCGCAGTTGCTCGCCGCGCCGCGCCTCCGGGCGGAGGACCGGCGCGGCCGCCTCGCGCGCCCGGCCTTGCGGCGCGCGCTCCGGCGCGACCGGCCCGCTCGGACCCTTTCCTGTTGCAGCCGCATCGCCCGGCGCGCTGGAGGACGCCTCGGGCGCGGCTTCGGCCAGCACCGCCGCAGGCGACCGCGCGCCGCGCACGACAAGCGCCGCGTCCGGATCATCGAGCAGAGCGGCCCGCGCATCACCCGAGACCTCCATATCATCGGCAGCGGTTGTGGAAGCGGAAGGCTCCCGCTCCGCCTCGGGCAGCGGCGGGGCGGCCGGATCGTGATCCCAGGCGACCGCCCGGCCGAAAAGGCCGCCCCGGTCGAAAGCGGTCGCGAGCGGCGCCGAACCCGAGAGGCGCGCCGCTCCGTCCACCTGCGGATCGGTCAGCGCCGCGCGCTCGTGCAGCGTCCGGCCGAAGCCGCGCGATTCCGTCCGAGGCTCGGCGGCCGGAGCCTCCGGCCGGCGCCCACCCGTCGCCTGTCGGGCCGTGGTGGCGACCTGTCCCACGGTCATGCCCGCCTCCGACGAATGAAGGCGTCCTCGGCCTCGCGCGCGGCCTGCTCCTCCCGCGCGCGGTCGTGGTCGCGCCGGGCGGCGCGGCCGACCATGCGCGCGCCTTCGAGCCGCGCGTCGGCACGAGCCAGCCCTTCCACCGCCTCGGCACAGCGCTGATGCGCGATCTTCTCGTCGAGGAGCGCCGCCTTGCGCCGGGCCTCGGCGCGGACCACCTCGGCGCCGGCCAGCCCGAACAGGCCCGGATCGGGCCGGCGGCGCGCCAGGGCCGCGTTCCATCCCCCGAGCGCCGCGCCGAGATCGTCTGCCGCGGCGCCAGCCGTCCGCTCCGCCGCGTCCAACGCCCGGCGGGTCGCGGCGAGATCGAGGCGGGCCGCATCGCGCAGCGCCTCGCGCAGCCGCTCGACGGCCCGCGCCTGGGCGAGGAGCGCCGCCGCCACGTCAGGCGCTCCGCCCGGCGAGGCGGAGCAGCGCCCGGCGGGTCGCGGCCAGGTCCTCGCAGGCGTCGGAGGGCTGGCGCAGGAACTCGGCCAGCGCGCCGCGCGCCGCCACGGCGGCGTCCAGCTCCGGATCGCCGCCGCTCTTGTACATGCCGCTCTCGATCAGGATGCGCGCTTCCTCGTAGCGCGCGAGGTGGGCGCGGACGACGCGCGCCGCCGCGACGTGATCGCCATCGATGAGCCGGTCGAACAGGCGGCTGATGCTCCGGCCCACGTCCATCGCCGGGAAATGGCCTGCCTGGGCCAGCCGCCGCGACAGCACGACATGGCCGTCGAGCAGGCTTTTCATCACTTCGACGATCGGATCATCGACCTCGTCGTTCTCGCTGAGCACGGTGAAGACCGCCGTGATCGAGCCCCCGCCGCGCACGGCCCCGCAGCGCTCGACCACGCGCGGCAGCTCCCGCAGCACGTTGGGCGTATAGGCGCGCACCGTGGGCGGTTCCCCGGCGGCAAGGCCGATCTCACGCAGGGCCATGGCGAAGCGGGTGATCGAATCGACGATCAGCAGGACATGCTCGCCCGCGTCGCGCCAGTATTCGGCCTGGGTCAGCGCGGTCTCCACGGCCTGGACGCGCATCGGCGCGCTCTCGTCAGAGGTCGCGGCGACGAGTGTCGCCCGCTCCCGCCGGCCCGCCGCGCCAATGTCGCGCCACAGCGCCTCCACCTCGCGCCCGCGCTCGCCGACCTGGCAGACGACGACGCGGGCGCAGTCCACCTGGCGGACGAGCTGCTCGACCAGCCAGGTCTTGCCGACGCCGCTGGCGGCGAAGACCCCGATCCGCTGGCCCCGGCCCAGGGTGACGAGCCCGTCGATCGCCCGGATGCCCGTGGCGAGCGCCGCAGCAGGCGAGACCCGGTCGAGGATCTGCGGCAGGTGCGAGCGATAGGCCGCCGCCCGTACCGCCGGGCCGCCGTCGAGCGGCTGTCCCAGGGCATCCACCGCGCGCCCGGCCAGCGCCGCGCCGGCCACGGCCACGCCGCCGGCCGCCCCGTGAACCGATATGACCGGATCGCCGACGCCCACGCCCTCGACCGCGCCGAACGGCACCAGCCTGACCGATGTTTCTGCCACCGCGACGACCTGCGCCCGCAGGGCAGTGTGGCGGCTCCGGCTGCCGATCTCGCAATGCGCGCCGACGATCGCCGCCGGGCCGTCCGCCTCGATCTCGCCCGAGGTCACGCGCGTCACCCGGCCGAGCGCCGGGAACGGCTCACAGCGGTCGAGGCGGGAGAGCAGCGCGGTGTCAGTCATCGGCCTCGCCCCCCGCATCGAGGATGGCGAGCAGGTGCGCCGCGCCCGCCGCGGGATCGACCGCGACCGCGCCCAGGCGCAGCCCGATCCGCGCGGTACCCGGCCTGAGCGCGGGATCGCAGGCGATCTCGACCTTCGCGGGAAAGCGCTCGCGCAATTGCCGCAGCGCGTCCTCGGAAACCTCACCGGCGGAAAGGTGCAGGCCGACCACCGCCTGGGCGTCGAGCCGGTCGAGCCGCCGCTCGATCACCCGCAGCAACCAGTCCCGCTCCACCTCGCGCACCTGCACCAGCCGGGCCAGCGCATTGTGCGCGAGGCGCGGCGCGAGATCGCGCGCCGCCGTGGTCAGCCCCATCTCCAGGGAGGCGACGGCGGCGGTCAAGGCGGCGGTCAGGGCCTCCACCCGGCGCGCATCGTCCTGCCGGAATTCGCGCGCAGCGGCCTGGCGCGCTTCGGTGCGGGCGGCTTCCAGCTCGCTCTCCCAGCGGCCCTCCACGGCCTGCAACTGCCGCCGCAGGTCGGCGCATTCCGCGGTGAGGCTGGCGATCTCCAGATCGCGCTCGTCCGGCTCGGCGACCGGCTCGGGCCGCGCCGGGCGGGCAAGCCCCAGGCTCGCCTCCCGCGCCGTGCCGCTCGACCGCTTGTAGAGGACCGCGCTCACGCCCCGGCCCCCCGCGCGCGGGCGACGCGGCCCGCCAGCCGCGCCCGGAGCGGCTCCCGGTGGGGCGGATCGTCCCGGCCCGCCTCGCTCTCCTGCCCGCCCTGGCGGACGGCGGCGAGCAGCCCATCGGCGGCGCAGCGGGTCAGGCCGTGCGCCTCGCCCGCTGCGCAGCGGCGGACCAGGCCGGACAGCATGGGCGACAAGGCGAGGTCCTCCTCCGGGGCGAGCAGGGGCCGCAGTTGCGCGCACTCGGCTTCGCTCAAGCCCGAGAGAACGAAGTCGCGGTCCGCCTGGGGCATCGTCCGGAGCAGGCCCACGAGGTCGGCCAGCACGGGATCGACCGCACTCACGCCGCCGCCTCGGGCATGGCGGCCAGCCGCTCGCGAAGCTGCCGGGTGAACGATTGCAAGCCCACTCGGCCGCGCTCTCGGCGCCGCCGGTCGCTCCAGATCGCCAGGGCGAGCGCCCCGAGCGCCAGGGGCAGCGCCAGCCACCAGGCCGAGGGAGCGCCGCCCTCGATCGCGCCGGTCGCGCCGCGGGTGCTCTGCGCCACGACCTTGTCCGGCGCGGGCGGCGGCGCGGCCGGGAGCGAGGCGGGCGCGATGGCATCGCCCACGGTGAAGGCGACGTCGGCCAGTTGCGCGCCCGCGCCGATGCTACCGCCGATCGCCTGCATCACCTTGTCCTGCACGGCCCCGTCGAGCGCCGCGGGCGTGGTTACGAGCACCCGCACGGCATCCTCGGCGGGCTTTCCGGCGTCGGGAGCGGCGGGCTTCTCCTCGCCGCCGCCGCGCGCGGGCGCGCCGGAGACTTGCAGGCTGACCGTGATGCCGAACCGCCGGTCGGGATAGGCGCGTTGCAGCGCGGCGAGGACGTTCGCGCGATAGAGCTGGAGCCGGGCCTCGCTCGACGTCAGCGGCGGGGCTTCCGCGGCCCCGACCGGGCTGACGACCTTGCCGGTCTCGTCGAGCACGGCGACGGCTTCGGGCGTCAGGTCGGGCACGGCCCCGGCGACCAGCCGCTGGATGCCGCCGACCCGGCTTTCGGTCAGCGCGGTCCCCGGCTTGAGCACCAGCGCGACCGAGGCCTTGGGCGCGGCCTGCTCGTCGCGGAACAGGCTGCGCTCGGCCATGCCGAGGTGCACCCGCACCGACTGGATGCCGTCGAGCATCAGGATGGTCCGGGCCAGCTCGCCCTGCATCGCCCGCTGGTAATTGATCTTCTGGGCGAACTCGGTCAGCCCCATGTCGGACTGGTTGAACAGCTCGAAGCCGACCTGGCCGCGCATCGGCAGCTCCGACCCGACCAGCTCGATCCGCGCCTTGTCGGCCTGGTCGCCCGGGACGAGGATCGTGGTCCCGCCATGGGCCAGGCGGTAGGGGATCTTCTTCGCGTCGAGGACCTTGACCACGTCGGCGGCGTCCTCGGGCGGCAGCCCGCGCAGGACCGGATCGTAGGCCGTCCGCAGCCCGAACCAGTAGGCGAGGAAGGCGGCCGCCAGCACCGCCACGGCGGCCAGGCCAAGGCGCAGCGGCGTGATCGCCGGGGCGGAAGCGGGTCCGCCGGTCTCGGGATCGTCGAGCGCCATGCTAGACCTGCATCGTCATGAATTCGCGGTAGGTCTCGATCAGGCGGGTACGGATCTGGGTGGCCAGCTCGACCGCCAGCCGCGCCTGCTCCAGCGCCAGCGTCACCTGGTGGACCGGCACGGCCTGCCCCTCCGCGAAGGCCCGGACCAGCGCGTCGGCCTGGCCGACCCTGGCGTCGACCTGCTTGAGCCCGGCGGTCAGCAGGTCGGTAAACGAGGCGCCGGCCGGAGCCGCCGGGGCGACGCCACCGAGGGCGCTCGACAGCAGGCCCGTGACGTTGCCGATGGGGAGCAGGCCGGCCATCACCGCTTCCCGATCTCGAGCGCGCGCATGTTCATCTGCTGCGCGAGGGCCAGGGCGGTGAGATTTCCCTCATAGACCCGCGCGGTCTTGACCAGCAGCGCCATCTCCGCCGCGTGGTCGACCGCCGGATAGGCGACGTAGCCCGTCGCGTCGGCATCGGGATGGCTGGGGTCCCGGACCCGCCGCGCCTGCCCCGCCGCGACCTCGACGCCGAGGACCTTGTCCCCGCCGGGCTCCGCCGCGCCGTCCTGCCGCAGGAGGGCGGGGAACCCGCGCTCCGGCCCCGAGACGAGCCGCAGCGGGCGGTAAGTCCCGCCGCCGGCCACGCGCGAGGTGTTCTCGTTGGCGAGGTTCTGCGCGATGACCTGCATCCGCTGCCATTCGACGTCGAGCGCCGAGCGGCTGATCGCAACCGGGTCCACGCCCATCACTGGCCTCCGATCGTCGCTTGCTGGATCGAGAAGCGGCGGCCGAGCAGGTCGACCAGCGCAGCGTAGCGCGAGGCGGTCTGCGCCGCGTCCGCCAGCATCAGGTCCATCCGCCGCTCGTCACCGGGCGCGAAGGCCTCGCCCGCCTGGTAATCGAGCTTGAGCCGGGCCACGGCATCCTCGCCGCGCCGGGCCGCCGCCTGCAGGGCCTGCTCGAACTCGACCCTGGTCGCGCGGAAATTCGGCGAGGCGGCATTGGCGAGGTTGCCGGCGATCGCCGCCATGCGCATGGCCAGGCCGTCGAGCGCCTTGGCGGCGACGGCCATGGCCAGGGGTTGCCCGCTCATCGTTGGTTCTCCTCGGGAGTTTTCGGGGCGGGCGCCGTGAACACCTTGCCCGCGTCGTCGCGCACGAACAGCCAGCGGCCGGACGCTCCGGCCTGGAGCGCCGTGACCTCGCGCGCCACCGTGATCGGGCCGATGCGCGCCGCCACGGCCAGGCGCTCCCCGGGCAGCACGCGCGGCCGCTCGGGCAGGAAGACCCGGCCCAGCTCGTCGCCCGGCGCGAGGTCGACCGCGGCCCGCGCCACCCGGGCGGCGCGGTCGTAGCGCAGGCGGCGCGGCGGCCCGTCCGGCGAGCAGGGCGCCGCGGTCGTCAGCGCGGGATCGACCACCTCGCCCGCGCGCGCCGGGGCGGCCATGACCCGGCAGGCCGGAAGGGTCTCCGCCTCCAACGCGGCGGCGGCAAGGGCCACGGGCAGCATCACCGGCGCAGCCCGTTGGCGATGCCGTAAAGCTCGTCCGCCGCGCGCACGACCTGGGCGTTCGCCGCATAGGCGCGCTGCGAGATCAGCAGGCTGACCATCTCGGTATTGAGATCCACGTTGGACCGTTCGAGCGAGGCCTGGACCAGCGAGCCCAGCCCCTCCTCGCCCGGTCCGGCCTCGGTCAGGGCGCCGTCCTCGGCCAGGGCGAAGACCCCGCCGTCGAGCCGTTCGAGCTGCGCGAAGTCGGCCGTCTTCACCAGGTTGATCTGGCCGATCTGGGTCTCGCCCTGCGGCTCGGGCAGGCTGGCATAGACCTTGCCGTCACGGTCGATGCGGAAGCCGGTCGCCTCGGCAGGCAGATTGATCCCCGCCTTGAGGGCATAGCCGCCCGAGGTCGCCAAGGTCCCGTCCTCCAGCACCCGCAGCGAGCCGCCGCGCCAGAGCAGGATGCGCCCGGCCGGCCCCATCAGCTCGATGAAGCCGAGGCCGTCGATCGCGAGGTCTCGCGCATTGCCGGTCGGCTCGATCGGGCCCTGCCGGTCCACCACCGGCCAGGCCCGCCATTCGACGCCGGCCGCCGCATCGCGCCGCGCGAGGTCCGCCGGGAACGCCTCGGCATCCGCCGAGCCGCTGCCGACCAGCTCGGAGAAACGCAGTTCGGAGCGCTTGAAGGTCGGCGTGTTTATGTTCGAGATGTTGTTGGCAATCGTGTCGAGCGAGCGCTGCTGCGCCTGCATCCCGACCGCGGCGATCTCCAGCGCGCCGCTCATCGCCCGACCTCGCCGAGCTTCGTCGCCACCCGGCCCATCAGGTCATCATAGACCTGGAAGACCCGGGCCCCGGTTTCCGCCATCCGCGCGGCGCGGGTCATCTCGACCATCTCGGTGCCGAGGTCGACGTCGGAGGGGATCGTCATGCCCTGATGGAGCGCGGCCCCGTCCGCCTCCGCAGGCAGCAGCCCGGCCTCGGCCGACAGCCCCAGCCCGTCCGGATCGGACAGATCGAGCGCGAAGGCGCCGATCCGCGCCTCGGCCTGACCCTCGACCAGCAGGGTGCCGTCCTTGAGCAGGACCGGCGCGGCGCCGCTCACCACCAGGTCCCCGCCGCCCGCGGCTTGCAGGACCCGGCCCGCCGCATCGGCGATCCGGCCGTCCGCCGCGCGGTGGAACTGCCCGGAGAAGGCGGGCGTCAGGCGGTCGCCCTCGCGCAGCAGCAGGGCGCCGCCGCCGGTGATCGCGATGTCGAGCGGGTTGCCCGTGACCTTCAGTGCTGCATTGGCCGCCGCGGCGCCCTGGCGGGCCGAGACGACGGGCAGGGCCTGCCGCCCGTCCATGACCTGCTGGAATATCCTGCGGCTGCGAAAGCCGGGTGTGCCGATATTGCTGACATTGTTCGCGACAACTTCGAGTCTGCCCTGCGATGCCGCCAGCATACTTGCCGCCAGATCAGATAATCCAGCCATTCCCCCGCCCTCACAGCCAATTCCATCGGTCTGCAATTCGATACCTGCAAAGATATTCGGGCAGTATCGGTTTTCGATCCAATTTGGAGCCAACTCTTAACTTCATCCTATAGTGCGACGATTGTGTTTGGACGTAGAATTGTCGCCGATATTCGGGAGGGAACCAGCCGATGCGGCCACAAGGCGCTTGCAGATACATCCTGGCGGCCGTCGCGGCCTGGTGCGCCGTGCCGGCCTCGGCCGACGACCTCTATGCGGCCGGCCGGACCCGGTCGCTGGCCAGCGACCAGCGCGCCTCGCAGGCGGGCGACATCGTCACTATCGTCGTCGTCCAGACGGCCGAATCGAGCTCGGTCATGCAGAACGGCACGCGCCGCGCCACCTCGCTCAACGGCCATTTCGGAGCGGGTTCGATCAACGAGAGCGGCGACCTCTCGCTCGGCAGCGCCTTCGACGGCAAGGGCGAGGTGCGCCGCTCCGAACGCTTCGTCACCCAGATGTCGGCCAGCATCACCGGCCTGCTGCCCAACGGCGACTATGCGATCGACGGCAAGCAGACGCTGTTCATCAATGGCGAGACGACCGTGGTGGAGGTGCGCGGCCGCATCCGCCCGAGCGACATCGACGCCGACAACCGCGTCCCCTCCAACCGCATCGCCGACGCGCAGATCCGCTACAACGGCAAGGGCTTCGTCTCGCGCAGCGCCAAGCCGGGGCTGGTCCATCGCCTGTTCGGCCTGCTGGGGCTGAGCTGATGGCCCGCCGGCTCGCGGCCGCGTTCGCCGCCCTGCTCGCCCTGTTCCTCGCCGCGACCGCGACCGCCCGGGCCGGCGAGGTTCCGCTGCGCGCGCTCGGCCGGTTCGACGGCTGGCGCGAGAACGCGCTGGTCGGCTACGGGCTGGTGACGGGCCTGTCCGGCTCGGGCGACTCGCGCAGCAGCGCGGTCACGCGCCAGGCGCTGCGCAACGTGCTGTCGCGGCTCGGCACCACCGTCTCGGAGACGGACATCAGCAGCCGCAACGTCGCGGTGGTGGTCGTCACCGCCATGCTGCCCGCCTCGGCCAATGTCGGCGACCGGATCGACGTCACCGTCTCCTCGGTCGGCGACGCGCGCAGCATCGCCGGGGGGACCCTGCTGATGACGGCGCTGTCGGGTCCGGACCAGCAGGTCTATGCCCTGGCCCAGGGCCCGCTGGTGGTCGGCGGCTACCAGTTCGACGCCCAGCTCAACCTCGCCCAGCGCAACCATCCGACCACGGGGCGCATCGTGCTCGGCGCATCGGTCGAGCGGCCGGTCGACGCCAGGCTGCTCGACGGGCGGGGCGGGATCGCCTTCCTCCTCGCCGAGCCGGACTTCGGCACGGCCCGCAACATCGCGGCAGCCGTCAACCAGCGCTTCGGGCCGGGCGTGGCCCTGGTCGAGAACGCCGACCGCGTGCGGATCGCCGCCCCGGCCGACGCCCGCGCCCTGGCCGAGTTCATCTCCTCGGTGCAGGACCTCACGGTCCAGCCCGGCCGCCAGTACCGCGTCGTCGTCAACGAGCGGACGGGCACGGTGGTGGCCGGCGGCGACGTGACGATCTCGCCGGTCGTGATCTCGCAGGGCGACCTGCGGGTGACGGTCCAGACCCGCAACGAAGGCTCCCAGCCGATGTTCTTCTCGGGCCTCGCGGGCGACGTCGGCAGCCTGGTGATCTCGAACACCCGGCTCGACGTCGAGGAAGGCCGCAACGACGCGACCGTCCGCTTCGGCTCGACCACGATCGGCGACCTCGTCCAGGGGCTCTCCTCGCTCCACGTCGACACCCGGCGGATCATCAGCATCCTCCAGGCGCTCAAGTCGGCGGGCGCGCTCCACGCCGAGATCGTGGTGCAATAGCCCCGAAGCCTGCGCCTCCGCCCGGGCCGGGCCGGGCCGGGCAAAAAATTTCCCATGGCCTGAACCGTTTTCCGGGCCGCCGTCGCCTTTGTCCTCCGAAGCGCATTCGCAGCAGGAGGGAAACATGGGCCTGAGGATCACCAACCCCGGCACGATCGGCACGCTGGCCAGGTTCGGCGCGTCGTCGCTGGCGATCGCCGCGCTCGGCGCCGGGGCCCAGGCCAGCCTGGCCGCCGAAGCGGGTCCGGCCACGCAATACTGGGACGGGGCCAACACGACGCCGGGCGGCGTCGCCAACGGGCGCGGGGGCACGGCCACCTGGGACACCACGACCACCAACTGGACCGATCAGGCAGGCGCCGCCAACGCCCCCTGGGCCGGCGGCATCGCGGTCTTCGGCCCCTGCCCCAACGATCAATGCGTCACGCAATCGGGCAGCGGCACGGTAACGAGCGCCTTCTACAAGGTCACGATCGCGCCGGCAGGCATCACCGCAGGGGGGCTGCGCACGCAGGAGACCTCGCCGACCATCAACGGCGGCCCGTTGGCGCTGACCGGCGGGGCGCGGATCGACGTGATCCAGGCCGGCGCGACGACGCGGACGCTGAACATCGATTCCAACATCACCGCGGCGGGCGACCTGATCAAGGGCGGATTGGGCTCGCTGTTCCTCAGCGCCAACACGCAGGTCGCGGGCGGGCTCTCGGTCGCAGGCGTGATGATGTCCTCGGGCGCCACCGCGACGCTCGCGGTCGGGGGCTCGATCACCGTGGGCGGCACCGGGACCGACGCCTTCCCCAACCGCCTGCTCGCCAGCGGCGGCGCGCGGATGACCAGCGCGGGCGGCTCGATCGGCGGCGCGGCGGGCACCGCGGGCAGCGTCTTCATCCAGCGCGGCGGCACCTGGGATGCGGGCGCGAACGTCATCGACGTCGGCGCCTCGGGCGTGGGCGTGCTGCGCGTCTACAGCAGCCTCGTCGATGCCGTGTCCGAGATCAAGGCGAGCGAGATCGTCCTCGGCCGCAATGCCGGCGGCAACGGCAAGCTGCAAATCTGGGGCGACGACAGCGACGGCATCGTCACCGCCACGCGGGTCTTCGGCGGCGTCGGCGGCGGCAGCGTCGAGTTCGACAACTACAGCAGCACCGCGGCCTACGTCTTCGCCCCGCTCCTCTCCGGCAACCTCAGCACGACCTTCCTGCACGGCAGCACGACGCTGAGGGGCGTGAACGACTATACGGGCACGACGCTGATCAACGGCGGCACCGTGATCCTCGACGGGGCCAGCCTGACCAGGACCAACGTCACCGTCCAGAGGGGCGTCCTCGCCGGCAATGGCACAATCGGGGGAACGATCGGAGGCGGGGGCGCGGGCGGCGCCGTCACCTTCGCGGCGACCAACACCACGCTCAGGGGACAATCCGGGCAGTTGCTGACGATGGGCTCGCTGGCATTGGGCGACCAGACCGTGCTCGATGTCACCCTCGGCGCGCCGAGCACCACGGCGCTGTTCAACGTGACCGGCAACCTGACCCTCGACGGCAAGCTCAGCGTCACGAACGGGGGCGGCTTCGCCACCGGCTCCTATCGCCTGTTCGACTATGGCGGCGCGCTGACCGACAACGGCCTGGTCATCACCAGCCTGCCGGCGGGCTTCAACCCCGGCGACTGGTCGATCGCCGCGGACGCCGGCAAGGTCGATCTCCTCGTGCCCACCACCGGCGCGGGCGAGCAATATTGGGACGGCGCCAACATGACTCCGGGCAGCGTCGCCAACGGGCGCGGGGGTAATGGTACGTGGAATGCAGCCAACACCAACTGGACCAACCAGGCCGGCACGATCAATGCGCCCTGGGCAGGTGGCACCGCGGTTTTCGGACAATGTCCGGCCAACGCCTGCCCTATCGGCCCCGGAGCCACGACCCCGTCCTATAAAGTGACCGTGGATCCGGCCGGTGTCGGCGCGACCGGCATCCGCACCCAGGACGTGACCGTGACGCTGAACGGCGGGTCCGTGGCGCTGACCGGCGCGGCTGCGGCGATCGATGTCGTCCAGGCGAATGCCAGCCAGCCCCACTCGCTGACTGCCAACAACGAGATCACTGCGGCGGGGGATCTCGCCAAGACCGGGCTCGGCTCCCTGTTCGTCAATGCCAAGGTGCAGGTCGCCGGCAACCTGTCGGTCGAAGGCGTGATGATGTCCGCGGGGGCAGTCGCACCGCTGATCGTCGGCGGCACCGTCTCGGTCGGGGGCGCGGGAACCAATACCTTCCCCAACCGCCTGCTCGTCACCGGCGGCTCAAAGCTGACCAGCACCGGCGGCTCGGCCGGCGGCGCGGCGGGCACCGCAGGTGCCATCTACATCCAGCGCGGCGGCATCTGGGACGCCGGCGACAACACGATCGAGGTGGGCGCCTCGGGCGTCGGTCTGCTCAACGTCTACAGCAGCAGCCCGACCAACGTTTCGGAGATCAAGGCCAGTCAGATCGTGCTCGGCCGCAATGCCGGGGGCAGCGGCAAGCTACAGATCTGGGGCGATGCCACCAGTGGGGTCAGCGACGGAATCATCACGGCGCAGTCGATCGTCGGCGGCATCGGCGGCGGCGGCGTGGAGTTCGACAACCGCGGGAGCGGCGTGAGCAGCCCGAGCCATGTCTTCGCCCCACTGCTCTCGGGCAATCTCGGCACGACGTTCCTGAGCGGGAGCACAACGCTCAAGGGAGTGAACGACTACACGGGCGGAACCCTGGTCAACGGCGGAACGCTGGTGCTCGACGGTGCGGCCCTGACCCACACGTCGGTTACGGTGCAGAGCGGCGTGCTTGGCGGCAGCGGCTCCATCGCCGGCGCGGTGACGGTATCCGCCAACGGCATTCTGGAAGGGCGTTCGGGCCGAAAGCTGACCATGGGCAGCCTCGCGCTCGACGGCGCGTCCCGGATCGAGGTCGCGCTGGGCGCGCCTTCGCCGACGGCGCTGTTCGACGTCCTCGGCAACCTGACGCTCGCGGGCACGCTCAACGTCACCGACGCGGGCGGCTTCGGCACGGGGGTCTATCGCCTGTTCGACTACGGCGGCACGCTGGCCGGCGCCGGGCTCGGCATCGGCACCCTGCCGGCCGACGCCAGCGGCGAGGTGCAGACCTCGGTCGCCCATCAGGTCAACCTCGTCGTCAACGGCACGCCGGGGCCCGGCCCGGTGCCGACGATCCAGTTCTGGAACGGCATGACGACCGTGGCCGACGGCACGATCCACGGCGGCTCCGGCACCTGGACCGCCGGCCCGACGACCAACTGGACCGACGCCAACGGCGCGACCGCCAGCGCCTGGAGCGGCAACTTCGCCGTGTTCCAGGGCGGCCGCACGACGACCAACGGCACGGTCCAGGTCGATGCGGGCCAGGGCGCGATCTCGACGACCGGGATGCAGTTCATCGGCACCGGCTGGAGCGTGACCGGCAGCCCGATCGCGCTCAACGGCGCGGACGGCGCGACGACCATCCGCGTCGGCGACGGCTCGGCGGCGGGCGCGAACGACTATGCCATCATCCGTTCCGCGCTCACCGGGGCGACCCGCCTGGTCAAGGACGACCTCGGCAAGCTGATCCTCACCGGACAGAACACCTATTCGGGCGGCACGACGATCGCGGCCGGGACGCTCCAGATCGGCAACGGCGCCACCCAGGGCTCGATCCTCGGCGACGTGGTCGACAACGGGACGCTCGCCTTCGCCAATACCGACAGCACCACCACCTTCGGCGGCCGGATCACCGGCAGCGGCGCGGTCCGGCTGATCGGCGGGAGCGTGGTCTATACCGCCGACAATGCCTATGCCGGCGTGACGACGATCCAGAACGGCGCCTCGCTCAGCCTGGGTAGCGGCGGCACGACGGGCGCGATCACCGGCGACCTGGCCGACGACGGCGAGCTGGTCTTCAACCGCTCGAACGGCCTTACCTATGGCGGCAGGATCGGCGGGGCGGGCGCCCTGCGCCAGATCGGCGCGGGCAAGACCGAGCTGACCGGCGATTCCAGCGCCTTCACCGGCACGACTACGATCGAGAACGGCGTGCTGGCCGTCAACGGCAAGCTCGGCGGCGTACTGACCATCCGCTCGGGCGGCCGCCTGCAAGGCTCCGGCACGGTCGGCAATGTCACGGTCGGCGGCACCCTGGCGCCGGGCAACTCGATCGGCACGCTCAACGTCGGGTCGATCACCTTCAGCGCCGGCTCGATCTACGAGGTCGAGGTCAACGCCCTCGGGCAGTCCGACAGGATCCAGGCCTCGGGCACGGCCACGATCAACGGCGGCGCGGTGCAGGTGCTGGCGGGCACGGGCGACTATGCCGCGGCCACGACCTATACGATCCTCACCGCCAATGGGGGACGGACGGGCACCTTCACCGGCGGCGTGACCAGCAACCTCGCCTTCCTCGATCCCTCGCTCAGCTACGACGCCAACAACGTCTATCTGACGATGACGCGCAACGACATCGGCTTCCAGAACGTCGGCCTGACCCGCAACCAGATCGCGGCGGGCAACGGGGTCGAGAGCCTCGGCGCGGGCAATCCGATCTACCACGCCGTGCTGAACCTGTCGGCCCCGCAGGCGCGCGATGCCTTCGACCTGCTCTCGGGCGAGATCCACCCTTCGCTGCGCACGGTGCTGTTCGAGGACAGCCGCTATGGCCGCGAGGCGGTGCTGCACCGGCTGGAGCGCGCGGGCGAGCCCGGCCTCGCCCTCT
>ERZ778022.2387-NODE-2387-length-19962-cov-4.821570_pt1 | contig 19962 bp, 20 predicted proteins | sample MGYA00375752_ERZ778022 | MGnify/ENA primary metagenome ERZ778022 (study PRJEB29350, sample SAMN05389826) | bioreactor metagenome | isolation source: Thiocyanate bioreactor | place: South Africa: University of Cape Town | collected 2014-04-04 ... | reverse complement strand
CTTGCACACGGTCTTGCCGTGCCGGGCGCAGGTCGAGCACGAATAGTAGCGGTGGACCTGACCGGTTTTGGAGGTCCCGGTGCGCAGGGTCATGGCGCCGTGACAACTGGCGCAGACGGCAAGGCCGGTCAGCAGGACCGGACCGCTCACCATCCGCGGCGGCGTGACGCGCGGATTGCGCTCTTTGAGCAGGCTCTGCACACGCTCGAACACGTGCGGCTCGATGATGGCCGGTACCTCAGCGAAGACGTGCTCGGCTTCGGACTTACGCCGCTTGCTCCGGGCCTCACATCGGTTGAAGCGCATCCGCCCACTGTAGACGGGGTGGGTCAACAGGGCATGCAGTGGCCCTATCGCCCATGTGGAACCGCCCCGCGTGCGATAGCCATGCTCATTGAGCCAGACGGCGATGGCCTTGACGCCCATCGGCCCGGAGCCGGCATCACCTTCGAGGAACAATCGGAACATGAGCCGCACGGTCTCGGCTTCGACCGGATCGATGGCGAGCTTCTTCTTGACCCGGTTGCCGCGTCGCTCCATCTCGACGGCCGTGTAACCGAACGGCGGTCTGGCGCCGTTCCAGTAACCCTGGCGTGCATTCTCCTTCATGGAGCGCAGCACGTGCTTGGCATTCTCTTTCGACTGGTACTCGTCGAAGAGCGCGATGACCTGCCGCATCATGACCTGCGCCGGATCATCGCCGAGCTCCTGCGTGATCGACACCAGCCTGACGCCGTGCTTGGCGAGCTTGCGGACGTAGAACTCGAGACCGAAGGCATCGCGGAAGAAGCGAGAGAACGAATGCACCACGATGACATCGAAAGCGTTTTCGCCGTCGCAGGCCCGCTCGATCATGCGCTGGAACTCAGGCCGCTTGTCATCGGTGGCCGAGGCGCCGGGCTCGAGGTACTCGGCAACCACGGTCCAGCCGCGCGCCTTGCACCACGACTCGGTCTGGGCTTTCTGATCAGGAATGGACAGATCGTTCTCAGCTTGCCGGCCGGTCGAGACGCGCAGGTAGACGGCGGCGCAGGTGGCAGCGAGCGGTGTCACGTTCGTCTTCATTACCGGTACTCCCTCATTCTCGCGCCTCAGACCGCCTTCCAGGGCGATACTATGTGGCAGGCCCATTCGGCAACGCGATGGCCATCACGCAGCCGCGCGAATGCGACGCGCGCGCATGATGCGCTCGCGCTCCTGCGGTGAGTTCATCGCCTCCCACAGGTCCGAGCGCCGCTGCGTGTTCAGCCAGAACTCCGGGCTGTTGCCGAACACGCGTGCCAGGATCAGGGCCGTCGCCGCGGTGACGTTGCGCCGATTGTTGCACAACTCGTTGACGTGCTTTCGCTGCACGCCCATGGCCTCGGAAAGGGCCTGCTGCGTCAGGGCCATCGGCCGCATGAATTCCTCAACGAGGATCTCTCCGACCGTCGCCGGCTTGCGCTTGGTCATCAGCATGGTTTGCCTCATCGGTAGCTATGGTCGTCGAGATAGACCTCGCTCGCCTCGCCGCGGCTGCCGTCCCACTGGAACACAAGCCGCCACTGTCTGTTGATGCGGATCGAATGATAGCCTTTCAACGCGCCTTTCAGTTTCTCGAAATGGTTGCTGGGTGGCACGCGCAAGTCCTGGTCGGTCATCGCGTCATCGAGCATCTGGAGCTTGCGGAACAGACGGTCACTCAGATCGTCAGGGACGTTTCGGGAGCGGACGTCATCGACGAAGAAGGCCCGCAACCACTCGTCCCGAAAACTGACGATCATGCATCACCCTCCAATATGGAGTATTTGTACCACTCCTCGGTACATTTAGTCAAGTCAGTGTCCGAGGAGGTTGTGTTTCAGCTCGAATTTCGCCTCTCGCCCGAACCGGAATTGGAGGATTTGATGTAGGATAGCCTCCGTCAGGAGGTCGACAAGACGGTCCAGGACCAGCCTTCGCGCGAACTTGCTGACTGCCTCCTTCTGGCTCCGATAAAGCCAAGCGTAGCTACGCTCTGCATTGGCCAATGTGGAGAAGTGCTGACTATGCAGGAAGCTCGCCGTAGTCGTGTGTATACGTACCCGGCGCAAAAAGATCGAAGCTTTGGCGCAAACGTTTCCCGGGCCACAGATAGTCGACCGTTCCTTCGGCAGGTCGATAGACGGCGGTGTAGACCGTCGGTGACCCGGCCCGCCGAGAATACAGCGGTGGCGCAAGCAGGCTTTCGACCAATCGGTCAAGGTTCATGCCGGGCTGAGCCAGAAGCCGTACGAGCGCATCATGACGCTCGAGCGTTCGGCTCATCGCGCCATGTTCGGGCCAGACCACTGCTTCTTGATGATTGGTGCAGAAACGATCCGCTGTCACCGCCGGCACGCGATCGGGGCCGAGAAACAGCGTCGCATAGGCGCCTGACCGGTCGAGCAGCGTCACGTTCTGTGACTGGGCGATGGGAATGCGGCTCAGCGCCGACACCGCCTCGTCCACTCGGCGGCAGGTCTCCAACACGTAGCGCAGCATCAGGATAACCGCGAAGCCACGACCCATTGCCGCGCTACCGCCGAACGTTATGCTGGCGACCAATCCATCCTCGTTCATGCCGTCGTGACAACCACCCCACGGTCTTTGAGACTTCGCGATCACCTTGCGCCCAAACCACGAGGTCATCTCGAAGTGATCCGACACAACGTCCAGGGCAAAGTCGTAGTTGCGAACAAGCGCTGGGCCGCCGCTCCCCAGCCAGACAGCCTGACTGCAGCCTGCAATGACGGGCGGCGGTCGGTATTGGCTGAGTATCTGGTGGGCGCGATCATCATCTCCGACCAGGGCGCAGACTAGATCGTACTGCGGCAGCAACTCCGGCATGTGTTCGCGCAAAGCAGCCCGGCATTCGGCGCCGCTCGACGGTGGTGTACGGCCCTTGCCGAGATACCAGCGTTCGGCTTCTTCGCGACCGGCGATAAAGCGGGACAGCCAAGCGGCCCCGGGTTGATCCTCTCGCAGGAAGGTAAATCGCTTCAGCATGAGGTATTCTACCTCAACTCAGCTCGGGAATAGCATGGGCCTATGGCTCCATGCTCGCGACGAGAGCCGGTCCGAACGGTGACTGGTCTACGACGGATGATCAACGGATAGATGTAGACTACTCAGGGTCATCTTCTGCTCTTCGCCGCGACAGTGGCCAGACCGGAACACGCCCGATAGCCAACATGCCTGACTGGACGCCCATTATCGCAGAACTCAGCCGTAAGCGGTCCCCTGCAGCCTCACCCAAGCCGCCACTCATGCGGTTATACCTCGGCGTTCATGATGCATTTGTATCGGGCTGCTGGCATATTTGATAAGGCCGCGGAAGTTTAGCGGTGTTCTGCGAGAGCCCCCCGTCAGTTGACCTCCTGATCTAAGAGCGACAGGCGCGAGACAACCTGATCCGGCTTGATGAGCGCTCCGGGTGCAACCACCGAGTTTGCTCCGATGCGGGCACGGTCGCCAACGAGCGCCCCAAACTTTTCGACGCCCGTCGCACGCAGGTCCGCCGCCACCCGCACCATGATCTGCTTATCGACGCGCTCGTTTCGATAATTTGCGATGATGCTGCCCGCTTCCAAGTTCACGTCGGAGCCCAAGATCGTGTCGCCGACGAAGTTGAAGTGCGCGAGCTTCGTGCCGCCGAACACGAACGATGATTTCAACTCAGTTCCGGGACCTATCACGCACCGTTCATCCAGCCACACACCGCCACGCAAGTAAGAACCTGCGGCGATGAAGCATTGGGCGCTAACAATTGCAGGTTCTTTGATTACCGCTCCTGGCTCGACCACGGCGGTCCGATGAACGGCAATTGCTCCTTGTCGGTCAAACTCAGCGTCCGACACGACAAGCAGTCCCTCAATAATGCGTTGTGCGTTGTTGACAATGACCCACGGAAGCTGATCGCACCATGAAGCGAGTGGTGACGACGACGCCTGCTGAATGAATTCCTGCAATCTAATCATTGCCCAACTCTACCTCGTCTTGTCTCTCATAACTGGGCTAGCTCGTCTTAGACGTTCGCGCAGTCCCTTCGAGTGAGCCGCCGAAATCGATCAGTGAAATCGCGCACCCTCTTGCGACGATGTCCTCGTCTGCAAGTCGGGGAAACATGCTGCGATATCTGATCAGCAGCACCTGCCGCAGCTGTTCAGGGTTCTTGATGTGCGGCAGCGACTGATCGAAGTAACGTTGACCTACTTCGGTTATCGGCACACGCTGTTGCACTTCCATGCAGATGCCTATTCGAGCAGGCCTTACGTCGATCACAGGCAACAGTTCCGTGCCGTCATCAAGACGTCTTCCAGGCCTCACAATGGGCACGATGGCGTAACGCTTGCCCGCTGCGTTCGTCGTAATTTCCAGATTGAAATGCGCGTAAGCGCGATAGTGCGCTGGCAGGGCCTGGAACTCGGGCTCCTGCAATCTGATAAGTGCGTCGACGCCGAGCAGGCGGCGTAGCTCGGCCACGGTTACCTCGATTTCCTCGCCGTCGCGAACGACTCGTATGTGTGTGCTGACAGACAGCGGCAGGGCGTTCTGCTTCACTCGGCAAACTCCGGCAGGTCTCAGGCCACGCAGACAGTTCTCATCAGGCATCGCCTATCGTGGACCACTCAGGCGCGTTGCTACACTCAGACAGGGAAATCGGGTCTCATGCGCAGCGCATGGAAGAGTTCAGCATCTGTGTACATGGTGCCGTCGATCTCAATCGCCGGCCGAAGGCCCTCAGACAGACTTGTCAGGGCCTTCGCGACGGCCTCACTGAGCATCATAGGGACGGCTCGCGTGCGAAAATTGGACGAACCGTTTGGAATCCAATGCGGCGTGAAGAGCACAATCGTATAAAATGGGGTACCCAGCGGCATCGTAATCTCCCTCATCGATCTTCAATCGTATTATTCTTTGGGCAGATGGTTTCCTTGATGACGCTGCAAGTCAATTTGGTCCGCGTGCGTCCGATCGCCGCTTGGGGTGGCCTTGATGCTTGAATCTGTTCTGCGGGAGGATACGGGCGGCTTTGTTTACGCGGATGGTATCGGGCAGCTGCGCCGAAGAATTCGTGTCTTCTTCGCGTGCCCCCCACCCAATGTTCGCGAGGCGCCCATCATCATCGCGATGCATGGCGTCAACCGAGCTGCCGCCGAGTTTCGTGACAGCATGGCTGTGCAGAGCACGCGCAATGGGCAAATCGTCCTGGTGCCGGAATTCGATACGGGCCAGTTTCCCGACGTCCATGCCTATCACTTCGGTGGCGTGCGTCTCCCTCCACCCGGCAACACCGTGCTTCCGCGAAAGCGGTGGAATTTTGGCCTGCTGGACAGGCTGTTCGAACACGTCCGCGATGCGATCGCCTCGAGCAGAAGCTCCTTCGGCCTGTTCGGAAACTCTGCCGGCGCTCAGTATGTGCTGCGCTATCTCGCACTCACCGAGGCGCCTGCCGTCGATACCGCGGTCGCTGCAAACTGCGGCGCCTATATGCTCCCCGATCTCACCGCCGCGTATCCGATCGGCATGGGTGGCCTCGATCTCAATGAGGGGCATTTGCGAAGGTATCTTGGGCGTCGTCTTGTGATCCTGCTCGGCGATGCCGACAACGATCCTTCCGCCCCGGACCTGCCTCGGTGGCAGGAGGCCATGGCTCAAGGGCCCCATCGACTGGCGCGCGGTCTATGGCATTTCGAGCACTGCGCGAAGCTTGCCGAGAGCCTTGGCGTGTCTTTTGGCTGGAGGCTCAAGATCGTGCACGGTGCCGGGCACGTCGACCAGCAGATCTATGACCGCGGTGCCGATATCCTGAAGGATTGGAATTGATGCGGCTATGAGCGCGTATAGCCGAGGCACGGTTGTGAGGAGCCAAATCTTGTTGCGGATCGTCAATGGTCTTCTTGTTAGGCAGGGCACGGTTCTGCTTGCAAGGAGAAGCCTCCAGCGAAAGTCCTATCCAGGACTGTGGAGCTTTCCTGGCGGGCACGTTGAGGAGCATGAAACGCTCCTCGAGGCTCTTGCCCGAGAGCTGCGTGAAGAGATCGGCGTGGCTCCAACGAAAGTTGTGTCACTCGGCTCGATCCGTGATCCCAATTCCGGCCCCGCAGACCATGTCGAATACCACATGTATGTCGTGCCAGCCTGGGATGGGGGCGAGCCCCACATGGTGGGGGATGAACATATCGAACTCGCTTGGTTGACTCCGCAAAGGGCAATCGCGCTCGATGATCTTGCTTTGAATGAATACCGAGCTCTTCTCAAGATGCTCCCTCACGCTCAGACCCCTGATGATACGATGCCAATCAACGGATGAATCGAGATTGGTATCTCGCGGAATGCAGAGGCGTCAGGACATCGCCGATTTCCTTGCAGAGCAACCGCGCATCATGTTTTTGCTGCGGTTGGTGGCCTCACTTGGCATCGAAGACTGCTGGGTTGGAGCCGGCTTGATACGCAATGCCGTCTGGGACCGCTTGCACGACATTCCAGCGGCGCTCCTGCCGGAGAGCGATGTTGACGTCATCTATTGCGATCACAACGACGCGCGACTTGAGCGAGATCTTTCAATCGAGCGCCTACTCGTCGATCAATTCCCTCAAGTCCAATGGTCCGTGCACAATCAGGCGCGCATGCACGAACGAAACGGCGATGCTCCCTATCGCAATGCGATGGAAGCGATCGGCTGTTGGCCCGAAACGGCCACGGCGATCGCTGCAAGGAGATCTGGTGATCGAGTGGAGATCATTGCGCCGCACGGCATAGACGACCTCCTCAATTTGGTCGTGCGGCCCACTCCGGCATTCCTGCACAAGCTGCCGATCTACCAAGCCAGGCTGGCATCCAAGAACTGGGCGAAGCGCTGGCCAAAGCTAAGGTTTGTGGATTATCGAGGACTGTAGCTCTCGCGGGTCTGGAAATCATCGACCCGTCCGCTGTCGGCAAGACCGGCATCGACCAGCTTAGGGAGTTGCGGCAGGAGACCGTGGAGGCAAACTACTGGGGACACGCCAAGAATTCTTGGCGCGTTTCGCACGCCGCAGTCAGCCTCTCCAGCCATGGATACCGCACGGTCTGCGCCGCTTCCGGTTCAACACGTCTGACATAGGCGTAGGCGCAGGCTGTCGTGATCTCGGCCTGTTGCAATTTTCGATGATCGGAAAGCTCGGGACGAAAGGATTCCAGTTCTGCAAGGGCGGCATCGAGTTGCTCGCGGCATCGCTCAATCCAATCGTGGAAGATCCGCTCGACCGGTCTCCGCCGCTCGTAGTTGATCGCGATTGCCTTGTCGCAAGCGGCCGTGGCGCACGCCAATATTTGCAACGCCTTCCTTCGCTCCGGTCCTCTGACGGGGACTAGCGCGGCTGACGGACCCACGAGTTCATCCAAGTGGTCGAGAATGGCGGCGCTCTCGATCAAGGTCTCGCCACTGTCAAGGATGAGCACCGGCATCCTGCCGATTGCCGCATGTTTGCGGAACTCTCTCGCCTGCGAGAACGGCGACAGCGGAAGATGCTCGAACGGCTGTTCCAGGACGTGGAGCGTTACTCCCACGCGGCGGACGTATGGCGAGTCATAGCGGCCGATCAATTTCATGCAGCCAGCCTGTCGGGAAAAGAGCAGCTCGCTGAAACTGGTACGTGTCATTAGCTCCGCGGTCGATCCCAAATGGATGCGCAAGCGCATGGGCAATCTTTGCTGAGCAGGCCCTGTCAGCTCCAGGCCAGCGGGGATATTCTCGGATCAGGTGCGGGGTCATCGTGCCTGCGCAAATATTCGATGCCCGGACCCAAGGGGTACTGAACTTCGCGATGAAAGCGCATGCCGAGACGCCGCATAACGCCCATCGAAGCCGTGTTGGCCTCATCGGCTCCTGCGACGATAACCGGTATCGCCAGGAATGCGGCTGACATCGTGGTCCAGGCCATGCGCGTTGCCAATCCCTGACGCCAGTATGCGGGATCAAGCAGATAGACCAATTCGGCAAATCCTGATGAGGGTTGGGGTCGAAGCAGGACACAGCCGGCACAGTCTATTCCAGAACGGTGTAGCACCCATATGCCTAGCCCTGCCTGCTCGGCATCTCTCAATGAGTTGGCGATCATTTCCGCGATTGCCTCACGGTTGGGCGCAACGCCATCGAAGAGAAAACGATAAACCAGCGGCTCTGACGCAATGCTGTGCAATGCATCAACGTCGGCTACGCTTGCCGGGCGAAGGCCCCACTCATGACGGGTGCTTAGGTCCTCAATCGGACAGATCATTGCTGTCCTCCCATAGTGATCCTATGTCCATTTTTTCCAGGCGACGGCTCGAACGTTGCTCGGTGTGTAGTAACGATTGCCTCGGCTCGCCCCCGTTGGTTCGCTGAGGGTGCTCATGATGGCAGTGCGGCCGAGCATGATCGTCGAGAGGAGTACTAAGCTGGACGAATTTCCAGATGCTCAGCCAACATCAGTAGGTATCCATCTGGGTCCTGCACGAAGACCTCTCGCTGGCCATGCTCGTGGTCTCCAACCTGCCGCCAAATCTCCCGCGGTCCGAGATAGATGGGCCAGCTCCTTGTCGAAAGGCGTGAGAGTACGGGCTCCAACCGTTGGAGATAGATCTGAAACATCGCTCCTTGCCCGAGCGGATAGTTGAGTGGACCTGTCTCGAAGCGCCCATGGCGCTGGCAAAGCATGATTTGATGGCCCTCCTCGTGCTCCAGGTATGCGAACCGTTCGGTTGGTCTCTGAAAGGCTATATCGAAGCCAAGAATGCCTATTCAGAACGAGAGGCTCGCGCTCAGGTCGTTCACGTGCAGCTCTGATACCATCCTGGCCCAACCGCTGCGTGGCGGCGCGCCAAGTTCGCTTGACATTTCTGCCTCAGCGGTCTTCGGCAGGAAGCAAATATTTCGTGCCTTCATCCTAGCCTGCATATGGAAACAGATCACGGCCGGTTCTGACGCTAGTCGCAAGTGCCCTCGTTTTGGCGATAGGCCCTCCTTAGTGCCTCAAGCTCTGCACCGGTTGCTCCTCGCTGAGCATCGACACGAGTCGTCACCACATCTGAGTAGCTGATCGGATGCGCAAACTGGCAATCTGTGAAGTCGTAGCGGTGGCCGCCAATTCGATTGTAGAAATGGTTTCCTTCGGGCAGCGTCGTCTTGAGGAGCTCTCCGCCGAATAGGTCGTGAATCAATAGTGCCGTCACATTGCATTGGCCTGCCGCTGGATTCTCTCGGGTCCACTGCTTCGCGGTTGCAATCGACCAGGACTTTTCCAGTATTTGAGACACTCGTACGGGATCGAATTTCATCCGCAGTCTCCCTCAAACTGACGACCGTTAACACATGCCGATGCGCCGGGCACGGTCGAACCGACCGAAGCAATGTTCAAACCGATCCAATATCGCACAAGCCTCAATGCATCCTTCTCAGGCGGAGACATGGGGACGCTAGCGCAATAGGTGGGACCGGATTGGATCCACACCGAATCTTCTGCGACGCTGGTCAGCTGTTATCCTTGTCGGGCTTGGCTGCGGACGAGGCGAGCAAGTCATCGAGCACGTGACCAAGGTAGATCTCGATCACTTCCAGCTCCGCAACGCCGATTGGAATGTGCGGTCCGAGATCGTCACTGACGACGATCTCGCCGGGTGACGCATCCGCGCTCGCATCCCGCAGTTGCTCTGTCGCTGGCTCAGGCGTGTCACGCCGGCGCGCTAAGACCTGCGGCGGGCCACGGCAAGCCGGCCGCGCCGTGCCGTCCGCGCCGTCAGAGCCAACGAAGGCCTCCGACTGCGGCTGAGCCCGATCGTCCTGGCCGGCGCTTAGAACAACGACTTCAGCAGCACTTTCTGCTGGCGGACTGATACCTGCGGTCCAACGCGTCCAGGAAGCGCCGTTGGCGACAAGGCGCGGCCGCCCAGCCATGACTTTCTCACGACGCTTGCCTTTCCATGGGGGCACGGCAGTCTGCGCCGCCGCTGGCCGCGTGCTGACGGCTCTTGGCGAAGCGCGTCTGGGCGCATCGCCTCCCGATGCCGTTTCGGTACCGCTCACGTGATCCAGTGCGGGTTGCGGAGAACGGACCTCGGCGGATTGCGCACGGGCCGGCACGCTGCGCGTAATCGGCGCCGCGGCGCGATAAGTTCGAAACACCAGCCTCAGGGCCTCATCGCTTGTGGGCGCCAGATAGCGCGGATCGAGGTCGCTCTGGGGTTCCAACTCCACCGCGCGGCTCACGTGCGCCGGCGACAGCCCGAGCTGTGCCCAGTCGTGACGGCTCTGCACGTCGGCCTGCCAATCGGAGACCACCAGTGTGCCGACCGCCGTTGCGAGCATGGCCACGGCGGATGTTGCCGCAACGGCAATGGCATATGCCGTCGCCGATGCGTCTACTAGGCTGACTGGGAGCGCAATCCCACCGAGGCAGAGCGTGGCGGCGAGGCCGGCAGCAAGGATCATCAGCACGTAGGAGCCACGTGCAAATGCCATGCTGCTTCTCACGCGCGACGCACTGTCGTTTGCAGGCCGGCATCGGCCGAGGCTCGCTTTGGCTCACCAAGGGGAAGCACGCTCCCCCTCCGCCGCCATCGCTCGCCTAGGGGGTGAGCGAGCGCCGGCGGCTCCGGGGGGAAGCGGGGCGAGATGCGATGTCGGCGACATCGTTCGCTGACAGATGGAGCCGGTGGCCGGTGGTCCCCACCGAATACGCTCCTCATGCGCCTCAGCATTGAAACCTCCCAGGATGATGGCCCGCGAAGCTCGACCCGCGAGCCGATTCAGTTTTTGTCGGATACTCCAACTACTCTTTTCCTTTGCGGTCAAATAATGACGAAAGGCCAAATTTAATAGGAGTCGTTTTGTGCCCTGCGTGCGGTTCGTAATTTTTTATGGAGCGACGATTGGATATAATTTGGAAGTTGCGGTAAGTTTTGGACGAGTGAATTGGATGGCAAGATAAAGCGAAACTCGCGTTTCGGCCCGAGGCGGGCGTAGCGCGTTGTCTGCACATGGTTTTTCTTGGCGTCACTTTGACTCCAATAGCAGTGCACTCGTGCCCATTCTCTCAAATGTCATCGATCCGACAATCGCTTAATTGACGCCAATGCAATCAGCCTTGCAATTCCATCGTCGCGCATCAACTATTGCCTATGGCTAAAGACGAAACGAGAGAATTCGAGCCGCGTTTGGGAAGATCGCGCGGGCGCACCTCAAATGTCTCACGCTCGCATAGATCTCTGGTCGTTCGCGCCACCATCAAGCAAGGTGGAGACCCGACGCGGATCGGTCAGGCACGCAAGCCGAGCGGTCGCTTCAATGCGCGCGGCCGTGGCCGCGCGGCTGCCGCAGCCCTCGAAGGTCATGGTGGCTGGGAGATCGATACCGACAGCGGACTCTCGCCCGGTATGCGCTGGCGGGCGCGTCGTGTCGTCGTCAAGGCGCGCGTGGTCAAGCTGAAGGGCGGGCAGAGCCAGGCCATGGCTGCGCACTTGCGCTACCTGCAGCGTGAAGGCGTCACCGCCGACGGCCAGTCAGGTCACGCCTATTCGAGCTTCGGGGAGCGTGCCGATGCCAAGGCCTTCATCGAGCGCAGCCGGGAGGCCCGTCACCAGTTCCGCTTCATCGCCGCCGCCGAGGACGGCGTGGAGCTCGGCGACCTCAAGCTCATGACGCGCCGGCTCATACATCAGATGGAGCAGGATCTAGATACCCATCTCGATTGGATCGCCGTCGACCACTACAATACCGGCCATCCACACACGCACGTCGTGGTGCGGGGCGTCACCGACGACGACAAAGTCCTCTACATTGCCGGCGACTATATCGCCCACGGCGTCAGAGCCCGCGCGAGCGACCTCGTGACGCGCGAACTCGGCCGTCAGAGCGAATGGGACGTGCAGCAGAAGCTCGGCAAGGAGATCAAGCACGAGCGCTTCACGCGCCTCGACCGTACCCTGCTCAGCCAGGCCGAGGATGGTCAGGTCGATCTCCGTGTCAGCCCCGGGCAGGACTATCTCGTCCGCGTCAACCGGCACCTGCTGCTCGGTCGCTTGCAGACGCTCGAACGCATGGAGCTGGCCAGCGAACAGGAACCCGGCATCTGGCGGCTCTCATCCAAGCTCGAGCCCACACTCAGGCAACTCGGCGAGCGCATGGATAAAGTCCACCTCATGCGGCTGGCGCTCGGCTACGAGGCGGCCGAGCGGTCGGTCGCCACATTCATGATCCACCACGAGCTGCCGCGCTCGGTCATCACGGGGCGTCTTGCCGGCAGGGGCCTTGTCGGCGACGGTCTCGGCGACGAGGCCTACGTCATCCTCGATGGGGTCGACGGCCGTGTGCACTACGTCGAGCTCAGCGATCTTCCCGATGAGATCCACCGCGGGGCCATCCTCACGGTCGGGCGGGCCGCCTCGGCCCGCTCGGTCGACAAGACCATTGCCGCACACGCAGCGCGCAATGGTGGGCTCTATGATCCGCGCGAGCATATCGAGATCGCACGCCAGAGCGAACGCGTCCCCGGCGGTGACTTCGAAGGGCATGTGGACGGGCACGTGCGGCGTCTCGAAGCCCTGCGCCGAGCCGGGATCGTCAAACGCTTCGACGCCAATCATTGGGAGATCCCGCAGGATTTTTTGGCTCGCACTGCCGCCTATGACGAGCGAGACGGCGGCAAGCTCGCCATCAGCGTGCATTCGACCGTGTCCATCGAGCGCCAGATCACCGCCGACGCGGCCACATGGCTCGATCGTCAGCTCGTCGGCCGCCATGGCGTCGAGCGGGCACCCATGGGTTTCGGGCAAAAAGTCGAGACAGCTCTGAGCCGGCGTAACGACTATCTGATTGCGCAGGGGCTGGCGCAACGCCGCGAGGATGGGAGCATCCACTATAAAGCCGATCTGCTAGCCACGCTCCAGCGCCGCGAGCTGGACCGCATCGGGCCGCAGCTTGCGGCCACCCGCATCGACGGCATGACTTACATTCCGGCGCGGGAAGGAACGACCATTTACGGTCGCTACCGCCAAACCCTTACGCTGACGAGCGGCAAGTTCGCGGTCATCGCCACCGAGCGCCAGTTCACGCTGGTGCCTTGGCGCCCGCTCCTCGATCGCCATCTCGGGCGGGAGGTGGCCGGCATCGTCCGCGGCATAGGCGTCTCATGGCAGCTCGGCCGAGATCGGGGCCGGTCGCGCTGAGGCCTGATCCACTGGGCTATTTTGGGCGGTGCCATAGAAGTGGGTAATGGGGGCCCGGTAGATTGGGGCCGTCCCCGGCCATTCTGGCCGGGGTCGCGTCCTATCTCGCTGGCCGAGACTGGCCAGCTCGACCGAGCCCCGCCGGGCGGGTCTCGGCGCATTCGCGTGACGGCCGCTCGGCCGAAGAACTGTGCGGCTCGAGGGCAATACGGCAGCGAGGAGCAGCTTGATATATATATGTAGCTCACTGAGCTATCTTTTGACTTTTGACGCGAACGAGGGCGCGGCGTGCAGGCCTGCAACCTCAAGGCTTTCGCGTGCTCTCGGTGACGTGAGGCTATCTCAGACAGCACACTTGCGGGAGGTGTCGAGCAGGTCGAGCAAGGACATGTCGCTGCTCGCTGACGCGTACTCCCGCTGCTTATCGTTCATCGCAAGGGAGCCAATAGTGCGACGGGTGCGCGTGCCCCGCTCAGCCACGTAGCAGCTGTGTCCGCAGAAGCCACGCCATTGACGGAGTGAAATTCGGCTCCCTGGATCGGCTCGACCGAGCACGCACCTTGCAATAACCTTAGGGGTACAGAAAGCAACAACGGCGCCGCTCTTATTCTTGAAGCGTGGTAGCAGCTCGTTCGTTCGATAGCTCCGCGATCGTGCTTCGTTCGGCTAGGCCATGGGTGCCGTCCACAGCCTCACAATCGGACACTGCGCTGCCAACAGCTCATGGACGCGTGGGCCAGGCTGTATGCTTGTCGTCAATGACAAACGCGTGCCGGTGGCCGCGCGTCGACTTGTCGGCGTCCGAGACATGCGGATCGAGCCCGTCTAAATCCTCATGGAAGTGCTCGAGCACCTGTGGATCATCGACCGGCCAGACGCGCAAGGCGACCCATATCGCGAGCGCAGCTCCCGCAGCGAGCAGGATGAACGTCGGGCCTAGACCCAGGACTTTGCCCGCCCATCCGGCCACGGGGTAGGTGACGAGCCAGCAAAGATGGGAAAGAGCAAACTGCGCGGCGAAGACTGCCGGACGATCTGCCGCGTGTGCGGACCGGCGAAGAAGTCGTCCGGAGGGCGTCTGCGTAAGCGAGTATCCAATGCCCAAAACGAACCAGAGAGGGAGCAGGAGTGGCAACGTTGACGTAAGAGGCCCCGCCAGCAAACCCAGGAGAAGAATGGCCGCACCCGAAAGCATGGCAGTCCGGTCGGATATCCGGTCGAGCAGGTTCGGGAGAAGCAAGGCCGCGACCATCGAGCCGCCGCCGAACGATGCCAGCGCCAGTGCCACCGCGCTTTGAGGCAGCGACAGCGTGCCCTGCACGATCACGACCGTGTTGACGATCACCATGGCGCTCGCCGCCGCGGCAGCGAAGGTTACTGCCAGCAGGCCGCGGAGCCTTGGTGTCCTCAAGTAGATCCTAATCCCGCGCGTTGTGCGGTCATAAATGCCGCGCCGTTCGCTTGGGGTCGGCGTCGGTAGAACGACGGATGCGACAAGAGCAGCAGACGCGAGGAAGCCGACCACCGTGCCTGCGAACAGGTTGTGAAAGCTGATCACCGTGAGCAGCGCGGCGGCAATCATTGGGCTTAAAAGGCTCTCCAAATCGTATGCCAAGCGCGAGAGGGAGAGCGCATTCGTGTAGTCCTTCTCGTCCGGCAGCACGTCGGGGATGGTAGCCTGGAACGTCGGCGTGAAGCCTGCTGAGGCTGCCTGCAGCAAGAAGATGAGGATGTAGATTTCCCAGATTTGCGTAACGAAGGGCAGAGCGAGCGCCACCGCGGCGCGGACGAGGTCGAGAGCGACCAGCATGGCCCGGCGCGGCACGCGATCTGCAAATGCGGCGGCAACAGGAGCAACGCCGACATAGGCAAGCATTTTGATTGCCAACGCCGTACCAAGGACCGTTCCCGCGTCGTCGCGCGCCAGATCGAAGGCAAGCAGCCCGAGTGCTACCGTGAGAAGGCCAGTGCCGAGGAGCGCGATGACTTGCGCCGCAAACAGATGGCGGTAGGTGCGGTTGGCAAGAACGTTCAGCATGACTGGCCGACCAACAATGCGGGCGCTAAGCGCCGATCCGACTTCAAAGATACTTGATGATTTCTTTGAATTCCTTGAGGGGTTTTCGCTGCGCCCGTTCGAGGGGCCCGACCGCAGCTTCGAGACAATGATCGAGATGATCCTGGATAAATGTCCGCCGCGCCAGCGCAAGGGCCCGCTCGACGGCGAGCAGCTGTTGCGCGACGTCGAGGCATGGCCGGCCTTCCTCGATCATTCCGATAATGGCGCGCATATGACCATCGGCTCGCTTGAGGCGTTTGATGATCTCTGGATGTGTCCGGTGCATGTGTGATCGACTCATTCTGTGATGCTATCCCCTGGGAAGGGATATGCGCAATACGCGCGTGAGGAGGTTCGGGCACGCCATTTGAGAGGTTCTGCAAAGCCCCATGTGGTAACTGGGCCATCCCGCAGCACAATCGGGACCCTGAAGAGGCGGCTTCCTTGACCCGTAGAGCCACGTCTGTTAACCCAACTCCAGGAGGATCGAGGTTGACTGCGCACCGATTCGCGAGATGGGGACGCCCAATTTCCATGCTTTGCATGGCATTGATGCTTGTCCTTTGCGCGCAGTTCGTCGTGGTGGCCGTTGAAGGCGTTGAGCATAAATTGGGCGTCGATCACGCACCGCTATCACTTGCCGGTACGGTGGTCAGCCAAATCAAGACCTCCCTGCCCGATGCAACTGACCATGATCATCGGCCGGGTGCCGCTCATGATCACCATTCTGACGAGGACGGCGAAGCCCCCGACCATCGTCATTTGGCCGATGCCGCTCCCGGTAGCCTTCTTCCTGCGGCAGCAATGATACCGCTCTCGCCGCGCCTGCCTGCAAAAGGGCAGATGGCTGTGCTGAAGATTTTGTGTGGGCTATCCAGCTGCACGCTTGAGCGACCGCCGAATTCTCCGGAGTGAGCCACTATCATTTGTGTGCAGATCTGATTCTGCACACGTTGGCGCTCTTGAGAGGCATTCATGACCAAGCAACGCGGTTGCCGCACGCCTGTGCGGCGCTTGCGGGCATTGTCCATCGTTCTGCTCGCTTCAATTTCGATGGCGGCCTCGGCTCCATCTGCTGTCGCAGCGCGACTATCCCTTGAAGATGCGCTCAGGCGCGCAATTGCAGCCGACTTCGCGCTTCCCGCCGAAGAAGCAAAGATGCTGGCCGCTGCAGCCGGCGTTCGTCAGGCGGGTCGGCGGGTCAACCCCTCGATCGGGGTCGATCTGGGAAACTTCGCAGGCTCAGGCGCCTTTCGCGGGTTCAACAGTAACGAGACGACGGTGTTCCTGCAGCAGCTGCTCGAGATGGGCGGGAAGCGGGCGGCCCGCGTCGGCGTCGCTGAGGCTGAAGCAGAAACGGCACGTGCGCGTGCCGCCGTTCGCATTCTTGATCTGCTGCGGGATGTGCAGGTCGCCTGGATTGAGGCGCTTGCTGCAACGGCTCAAGTCAGAGTCATCGAGGAGCGGTTGACGATCGCGCGGCAGCTGCAGACTGAAATCGCCCGCCGCGCTCAGGCCGGACGTGATCCGGCGTTTGCCGAGTCACGCGCAAAGGCGCAGCTTGCTTTGGAGCAGATTGCCCTGGAGCGGGCAAGGAGTGCGGCGCAGACCGCAAGAGCGGTGGTGGCGTCTTACTGGCGAGGCTCTCCAAACTTCGATCTCGATCTGCACGCGTTCGAGCACACGCCGGCCATCCCGCAAAGCTTGGCGCACAGCGCGGATGTCGCCCTTCTGCAGGCCGAGACTGAGGCCGCGAATGCCAGAATCGGTCTCGAGCGTTCGCGTGCGTATCAGGATCCGACTGTGAGATTAGGCGTGCGTCATCTAGCTGAACGAGACGATGTCGCGGTCGTTGCCGGCGTGTCGATACCGCTCGGTGTGTTCGACACCAACCGCGACAACATAGATCGGGCTTATGCCGAGCGCTCGGCAGCCGAGTTCGATCTCGAGAACGCCCGGCGGATCTTGGTGCGTGAGACGGGGCGGTTGGAAAGCCGCCGAGCCGCCACAGCGATCGAAGCGCGGCGCATTCGCGCTGAGGTCCTGCCTCAGGCCAAGCGCGCCGTGCAACTCATCCGGGAGGGCTTCGATCGCGGGGGCTTCAACTACACCGATTTCAGTGAGGCCCAACGGGCGCTGAATGAGGTCGAGCTCCGGCGTATCGAAGCTCTCAAAGCATTCCACCTCGAAGATGCGGCACTGGCGCGCCTGACCGGCCGCCACACCAAGCTGCAGGTGCTCAGGAAAAGTTCGCGATGACAATGCAAAGATTTGTGGCCGGGGTGCGCCAGTTGGCGGCTCTGGCGTTGGTGTTGTTGCCTCTCGCCGGATGTGACGACGCCACTAAGCCGGGTGCCAAGGGGGCCGCGGAAAAAGCCGCTAAGGGCGCAGCTGATGAATATGAGAGGGGCCCCAAGCGTGGCCGCCTGCTGCGCTCAGGCGACTTCTCGGTCGAAGTGACGATTTTTGAAGAGGGCGCCGATCCCGAATTCCATGTCTATCCGTACCTCGTTGGAAAGGCGCTCAATCCGCGCGACGTCGAACTGACCATGAAGCTCACGCGGCTTGGCAACAAGATCGACACGTTCAAATTCGAACCGAAAGATGACTATCTGCGTGGTGATGGCATCGTGCGCGAGCCGCATTCCTTCGACGTCGCCGTCGAAGCCCGCTATGGAGGAAAGCAGCACACTTGGAGCTACGCATCGTACGAGGGCCGCACGACGATCGCCGCCGAGGCCGCCGAAGCCGGTGGCGTCAAAACCGAACCGGCAGGTCCGGCAAGCATCGACGAAACAGTCGATGTCGCGGGGCGCATAACGCTACCGCCACGGGGGCGTGCCGAGGTGCGCGCGCGCTATCCTGGGCGCATTCTCACACTCACCAAGGCCGTCGGCGAGCGAGTCAAGCAGGGTGAAACCCTGGTCACTATTGAGGCGAGCGATAGCCTCAAGACATACCAAATCGCTGCTCCGATTTCTGGCGTCGTCGTCGAGGAAAATGCCAACGTAGGCGACGTTACAGGCACGCAGCCGATCTACGTCATCACGGATTCAAGCAAACTGCAGGCGACGTTCTTCGCATTCCCGCGAGATGCCGAAAAATTGCGCGTGGGGCAACCCGTCGATTTCCGCGATCTGACGGGGCGTCGTGTCGCATCGAAGATTGCGACGCTACTGCCGAGCGCTGACGCAAACACGCAAACAGTAACTGCCATTGCAGACATCACCAACGAGGACGGCAGCTGGCGGCCCGGAATGGCCGTCGAAGGCACCGTGACCGTTGCATCCACCGAAGTGCCGCTTGCGGTTCGAACTGGGGCGCTCCAGAGGTTTCGCGACTTCACTGTGGTGTACGCCCAAGTAGGCACTACGTACGAAGTGCGGATGCTGAAGCTCGGCCGTCGCACGCCCGAGTGGACTGAGGTTCTGGGGGGTCTGGAACCAGGTGAAGTCTACGTAAGCGACGGCGCATTCCTTATCCGTGCGGACATTGAAAAGTCCGGCGCTTCACACGATCATTGAGGTACCCCATGCTTCGCCTGTTTGTACATCTCTCGATCCGCTACCGCTGGATCGTCATGGCTGCGGTGTTCGCTCTCGGAGCCCTTGGGGTTTGGAGTTTCCAGCGCCTCGCCATCGATGCCGTGCCGGATATCACCAATGTCCAAGTGCAGATCAACACCGAGGCCCCTGGCTACTCCCCTCTCGAGGTCGAACAGCGCATTACCTTCTTGGTCGAGACTGCGATCGCAGGCCTGCCCGGAATGGAGCTTACGCGCTCGATATCACGCTATGGGCTCTCGCAGGTCACGGTTGTTTTCCACGACGGTACGGACATCTATCGAGCTCGCCAGCTGGTCAGCGAACGCGTGCAGTCCGTTCGGACCGAGTTGCCACCATCAGTCGAGCCGAAGCTCGGACCAATTTCGACCGGTCTTGGCGAGATCTTCATGTATACGGTCGAGGCGCGTCCAAACGCCCGCAAATCGGATGGCTCCGCTTACACGCCGGAAGATCTGCGCACCCTTCAGGATTGGGTTGTCAGGCCTCAGCTGAGAAATGTGCCCGGTGTCACGGAGGTCAATACTATTGGTGGCTTCGAACGCCAGTATCACGTGACGCCGCGACCTGAACGCATGACCGCGTATAGGGTCAGCATGAAGGATCTCATTACGGCGCTCGAGCGCAACAACGCAAACGTGGGTGCCGGATATGTGGAGCGGCACGGCGAGCAAAACCTCATCCGTGTCGTTGGCCAGGCCAGCACAATCGAAGATTTGCAGCGGATCATCATCGACGAGCGCGGTGGTGTTCCCCTTCGCGTCGGCGACATTGCCGACGTCATTCTTGGGCAGGAACTTCGCACCGGAGCTGCGACGCAGAACGGTCACGAGGTCGTCCTGGGCACAGCCTTCATGCTCATCGGCGAAAACAGCAGAACGGTGTCGAAGGCTGTAGCGGCCAAGCTGGAAGAGGCCAGTCGTGCTCTGCCGACGGGCGTCGTGGCTAAGCCCATCTACGATCGAACGGCTCTGGTGGAGCGCACCATTGCTACCGTCGAGAAGAATCTTCTCGAGGGCGCCTTGCTAGTCATCGTGATCCTGTTTCTGTTGCTCGGCAATATTCGCGCAGCATTGATCACCGCCGCTGTCATTCCGTTGTCGATGCTGATGACGATCACGGCGATGGTCGAAAACAAGGTCTCCGGCAATCTGA
>ERZ778022.2381-NODE-2381-length-19990-cov-3.493705_pt1 | contig 19990 bp, 23 predicted proteins | sample MGYA00375752_ERZ778022 | MGnify/ENA primary metagenome ERZ778022 (study PRJEB29350, sample SAMN05389826) | bioreactor metagenome | isolation source: Thiocyanate bioreactor | place: South Africa: University of Cape Town | collected 2014-04-04 ... | reverse complement strand
CACATTGTCCAGCGCCCGGTCTGCATCCCGCGCCAGGTCCAGCCGCTTCGGCAGCTTCACCTGCGGCACCAGCAGGAAGATCGGCGCGGTGACCTTGCCGCGTCCGGTCTTCGAGCGCGACACTACCGCTTGGCCCTTCGTGTTCAGCCGGCTCTCAGCCACCAGCAGACTCGGGCCCGTCCGGCGATAGACGAACCGTAGCCGCAATCCCCGGCGTCGTTCCCATTCGCCGGGGGTGATCCGGCCGCCGCGCAGGGATTTGCCCGCCGCGGGCAGCGGGATCGCCAGCCAGAACCCGTTCTTCGATCGGATCAGCGGCCCGGTGTCATGCGCACCGACGATTACCGGCGCCTTCGACCAGACCAGCGCCGCAGCCTCAAGGCTCTCGCCCGACCTCGGGAAGTTCTGGCTCCGGATCGAGTTGGCGAGCCGGGGCCCGAGCCCCGCGCCGGTGATCTGCAACCGCCACGCGGTCTTCAGCCCGGTCCCGGCCTCGCGCATCGCGGCTGTCACTGCGCGTTCCCCCGCCGCGACCTCGGCCGCCATCAGCGCGACGATGTCGGGATCGATGTCGAGCTTCAGTTTCATGCTGGGCGCAAGTCTACGGTCCAGACCAGCCGCTCGCGGTCGCGGGCGGGCTCGCCCTGAATAAGGAAGGCGTCCCCGTCGATCTCGATGCGGTCGCCGGGACGCGGGTTCGCCACCTCGGCCACGCGCAGGTCGATCCGGGTGGTTTCGGACCAGACCCGCGCATCGCCGAAGTCGGAGACGGCATCCGCGCGGCGGGCGACGACGCGCACCAGCACGGGCGCGCCGCCCTCGGCGATGTAGACCGCGTCCCGGCCGATGTTCGGATCGGCGAAGAGCGCGCCGACGGCGGCGGCGAAGGCGCTCATCAGAAGGCCGCGTTCAGGCGAAGCCGGCCGATGGTGTCGCCGGCGCCGCTCGCCACCGCCTCGACGGCCACGCCGATCAGGGTGTTGTCGGTCGCGACCGTGGTGCAGCGCTTGTTGGTGTCGTCCCAATAAACCTTTGCGCCGACGGTCCAGGCCTGGGAGCCGACCTTGGTGATGTCGAAGACGCCGACGAGCGCGGTCTCGACGGGCTCGCCGAGGGCGGCGTCCCCGGCGGCGATGCCGAAGAAGGAGCCGACGAGCAGGCCATCGCCAGAGGTCACGGCATAGGGCGCGGTGAGGGTCATGGTATTGCCGGGCTGGACGTAGTTTTTCATGGGGATGTGTCCTTGTTGAAAGACGAAGGGCGGCCCGCGAGGACCGCCCGCGTGTCTGGGTTCAGCATGGGGTGCAGGTTACGCGCCCGGGTTCTTGTAGAGGCCGCGCCAGTCGATGGCCTTGGCGCCGAAGTCGAGGCGGCACTTGATCTCGACGCCATCGACGTCGAAGCCGTTGCGGGTCTCGATGTAGGCGCCCTGCTGGCCCTCGAGATAGGCGTACTCGATGGTGTCGATCTGGTTCGGCGAGGCCGCCAGATACCAGGCCGTCTCGCTGGCGGCGTCGAGCCGGGGCTCGCTAATCGGCGCGAGGGTGCGGATCGACTGCGGTACCACGCTGGACGTCGCGGCGGGCACGAGGTTCTGGGCGACCAGCTGCTCGGCCTTCAATTCCAGCGAGGCGGGCACGATCAGGAAGGCGGGGCGGACGTTGAGCACCGTCTTCTTGTCGAGACCCGTCTGCTTGGCCATCGCCGCCCGCGCAGCGCCCACCGCATCGACCGCCAGCGCCGTGCCGGTGCCCGCGAGGTTCTTGTGGGTGGTGTGGAACAGCGCGTTGCCGTCGGCCATGGCCGGGTTGGCGGTGATGATGCCCCAGACCACGTCCGATTCCAGCTGGGCGATGGAGTTGCCGTACATCGCCGGGATCCGGGTGAAGGCGTCGAGGTCGTCGTTGATCAGGGTCTGGCGCGTGATGGCGACCACCCGGCCGTAGGTCTTGACCTTGTAGCTCTCCTTGGACTCGCCGAGCGTCCCGCGCTTGAACTCGCCGCTTTCGCCGACCTCCAGCAGCTGCGGGGCTTCGCCGAGCTGCACCCGGTTCATCGCCTTGAAGTCGGTGGCGAGCACCTGGCGGCAGAACAGCATGAAGGTGCGCGGATAGGCCTCGTAGGCCTGCCGCAGCGTCTTGTTGGTCACCGCCGACAGGATCTCGGGGAAGTCCGAGGTCGAGTGCAGCGCCCGCGTCGCCACCTCGTCGCGCGACAGGCCGCGCGTGTTGACCCCGGCATTTCCGAGGCTTTCGCGGGCGAGTTCCAACAGCGTCATGCCGCGGTACTGGCGCGCAGCGTCCTCCAGCTGGAACAGCGTCGGGCTGTAGCGATGCAGCAGCGCATTCGCCACGGCGTCGCGGCGGGTGATGCGCTCGTCCCGACCGCCGAGCGGCACGGAAACGTGCGGGAAGGTTCGGGTTTCGTCGGATTTGGCGGCGACCTGATCGAGGATCAGGCGGCGGGATTCGTCGACGCTGACGCCTCGCTTGACCAGATCCTCGGCGAAGCCGCGCTCGAGGTTCAGCCGCCCGGCCAGATCGTAGATGGTGGAGACGCGATCGCGCGCGGCCTCGCGGGCGCGGGTGGCGACCGCCTCGGTGTCGGGCGCAGCGGGGGCGTCGGCTTTCGGAAGCTTCGGCTGCGTCCGGGTTTCCACTGCGGCGACCTTCGGGTCGGGCGCAGCCGCATTCGGCTCGGTCATGGGGGTGTCCTCGGTTTCGACCAGCTCGGTCGGCTGGGTGGTGGCGGGGGTCGCGGCGTCGCTCGCCGGGGGCTGGGTCTTGTCCGTCATCGGGGATGCTCCTTGCGGTGTGAGGGCGTCCCGGCGGTGAAGGACGCAGTCGTGAAGGGGATGCTGGGCACGGAAGCCCGCGGCGGGGTCTGCTCCGACCGCGACGGCGGAGACCTCGAACGGCGTCCAGTCCACCGCCCGCCAGAGTTCGCGGGCGGCCTCGGGTTTCGAGACCTCGAAGCGGTGGACCTGGTAGCCGATGGAGACCGCGCGGATGTGCCCGGCCTGGATGTCGCGCCAGATCGGCTCGACATCGGCGCGCTCGCTGATCCGCACCAGCGCGATGCCCCGGCCGTTCTCGATCCGGGCGGAACCGGGGACGACCGACCCGATCACCGCGTCGAGCGTGTCGAGCTCGTGCACCTTCAGGAACGGCGCGCCTGCGTTCGGCCGGTCGAGCCGGACATGGGCGGGGTCGAGGCTCAGTTCCTCGTCATAGGGCTCGCCGAAGAAGGTCTCGCGGCGGACGCGGGCCCCCGCCGACCAGACGACCTCGACGGTGCGGGTGTCGGCATCGGCGGTGTTCGGCGCAAGCTCCGCCGACCGGCGCATGGCCGGCAGTTCGATCATCGTGTCCATGGGGTCAGTCCTGCTGGTCGGCCTGCGCCGGGTCGGTTTCATCCGCTTCAGCGGAGGGGTCGTCGGCGGCGGTATCGGTCGCCGGATCGTTGGTCTGGGCGCTGCCAGTTTTCGTGACGCGGCGCGGGTCGCTGTCGAGGACCAGCCCCAGCGCGTCGAGCTTGGCGTTGGTCGCCGCGATCTCGGCCAGCACCGCGTCGGGGTTCCGGCCTTGTCGGGCGATCACCTCGGCCAGCGTCATGGTGCCTGAGCGGATCGACAGCAGGTTCGCCATCGCGTCCTTCTGCGGATCGACCGCCTCGAACTTCGGCGGCGACCACTCGACCGGTACGATGGGCGACGGGATCTGCCCCGCCGCCCATGCGGCTTCCGTGAACCAGCGCCAGACCGGCGCGCAGAACATCGGGATAAAGAGCTGCCACTGGACGGCGTCGATCTGGCGGCGGAACTCCACGAGCCCCGCCCGGATCGAGGAATAGTTGACCTGGCTGAGGTCGCCGGTCAGCAGCTCGTAGGGCACCCGGAACCCGGCCGAGATCGTGTGCAGGCTGGCGCGCTTGTATTCGCCATAGCCGCCTGTGGCTGAGGGCTGGTTGAAGCGGATGTCCTTGCCGCCCCGCGCATAGGCGATGAGCCCCGGCTCGAACTGCTCGACCCGGTTGCCATCGGCATCGACCACGGAAGGCGCGATGCCCTGCTGCGCCTCGTCGTCGCCGAACACGATGGCGGTGACGCAGGCCTCGGTCTTCTTACGGACCAGTTCGGCCACCTCGTAGTCGTCGAGATCGCGCAAGGACCGGATCACCGGCGCGCCCCAGGGTACGCCGCGCGCCTGCGTGCGCTGCTTCTCATAGACATGGGCGATCTCGGTCGCCGGGACCGGGCGGCTCTGCAACCCGTTCTGCAACGACCCATAGGCGTCGCCTGGATGTTCGGCATGAAGCCAATAGGCACGGCGCTTGCCGACCGGATCGAACTCGATCCCCTGCACGAGGCGTCCCGCGCCGATGGCGCCGGACTTCGTCGCGTCGAGGAAGTCGGCCTCCAGCACCTGCAATTGCAGCGGCACCGAAAGGCCGTCGCTCGCGCGCCGCAGGCGGCAGCGCACCAGCACCTCGCCCGCCTCGACCATCTCCCGGCAGATCAGGGTTTGCAGGCCATAGAAGTCGAGCTGGCCGTCGGCATCGCAGTCCGCCGTCCAGAGCTCAAACAGGGCGTCGACCTTCCGGTCGAGCTTGTCGTCGCCGCTGGCAGCGCGGGGCATGATGCCAGCGCCGATGATGTTGTTGACCAGCACCGCCACAGCCTTGGCCGCGTGTGGGTTGTTGCGCACGAGATCGCGCATCCGGTCGCGCAGCAGCGCACCAGCCACGCCGATTTCGGTGTCGGCGGAGGATCCCGGCGCGCGCCAGCCCTCCGTCCGCCGCCCGCGCGCGGCGCCATCGTAACCGCGCGTCAGGGTCTCGAAGGCCTGCCGGGCCATCACGCGACGTGCGGCCATGCGCGGCGCCACCGATGCGATGGCATGGTCGAACCAGTTCGCGGACATCAGCGATCCCCGCGCGAGAAGCCAGCCAGTCCGGCCACCGGCAGTGGACGGCTGACGCCTGCAATGGCACGTTCGATGGTCCGGATGCGGGCGAGCAGATCCTCGGCCGAGCCGTAGTCCACGGACTTGCCGTCATAGCTGACCCGGGTCGTGCCGCTGGCATAGGCACGGCGCAGCGCCGACAACTCGGTTTCCGTCCAGTCGGTCATCTTCAGAACCATCCTCCGCGCCGTCCGAGCCAGTCGGAGCGGCGCTTGCCCTGCGGGGCCTGTCCCGGCCGGTTGATCTGCCCGGCGGGATCGTTGTCGGTGGGGGCCGCCCCGAGCTGATCCTCGAGGTCGCGCCATTTCTCGTCGGGCCAGCGGTCCGCGCCCGCGATCCAGGCGGCGGCGCGGGCATAGACCCGGCAATCCAGCGCCTCGTTCCGCTCGCGCAGCTTCTGCCACTCCAGCCGGGCGAAACCGCGCTTTGTGCGCACCGTCACCAGCTGCTCGGCCACGAACTGCTTCAGCCATTCGTTCTCGACCCAATGCGGCAGATGCACCGAGCCGGGCGGGAACGCCGCCCCATCGGCCATGTCCTCGTCGGTCGGCCGCGCCAGCCGCAGAAAGCGGTAGGTCTCGGCCTTGAAGGTCGACACCGCCACGGTCCAGAGCCGGGCTCCACGCCGCAGGCGTTTCCCGCCCTCGGTCGCGTCGACGAAGGTCGGCCCCGAGACCGGGCTCGAGCGGTTGAACCCCTCGACGCCCTTGACCGGGGACACCTGCGCGAAGCCTTGCGCCCGCGACCAGGAATAGACCGCCGGGGCCTCGTAACCGGTGTCGATGGCGAGCCGCGCGATCCTGAGATGCGCCCCCCGCTTGTGCGGCCAGCTTCGGTCGAGCAGCGCGGTCAGTTCCGACCACGCATCATGCCGATCCGGGCCGCCCTCGATCACGACGTGATCGACGAGCCAGGACTCAAGTCCGCGTCCCCAGGCCCAGACATCGACCTCGATCCGGTCCTTCTGCACGTCGGCCCCGGCGGTCAGGAACAACCCGCCCGCGGGCACCGTGCCGGATGTCCAGCGCTCGCGCCGGTCGTAGAGCCGCTGCCAGTCCGGAGCTTCGCCGGTCTCGACCCAGGTCTCGCCGAGGATGGTGTTGCGGAACGCCTTGATCGCCTCGTCCGACCCTTGGGCTGCTTCCCATGACCGCACGATCCGCTCCCAACTCAGCCAGCCGATCGGCGAGTAAAGCGCCGAGAGGTGATACCCGACCGTCGTCGGATCGGCGGCCGTGGCGGTCGCGCGCCATTCGCCGCCCTCCAGCATCGCCGTCTTGTGGTGTTCCGCGATTGCCGCGTCGCAGCCCTCGCAGTGATACTCCGCCGTTTCCGGCCGCCCCTTCTGCCAGCGCAGCCGGTCGAACTTCAGCCACTGCATCGCGCCGCAATGCGGGCACGGCACGAAGAACCGGCGCTGGTCGGACGCCTCGTATTCCCGCTCGATCCGGCTCAGCCCCCGGATGGTGGGCGTCGAGACGAGGAACACCTTGCGCCGGTGGGCGAAGGTCAGCGACCGCGCTTCCGCCAGCGTGACCGGGTCACCCTCCTCGTCGGCCGAGGCGGGATAGGCGTCGACCTCGTCGAGGAAGATGTAGCGCGCAGGCGTCGAGCGCAGCCCGACCGCCGAGTTCGCGCCCGTCATGATCAGGATGCCGCCCGCGAACTCCTTCGACAGCATCGTGTTGCCCGCGTCACGGGACCGCGCCGGTTTGACCCGCTCCCGCAGCTCGGGGCTCTCGTCGATCAGCGGGTCGATCCGCTGCCGCGAGTTGCGTTTCGCCAGTTCCACGGTCGGCTGGACGGCCAGCATCGGACCCGGCGCCTGGTGGATGGCGAACCCGATCCAGTTGTTCCCGGCCTCGGTGGCACCGACCTGCGCGGCCTTCATGAACACGATCCGCTGCGAGGGATCGCCCGGCGACAGCCGGACCATGATCTCGCGCATGTAGGGCGTGCGTACCGTGCGATATCGTCCGGGCTCGGCCGAGGCGCGGCCCGAGAGCATGCGGTGCCGGTCCGCCCATTCCGAGACGGTCAGGTCCGGATCGGGCCGCAGCCCGCTGCCCCAGGCGCGCAGGATCTCGCCCGCGCCGTCGAAGTCCGTCAGTGCGTCATCATCACCGGAAGTCGGGCCGGACCTCGGCGAGTTCGTCGAGGTGGGCGCGTACATGTTTCTCCAGGACCTTCTGCATCGCGGCCGGCTCCACAGTGATCTGCTGGCCCGTCGCGTCGCTGCACGAGGCCGAGAGCTCGGCCGCCATCAGCGCCGCCGCGCGCGCAGGCCAGTTCACCCACGCGTCCCGTTCCTCCCGCGCCAGCCGGAACACCAGCGCCAGCGCGCGGGCCCGCTCGATCAACTCCCCCTTCAGCTTCTGGAGCCGGATGCGCCGCTCCTGCGCCTTCAGCACCTCGTTCGCGGTCTTCGCCTGCAGGAAGGTCGTGCCGCCGCCGACCGCCGGGACCGCCAGCCCCTGTTCGCGCAGCGTGTCGCCGACGGCCGCCACCGCCGCCTCGGGAACGGGCTTCAGCTTCGGCGCGGGCGGCTTGCGGGTCTTGGACGGGTCTGTTGTCTCGGCGCGCCGGGCGTCGCTGGCGGCCGCATTGATGCTGCCGTCGGGATAAATGACCAGGCGCTCGGCCGTCTTCGCTTTCTGGATCGCGCCGCGCGACAGCCCGACATGGGCGGCGTACTGGCGCTCGCTCATGCCCTGCATCGACGGCTCCGATTATCATTCAAGATCATGTGCTTATCGAGTTGATAAGCACGGCGGACAGAGCGAACGTCACTCCAACGAAGCGATGCAACTCACCACGGAGCCACCCCGATGACCCGCCGCGCGACTGACAATTTCAAGGCCCTCGACGCCTTCATCGCCGCGAAGACCGAGATCGATGCGATGCTGGAGCGGCTCGCCGCCCTGAGCGCCGACCATTTCGAGACCAGCCCAGACGAGATCAACTGGGGCCATGTCGGCACCCTGAACCACTATCGCGCCAAGCTGCGCGAGATCACCGACATGGCCTTCAGCGAAGGCGAACACGCCGAGTGAGACGACCCGCTCCCGGTCCCGCCCGCCGACTGGCGGGCTCGGCCTCGTAGAAGGGCCCGCATTCCGCGCGCCCCGATACGGGAGACGACGATGACCAAGCTTTCCGACACCCAAGCCCTGATCCTGAGCGCCGCCGCCCAGCGGCCCGAGCACATCGCCCTGCCGCTGCCCGAGAGCCTGCGGGGTGGCGCTGCCGCTAAGGTGGTCGGCGCGATGCTTGCCAAGGGCTTCCTCGAGGAGGTCGACGCAGACCTGCGCAAGGGCGGGCCCATGTGGCGCGAGACCGGCGACGGCCACGGCGTCATGCTGGTCGCCACCGACGCAGGCCTCGCCGCCATCGGCATCGAGACCGAAGACGCGAACCCCGCGCCTGCAGGCACGACGGAGGCGCAGACGGAGAAGCCCGCGCCAGGCACCCCCACCGGGACCGAGGCCGCACCCAAGACGCGCACGCCGCGCGTAGGCACCAAGCAGGCCACCCTGATCGCCATGCTGCGCGCGCCGGGCGGCGCGACCATTGAGGAAATCATGGCTGCGACTGGCTGGCAGTCGCACACGGTGCGCGGCGCGATGGCCGGGGCGCTGAAGAAGAAACTCGGGCTCGAGGTGACCTCGGAGAAGGTCGAGGTTCGGGGGCGCGTCTACCGGCTTCCGACAGCCTGAACAGCTTCGCAAGCAAAGGGCAAAATGCGAGAGGCTTTCGTCAAGAAAGCTTCTCGCTATCTCATTCGCCAGTGTAGATAGCTCCATTATGATCGCAAAGGCAAAGCAATGGGCGCGCGGAATCAAGCGCGACATCCTCGCCCTGTGGATTGCCGCACGCGATCCGCGGACGCCTTGGTATGCAAAGGCGATGGCGGCGGCGGTCGCGGCCTATGCGCTTTCGCCAATTGACCTCATTCCAGATTTCATTCCGGTGCTTGGCTACCTCGACGATCTGCTCCTTCTGCCAATCGGGATCCTTCTGGTGGTCCGCATGATCCCGGCGGACCTGATGGAAGAGTTCCGAAAGGAAGCACTTCTGATGGAGGGCCGACCAACCAGCCGGATCGGGCTCGCTGTTATCGTCTGCGTCTGGCTGCTTAGCGGCGGGCTGTTGCTATGGTTGTTCTGGCCCGAGGCTCCTGCGACAGGTGGTTGACCCGGAAGGCTGACGCTGAACCCCAACGTCTCGCACCCGACTCGCCTCGAACAGCCGCCGCAAGGCGAAGGAACGGGCGATCGACACGACGGTGAAGATGGCGCCCATCGTCAGGTTCTGCGCCAGCGTCGTGTGCAGCCCGAAGATCGGGAAGATCAGGATTTGCGTGACCACGGCGACGCCGTAACCGACGATCACGTTGGCGACGGATTCGACCAGCGACATGAGGCGCGACTGCTTCATGCTGCGGTCTTGCGCTTTCGCGCCGGTTCGGGGGCGGCGTCGGTGTCGGTCGTTGCCGTGGTATCGTCGTCGCCCAGCCGCTCGGCTTGTATCTGCGCGAAGGTCCGCCCGTCACCGTCGAGGATCGCGTCCTTGCCGGTCTCGGCCTGCCAGCGCTCCACGGCGACATCGACATAGGCCGGGCTGATCTCCATCGCGAAGACGCGGCGGCCATTGGCTTCGCCCGCCATGATCTGCGAGCCGGAGCCACAGAATGGCTCGTAGCAGAGCCCGCCGCGCGCCACATGCTGGCGCATCGGGATCCCGAAGGCGTCGAGCGGTTTCGGCGTCGGGTGGTCGGGCCGGTCGTCCTTGGCGAAGCTGGGCAGCGCCCATGTTGACGGCAGCGTTTCCTCGGCCACCTTCGGCGGGCGGTTCGGACGGCGCCAACCCATGAAGCAGGGCTCGTGCTTCCAGAGGTAATGCGAGCGGGTGAGGACACCGCGGTCCTTCACCCAGATGATCTGCTGATGCACGAAGGCCCCGGCCTTTTCCCAGCAGGCTTCCAGCATCGCCTGGCGGCGCGAGGCGTGCCAGCAGTACCAGGCGGCGTCTTCGGCGATGGCCTCGGCGGCCGCCGCAGCGATGAAGCCGTCGTAGAGCTCCGCGCCCTGCGAACTGTCGTCCCAGGTCGTGCCGTAGGACGCCGACCAATCCTTGTTCCGCGTCGGATGGTTCGAGCCGTCGTAATCAACGAGATACGGAGGGTCGGTGGCGAACAGGATCGCGCGCTCGCCATGCATCAGGCGGCGCACATCGTCGTGGCTGGTGCTGTCGCCGCAGAGCAGCCGGTGGTCACCGAGGATCCAGAGATCGCCCGATAGCGACGCCGGATTGCGCGGCGGCTCCGGGATGGTCACCGGCGGCACGGCCCCCCCGGCGCCACCCTCTTCACCGTCCCCCTCGGGCACGAAGGCCAGCAGCTTGTCCAACTCGCCGTCGGAGAAGCCGACCAGCGACAGGTCGAAATCCTCGGCCAGCAGGTCGTTCAGTTCCGCCGACAGCAGCGCCTCGTCCCAGCTGCCGAGTTCCGTCAGCTTGTTGTCCGCGATCCGGTAGGCCCGGCGCTGCGCCTCGGTCAGATGCCCGAGCACGATCACCGGCGCTTCGGTCAGCCCGAGCTGCGTCGCGGCGAGGACGCGCCCATGGCCAGCGATCAGTTCGCCGTCCTCGGCCACGAGGCACGGCACGGTCCAGCCGAACTCGGCCATGCTGGCGGCGATCTTCGCGACCTGATCCACGCCATGCGCCTTCGCGTTCTTCGCGTAGGGCTGCAGGCGCGCAAGCGGCCACATCTCAATCCGCTCGGGGGCGAAGCTCAGCGTCATGGTTGGGTGGTTTCCGATGCAATGGTGGATGCCGGTGGCTTCCGGACTCCGGATGCCGGGCCGGACTCCAAGCGGGGTCCAGCGGCTACCAGCGGTGTCCGGTCGGAAGGCCAGCGTTCATTGGTGTTTGCGCGGGGCTCGGGTGGCTCCGGCTTCCGGGTGGCTTCCCAAAAATCCGGACCTGTCGCTGGCGATGTCCCGCGCTTCGCCCGCCAGCATACGAATGTCGCCAGGAAGGAACCGGAAACTGCCGTGGGATGGACCCCCGCCGGACCCTCGCTGGATACCGGGGTCCAGAAGAGCCCCGTCAACGCAAAGGGGAGAGCGAGCTTTCCAGCGCACTCTCCCCATCTTGCCTTCGGAATAGCATGATCATGTTGCAGATGTCGAAGGAAAAAGTGTTGCAACATATTGGAGTCACTGCGCATTCAGGCGCGCAGCGATCTTGGTCAGCGCCAGCTGCCAGCGACGCCAGGCGGTCGTGCGGTCGCACCCCAGCTCGCCGCTGATCTGCTTCCACGGCACCCGGGCCGCACGCGACCAGACCAGCTTGCGCTCCGCCTCCTCGATCCAGAGCACCCAGTCGAAGGTCTCCTCGAGCCGGGTGATCGCAGCGGCCGAGGGCCAGACCCGCATCGGCTGGGGTTCCATCGCCGCGATCTCGCGGCTGGTCCGCACGATGTCGGGCCAGGTGTTGAAATAGCCCTGCGCCTTCACCGGCGGCAGCTTGCGCAGGGTGCGGAACGCCTCCTCGAAATGATCGGCGACGCAGTCCGCGGTCCATTCCCGATCAGCCATGACGCGCCTCCCTGTCGGACGGGCGCGGGCCGTAGAGCTTCTCGCCCAGCTGGCGGACCAGTTCACGCTCGGGCCAGGTGAGGCGGTCGTCATCGGCGGAGACCGCGAGGACGCCCTGTTCCCGCCAGCCCTCACGCTTGACCTGCTCGGGATCGCGGCGCCGACCGCCGTAGCCATGGGGGTGCCATCTCATGCGACACCTCCCTTCGTCTCGATCGCCCAGAGCAGGATGGCGATGGCGTCGGCCTCGTTGTCGTCAGCGGGGCTGAAGCCGCGGGAGCGGACGGCGGCGACCATGGCGGCCTTGTCGGCGTTGCCCTTGCCCGAGGCGTGGCGCTTGATCGTACCGACCGGGACGCCCTCGTAGGGCACGCCGCGCAGCTCGGCCCATGCCGTGAGCGTGGCCATGAGTCCGCCGTAGATATGGCTCGCGTCGGTGCCAGCGTGGCGGCGGACCTCCTCGAACCAGATCGCGGCGACAGGCCCGGACAGCCGGTCGATCTCGGTCAGCCAGTTGGTGAAGCGCAGGTAGCGCATGCCGCCGCCATCGAAGCGGCCGGGGCGCAGCGAGACGGTCCCGCTGGTAATCAGGCCGTCATGGCCGCGGATCGCCCAGCCGGTCGAGGTGCCGAGGTCGAGCGCGAGGATGCAGCGGTTGCGGGGTGTGTCGAGCGGCAGCGATTCAAACCTTGCGCCGTCGCAATTCGGGATCAGAGTCGGCTGAGCCATGATGGGTCTCCTTTGCCGGTGGCCTGTGGTGGTGGAAGACGACGGCGGTCTGGTGCTTGGCGGTACGGGGCCGGCGTCGTCGGATCGGAAAGCACAACACACCGTCACGGCGGCGCGCGCGGCTGACCCGGACGTATGGGAGGAGTGGCCAACCCTGTGGGGTAGCCCTCCCATACGTAGTATGGGGGTTTGACACCTAACTGTTCCGAGGCGTTCAAGTGGCTGAAATCATTGCGGAATAAGACTTCATGAAGTCTTCGGGCATGAGTTAGGGACCTAACTCTTATTTGCCCGTAACCCGTTGATTTCGTTGAGTGCACAGTTGGCGCTGTCATATGAGTCAGGCCTCACTCATATGAGTTAGGTCGTCCTCCAGCCCCTCCGGGTAGACCCAGACGGCGGGGTTTTCGACCTGCAGGCAGAGCCCGGATTGGGGGCATTTGAAGTGGCTGGGCAGGACCGGACGGGCGGGTGTGGTGACCTCGCCGGTGTCTGGATCGACATGCTCTACGTGCGCGCCGAACTGCATGCCCTCGACGCAGAGATAGCCGAACCGCGACCGGGTGACGGGGAAGCCGAACCCCGAGGGGTCGCGCAGGAACTTCACGAAGCCCTTGGTCGCCAGCACGCTGAGGCGCTCGCGGATCGTGTGCTTGCTGCCCAGACCGCCCCGGTTCTCGAAGGTCTCGGCGAACTGCATGGCGGTGTAGAGGCGCTCGCTCGCCGCCTCATCAAGCAGCATGCCGAGGATGACATCGTGTTTGCGCAGCCGTTCGGCATCGAGCCTGGCGCCGACCTCCTTGCGCACCAGGCGCTCGTTCATCGGGTTCAGCTCGACCCACTCCCCCTTCACCTTGTCGATCAGCTTCCCCGGCAGCGCGGGCCCGTTTCGAAGCTCGATCTCCAGCCTGCGGACGGTGCTGTCCTCGTCGGGTCGGTGCATGAGCAGCCCGGAGGTGTAGAAACCCCGCAGCGCGCTGGCGCCGGAGAGCGCGAGGAAGGGATCGTCCTTGACCTGATGCTTGGTGGCCTTGCGGGTGTGGTGGGCGAGGATGACGCCCGCGTCCGGATTCACTGCCTGGCGAATGCGCTCCGCCCGGTCCTTCAGGAAGAACATCATGGCTGTGTTGTCGTTCTCGCCCCCGCCTTCGGGGCCGCCATCGAAGAGGTTGCGGATCGGGTCGATGACGATGATGTCGGGCGGCGCGTCGGGGAATGCGGCCCGGATCGCCTCGGCCACGCGGGCGACGCCTTCCGCGTCGAGCAGCAGCTTCAGCTTCGGCGTGGCGATGAAGGTGTCGCGCGCGGCGGCGATCACGGCGGCGGGCAGCGCGATCTGCTGCATGCGCTCGCGCAGATAGTGATACTGGATCTCGGCCTGCAGGTAGAACACGCGCAGCGGCCGGGGCGGCGTGAAGCCGAGGAACGGCACGCCAGCGGCCATATGCACGAGCCAGCAGATCAGGAAGTCGCTCTTGCCGACCTTGGGCGCGCCGCCAAGCACCAGGAGCCCGCCCGGCGTCAGCACGCGGGGACCGATGATGTCCTCGGGCATCGGGCTCGTGTCTTCGAGCAGCGCGCCGAGGCTGAAGGTCGGCAGCGGGCTGGCCGGGGCGTCGGCGTGGTCCGCGCGCAGGAGCGGCGGACCGTTGCGCTTCACATGCAGCGCCCAGAGGCGCTCGGACTCGGCCATCAGCCGATCGAGCGGCCAGGATGGGCGCAGCATGGCGGCGTTGTAGCCGCAGATCGCCTCCCAGCCTGCGAACGGGTCGAGGCGGCCCTCGTGCACCAGGCGCACGTAATGGCCGATGGCGGCGCTGGCCCCCTGGAAGCGGGACCAGTCGTCAACCGCGCCTTCGCGCACCGGCGTGGTGAGCACTGCGTCGATGCCGGGCTTCGCGGTCGGCGCGGCAACGTCGCTGGCGAAGCCTACGCCTGGCAGCGGCGGCATCTCGGCGACCTTTTCCGCGAAATCCGCCAAGTCGACCTCGACGTCGCGATGCTCGCGGATCTGCACGAGGCGCTGGTGGCCGTGCTTGTGATAGACGGTGCCCGGCACCCGGATCGGCTGATGCGCCGAGCGGAAATGCGTGTCGCCGCCGACCTTCACGGCGATCTCGCCCCGCAGGCGGCAGAGCGTCACCAGGTCCTCGCCCTCGGCCGGTTCGGTCAGCTTCCACCAGACATGGAGCTTGGCCGCACCTTCGGGCGTCCGCCCGCCGCTTTCGATGATCAGCGTGGGCGGGCCGAGATGGCGCGTGACATGGTCGAGCTTGGCCGGGATATCGCCCGCATCGAGATCGACCACGATGGCCTGCATCTGCAGCACATCGGCGGCGCGGGCCTGACCCTGCTCCTCGACCGTGCCGGGGATGACGTAGACGGCGGCGCCCTCCCGGTTCGCCCACGCGGCGAAGGTCGCGAGCTTCTCGTTCGCGGTCTCGTCGGCGGGGATCCAGATGTTGTGCGGCTTGCCGTCCCGGCCCTGACCCTTGTCGACGAAGCCCCGGAGCGGGATCAGCCCCTCGCACCAGCTGAACACGGTGTCGAGGAACACGGCGATCTGCTCGGGGTCGGGATCGCAGCCGAACGGGTTCTCGGACGGCGGCCCGTCGTTGAAATCCATCCACGGGTTGAAATGCAGGATGCCGTCGTCGCTCATGCCGGCAGCCCCCAGCAGCGCTCGGCCCACGGGCAGAAGCGGCACTCGAAGAAATCGGACGTGGTGGCGACGCGCGGCAGAAGCTCGCCCGCATCGGTCGCCTGCAGGATCCGCACGCCCCGGTCGGACATGCGCTGCGCGAGATCGGCGTCGAAGGGCACCAGCTCATGGTGAAGCTCAGCGGTGTCCTTGTTGATCGCGGTGAAGAGCGCGGGCGCGGCCGAGATGCCGGAAACCGTCCCTTCCATGTAGGCCTGGTAGAGCGCGATCTGGGCGGCGTAGACCGGCTTCGACTTCGTCACGCCGTCCTTGACGCAGGCGCGCCAGTTCTTCGCGTTCATCGTCTTGCATTCCCAGAGGGCGGGAACGGCCAGCTCGAAGCCTTCGGGCCCTGCGGCGATGATGCCGTCGACATGACCGCGGATGCGCCCGCCCGCAACGGAGAACCCGAACTGGCCGCCATCTGGCCGGTTGCCCTTGCGCGTGTAGAGGTCGAAGCCCGCGCCGCGCAGCCAGGCGACGGCCAGATCCTCGAGCGCATGGCCGATGGCGAAGATGCGCAGCGACTGGCCGCTGAAGTCCTGGCCCTCGTCCTTCGGCGCAGCCGTGAACTCGAACTGCAGGGCGCGCTCGCAGGCATGGCCGAGACGCGAGCCGCCGAGGTAGTCGCGGGGCGGCCGCGTGGCCTGATCGGCGGTCAGCGCCCGATCGACCGCGGCGTTGACCCGCTCTGCGAAAGTCGGCCGGTGATTGTAATCGAGGGTCAAAACGGCACCTCCGGCGTCTGCGCCCGGGCGATGTCGGACATGGCCTCGCGGAAGCCCTCGACGGCCTCCTCGATCAGCGCGCGCACCTGCGCCTCGGTCAGATCGGCGAGCGGTGTAGTCCAGCCGATCTCGTCCATCAGCAGTGCGACGCGCTTCATGGTGGCGGTGATCGCGGCGCGCTCCTCCTCGGTCAGGTCAACCATGGCGAAACGCTCCCGCGCGAAGCGCGTCCAGAAGGACTGGCAGGGCATCGAGCAGAACCAGACCGATGGCCGGGGCCGCTTCGACCGGTGCGGATCGAACCAGCCAAAACCACGGGTGGGTTGCCGGCAGACAGCACAAAGCGTCCCACGCGGATGCCAGAGTCGCCGCCGGTCCTCGGCCGTGATGGGGGTTGAGGGTGCCATGGGTCATGCCGCCCTCCGTTCGGGAGAGGCCGCCGTGTCGATCAGCTGGCGGATGGCGCGCTTGTTGAAGCCGAAGGTCATCAGCGCGGAGGCGCGGTAGCGCGTCAGGCCGAAGTCGTGGCGGCACTCGGGCGGCAGGTACTGCAGCTGCTTCTCGGTCGGCGGCTGGCGCAGCCAGGAGCGGGTCTTGAAGGCGCTCTCGTCGGTCTCGTGCGTGTTCAGCCAGTCGTCGGCCTGCGCGAGGCAGACGGTGCGCTCGCCGACGCCCAACAGGTGGGGGCGTTCGCCCTTCGCGCCGCCGATGGCGTACCAGACCCCGTCCAGCCAGAAGATGCCGCCCCAGGCTGCGAAGCCCGTGGCCATCAGCGCGTCGTCCGTGCCGTAGAGGTCGACCCACGCGAAGCTGGAGCGCTTCAGCAGGTCGATCTCGGTCATCATGAAGCCCGAGAGCGGCGCGGCGTCCCCGCCTTCGCCCGCATCCAGATCCTCGCGCGGGAACGCCTCGCCGCAGAGCGGGCATTCGGTGGCGGCCAGCGGGATCTCCGCCTCGCAGGCAGGACAGGTCTTCGTCGGCGCCTCGCCGATCTCGGTCTTGCCGTCGAGATCGACGTCCTGTTCCAGCGTGCCGTGGATCAGGCTGGAGGTGCCGAAGTCCAGCACGACGCAATCGGTTTTCACGATGCCTGGGTGTTCCTCGGGGTCGACGGTGCGCAGCCCGCGCCCGACCATCTGGATCATCGTGGACTTGTAGGAGCTGGGCCGCAGCAGCACGACGCAGGAGGTGGGCGGATGGTCCCAGCCCTCGGTCAGAACCGCCACGTTGACCACGACGCGGATGTCGCCCGCGGCGTAGTCGGCGAGGATTGCCTTGCGCGTTTCGGCCGCCAGATCGCCATGGATCAGCGCGGCGGAAACGCCCGCCGCCCTGAAGGCGTCGGTGACGTGTTCGGCATGCGCGACGGTGGAGCAGAACACCACGGTCTGCCGGTCGCCCGCCTTTTCCTTCCAGTGGCGGATCACCTCGTCGGTGACGGGCGCGCGGTCCATGATGCCCGCCACCTCCGCCATGTCGAAATCCGACATGGTCTTGCGGACGGACCGCAATTCGTCCTGGACACCGACATCGATGACGAAGGTGCGCGGCGGCACCAGGTGGCCCGAGGCGATCAATTCGCCCAGCCGCACCTGATCGGCGACGTTGTCGAAAACCTCGCGCAGGCCCTTCCTGTCGCCCCGGTTCGGCGTCGCCGTGACCCCGAAGATCCGGGCGTCGGGATTGGCCTCGCGCACCCGGTCAATGATGCGGCGGTAGCTGTCGGCGACGGCATGGTGCGCCTCGTCGACGACCAGCAGGTCGAGGCGCGGCATGTCGGCGAGGCACCATGGCGAAGGCGACCTGACCGCCCCAGGACTTCTCCGTTGCGTCGATGACAGAGGTAGCGACGCCTGGCACCACGCGCTGAAACTTGGCGCGGTTCTGCGCCGTCAGCTCGTCGCGATGGGCCAGCACGCAGGCCTTGGCCCCGTCGTCGATCATCTCGCCGGTGACCGCCGAGAGCATGATGGTCTTGCCCGCGCCGGTGGGCGCCACGCCCAGCGTGTTGCCGCGGGAAGCGAGCGCAGCCACGCTGCGCTCGACGAAGGTCTTCTGGCGGGGGCGCAGGCGCATGGCCGGTCTCCCCTTACTGCGCCCAGCTCGGCCGACCGGCGGCGCCGGGGGCGGACGCGGGCTGGCTGGGCTGGGTGGACGTGGTGGGCTGCTGCGGGGCGTGGCCCTGCGCCGGGGCAGCAGAGGACTGCGGCGCGACCGTGCCCATCAGCGCGGCGTAGTCGCGATGGTCGGGCGTGACGGCATTGCGGATCTCGTTCTTGTCCTCGCCGTTGGTGTCGGTGCCGATGTCGATGCGGGCGATGAATTCGACGCCGTCGAGATCGCCGAACCCGTTGATGCGGCGGCGGGCCTGCGCCTCCGGCGAGTTGTCCTTGTCCGACACGCCGCGCGCCGAGTTGAGGATGCCGCGGATCAGGCCGCGCCCCATGTTGGCCCAGTCTGGACCCTTGGGGCTGTAGAGGCCGATCAGCGACCAGATTTTGCGCCGGGCATAGGGCCCTTCGAGCACCGTGTATTCGACGTCGAGATAGACGGCGCCGGTGGCGGCGCGGCGCGCCCAGCCGCCGGTCCAGCCTTGCGAGGGGTCGTCGTAGCCGCCGGGGCGCAGTGAGGCCCGCACCTTGGCGAGCGTGCCCTTCGGGATGACGTTGGTGTTGGATTGGGCGGAGTTGAAGTCGTTCCAGGGTCCGGACATTGCGCGGCTCCTTTCAGTTGGAGGATGGGACGCGCAGTGGCGTCAGAGGGGAAAAGCCACCCCAGCGACCGGATCGGGACACCGGGCGTGGCGAGAGGCGCTCAGCCATGGCCGGGCTCCTGCGCGGGCGCGGGATCGGCCGGGGTCACCGGCGGCCATGTCAGGCGTTCGGAGGCTGGCGCCGCGGGACGCTGGATCTTCTCCATCAGCCGGCCGAGATGCGGGGCCTCGACCCTGTCGAGGCGGCCGGAACGGCCCTTGGCCGGATAACCCCAGGGGTTCAGCGTCTGGCAGACGAAGGCGCGCTGCGGCTGGCCGCCCTGGTCCGGGATGTCGGCCATGGTGATGACCTGATCGACGATCCCCGGCAGCTCGAGCCCGGTCTTCGAGCCGTCGATCTGCGGCTGGAAGACCTTGCGGTTGAAGTCGTCGAGCCGCTCGTCAAGGATGCCGACGAACCAGACGTGCTTGCCGCGCGTGTGCTGCAGGTGGGTCAGCCAGCCGATCATCTCACGGCCATGCAGCCCGTAGGCGCCGCGGATGTCGGGCTTGCCGGTCTTCTCGGAGAACGCTTCGGGCTGCCCACGGCACCACTGGAAGCAGAGCCGTCCCGCGACGGTGATCGAGTCGATGAAGACGGTCTCGTATTTCCCGATCACCGTGGGATCGCCGTAGCGGCCGCAGACCTCGTCGAAATGCGCCTGGCTGTAGGGCTGGTCCTCGCGCAGCGCCGGGTTCGGCCCGCCGATGAACACCGCGAAGTCGCGACATTCCTTCCAGGTGCGGGGCCGGAGCGTGTCGATCTCCAGCCCCTCGACCGCCAGATCCCCAGCCTCGAGATCGAGGAAGAGCGTGGTCGAGGCGTTCAGCGTCCAGAGCAGGCTGGTCTTGCCGATGCCGGACCGCCCGAAGATGACGCCCTTGATGCCCTTGCGTTGCGCGAGCCGCTCATCGGCGCCGATGATGGGAAGGGCCATCACTGGCCCTCCTTCTTCATCACCGCCGTGGCGGCGCGATCTGCGCCGATGCACCCCGCCTCGCGGGCGAGCTTGTAGAGGCGCTTCAGCGCGTCGGCGCGGCGGTAGGCGGCCGTGCTCTCGCGCTCCGCTTCCACGATCGCGAAGGCGATCTCGTCGACGGTCGCCTCGACGACCGGCAGCGGCTCGCGCGGTTCGTCTCCGGGCCGCTGCGGGAGGGAGATGGTTTCGGGGAGATCTTCGAGGGCGTAGTTCACCTTGCGAAGACGGGTGATGGCGTCCGACTGGTCCGGCATGGCGGTTCTCCGTGAGATGATGTGATCGAGGAGGCGCATCACGCGGCCTCGCGGACGTCGGGCGCGGGCTCGGCGACGTAGATCGCCAGCAGCGGCGTCCCGTCGGCATGGGCGCCGGCGTCCTCGATCTGATAGTTGCGGTTGGGCTCGCAGACCTCGGTCAGCTCCCAGCGGCGATAGAGCCCCGGAAGACGCCTGAAATCCTCGAGCGACAGATCGGCAGTGCGGTTCATGCGTGTCTGCTTTCGGTTTGAGGGAAGGCGCTCGGGGCGCTCGAATG
>ERZ778022.2374-NODE-2374-length-20024-cov-4.300566_pt1 | contig 20024 bp, 23 predicted proteins | sample MGYA00375752_ERZ778022 | MGnify/ENA primary metagenome ERZ778022 (study PRJEB29350, sample SAMN05389826) | bioreactor metagenome | isolation source: Thiocyanate bioreactor | place: South Africa: University of Cape Town | collected 2014-04-04 ... | reverse complement strand
ATCGACTACTTCATCGTGCGCGAGAACAACGAGGGCGAGTATTCCTCGGTCGGCGGCCGCATGTACGAGGGCAGCGACTACGAGATGGCCGTGCAGCAGGCGATCTTCACCAAGCGCGGCTGTGACCGCCTCATGCGCTATGCCTTCGACCTCGCCGCGACGCGCCCGCGCAACCACGTCACGAGTGCCACGAAGTCCAACGGCATCTCGATCTCCATGCCCTACTGGGACGAGCGCTTCGCCGCGATCGGGCAGGAATACCCGAAGGCCAAGACCGACCAGTACCACATCGACATTCTGACCGCGCATCTCGTGCGCAACCCGCACTGGTTCGACGTCATCGTCGGCTCGAACCTCTTCGGCGACATCCTCTCGGACCTCGGCCCCGCCACGACCGGCACGATCGCCATCGCGCCCGGCGGCAACATCAACCCCGAGAAGGACTACCCCTCCATGTTCGAGCCCGTGCACGGCTCGGCGCCGGACATCGCGGGGCAGGGCATCTCGAACCCCATTGGCCAGATCTGGTCGGGCGCGATGATGCTCGAGCATCTCGGCCACAAGGACGCCGCCGATGCCATCGTGGGAGCCATCGAGAAGCTGCTGAAGGACACGGACGTCCGTACGCGCGACATGGGCGGCAAGGCCATGTGCACGGAGCTCGGTGACGCCATTGTCGAGCTGCTGAAGTAGCTAGGGGATGGCGAGCGCCTGACAACGCTCGCCTATCTCCTGGCGCTTGCTGCTTGTGCTCTTGTTTGAGCGGCCTCTCGCTTTTCTGAGGGGCGCGCGGGCTTAACCAGGTTGCAGGCTACTGTGACCTGGAGGCCTTTTCTTCGCGCTTGGCACGCCTATGTTATTGGGGGCTGATTGTTCAGCTATCCGATGGGAGGAGCGTCGACGTGCAAGACAGCGCGCCAACTCAAAAGCTTAGCGAGGCGGAAGCCTCGAACTCATCCAAAAGCGTCACGGATCATATTCTGGATTTCGGGGGGCAGGCCCTCCAAGAGGTGGGGGCCGAGGTTGTTGCGCAGGTGCTCCAGAACGTCGTCGTAGAGGCGCCGAAGAAGGCCATAGAGGCCGTCGGTGTCGTCGCCGATGGGCTCGGCTCCCTCTGACGCGTGTTCCGCGTGGCCGAACGGGCACGCCCGCCCTGCATTTCGGGGAGGATTTACCACCCGCGATTGCCGCTGTTGCCTTTCGGGGAAAGAATGGCGCTCATGTGGCGTTAGGCTCGTGCGCGACGTCTCCGGGAGGCCACCATGGCAGTTTGCAGTTCCGCACTGTTCCGCGGCTGTCTCGCCGCGATCCTGGCTGTGCCATTCCTCCTGCTGCTCGCCCTGACGAGCCTCTCGACGTCTGCGGATGCCCAGGTCATCGGCACCGATCCGCGCAACCGGAATTGCCAGACCATCCTGACCTGCAACTACTCGCGCGGCGGACAATTCCGTGGCTGCCTCTCGTCCTACACCTGCCGCGTCTGCCGCGCTCAGCCCGTTCGCTGCACCGCCTCTGATCTCGCGACCGGCCGCACGCGCTGCACCGAGCTCATCTGCTCCTGGGGCGGCTGAGCTTCGCCGCTTCGGAGCCCTAAAAGCGTCCATCTCGCACGCGAAGAAGCCCGCCGGTTTGCGGAGGGCACATCATGAAGCGCGCGCTGCTGGTTGTGACGATCCTCGTCGGCGCAATCTACATCTGGAATGCCTCATGGCTCGCGCCTGCACCGGCCTCGACCGAGCTGCGCCTTGTTGCGCATCGCGGCGTCCACCAGACCTTCCATCGTGAAGGCCTCACAGGCGAAACCTGCCCCGCTTCGCGCATTCATCCGCCGACACACGCTTTCATCGAGAATACGTTGCCTGCCATGCGCGCCGCATTTGACGCCGGCGCCGGGATCGTCGAGCTGGATGTTCACCCGACGACCGATGGCAAGCTCGCCGTCTTCCACGACTGGACGCTCGACTGCCGCACCGAAGGCAAGGGCCGCACGCGCGACCACGACATGGCGTATTTGAAGTCGCTCGACGTCGGCTACGGTTATACGGCGGACGGCGGCAAGACGTTTCCTCTGCGCGGCAAGGGCGTCGGCCTCATGCCAACGCTCGACGAGGTGCTTGCCGCTTTCCCGGACAAGCGGCTCATCGTCAACTTCAAGTCCAATGAGGCGCGCGAAGGCGACATGCTCGCCGCGCTGCTGCGCGAGAATCCCGCTTGGCGCAAGACCGTCTGGGGCGCTTACGGCGGCGATCCGCCGACGCTCGTCGCGAAGGCGCATCTGCCGGAGCTCAACATCTGGACGCGCGGCGGCCTCAAGGCCTGCCTCATGCAGTACATGGCGCTCGGCTGGTCGGGCTACGTGCCGACGCCCTGCCGCAGTACGCAGGTCATGGTGCCGATCAACATTGCGCCCTGGCTCTGGGGCTGGCCCAGCCGCTTCCAGCAGCGCATGGCGGATGCGGGCAGCCAGATCATCCTGCTCGGGCCGTACGGTGCTGGCGATCCCGGCACATCGGGCATCGACGATGCGGCGACGCTGGCTAAGGTGCCGCCTGGCTTCAGCGGCCTCATCTGGACGAACCGCATCGAGAGCATTGGTCCTCGGGCGCGCGGGGCGGTTGCCACGAAGTAGTCTTCAAAAGCGGGTCCGGGAGGGTGTCCCTTCCGATGGAGTGCGAGGGTCATGCCAGAGGCATGGCCTCGCTCGCGCCACAGGCGCGAACAGGGCTGCCGCCCTGTCTTTTTTAGACTGGGAGCAAACGGCTAGGGTGCCGCCTGGAGCCCACTCCCTGAGCGCGCGCCTGCGCGCCGGCCGAAAGGCCGAGCCAAAAAGCAAAAAAGCGCGGAGCCGAAGCTGCCGCGCCTTCAGATCTCGTCGATGCCGCAGGATTGGACCTGCGACTGGAGCTTATGCCGTCTGGATGTTCGAGACGGCCATCTTGCCCGAGCGGCGATCCTTCTCGGTGTCGAAGGAGACCTTCTGGCCCTCGGAGAGGGTGCGCAGACCAGCGCGCTCGAGCGCCGAAATATGCACAAACACGTCGGCGCCGCCATTGTCTGGCGCGATGAAACCATAGCCCTTCTGCTCGTTGAAGAACTTCACGGTACCAGCTTGCATGGCGATTTTCCTTTTAACAGAGCCATGACCAATCATATGCCGAGCGCACGCATCTGCGCGCGTGGCACACTCGTCGAATTTTGGAGGGGTTCTGTGAACGCGCGCTCGATGCCATCGTAGCGCAACGGCCCGGTCGTCCGGCCAAAGTCGATAGTGCTACGTAGGCTCGTTGGGAGGCGTTTGCAAGTGCTGCCGCGTCACATATGTGGGAGCGCTCGCTTTCTTGTGAGATCGATGTGACGGCCACAAATGGTCGCTGTCCCCTTGGCGGCCGCGGGCATGGCACTTGCCGCAGGGTTCCGAAAGCCCCTTCCCGGCAGCCCGCGGCAAGGACCAATGACCGCTGTCGCTCCGACCGCCGCGGGCATAGCACTACCGGTAGGGTTGCGAAGCACCTCTTCCCGGCAGCCCGCGGCAAGAAACAAATGACCGCCGTCGCCCTGGCCGCCGCGGGCATGGCACTCACCGTAGGGTTGCAAAGCACCCCTTCCCAGCAGCCCGCGGCAAGGGCCAATGACCGCCGTCGCGCTGGCCGCCGCGGGTATGGCACTTACCGTAGGGTTGCGAAGCACCTCTTCCCGGCAGCCCGCGGCACTAAAACAAAAAGCACGGAGCCGAAGCTGCCGCGCCTTTCAGTTTCTTAGCGCGGCCTACCGGCCGGCGCGCAGCCGCGCGCTTGGGAAGTGCGCTGCTATCGCTGTGGCCGCCGCCGGCATACCGCCACGGAAGAGGGCGAAGCACCCCTTCCCAGCAGCCGGCGGCAAGTAAGTTACCGAGAATAAAACTCGACCACCAGGTTCGGCTCCATGTGCACCGGATAGGGCACATCGGCCAGCGCCGGCACGCGCGCGAGGCGGGCCGTGTACTTGTTGTGGTCGGCCTCGATGTAGTCCGGCACGTCGCGCTCGGCGCTCTTGACGCCCTCGAGCACGAGCGGGAGCTGGCGCGACTTCTCACGCACCTCGATGGTGTCGCCGATCTTGACGCGGTAGCTCGGAATGGTCACGCGGCGGCCGTTCACCGTCACGTGGCCGTGGCTCACGAACTGGCGGGCGGCGAACACGGTCGGCACGAACTTGGCGCGATAGACGACGGCGTCGAGGCGGCGCTCGAGGAGGCCGATGAGGTGCTCGGAGGTTGAGCCCTTGAGGCGCGTGGCTTCCACGTACAGGCGGTGGAACTGCCGCTCGGTGATCGAGCCGTAGTAGCCCTTGAGCTTCTGCTTGGCCTTGAGCTGCTGGCCGAAGTCGGAGAGCTTGCCGGCGCGGCGCTCGCCGTGCTGGCCGGGGCGCGAGTTGCGCTTGTTGAGGGGGCTCTTGGACCGGCCCCAGACGTTCTCCTGGAGGCGGCGGTCGATCTTGTGCTTGGCGCGAATGCGCTTAGTCATTGGTTTTGTTCCGTCTTTTGCTATTCACGGGATCTCGGGCTTTCTCCTCTGCGGGCGGACCCGCCGACAGATGCGCATCAGGTGCGCATCGCGAAAGCCAAAGCGCGCGCGGCCCCAAGGGCCCCGCGGCGTGCGTGCTGTGTACAGGAGGGAGGGGGCGGGGTCAAGGAGGGTGTGTCTTAAGAATTGAGCCTAAAGCTACCATTCGAGCTTGGCTGCCAGTACTTCCCTGCGGGCGTCCACCTGCTCGAGCAATTCGCTGATAGCAGACGAAAAACCCGAATGGTGCTCGTCGGCTTTGTCGTATTCTATCACTTGCAGATTTCGGTTTGATCGAAGTGATTTTTTCATGTCGTCGTGCATTCCAGTAGCGGCGAGAAAATAGTGAGGGTGAGCTTCGCTGTACGTGAAGTTCTGATTTTCGAGGACGAGATTTATGTCCGGGTCTCGATAACCTGCGCCAAGGAATAAGAAGGTGTGTGTCATCAGTGCGCTATCGAACGCATTGTAGAATGAAGCTGCTTTTATTCTCGCTTCAGCATACTGCTTCTGAGTAAATATTATCCTCTCAATTTCATCGAGAGAGCCGTGGACCTTGACCAAATATCTATCGGTACCACGTAGAAATTCAGAGACCCCATTATCGTAATATCTCTTAGTAACGCATGTTCCGCCGTGCACCTCTTGGAAGGCGCGATCTAAGATATCCTCGAAATTTAGGGAAAAGACGATTCTGGTATCGAGGCGAGCAATTTTTCGGTGAGCATCTGCCGGCATGAAGCGTGGAGCGCTAAAGGCCGAGCGAAGCCTATTTGTCCAGTTGTGCTCATATTGCCTCTGAAGCCACTCACAAGCATTCAGCAAGTCACCATTGGTGATTGCTTCCGATATATGCGGGTGCGGTCCGCCAGGAAGCTCCGCGTTGCAAGCTGTTAGGAAGCCATCCCAGGTTGGCGGGCGGGCTCCATTGGTGCCTTCGGCTTGCCGGGATACCCCCGAGCCAACAACAATTACACATCGGCGTCGCGCAATATCGCGAATTAAATCATCTGGCCAATTAGTCATTTATGCGCTCAAGTAGCCCCCTGGCAACGCTTCCAAAAATAGTTTGCGCATCCTTAACTTTCGCGAAGTGCGCGCCAACCACGCCATCCTTAGATTGCAGGGCGAAGACGGGCTTGTTGCTACTCTGAGACATCGGTATGAGGCTAAAAAGGTTTGGTACCGTGCCAATCTCAATAGGGTGGCCCGGAATGCCGTGGTCCAGGCCGCAGCCACGAATTACGTCGTCTATTTGTGACCTTATGGTTTCGTAAGCGCTGACGCCGCGTCGATTTCCGGAGGCGTCTCGCTTCGCCAAATACTGTTGGGTTACATACCCTAAAAACTGAACGTCGCCGTGGGGTAACTTGGGTACGTTTCTAGGGTCACGTATCCCGTCTTGACCTCTTTTCCATTCTTCGGACCAGTCATTTATCCATTTTGCGATATTTTCGAAGGCTTTAAGCGAGAAAATGTCGATCGACGTCGGACTTAAAAAATATTGCGATGCTAGGAGTACAGATCTATTTATCGCGCCCAGCGATGGGCTGACGTCAATAAATACTAAGTCGAATTGCCTGAGCCTATTAAGTAGCTCGGCAAATACTAGGCTAGATTTCATTCCGCGTATGCCGCCGCTCTTTGCGTCGACCCACTCTTGAGCGAGGAAGTCCTCCATAAGCGCTAGCTGAGGGTCGCCAGGAAGCACGCTCACGCCGAAGCTTCTGCTTTTTGTAAGCGGCACCCTTGGAGCGAAGCCCTCACCCAAAGTGAGGGGCTCCACCGTGCGGTAAATCGTGAAGCCGGCACCGCCGTAGAGCGAATCAAGCATTGCATCATCGAATATATATTGTGTCGCATTGCACTGCGGGTCGGCGTCGATTATGCAGACCTGTTTCTGGAGATGCTGCGCACAATAGGCCGCCACATTGCAAAGGAGTGTTGTTTTACCGACCCCGCCCTTATTGTTAAAAAAAGCTATGGACTGCATTTGTACCTCGCATTGGGCTTCTTGGTCTTTGTACATTGATTGCGTCCCTTATGTAAAACGCTATGCACAACATTCCCCTTCCCCACCCCCATCTGCTACGCATCCTCCCTGGCGCCCGGCCACCACGACCGGCCACCAACCCTCCCGGGGAGCCCCCATGCGCGACAACACCACCGGCGAACGCCCGTCCTTCGTGACGCACCTCGAATGCGCAGCGACCGGCGAGCGCCACGAGGCGGACCGGCCGCACGGGCTCTCCCGGGCGGGCAAGCCCCTCTACGTCCGCTATGACCTTCCCGCGCTCGCCCGCGCCCTGCCACGGAGCGCGCTCGCCGAGCGGTCGCCCGACATGTGGCGGTACCGCGAGCTGCTGCCCGTGCGCGATGCCGCCAATATCGTGTCGCTCGGTGAGATGACGACGCCGCTGATCGGCGCCCCGGAGAGTGCGCGTGTGTCGGGCGGGCGCGGCGATCTGCTGGTCAAGGACGAGGGGCGCCTGCCGACGGGCTCGTTCAAGGCGCGGGGCCTCTGCGTCGCGGTGTCGAAAGCCAAGGAGTTCGGCGTCAGCCGCATTGCCATGCCGACGGCGGGGAACGCGGGCGCGGCGCTCGCGGCCTACTGCAGCCGCGCCGGCATCGAGTCGATCGTCTTCTGCCCCGACGATGCGCCGGAGACGACGATCTCGGAGATCGCGCTGCAGGGCGCACGCGTGTTCCGCGTCAACGGCAACATCACGGAGATCGGCCCGATCGTCGAGAACGGCAAGGAGGCGGCCGGCTGGTTCAGTCTCTCGACGCTCAAGGAGCCCTATCGGGTCGAGGGCAAGAAGACCATGGGGCTGGAGCTGGCCGAGCAGCTCGGGTGGGACGTGCCGGACGTCATTTTCTATCCGACCGGCGGCGGCACAGGCCTGATCGGCATGTGGAAGGCGTTCGCGGAGATGGAGGCGATCGGCTGGATCGGCGCCAAGCGGCCGCGGATGGTGGCGGTGCAGTCGGCGACGTGCGGGCCGATCGCGCGCGCGTTCGAGGCGGGCCGCGAGACCGCGGAACCCGTGGTCGGCGGGCATACGGACGTGCCGGGCCTGCGCGTGCCGTGGACGATAGGCGATTTCATGATCCTTCGGGTGCTGAAGGAGAGCAACGGCTTCGCGATCACGATCGAGGATGACGAGGTCGAGCCGGTGCGGGCGGAGATGGCGGCGCGCGATGGCGTGCACCTCTGTCCCGAGGGCGCGGCGACATTCGTCGCGTACCGGAAGGCGCTGAAGCAGGGGCAGATCCGGCCCGAAGATCGCTGCGTTCTGTTCAACTGCGCGTCCGGCCTCAAGTACGCGATGCCGCCCGTCACGGCGCGGCTCGATCGCCTGCAGCCGATCGATTACGCCAAGCTGGTGAGTGCGCAATAGGCGCACTCGGCGGTCTTTCAGAAAGCTGCGCGCGGAGAATGAGTCGGGGTGGCCCCGAGCCATTTGCCCCTCCTCTCGCTTCCCGCTAGTCTCTCGGTGCAGTGCAGCATCACCGAGCCCCCGAATGTCCATCCACCACGAGCGCGCCGCAGTTCACCGGGCCCTGGAGCGCTGGGCCGCCGGCGATCTCGAGGGTGCGCTCGCGCAATTCTCCGAGGACATTCTCTACATCGTGAATGTCGATGGCCTCGCGGTTCCGTTCGTGGCGAGCTCGCTCGGCAAGGAGGACCTCCGCCAGCGCCTGCAGCTCATCAAGGCCACGTTCTACGAGGACAAATTCGAGCCCGAGAGCGTCATTCACGAGGCGGACTACAGCCGCGCGATCGTGAATGTCGAAAACAGGCACAGGGCGACGGGCGAGCGCCTCTGCGTGCGCCTGCGCCTGCGCTACTGGGTCGAGGATGGCCTGATCGTGCGGGCGGAGGAGCACCTCGACGCCCAGTACATCGAGGCCTTCCAGCGCTTTGTCTTCCACATGGAGAATGCGGCCGCCCGCAGCGTCTGAGCGCCGCTCCCGAGAAGATCCTCCAAATTCGGAACATCTGCCGGCGTCCGTCGTTACCCCTGCAAGGGTCCCTTGGCGGAGGGTGCTGCGTTCTGCGTCATGCAGTGCGCGGATCGAGGCGCACCTGAACGTTCGATTTTTGAACACACTCAAGTGCTTTGTTCAGCATCTTCAAGACGGGACGGGCAGGCGAGGTGCAGGCGCGCTTAAGCTGATCATCCAGGCTCGGAGCATCTGCGGCCAGCGGACGTCTTTTCGTCTGGACTGCCCGCCGAGATCCGAGACGCCCCCGTAGACGTCCCCTCGTAGGAACTAGAAAAGGAGAAGCTCGTTGCGTTTCATGAACTTGAAGATCGCCGCGCTGGCGATCGGCCTTGGTGTGCTTGGCAGCGTGCCGGCCTCGGCTGCGGTGGTCCCGGCGCCATCGCATATCTCGAAGACGAGCGCTGTGATCAACACCGCGGCTCTCGGCTCGGTCGGCGCCGCCGGCCAGAACCTCGCGACGAGTAACGTCGAGCAGGTGCGTCGTCGCGGCGGCTACCGCGGCGGCTACTATGGCGGCCGTCGCCATTACCGCGGCGGTGGCCGCTGGATCGGTCCGGCGATCATCGCCGGGACGGCAGCGCTGATCATCGGCGGCGGCATTGCGCAGTCGCGCGCCGCCTACGGCGACCGCTGGCAGATGTGCGCCGACCGGTACGCGTCCTTTAGCTGGGACGACGGCACCTTCCAGCCCTTCGACGGGCCGCGCCGCGTTTGCCCCTATCTGGTGCGATAGCTGATCGATTGTGGGCGTGGCCGCTGCATCCGACAGGTGCGGCGGCCATTCTCATTTCGCGCCCAGACGCGAGCTCAAGCAATTCGGAAGTGGCTTCAGCCACTTGGCCCGCCTGGCCGCGCCTCGTGGGAATAGCGGGTTGTTCGGGCGTGCGTTCCCATTAAAGTCTGCTGGGAAAGCGCGAAGGACCCTATTCTTTCCCATGCCTGCCGACGACGAACGATCCGCATTCCACAATGCGCTCCTCGCCTGGGCCGCCGGTGATCTCGAGCACGTGCTGGCGCTCTTTGCCGAGGACGTCGTCTACGTCGTCAATGTCGACGGAACAAAGGTGCCTTACGCCTCGAGCGCGACCGGTCGCGAGGACGTCCGGCGGCGGTTCGAGTTGTTGCTCGATACCTTCGTCGTCGATTCCTACACGGTCGAGAGCCTCGTCCACGAGCCGGACTTCAGTCGCGCGGCCGTCGTCGGCAACTACACGCACAAGGCGACGGGCGAGCGCATCCGGCTGCGGTTTCGTATGCGCGGCTGGGTCGAGAACGGCCTGCTGACGCGCGTGGAAGAGCTCCATGATGCCGCATACGTCGAGGCCTTCGCACGCCTTGTCGAGCATCTGCAGGCGCGTCTCTCGTCGCAGTCGCCGGATTGCTGAGGCGGCGCCTGCGTGGCGCGCTCGCAACGGTCGCGGGAGAAACTGATATTCCGACATTTTGCTTCCCGGCTTTCGCGGCATGCTGATGCGCGATCTGATTCGCGTCAGCGCATTCCACACGGGAGGCAATCATGAGGAAGCTTCACTGGATTGCATTTGCGGCAACGGCGGCCGTTCTGGTCGTTGGCAGTTCGGTCGGAATGCGCGTCGAAGCCAAGCCGACGTGCGTGCGCGCGGGCGGTACGGCGACCATGGTCACCGAGGATCTCGCGAAGTACATGGCGACGGCCGCGCTCAACAACTCGATCAGCAACATGGGCGCGAAGGCGGTCGGCAAGGTCTCCATGACCTGCGGCATGAACATGGGCCTGCCGAGCTGCACGGCGCGCCAGAAAGCCTGCAAGTCGTAACGGGTTTCTCCCGCGGCGACCCGAGCTACGCTTCGCGCAGCAGCGCCTCAAGATGCTCGAGGCGGTCTGCTTCGCGTGCCGGCTTATCCCAGCGAATGCGGTGAATGCGCGGGAAGCGCATCGCGACGCCCGAGCGGTGGCGCGTCGAGCGGTTCAGGCCCTCGAAGGCGATTTCCAGCACGACGCCAGCGTCGCGCGTGTGCACGACCTCGCGCACGGGGCCGAAGCGGTTCGTCGTGTTCTTACGCACGAAGCGGTCGAGCGCGGCGAGCTCCTCGTCCGTAATGCCCGAGTAGGCCTTGCCCACGGGCACCAGCTCGTCGATGCCGTTCTCGCCCTGCCGCCAGAGACCGAAGGTGTAGTCCGAATAGAAGGACGAGCGCTTTCCGTGCCCGCGCTGGGCGTACATCATCACGGCATCGACCGTGTAGGCATCGCGCTTCCACTTGAACCACGGGCCTTTGGGGCGGCCGGGCACGTACGTGCTGTCGCGGCGCTTGAGCATGATGCCTTCGACGGCCTCGGCGTCTTTGCTCGCGCCTGCTGAAGCCGGTGACGCGCGCGCGGACGTGAGCGCGTCCCAATTGGCAAAGTGCACGATCGGCGAGAGGTCAATGCGCTCGTGGTCGAGCTTCGCGACGAGCGCTTCGAGGCGTGCGCGCCGCTCGATGAATGTGAGGCCGCGAATGTCCTCGCCATGATCCACGAGCAGATCATAGGCGCGGATGTGCGCGGGGAAGTCCGTCAGCAGCTTCGCCGAGATGGCTTTGCGGTTGAGGCGCTGCTGGAGCACGTTGAAGCTCTGCACGCGGCCCTCGCGCAGGATGAGCAACTCGCCGTCGAGTGCGCCTTCGAACTGGATGGCATCGACGACATCGGGGAAGGCAGCAGACACATCCTCGCCCGTGCGCGAATAAAGGCGCGCGACGCGGCGCCCGTGGCTATCGTGTCCGCCGACGGCCTGCACGCGAATGCCATCCCATTTCCATTCGGCGGCGAAGTCGGCGGCATCGAGTGCCTCGCGCCAGTTCCCGACATCCTCCAGCGGATGCGAGAGCATGGGCGGATGAAAGGGCGCGGGATTGACCGTGTCCGGTTTCGGCCCCGCGCCCTCGGCCCAGGCGAACAGATCGAGATAGGGGGGCGTGAGGCCATGCCAGACGAGCTCGATCTCGTTGGGTTCCAGTGTGCCGAGCCGCGCGACGGCGGTCTTCGCGAGGCGTGCCGAGGCACCAATGCGCATGGCGCCCGTTATGAGCTTCAAGAGTGCCCAACGACCGGTCTCGTCGAGCGCATCGAGCCAGCCAGCAAGCCGGCGCGGCAAGTCGGCCTTGGTTGTCTCGTGCAGGCCGGCCACGATGTCGGAGAGATGCGGGATCTCGTTGGCGCCGCCTTCCGCGGGCCACATGAGCGCGACGGTCTCGGCGAGGTCGCCGACGTAATCATAGGAGAGCGCGAACAGGACGGGATCCGTGCGCTCCTCGATGAGGCCCTTGATGAGCCCCGGTTTGGCATGGCGGAAAGAGAGCGCGCCGGTCAGTGCGGCCAGCGCCCAGCCGCGCTCGGGATCGGGCGTCTCACGGAAGTAATCCGTCATGAGGCGCAGCTTGGCATTGCGGCGCGGCTCATAGCCGAGGCGATCGATGAGCGCGGCAAAGCGGTTCATGCAGCCTCGCCTTCTTCATCGCCATAGCCGATGAGTCGCAGCGGCCGCGCGCGGATGTTCTGCGTCTCGCACCAGTGCACGAGCGCTTCCTCCGCGCCGTGCGTGACCCACACCTCCTCCGCGTCTGTCTCGCGGATGGTGCGACCGAGGTCGTCCCAGTCGGCATGATCGGACACGACGAGCGGCAGCTCGACGCCCTTTTGCTTGGCGCGGGCGCGCACGCGCATCCAGCCGGAGGCAAAGGCGGTGACCGGATCGGGAAATTTGCGCGACCATGCTTCCTGCATGGCACTGGGCGGGCAGATGACAATGGCGCCGCCGAGGTTCTTGCGCTCGTCGAGTGAGACGAGACGGATGTCGCCAAGCGCGATGTGGCGCGATCGGTAGAACTCGGTGAGACGCGCCATGGCGCCGTGAATGTAGATCGGCTTGTCGTAGCCGGCGTCATGGATGAGCGCCATGAGCCGCTGCGCCTTGCCGAGCGGATAGGCGCCGACGAGGTGCGCACGCTCGGGGAAGAGCGCGACGCTTTCGAGCAGCTTTGCAACTTCGTGCTCGGTTGGCGGATGGCGAAAGACCGGGAGTCCGAACGTCGCTTCGCTGATGAAGAGATTGCAGCGGATCACCTCGAATGTGCCGGCCGTGCGGTCGGAGAGCCGCTTGTAGTCGCCCGAAACAACTGCGCGGAAACCCCGCCATGCGAGGCAGATCTGCGCCGAGCCGAGCACATGGCCGGCCGGGTGGAAAGAGATCTCGACGCCGCTGATGTTCACCGTCTCGCCGAACGCAACCGGCTGGCGCTGCTCCGTGAAGTCATCGCCATAGCGCACGGCCATGATGCCGAGCGTTTCCGCAGTGGCCATGACGGCGCCGTGGCCTGCGCGCGCGTGATCGGAGTGCCCGTGCGTGATGAGCGCACGCGGCACCGGCCGCATGGGATCGATATAGACGTCCGCGGGTGGGCAGTAGAGCCCTTGCGGCGTCGGGCAGATGAGCTCCTCGGGGCGCATGGATCGGAATCTGGGGGCGCGGCGTTGTGAGGTCAACGCGTAAGCAGTTCATTCACCATGCTGCTGCGCTCTTCCGTAACTTTCGGCCGTTATTCTGGCGGACGCAATACGTGTGGAGCGTACCATGCCACGGCAACTCGAGAGCTTCTACGGTCCCATTCTGGCCTGCGCCGGTTTCGGCGTCTGGGCGCTCTTTTCGCTTATGCCGGTCATGGCGGGCGGTGGCGTCCGCGAAGGCTGGGACATGGCGCCGTACTGGATTGTCGGCGTTCCGCTGCTGCTGACCTTGCACGGGCTCGCCGGCGCGCTCACGGAGGACGGCGCGTGGCGCCTGCCGCTCTGGGCGATCGGCGGCCACATTGCCGGCATGATGCTCATTCACCCGACGGGCGCCGGGCTCGGGCTCCTGCCCATGGCGCTCTTCCTGATCGGGATCCCGATGTACGTGATCCTGCTCCTGGCAACGCTCACGGGCCGTATTCTTGCGCGCTTTGTCGGATCGACCTGACGGCGCGCTGTCCTCACATCTCGATCACGAGCTTGCCGAAGTGCCCCGCGGCCTGCATGGCATGATAGGCCGCGCGCGCATCGGCGAAGCCAAACGTCTTGTCGATGACCGGCTTGAGCCCATGCAGTGAGATGGCGCGGTTCATGTCGAGGAACATGCGCCGCGAGCCGACGTAGATGCCCTGGAGCCGGATCGACTTGCGCATGACCGTCGCGGGATCGATCTGCCCGCCCGTGAGCACGCCGATGAGACTGATCGTTCCCGCAACGCGCGTCGCGCTGATCGTGCGCGGCAGCGTGCCCGCGCCACCCACCTCGACTGTGAGATCGACGCCCTTGCCGTCGGTGGCTTCAAGCACCGCATTTTCCCAATCGGGTTTCTGGCGATAGTTGATCGTGAGCGAGGCGCCGAGGGCGCGAGCGCGTGCGAGTTTTTCCTCGCTCGACGATGTGATGATGGTGCGCGCGCCCATCATGTGCGCGAACTGCAGCGCGAAGATCGAGACGCCGCCCGTGCCGAGCAGCAGCACGGTATCGCCAGCCTTCACGCGGCCGACCTCGACAATGGCATTCCAAGCGGTAAGTGCCGCACAGGGGAGCGTCGCACCTTCAGCGTACGAGAAGTGTGCCGGCAAGGGCACGACGCCATCGGCGCTGAGGTTCACTTCCTCGGCGAGCACGCCGTCGATGGCGCCGCCGAGTGCGCTGTTCATGGCCTCTATGGAGCAGGGGCCGTCGATCCAGCGCTGGAAGAAGCAGGAGGCCACGCGATCGCCGGGCTTGAAGGCTGCGACGCCTGGACCAACGGCGATGACCTCACCGGCGCCATCCGAGTTCGGGATGCGCGGATACGGAAGCTTGCGCGCAACCGGATCGCGAATGGTGCCGAGATCGCGGAAGTTGATCGAATTGGCCTTCATGCGCACGCGCACCTCGCCAGGCCCCGGCGCGCTCGGCACCACATCGGCGAGCTTCAGGGCATCGATGCCGCCATCGGAGACGATCTGCCAGGCTTTCATGTCGTTCCTCCCTGGATTTCTTCTTATCGGGGTGTTTCGGGCACGATCTCGATGCGGGAGACGGGCTTTCCCGTCTGCAGATCGAGGACAACGATGCCGCTGCCGCCGGGGCTCTCATAGTGCACGGCGAGCCGCTGCCCCGCGAGCGAGATGTGCCGCACGCTCGCGCCGGGCGGCAGGGCGAGGCGCGCCGTATCGCGGATCGGCTGGGAAACGGTTGTCGCCGTCCCTGTATCGCTGCTGCGATTGACGAGATAGACAATGCGCGCGATGACCGTGATGAACCCGAGCACCAGAATGACGCCCATGGCGATGACGGCGACCCGAAGCATCTTGATCTGGCGCTCGCCGAGCACGATGCCCGTCATCTTTCCGTCAGCCTGCTCAGGTCCGGCGCTGTCGTCGCGCATTCATGCACTCCTGGCCGCGCTGTCGGCCGCTCTGGTGTTCGCCCGCTGACATGACCGCCCCGGAAGACATCCGCACGATCGAGATCACCGAGGCCGACGCCGGCCGGAGGCTCGATCGCGTGCTCGGCAGCCATATTGCTGAGCTTTCGCGTGCGCGCCTGCAGGCACTCATCAAGCAAGGCCACGTGACGGGCGCGCGCGGGACGATAGAAGAGCCCGGCCTGAGGGTCAAACCGGGCGAGCGCTATGTCGTCGCCGTGCCGCCGCCGGAGCCTGCAGAACCGCAGCCGGAATATACAAGCCTCGCCATCGTTCATGAGGATGGCGACCTCATTGTCGTCGACAAACCCGCCGGCATGGTCGTCCACCCGGCGCCCGGTCATGCCGGCGGGACCTTGGTCAACGCGCTCATCGCGCATTGCGGCGACAGCCTCTCGGGGATCGGTGGCGTGCGCCGGCCGGGGATCGTGCACCGTCTCGACAAGGACACGAGCGGCCTGCTGGTCGTCGCGAAGTCGGACACCGCGCACCGCGGGCTTTCCGAGCAGTTTGCAGCCCATGGCAGTGACGGGCGGCTCTCGCGCCGCTACGTGGCGCTCGTCTGGGGGGCGCCGGATCGGCCGCGAGGCGCCATCGATGCGTCGATCGCGAGGAGCCGGCACAATCGCACGCGCATGGCCATCTCGCAGGGGCCTACCGCGCGTCATGCCGTGACGCACTACGGCGTGCTCGAAATCTTCCGCGATGAGAGCGGCACGCCGATCGCGAGCCTCATCGAGCTGGAGCTGGAGACCGGCCGCACGCACCAGATCCGCGTGCACCTCGCACACATGGGTCATCCCGTGCTCGGCGACCCGGTCTATGGCAGCGGCTTCAAGTCGAGCTCGAAGCGGCTCAACGAGAAGGCGCAGAAGGCCCTCGCGGAGCTCGATCGTCAGGCGCTGCACGCGGCAGGCCTCGGCTTCGAGCATCCGGTGACGGGAAAGCGCCTCAGCTTCGAGAGCCCGCTGCCCGCGGATTTTTCTGCAGTGCTCGAAGCGCTGCGCGGGCCGACAGCCAAAAAGCCGGCACCGCGGAAAGGCCGATCAAAATGAGCACGTCAGAATGAGCTCATGGGCTCATTGAGAAAGGCGATCTCTTCCGGCGTCGACTCGCGTCCGAGCGCGACATTGCGATGCGGGAAACGGCCGAAGCGGTCGATGATCACTTTGTGGGCCATTGCGTACTTGTCGTACTTGGGATCGCCGAGCTGCGCGAACAGCGCCACCGAATGCTGCTGATCGGCGGCATTCTCGCTGTGCTCGAAGGGCAGGTAGACGAAAATGCGCTCGCGCGTGTTCATGGCCTGATCGAAGCCGTCGGCCACCGCCGTTCGCGCAAGGCGCCGGGCGGTCGGATCGGTCGCGAAGGCCTTGGCGCTGCCGCGGAAGAGATTGCGCGAGAACTGATCGAAGACGATGATCGCGGCGAGCAATTCGCGCGGCGCCTCCGTGCGGATCGCGCCCTGATTGGCCGTGAGCGCCTCATGCACGGCGCTGAAGCGCGTGGCGATCGTGGCGTCGATGCCGTCGTTCTTCTCGAAACACTGTTCGAGCGTGAGCTCTTCGAGCCAGTAGCGGAGCACGTCCGCAACCCAGGCCGGTTCGCCGGCGGGCGCCGGCAGCGCAAGGACCGACATCAGGCTTTCAGCGCCTCGAGCCGCTCCTTGGGGGCGGGGGTGAGGTTCACGCTCTCGCCGCAGCCGCAGGCGCTCGACTGGTTCGGGTTATTGAACACGAACTGGGCCGAGAGCTTGTCGATTCTGTAGTCCATCTCCGTGCCGAGGAGGTACAACACGGCCTGCGGATCGATGATCACGCGGGCGCCGTCCTGCTCGACGACCTCGTCGAACTTCCCGACGCTGTCGGCCCATTCCATGGTGTATTCCATGCCGGCGCAGCCGCCCTTTTTCACGCCGATCTTGAGGCCGGCGACGGACGGGCCCTTGCTGGCCATGATCGACTTGACGCGCTGGGCAGCGGCGTCCGTCAGGGTCAGAACCTTGGGCCGTAGGCGGGGAGTGCTCATGCAACGCTCTCCATGGTGCGGGTTCAAGGCCCGCGCATGTGGCTGATTTGGGTATGTCCCAGATACCACGAAAATGGGGTCTCAGGCGAGGCTTGGCAAGCAGGCTGGGGAATTCGTCAGACCTCAGATGGGATCGCGCATGGCGAGGCGTCGGCGGACCCACAGGGCCGTCAGCGGCAGCAGAATGGCTGCTGCAAGGTAAACCGGCGGCGCCCCGACGTGGTCGACAAAGGGGGCCGCGAGCGCCACGCCGATGGACTGGCCGATGAAAAGGAAGAAGGCGAACAGCGAGACTGCCAAGCCACGCGCCTCGGGAGCCATCTGGGTGGCGTTTGTCTGCAGGGTGTTGTGGAACATGTAGAAGCCGAGGCCGAGCAGCACCATGGCCGGGATGGCCACGGCGATCGAGGGAGCAACCGCCAGAAGCACGAACCCCGCGGCAATGATCGCACCGCCGAGCGTCACGAGGCCGCGCTCGTCGAGCCGGGAGAGCAGCCAGCGGGCGCTGAACGAGTAGCTGAGCGCCCCCGCGCCGAAGACCGCGAGCACGAGGCCCGAGACCGCAAAGCTCGCGCCCAGCCGATGGACGAGGTCGGCGCCGACATAGGCAAAGGCGCCGTACATCGCGAACGCTTCCAGGAAGACGGCGACGAGCATCACGCGCACGAACGGGCGGCGGAGGATCAGGCGCGCGCCGTTGATCATCGCGGGGAAGCTGTTTGCGCCGGGCGCGCCCACGGGCTGAGCTGCGGGATTGAGCTTGAGCTCGGCGAGCATCGCGATGCCGGCAATGAGATGGACCGCGCCGACAACGACGAAGACAGTGCGCCATCCGAACTCGGCGCCGATATAGCCGCCGGCGGCCTGCGAGAGCACGATCCCGGTGAACTGGGCCGTAAGGAAGCGGGCGAGCACGGCCTGGCGGCGCTCGAAGGGAATGGCATCGCCGATCCAGGCAAAGGCGAGCGGGATGACCGCCGAGCTCATCGCGCCCGCGGCAAACCGGGCGATTGTGAGATCACTCAGCGAGGTCGCGAACGCAGCCGACGTGGTCGCCAGGCCGGCCGCGAGAGAGAGGAGGCCCGCAATGCGGTACTTGCCGAAGCGGTCGCCGACCGGCCCGAACGCGAGCTGGAAAAGGCCATAGCCAACAGTGAATGCCGTGACGATGATCGCGGCCCTGCCGACTGTCGTCGAGAAGCCTGCGGCGACCTGCGCGAGCAGCGGATCGCTGATCCGAATGTTGAGGGCGCCCGCGAATGCGGCGAGCGCGAGCAACAGGATCGTGCGCAGCGGTGGCTCCGCGCGCGCTTGTTTCGGCGCGCTCATACTCTGGCTGTACCCCTGGATGCGCCGGGCTCATTCACGGCGGCGACGCCGATGAGGACCGCCGTCAACCCGATCGCGATCGAGGCCGTGAAGGGCTCGCCGAGCAGGAAACAGCCGATCACGACACCGAAGGCGGCCTTGAGGAAGCTCACCGTCGATGTGCCGAGCGACCCGAGCGTGCGGATCAAGCGGAAATAGATCGTGACGCCCAGGCCATTGCAGAGAATGCCGCTTGCGGCCGTGGCCATCATCGAGCGGGTCGAAGGATCGATCAGGAGCGGACGCTCGACGATGAAGGCGAGGATGGTCATGAGCACGGCCGAGCAGGTAATCGTCGCGGCCGCCGCCGCGACGGGCGAGATGGTCGTAAAACGGCGCCCGAAGAGCGTCGCGCTTGCATAGCCGAGGGTCGCACTCATGATCACGAGCTGGCCCGCAAAACCACGGTCGAGCCCCTCGAGCGCGCCAAAGCCGATCACTGTGATGACACCGCCGAGGCCGATCGCGAGCCCGAGAAAGCGCTTTGGTCCGATGCTCTCCTGGCGTGTGTAGAGGAGCGTGATGATCGTCACCACGATCGGGGACGTCGAGTTCAGGATCGCGGCGAGCGCGCTGTCGACGTACTGTTGCCCCCACGCGATCAGCACGCTCGGCCCGGCGCTGGTCAGCACCCCCTGGATGGTGAAGTCGCGCCAGATGCGCGGGGCCGTGGGCACTCGCACGCCCTGCGCAATGACGATCGCCCACATGAAGACCGCCGCGATGGTGAGGCGGATCGCGACCCCGGTCACGGGTGGCAGCGTTTCGAGCTGGATTTTGGTGAAGCCGAACTGGGCGCCCCACAAAAGACCTACGGCCGCGAGAAAGAACAGCTCGACGGGCAGGCGTATCGCGCGCTCGGACGTCTCGACGGTCATTGAGGCTTGGAATCCCCGGCGGTCGGCCCGGCGTCGGGCCTGTCTCATGGCTACAGTGCGGGGCGGCATCTTGTCGAGGTGCGCGGATCGGCCAATTGTGCGCGCCTGGGCTGAGCGTGGCGCCGGTCGCGTTATCGGGTATAGGCTCTGCAGCTTGGAGAAGTGGCTGCCAGCGAGGTAACCCATGCATGTGATGCTCAAGAAGCTGGCCTTTGCCGCGATCGTCCTGATCGCCTTCGTCGTCACCGGACCACTCGGCGCCAGGGCCGACGAGCTTTTCACGCGCTCCAAGGCCGGCAGCTTCGAGGATGTGAAGTTCGATCTGACCAACGCGATCATCGAGCGCGGCCTCGTCGTCGATCACACCGGCTTCATCGGCCAGATGCTCGAACGTACCGGGGCCGACGTCGGCTCGACGAAACCGCTCTATCGCCAGGCCGAGTACCTGGTTTTCTGCTCGGCGAAGCTCTCGCGCCAGATGATGGAAGCCGATCCCGCCAATATCGGCTTCTGTCCCTATGTGATCTTCATCTACGAGCGCGTCGACAAGCCCGGTGAGATCGTCGTTGGCTTCCGCGAGCCGCCTCAGCGCGGCAGCAGCGAGTCTCAAAAGGCGCTCGCCGCCATCGCCACGCTGCTCAAGGACATCGTCGGCGACGCTGTCAAATAGCGGCGCGCTCAGCGCGGCGCTATCCTGCGAGTTGCGTCCGGGCTGGGAGGTCTTCGGCTACGCACAGCCCGGCATCGCCGCC
>ERZ778022.2372-NODE-2372-length-20051-cov-4.654331_pt1 | contig 20051 bp, 17 predicted proteins | sample MGYA00375752_ERZ778022 | MGnify/ENA primary metagenome ERZ778022 (study PRJEB29350, sample SAMN05389826) | bioreactor metagenome | isolation source: Thiocyanate bioreactor | place: South Africa: University of Cape Town | collected 2014-04-04 ... | reverse complement strand
ACCTCACGCCTTAAGGCCAAACTACTAACCAGGCGACTGAAGCGAGGTGGGGACCTATGTCGTATGCGCAAACAACGCTAGCACACATGGCGCTAGCGACATGCAGTCTACTGTTCTGGACGAGCGCAAGCGCCGCGCAGCCAACGTTGGAATTGACCCGGGAGCGCTCGCAGAGGTCACCGAGACGCTTGCAGCATTTCTGATGCCGAATGCCGATGCGGCGCGCCGCCTGTGAATTCACCATCGGGCGCCGTCAGCTCGCCGCACTCGTTCGCTGCTTGTCTCAATATCAGAGATGGTCGCACAGCGAAATCAGTGCCAGTTGACGACCTCAGCTTCATCGACGAAACGGTCGAGACCGATATTGTAATTCGGGGATCAGCTTGATACACGGCACCACATGAAGAGCATGAGCCCGCGCAAGACATGACCGACACTCTCCATTGCCCGAAATGCCAGTCCTCCTACGCGTACGAAAACAGCGGACTGTTTTGCTGCCCTGAGTGTGGCCACGAATGGTCGGATATGGAGAGCGGCGAGGAAGGCGGGGCCGAAGAACGACTCGTGCGCGATGCGCACGGTACCGCTCTCAGAGACGGCGATACCGTGACAGTTATCAAGGATTTGAAGGTCAAAGGATCTTCAAGCGTGGTCAAAGTGGGAACCAAAGTCAGGAACATTCGCCTCGTCGACGGCGATCACGACATCGATTGCAAGATCCCCGGAATTGGCTCCATGGGCTTGAAGTCCGAGTTCGTTAGAAAAGTCTCCGACTGAGAGAACGCCCCTTCTCCTGGATCGGCGAAAGGCGCAAATTCCAACTTTGATCATCGGCCCTGGCTCCGATCCGAAGACCATGCCGCCTTTCTCTGCCCTTTCGCAGATCCAGTGCATTGACGAAAAATCCCACTAGCGGAAGTCGGACGCTACGGAGTCGGCGACGCGTACTCCATCAAACGTTACGTCCGCTTGATGAAGCGTCGCGTCGAGCTTTCGGCAGCATCAGTGGATAGTTGAGCGAACAAGTGCGGCGAGCTTGGGTCTAATGACCTCGTCCGTGATGTCGTCACCTACAACGGCATGAAGAACGTTGCGACCGCCTGCCCTTGGGGCACATCAAGCAGGCCGCGCGAGAGCTATCTCACTGTCTCACAACCGTACTCGGCGAAGGCAGCAAGCAACGCCTTCCAAAGGCTCAGCCCATACGAGCGGGAAGCGGTAATCTCGTAAGTCGGGCCTTCGTCGGTCTGCCAAATCTGGACAGGCATGCGGACGGCCACAGTTGAGGCGGCAGAGCCGACGCAGAATGCATCTTCGTGGAGATCGATCGGCAATAGCTTCATCAGGCCATCGCGCGCGCGAGTTCCACTTATGCGCACAACCGTGCGCGATCCCGTGAGGTCCGTGACGTAGCCCGACTCGCCGACACATGAAGCGAGCCTGGGCAGAAGTTCGCCGGATGCGCCTCCGACAACCAGCCATTGATGGCGCCCAGAACAGACGAATGCCGTCGTGCCATGCGCGCTACGACCGGGGCGCAGCGGAAGTGCCGCGCCGAACTCACGTTCCACCGCCGCACGAAAGCCGTCGATATCGGCGCCTCGAGCCGCCAGCGACGCAAGTCGCAAGCCACCTAGCTCGGTGAGCGTAACACCGGGCGTTCCGGCAGCACCGTGGTGGCTCGGCATTGCAACGGTCGCGAGTGCCGACCGCCGCGCTAGAATGGGCTCAAGCACGTGCGCGGCCTCCCGATGGATCAAATCTGCAGGCGTGCCCGACCTCCACTTCCACATCGCGGTTGCGGACAGGGTCGTAAGCCCGCACGCGCGATCCGATCCGTTCGCGACCGCGCTTGAGGAAGCCTAGCCCGATGTAGTGCCCGAAGGTCGGCGAATACACGATCGAGGTCATATAACCCTGATCATTCTCAAGGCTTGCTGGCGCACCGATATTGAGAAAGTGACTTCCGGCCGACAGCGGCGCGGCATGGTCGACGGGTGCAAAGGACACGAGTATCGGCCGATCGGGGTCGATGAATGCCGGTCGGCCGATCAGGGCGCGACCGACGTAGTCCTTCTTCGTCGACATGAGCTCGGCGAGACCGAGATCGCGCGCGGTAGTTTGGCCGTTGAGCTCACCCGAGGCGGCAAAGCCCTTCTCGACTCGCAGCACTGTCATGGCCTCCGTACCGTAGGGCGTGAGGCCGAGCGGCTCGCCGAGTTCCTCCAGACGCCGGACCAGAGCATCGGCGAAGTCAGCGGGGATGCCGAGCTCGTAGCCGAGTTCGCCCGAGAACGAAATCCTATAGAGCCGCGCCGGTACGTCACCGATCGTCAGCTTCGAGACCGAGAGGTAGGGAACGCTCTCGGACGACATGTCGAAGCCACTGCCGAGAAGCTTGCCGAGCAATTCCCGCGATTTCGGACCGGCGATCGCAAGTTGCGCCCAGCGATCGGTGACATCGATGAAGGATACGTCGAATGAGGGCGCGAGAACCTGATGGCAGAATTCCATGTGGCGCAGCACCGCCTCGGCGTGCGCGGTCGTGGTTGTGAGGAAGAAGCGATCGGGTGCGACGCGGGCGACAGTGCCATCATCGAAAACGTGGCCATCCTCGCGAAGCATGACGCCATAGCGGACACGGCCGACTTTCAGGCCGGACATGGCGTTGGCATAGACGAGATCAAGCAATCGGCCACTGTCCGGGCCTGTCACTTCGATCTTGCCGAGCGTCGACACATCGCAGATGCCGACCGCGGTTCGCACGGCTGTTGCCTCGCGATTGACGCTCTCCAGCCAGTCTTTCTCGCCACGCCGCGGATACCATTGTGCGCGATACCACTGGCCCACCTCGACGAACACTGCACCCCGCTCCGCCGCCCAGTCGTGCGTCGGCGTGTATCGCGAAGGGCGAAATTCCTTGCCGCGCTCATATCCGGCGATAGCGCCGATCGCGACGGGCGTGAATGGCGGGCGGTATGTCGTTGTCCCGGTCTCGGCAATCGTGCGGTTCGTAGCCTCTGCCAAGAGTGCCAGACCGTTGACGCCTGAGCTTTTGCCCTGATCGGTCGCCATGCCGAGGGTTGTATAGCGTTTCAGATGCTCGACCGAGCGATAGCCCTCGCACGCCGCGAGAGAGATGTCGGCAGCGGTCACGTCGTTCTGGAAATCGACGAAGCACTTCTTGGCAACGTGACCGAGATGCCAAAACGGCGCGCCGTTGGCGGGGCCGCTGGCAGCTTCGACTGTGGACACGGTATCGGCGTTGGCGGCGTAGCCGCAATTGCGCGCGGCCTCATTGCCGGCGCGCTGCCCGTCACCAAGAGCGCCTGCGATGGTGAACCGGCCGCCCGCAGCACCTGCAACGGCAATCTCAGCAGGCAACCGTCCCGGCACGAACGCCCCGATTTCGTCGCTCCATTGCGGCTTACCGCCGAGATGGCACGTCAAATGAACTGCTGGATCCCAGCCGCCGCCCATCGCCAGAAGATCCGCATCGATCTCCCGCTTGCGTCCGTCGCCATCGACGATCTCGATCTTGCGAAGTTGCAGACGCCCGCGCGTGGCGGTCACCGCGCCGCCGTGCACGATGGGCGCATCCACAGATTCGGCAGCACCCCGCTGCACAGATTTCGGCCGGGTATCGACCACGGCCGCGACCTCGGCGCCTGCGCGCTTCAGGGCCTGCGCCGTTGCATAACCGCTGTCGTTGGCCGTGAAGACGACGGCCCGGCGGCCCGGCAGCACCGCGAACCGTTCGATGTAGCTGCGGACGGCGCTGGACATCATGATGCCTGGCCGATCATTGCCCGGAAAAACGATCGGCCGTTCGATCGCACCCGCCGCCAGCACGATACGGCGCGCGACGATCTTCCAGTAGCGCTGGCGGACGGCGTGCGGCGCCGGCGCTTCGAGGTGATCGCTGACACGCTCGACGGCGCCGCAAACACCGTGATCGAAGAGCCCGAATGCGGTGGTGCGCGTCAGAATGCGGACGCGGCGCGCAGCCTCGAGCTCGCGAGTCGCATCTTGCACCCACGACCGTGCGGGCTTCCCGTCGATCTCATCGTTGCACGAGAGGCTTTGCCCGCCGAGCAGGAAATCCTGCTCGCAGAGGACGACGCGCGCACCGCTGCAGCTCGCCGCGAGAGCAGCCGCGAGTCCTGCAGTGCCGCCGCCAACCACCAGAACGTCGCAGAAAAGATGCGAGCGGTCGTATTTGTCGGGGTCCGCTTCGCGAGCGGCGCGCCCTAGTCCTGCCGCACACCGGATCAGCGGCTCGTAGACCTTCTCCCAGAAAGATGCGGGCCACATGAATGTCTTGTAGTAAAAGCCCGCGCTGAAGAGCGGCCCAGCGAGACCGTTCACCGACATCATGTCGAAGGCGAGCGACGGCCATCGGTTCTGGCTCGTGGCAGTCAGTCCGTCATAAAGCTCGGCGACCGTAGCGCGCGTATTGGGCTCTCGACGTGCGCCCGTTCGCAGCTCGACGAGCGCGTTCGGCTCCTCGGGTCCCGCCGACAGGATGCCGCGAGGCCGATGATATTTGAATGAGCGACCGACGAGCGTTACGCCATTGGCCAGCAGCGCGGAGGCGAGCGTATCGCCCGCTTGGCCCTGGTACGACCTGCCGTCGAAGGTGAACTGTAGGATGCGTTCGCGATCGATCAGTCCACCACCCGCGAGACGGTTTGGTTGCAGCGTGCGTGTCATGGGACGGCGACCTCTGACGAGGTATGGGCGGCGTCGCGCGCCGGCTCGGTCTTCAGCACCTCGTGCGTGCGGGTGTCGCGCGTCACGATCAGCCAGCTACGGCATCCAAAGCTGTGGTGCCACAGTTCGCGATGGGCGCCGGCAGGATTGGTGCGCTCGTACACATACGCGGTCCACTGTTCGGCTGGCGCGTCATGGTGCGAGGGGCGCACGGGATCGGCGCTCCCGAGATACACGAACTCGTCGTTGCCGCGCGATCCGCAGTAAGGGCAGGTCAGGCGCATCGGGACATCTCTCTCAGTGGAGGTTCGGCACGGCGCCCTTGCCACCTTCGTCGATGACGTGACCGCTGGCGAAGCGGTCTAGGCGATAGGCGGCATTGAAGGCGTGCGGCTGGCCGGTGGCTATCGTGTGTGCGAAACACCAGCCCGAGGCCGGCGTCGCCTTGAAGCCGCCGTAGCACCAGCCGGCGTTGAGGTAGAGGCCCTCGATCGGCGTCCGGTCGATGATGGGCGAGCCGTCCATGGACATATCCATGATGCCGCCCCACTGGCGCAGGTAGCGTAGGCGGCCGAGCGATGGAAAGAGCGCCAGCGCACAGCTCATCACGTCTTCGACGATCGGCAGGCTCCCGCGCTGTGCGTAGGAATTGTAGCCGTCGATGTCACCGCCGAATACCAGCCCGCCCTTGTCGGACTGGCTGATGTAGAAGTGCGCAGCCCCGAACGTGACGACCTGATCGATCAGCGGCTTCACGCCCTCAGAGACGAAAGCCTGGAGCACATGGCTCTCAATCGGCAGGCGCATGCCCGCCATCGCCGCGAGCCGCGACGAGTTGCCGGCCACCGCCAGCCCTATTCGCTTTGCGTGGATCGTGCCGCGCGTGGTCTCGACGCCGATGATCCGGCCGCTCTCGATACGTAGTCCGGTGACCTCGCAGTTCTGGATGATATCGACGCCGCGACGATCCGCGGCGCGCGCATAGCCCCAGGCGACCGCGTCGTGGCGGACGGTGCCGCCGCGGCGCTGGAGAAGACCGCCTTTGACGGGAAAGCGCGGATTATCGAGATCAAGCAGCGGATGCAGCCGTCGCACCTCATCGGGGCCGAGCAGCTCGGCATCGACGCCATTCAGGCGCATGGCATTGCCGCGGCGCGCGAACGCATCGCGCTGGCCGTCGGAATGAAACAGGTTCAACACGCCGCGCTGAGACACCATGGCGTTGAAATTGATGTCCTGCTCCAGACCTTCCCAGAGCTTAAGCGACCACTCGTAGAACGGCGTGTTGCCCGGCAGCAGATAGTTGGAGCGGATGATCGTCGTGTTGCGGCCGACATTACCGGAGCCGATGTAGGCCTTCTCCAGGACCGCGACGTCCGTGATCCCGTGCTCCTTGGCCAGATAATAGGCCGTAGCCAGACCATGCCCACCACCACCGATGATGATGGTGTCGTAGGAAGGCTTGGGCTGGGGATCACGCCAAGCCGGCGCCCAGTGGGCATTGCCCGAAAGCGCATTTCGGAGGAGCGCCGCAAGCGAGTATTGCATGGCTGGAGGCTCGGGTTTGGGCAGACCGCATGGAAAGCGGGCTTGTCACGGAGCGCAAATCTGGCACGATCCGCTGGACGGTCATGACCCAGAGCGACTTTTTCTTGAGCAAGAGCGACTCTCTCAGGAGGCGGGGCGCGCCCCGAAAGGATCCCGCCTCGAACGGTTCCGGCGCTGCTGCTGCGGAGGCGGAGCCCTACCGCATCGGCTTTCTGCTCGTGCCAGGCTTCGCCCTCATGAGCTACAGCTGCGCCATGGAGCCCTATCGCGCGGCGAATACCCTCTCGGGTCGCGAACTCTATCGCTGGAAGCATGTTTCGCCCGACGGCAAGCCTGTCGCTGCCTCCAATGGCGTGGCCATAGTGCCGGATCAGGGTCTCGAGACCCCGCTCGACGTGGACGATCTCTTCATCTGCGCGGGTGGCAATCCTACGCTCTTCAATTCGGCTGCGACGCTCGCGTGGCTGAGAGCGCAGAGCCGCCGCGGCACGCGCATGGGTGGCGTCGCCGGTGGACCGGTTATTCTCGGCCGGGCCGGCCTTCTCGATGACTACCATTGCACGATGCACTGGGAATACATACCAGCGTTCCGCGAGAGCTTCCCGAACCACGCGGTCACCAGCACGCGTTACGAAATCGATCGCAATCGCTGCACCAGTGCTGGTGGTACGGCTGCCTTCGACATGATGCTTTCCCTGATCAGCCGACGTCACGGGCGTGAGTTGGTGAGTGCGGTCAGTGAATGGTTCCTGCACACGCGATTGGGGCTCAGCCCGGAACCGCAGCGCATGTCGCTGCGCGATCGCTACGGGGTCAGCCATGCCCCGCTTCTCAGCGTCCTCGAGCATCTCGAGGCCGCGCCCGAGGACGCGCCGAGCCGGCGAAACCTCGCAGAGTCGGCCGGAATTTCCGTGCGTCAACTCGAGCGCCTGTTCCAGAGCAATCTCGGCTGCACGATCGGTCAGCACACGGCCTCTCTTCGCCTCGAGCGGGCGCGCATGCTGCTGCGGCAGACGTCGCTCTCGGTGCTCGAGGTGGCAGTTGCGAGCGGCTTCAACAGTGCCGCGCACTTCTCAAGGGCCTACCGGGGGCGCTATGGCTATCCACCGCGGTCGGAACGCAAACAGGCGTAGTGGTGGCAGTGTCGCCACCAGTCAAGAAGGCGTCGGTGCGGAGCAAACCGCGACACTGAGTGCACTGCATCTTTGACAGGTGGCGACACCGTCGCCGTGGCGCGTCCCGCGATGCAACGGAGTGGATGAAATGATTGCCCGCCTTCGTACGATTGCCATCGCATCCGCAGTGTTTGCCGCCTTTTCGGTCGGTGTTCCGCCAGCGGAGGCCCAAACTCCGAAGCGCGGCGGCACGCTCATCGTCGCTCTCGAGAACGAGCCGCAGGCGCTGGCGCCGCATCTAACGACCGACACGCCGACGTTCACGACCGTCTCCAACGTCTACAACACCCTCGTCCTGCTGGATGAGAAGCTAGGCATCATCCCCGATCTCGCGAAGAGCTGGACGGTCTCGCCCGATGGTCTGGTCTACACCTTCGAGATCGTCGAGAACGCGAAGTGGCACGATGGCAAGCCGCTCACCTCGGACGATGTCGAGTACAGCTTCAACGAGCTGATCTCGAAAAACCATCCCCGCGCCGGGACCTGGTGGAACAACGTCGCCTCCGCCAAGGCGACAGGAAAGTACACCTTCGTCTTCACGCTGAAAGCGCCTTACGTGCCGTTCCTCTCGGTGCTGGCGAGCCCGCTCGCGAGCGGCGCCTTCATCATGCCGAAGCACGTCTATGAGGGCAAAGACCCGAAAACCAATGCGGCCAACCAGGCCCCGATCGGCAGCGGACCGTTCAAGTTCGTGCGCTGGCAGCGTGGCAGCCACGTCGAGCTCGTCCGCAACGATCAGTACTGGAAGGAGGGCAAGCCGTATCTCGATCGTCTGGTGCTACAGATCATGCCGGACGCGGCCGCGCGCTTCCTTGCCTTCGAGCGCGGCGAAGTCGACTTCCTGCACTGGTACATCGTTCCCTATGATCAGGTTGCCAAGCTGCGCAAGGACAAGCGCTTCCAGCTCCTCAGCCGAGGCGATGCAGCGGGTACCAACGGCCTGATGCTCATGAACCATCGCCACTCGGTCCTGAAGAACGTAAAGGTCCGCCAGGCGCTGGCCCATGCGATCAACCGCGAGACCATCAATCAGCGAGCGCTCTTCGGCGAGGCCAAGGTCGCGCGCAGCCACGTTTCAAGTAACGTCGCCTGGGCGTTTACGGATGAGTACGACTACAAGCTCGATCCCGCACTCGCCAACAAGCTCCTCGACGAGGCAGGGTTCCCCCGCGGCGCAGACGGCAAGAGGTTCCCGCTGCGCCTGTTCTGGGCCGCCGGACGCGACTACGAAGGCCGCGGCGCCGAGATCATCAAGGACAACCTGCGCGACCTCGGCATCGACGTGACGGTTCAGGTCTTCGATCGCGCCTCGTTCACTGATCGCGTGTTCCGCCAGTGGGAATTCGATCTGGCGATGCAGCTCTTCACGACCGGTCCCGACCCCACGTTCGCCGTTACCGCGCGGTATCACACGAAGCAGATCCTCAAGGTGCCGTTCGTCAACGGCATGGGCTACTCGAACCCCGAAGTGGACGCGATCTTCGATACCGAGTTCAAGGAGGCGGATGTCGCCAAGCGCGCGGCCATGTGGCGCGACATCCAGAAGATACTCATGCACGATCTGCCGGCGCTTCCCTTGTTCGAGCTCCCGGCGATCCATGCCGCCTCGGCGAAGTTCAAGGACGTGGTCACCGGTCCGCAGGGCTACATCGAGTCCCGCGAAAGCGCTTACGAGATCAAGTGAGGTCGCCGCACGCAGCACGAACAGGTGACGAGTGCCGACCAAGTCGCTCCTGATCTATGTCGGTGGCCGCCTTCTCCAGGCGGTTCCGATCCTGTTCGTGATCATCCTCATCAACTTCGCGCTCATTCATGCCGCGCCGGGCGATCCGGTGGACATCCTCATCGGCGGCGCGGATGCCACGCCGGAATACATCGAAGGTCTGCGCCGTGAATTCGGTCTCGATCAGCCGCTGTGGCAGCAGTTCGTCACCTACATCAGCAAGATCGTGCAATTCGATCTCGGCTACTCGCTGCGCTACCGAGAGCCGGTGCTCTCGCTCATTCTCGGGCGGATGCCGGCGACGCTGCTGCTGATGGGCACGGCGCTGTTCTTCTCGAGCCTCATCGGCATCCTACTCGGCGTGTTCGCTGCGCGCCGGCCCTACTCGGCGGGGGATTATACAGCAACCTTCGTGTCGCTCGCTGGATACTCGATGCCAGTGTTCTGGCTCGGGCAGATCATGCTCGTCATCTTCGCGCTGCATCTGGCATGGTTCCCCACCCAGGGCATGTACAGCCTGCGTGCGCCGTCGCAGGGGTTCGGCCGCATTCTCGACGTCGCGCACCATCTCGTGCTGCCGGCCATCACCTACAGCTTCTATCACCTCGCGCTGATCTATCGCCTGACCCGGATCAAGATGCAGGAGGTGCTGGCGCTCGACTTCATCACGACAGCGCGCGCCAAGGGCGTCGCGGAGGGACGGGTCGTCTATCGGCACGCGCTGCGCAACGCCATCCTTCCGGTCGTCACGGTGATCGGTCTCAACTTCGGCTTCATGCTCGCGGGCTCCGTGCTGACCGAGACCGTATTCGCGTGGCCGGGCATGGGCCGCCTGCTCTACGAGGCCGTCGGCGCGCGCGACTATCCCGTTCTCATGGGACTTTTCACCGTGCTTTCGGTGATGGTGATCTGCGCAAACGTCATCACCGACGTCGTGTATGCGCTGGTCGATCCGCGCGTGGTCTACCGGTAGGCCCATGACAACGATCACCCACATACCGGCTGAGCCAAGCTGGTGGCGCATCTTCAGCCGCAATCGCGGATCGGTAGTCGGCGCAGTCGTTCTTGTCGTGCTGTTCGCGCTCGCCATCGTGGCGCCGATGCTGTTGCGCTTCGAAGCCGGGCGCATCGATGTCGGGCCCAGCATGGCGCCGCCCAGCCTCGTTCATCTCATGGGCACCGACGAACTCGGCCGCGATGTCTTCGCCCGTGCCGCCGCCGGCTTGAGCGTATCGCTCATGGTCGGCTTCGGCGCTGCGACCATATCCACGTTCCTTGGCGTCGTGATCGGGGGACTCGCGGGATTCTTCGGTCGCAGTATCGACGCACTGCTCATGCGCCTGACCGAGATCTTCCAGGTCATTCCGCGCTTCTTCCTCGCCGTGCTGCTGGTCGCCTTCTTCGGCGCGAGTATTTTCAACATCCTGATCGCCATCGCGGTGCTGAGCTGGCCCGAGATCGCGCGCCTCGTCCGCGGCGAGTTCCTGAGCCTGCGCTCGCGCCAATTCGTCGATGCCGCCCGCGTCGCCGGCGCGGCGCGCACGAGCCTGATCTTCGGCGAGATCCTGCCGAACGCGCTCGGCCCGGTGGTCGTCAACGCGACACTGATGGTTGGACAGGCCATGCTTTTGGAAGCCGGATTGAGCTATCTCGGCCTCGGCGATCCGACCAAGGCGAGCCTTGGACAGATGCTGCAGGAGGCGCAACAGATCATGCGCTCGGCCTGGTGGACGACGGCCTTTCCCGGGATGTTCATCTTCCTCGCCGTGCTGAGCCTCAACCTGGTTGGTGACGGCCTCACCGACGTCCTCAATCCCAGGGCCCGGGGGCGGTGATGAGCAAGCCGCTTCTGACCGCCACGAACCTCGTCACGAAGCTGTTCACCGACAGCGGCACAGTACAGGCCGTCGATGGCGTGTCGCTCCACATTGGTCACGGCGAGGCCGTCGCACTCGTCGGCGAATCCGGCTGCGGCAAGAGCATGACGGCGCTCTCCCTGATGCGGCTGGTGCGCCCTCCGGGCCAGATCGTTTCCGGCAGCGTGAACTTCGATGGCGCTGATCTTCTCTCCCTCTCCGAGCGGGAGATGCGCGCGGTGCGCGGCGGCCGCCTGGCGATGGTCTTCCAGGACCCGATGACGTTTCTCAATCCGCTGATGCGTGTCGGCGAGCAGATCGTCGAAGCCATCATGCTGCATCAGCGCGTCGGCCGCAGCGAGGCACGGCGAACTGCGCTCGAAGCATTGGAGCGCGTCGGCATTCCGGCTGCAGCAACGGTCATCGAGTACTTTCCCCATCAACTCTCGGGCGGCATGCGCCAGCGCGTGCTGATCGCGATGGCGATCTCGTCGAAGCCGACGCTTCTGATCGCCGACGAGCCGACAACCGCGCTCGACGTCACGATCCAGGCGCAGATCATGCGGCTGCTGGCAAAGCTCCGCGGCGAGCTCTCCTCGTCGATGCTGCTGATCACGCACGACCTCGGCCTCGTCGCCGAGTATTGCGATCGCGTCTACGTCATGTACGCGGGGCGGATCGTCGAGGAAGGCGATGTCTACGGCATCTTCGCCAATCCGCGCCATCCCTATACGCGCGCGTTGCTCAGCTCGACGCTCTCGCCCGATCGACGCATCGAGAAGCTCGCGCCTATCGATGGCCAACCGCCCAATCTCATCACACCGCCGCCGGGCTGCCGCTTCCATCCGCGCTGCCGCGAGCGCATGGCGCGATGCTCGGAAGAAGCGCCGCCCAACTTCGACATCGCCCCGGGCGCCTCTGCTCGTTGCTGGCTCTATGAGGAGGCTGCACGTGTCGGCGCTCCTTGAGATCCAGGATCTGGAAGTGCACTTCCCCGTCGGCGGGGGATGGTTCAGCGGTCCGCGCGCAGTCGTGCACGCGGTCGACGGCGTCGACCTCAGCGTCGAGCCAGGCGAGATCGTCGCCGTCGTCGGCGAAAGCGGATGCGGGAAGACGACACTGGCGCGGTCGGTTCTCGGGCTCAATCAACCGACCGCCGGCACCATACGCTTCCGCGGAAAGGATGTGCGCGGCGCCCGGTCGGCACAGGAGATGCGCGCCTATCGCCGTGCCATCCAGATGATCTTCCAGGATCCGTTCGACTCACTCAATCCGCGCAAGACAGTCCTGCAGACGCTTGCCCAGCCGCTGCGCATACATGGCATCGTGCCGCGCAGCGAGATCCGCGCCGAAGTAGTCCGCCTGCTCAATCTGGTCGGTCTCAGCCCGGGCGAAAGCTATCTGGGCCGCTATCCGCATCAGTTCTCCGGCGGGCAGCGCCAGCGCATCTGCATCGCCCGCGCGATTGCACTGCGGCCGTCTCTGATCGTCGCCGACGAAGCGGTCTCTGCTCTCGACATCTCGATACGCGCTCAGATTCTTGCGCTTCTGCAGAAGCTGCGCACCGATCTCGGTCTCAGCTATCTGTTCATCACGCATGACCTCGGCGTCGTGCGCTCGTTCTGCGAGCGCGTCGTCGTCATGTACCTCGGACATGTGGTCGAGGAGGGCCCGACCGAGCAGATATTCGAGCGCCCGCGACATCCCTATACGACGGCACTTCTCGAAGCCTGCCCGCTGGCCGATCCCATCGTCGCGCGGCAGCGAACGTCGGCACCACTGACGGGCGATATCCCCTCTCCCGTCAGGCCGCCGAAAGCATGCCGGTTCCACACGCGCTGCCCCATGGCGGAGGAAATATGCGGCACCGTCGCACCGCCGATCGTCGATTGCGGCAATGGACAGAAGTCCCGCTGCCACTTTGCCGGCGACCTCGACAGATGGCCCAAGTTCGACTTCAGTTCAGCGAAGGCATCCGCATGACGATCACCACGGCGCTCGCCCGGCATACGGCTGAAGCCTCCCGTATTTGGCCAGCGGAAGTCCAGCAGTCGGCGCTGCGTGCGGTGATCGATACATGTGCCTGCGTGATTGCGGGGAGGAACGACGCTGCGGCCCGCACGATCTCCGCCACCTTGTCGCGCTGGCAAAGCGGAACTGCTGTCGATCTCGTCTCGCTCGAGCACACAGCTGCGCCCTGGGCGGCGATGGTGAACGCCACCGCAGCGCACGCGCTCGACTACGACGATGTTCTGGAGACGGCGGCAGCGCACGCGAGTGCCGTGTTCGTACCCGCTCTCCTAGCCCTCGCACAGGAACGCAAGGCATCGGGTGCGCAGGTGCTCGATGCACTCGCGATCTCGTTCGACGTGATGAACGCGCTCGCCGCCGCAGTGAACTACCCGCACTATTCTCGCGGCTGGCATCCGACGCTGACGCTCGGCGCGCCCATCCGCAATCTCCGGCGGCGGCGGCGGAAGCGGCGCGGCGCGGGCGATCAGCACGGCCACGAGTTTCTCGAGCGGCAGCAAGCTGCAGTTCGGCACGCAGATGAAGCCGACGCACGCGGGCATCGCCGCGCAGGCCGGTATTCTGGCGGCATCTTTCGCCGAGCAGGGTTTGACCGCTGCACCGGAAATCTTCGAAGGACCATGGTCGTTCGAAACACTGTTCGGTGCAGAAGGCATGCCGGGCTTCAGGGTCGCCGAAGAGCGCTTGAAAGGTCCGCCGGCGCTGGCCGAGCCGGGTGCCTGGATCAAGGCCTATCCCTGCTGCGCGAGCGCGCACCGACCGATCGATGCCATGCTTCACCTACGGCAGAGCTCCGGTACTGCGGCGCGCGACATCGAGCGCGTCGACACCTACGTATCGACCGTCGTCCAGAAAAATCTCATGTACGAAGTCCCCCGCGACGAGATGGAAGGCCGCTTCAGCCTGAACCATTGTCTGGCTGCTGCCGCCTGTCGTGGGAGTGCCGATCTCGCGGACTTCACGCTCGAATCCTTGGCTGATCCGGAGCTTATCGCTTTCTGGTCGAAGGTTTTCATGCATCTGGATCCTGAGATCCCCGCGAATCTGGCTCCTGCCTCGGGTGAGGAGCGTTGCCGCCTCCGCCTGACGCTCACCGGCGGCAGGACGCTCGAGCACACTGTGGTGTTTCCAAGCGGCCATCCGCAGGCGCCCATGTCCGACGCCGACCTAGCACGAAAATTCAAGGATTGCGCTACGGGCGTCCTCGCGCCTGCTGCAACCGATGCGGCACTCGATGGGCTGCTTTCGCTCCCGCACGCAAATGATGTCGATGCCGCGCTGAAAGCGCTCGTGCCCTCCTGACGCGCTACGCGCGCCAGAACCCAAACTCAACAAAAAGTGGAATGGAGCTCAAAGGAAATGGCCAACGATTTTCCCGTAGTGATCGGCATTTGCCTCGATGCCGAAGCCAGCTGGCTCGGACGCAATCCGGACAACATCCGGCGCCCGGTGCTGCTTTCGCACGGTACGTTCGCGATCCGCGAAGGTCTGGCACCGCTGCTGGCCCTGCTGGATGAGAACAAGATCCGCACGACCTTCTTCATTCCCGGCATCACGGCCGAGCGCTATCCCGAGGCCGTCAAGGAGATCGCGAAGCACGACCACGAGATCGCGAGCCACACTTACGGTCATCGGTCAGTGCTCGTCATCAAGCCCGAGGAAGAGGAACCCGAGCTGGTCCGCGGCATCGAAGCGCTGGAGAAGATCACGGGCGTGAGGCCGACCACGTGGCGCTCGGCATCCTGGGAATGGAGCCCGCGCACGCTCCAGCTTCTGCTCGACCACGGCGTCAAGGTCTCGACCAACTTCCACGATCGCGTTCGCCCGTATCGCCATCAGCAGAACGGCAAGCCGACATCCGTCGTTGAGCTGCCGGTCCAGTGGCATCTCGCGGATGCGCCGTACTTCGTTTATGGCGGCGAGGTCGCGCGCACGATCCGCGTCGCCGGTGATGTGCAGACCATCTGGCAGGACGAATTCGACGGCCTCATGGAGTGGCCAGGCGCCTTCTATCACCTGACGCTGCATGTCGAGCTGATCGGCCACCCCGGTCGCCTCCGCATGCTGGCGCGGCATCTCCAGTACCTCAAATCGCGCTCGGTGAAGTTCCTGACATCGGACGAAATTGCGGCAACGGTAGCCTAAGCCGCCTACCCATCATCTGCTGACGAGTCTTAGCCATGACATCAAACATCCATTCTCGCTCCATCGTCATCGACGGTCTCGTCGTCTCGCGCTGGAGCCGCAGCGTCTTCGAGCACATGCAGCGCGGTGGTCTCACCGCAGCCAATTGCACGTGCTGCGTCTGGGAGAATACGCGCAGTACTATGCAGAACATCGCCAACTGGAAGCGATGGCTGCACGAGCACAGCGACCTGATCATGCCGGTGAAGACGACGGCCGATATCAAGCGCGCCAAGGAATCCGGGAAGGTCGGGATCATCCTCGGCTTTCAGAACACAGCCGCACTCGAAGACCGCCTCGATACGCTGCCCCTGTTCAAGGAACTCGGCGTCGGCGTCATCCAGATCACCTACAATACGCAGAACCTCGTCGGCAGCGGCTGCTGGGAGGAGAACGATGGCGGTCTCTCGGGCTTCGGCCGCGAAGTCATATCAGAAATGAACCGGCTCGGGATCCTCGTCGATCTGTCGCACGTCGGCTCCAAGACCGCCGATGACGCAATCAAGTACTCGGCGCGCCCTTGCGCCTATTCGCACGTCTGTCCGACCGGCCTCCTCGATCACCCGCGCAACAAGACCGACGAGCAGCTCCGCACGATCGTCAACAAAGGCGGCTTCGTCGGCGTCGCCACCTACGCGCCATTCATGCCGAAAGGCGGCGCCTCGACGCTCGACGACTGCATCGACATGTTCGAGTACATGATCAACGTGTGCGGCGAAGGTAATATCGGCATCGGCACCGACTTCACCCAGGATCAGGACGAGGCCTTCTTCGATTGGCTCCGGCACGACAAGGGTTATGCACGCCGTATGGTACCCTCGCGCGGGACCGCGCCATTGATCGCCGGACTAGAGAATCTCGCGCAATATCCTAATCTCACTCAGGCAATGGAGCGGCGCGGCTGGAGCGAGACCCGAATTCGCGGTGTCCTCGGCGAGAACTGGCTGCGGTTTCTTGGAGAAGTCTGGAGTGTTTAGCGAAGCGCTGAGCGCCATCATCATGTTCTCGAGCATCGCACCCTGGCTGTCGCTAGTGCTCAGCTGGCCAAAGACAGGAGGATGAGATGACCGAGGTACTGGCCGCGACGCATGGCTATGCCGATGTCGGAGTGCCGTACTACACTACGTGACGGCGGGAAGCGGTCGGTCGCGCAGACATTTAGGGTTTGGTCCACGGCAAGCTCGGCCACCGCCAGTTTTATCTAGCCGGTCACGACTGGGGCGGCCCAACCGCATCGCGCTAGCGACCGCCCACCGGGCGGCCGTTCGCCGCTTGGCGATCATGGATGTTATTCCCGGCGACGGCGGCGACTTCAGCCGAGGCGGCCTGCGTTGGCACCACCATTTCCATAAGACGCCGGATCTGCCGGAAGCACTGGTGCAAGGCCGCGAGGACATCTATCTCGGCTGGTTCTATCGTACCTTCGCGTTCCGGCCGGATGCGACGGGGCCGGACGACGTGGCGGAATATCTGCGCACCTACCGCCAACCAGGAGCGATGCGGGCGAGCTTTGAATTCTACCGTGCTTTCGAACGCGACGCCGCGGACAACGCGGCCGAGATCGCAGCAAACGGCCCGCTTGCGATGCCAGTGCTCGCGATCGGCGGCGGCGTGGACTACCCGCATTCGCGCAGCCGCGGCACCGAGCCCGAACAATCACTGCGACGGGTCGCAACAAACGTGCGCGGCATTGTCATTCCCGACTGCGGCCACCAGGTTCCCGAGGAGCAGCCCGATATTCTCGCCGACGCGCTCGAGCGCTTCTTCGCGGAGGACAAGTCCTGAGGCAAATCGGTCACGCAACTGCTTTGGTCGTGTCAAGGAACGCCAGCAGCCCCGGCCTCTATGCGCGCGTCGATATCCTCGCTGTCAGCCAACCGCGCGCACGGCACCCCAGTTGAGTTTCGCTACTGCAAACCAAGGCCTGTCCCCCGTTACTTTCCTCCAAGCGGCGCGTTGGCTCTGGCGAGTTCGAGGCCTTCTCGCGCGAGCAGGGTTAGTTGGCCGCGCGTCTCGACGGCTTCCATGTAGTCGTGCTCGAAGTTCGGGTAATCGGGCGTCGTGATGACGAAGGCGTCCTCTTTCATCCAGCGGTCGAAGCGGCGGTTGTAGGCGCGCTCGGCAGCGAGCCTGTCAGCTGGCGAGCGACCGGCATTGTGGGCGTAGCCGGGTGGGATCGGCGTCTTGCGGCACAGCGCCGTAAATTCCTGAAAGCGCGCGACCTCGGCATTGCGAAGTATCTTTGGCTCGGTCGACTTCATAAGTTTCCGCCAGTTGCGGATGATGCGCGAGGCTCGGCGGCAGGCGCTGCGCGTGTGCCCACGATCGGCGGCCACCTCCAGCCAGCCGTCCTCAGACCTCTCCCGGATGCGCGCAGCGAGTGCGCCGCCGCCTAGACTGTCACCTAGCCTCGAGAGCTGGCTGTAACCGAGGAGCGCGGAGATCTCGCCCGCTGCCTCGGCCGCCGCGAAGTGCTGCATAGCCGCCTCGGCGAGCTTCGGGAAGATGTCGCGGAGCCCAGAAGCGTCAACTTCGCCGGCGGCGGCGCGGGTGACCATCGTCGCCAGCTTGAAGCCCGCGTGCAGATGCTCGTCGGGATCCCCGCCGGCGGTCGCGATGCGGGCAGCCTCGATCAAGCGCTCACCGGGATTGTCGACTTCGATCACCCGACCCGAAGTCTGTCCATCCGCCTTGGCTAGGCAATCCGCGAGATACGAGGCAGCGAGGCCATCACCGGCCGCGATCAACGCCTCGAGCTCACCCACGCGACGCCGGTTGTTGTCGCGCCCCGAGTTCCGGCAGGCGTATGTGGTGGCAAGCAGAATGTTGAGCCGAGCCCGCACCAGGCCGAGCCGGGCCGCGCGCCCGAACAGCCGCGCAGCCTCCGCGCCGTCCTTGTCGACGCCTATGCCGCGATACTTGAGCACTGCGAGGTTGTTGAGCGCGACCGCATCATCTCTCTCGCCGAGGCGCGCATAGATCTCCGCCGCGTCGGCGATCTCGTTGTTGGCAAGCAGCGCCCGTGCGCGGCCATGCTCGGCGCCGAGCGGGTGCGACGGCACGAGCGCCACGAACAATAGCGCGGCGACGCACACTACGGCGAGCGTCGCGACGGCAAGCCTGATCGCATCACTCATGGCGCTGCTCCGACTGGTCCGCGGTCTCATGGATTGAGGGACTTGATGAAACGCACTTCCTCGAGCAGCTGCTTGACGGCATGCCAAGTCGGTGGCGGCACCGGCTCCTTGAGGGTGCGCGGCTGGTACGCGAGATAAATCTTGTCAAACCTCCGTACGGACCGGGGCGGCCGCCGATCGAGGCAGTCGCGAGCCTCATCGACGGCGGAATTGTATTGCACGGCACTCGTCTTGGGCCTGCTGCGGATGCGCGAGAGGCTGTCCTCGGCCATCCGGCAGACCGTATTCCAGTCACCCACTGCAGCAGCAGTGCCCACCCACTGTGAATGCGTTCGCGCGCGAATGGCCACGGACATCGCGTCGTTCCCAAGGTAACCGGAGAACTCCTGCGAAATGGCACCGATCCATTCGTAGGCTTCAGGCCGGCCGCGCCCGGCGGCAGCAAACAGCAGCTGCTTCGACTTTTCGATGAGCGGCGCCACGGCGCGGTCGTAGTCAGCGCGCTCCTGGTCGGTGCTCGGCTGGCGCGTCGTGCGTGCGAAATCGAGAATGGTCCGGCCGGCCTTGAGCAGCAGGTCGGGTGAGCCCGCTGCCAGGATGTCGTCAGCGACCGCCGTCAGCGTCTCGGTCACATCGGCGACCTTTTGGCGGGCCTCGATGAAATAGAGGCAATCGAGCAGCTGCGAGGCGGCGACCATGTCGCCCTCACCGGCGAGATCGCGCAGCATCAGCGAGGCACGTGCGTTGTTGCTGGTGTTGAAACGGCAGCGGCCGTACTGGACCGTGACGAGATTTAGCTTGGCGCGCGGGAGGCCATTTGCCGCCGCGCCGTGCAGTAGTTGCTCCGCGACCCGAAGCTCATCAGCCGATCGAGCCTGGCGATAGATGAGGACCGCGAGGTTGTTCTGGGCGATCGGGTCGCCGGCATTGGCGAGCGGACGGAGCAGCCAGTGGGCGATGAACGGCCGCTCAGATTGAACCGCCCTGTCGGCCCAGTCGCGAATGGTGTTCGGCGCAACGACGAAGGCAAGGAAATAGGGCAGAAGCGCGAGCGCGATGATGCCGCCAACGGCAGCGGCGAGAACGATGGTAAGCAGCCGGCACGACTTCCACATTGTTCTGCCCACGGCCACGAGTTGTCAGAGCAAATGGATTTCCGTTTATGCCTCTCGACGCTATGTGAGAGCCACTTAGGAGTTCGTTGCGCATTGTCACGCTCGATCACAAGTCATTGGACATGGTGACGGCGAGATTAATGCCAATCTCAGGATCGTACGGCGGTGCGCGGAACGCACCGGCTCGGCCGCGGAAGTCAAAAGAAGATTAGCTTGGGCGTTCCCGAGACCTTGATCTCGCTTGATTGCCGTTCGGTTGCTTCAACTCGCGGAGCACGCCGAAGGTGGGCGCGCCGAAGCCGTTGGCCCAGACGTGCGTCTGGCGGTCATGCAGGGCAAGCTGAGCTCTTTCGCCGAATTGGTTTGCATTGTGTAGCCGTTGTCGCGCGGGCGTGGCCGCCGCTACGGCATCGATCATAAGCGGCAATACCAGATAGGCCGTTGATGACGCGCGATCAGCATTTGATCATGCCTAGGAGGAAGCAGAACGCGCGGCCGGTCGGCCGCGCTTCCACGCCCGCTATCGTCAGTACGGAAAATGATCCAGGCTGCCTAGTGGTGGCGCTGCA
>ERZ778022.2371-NODE-2371-length-20077-cov-4.861053_pt1 | contig 20077 bp, 20 predicted proteins | sample MGYA00375752_ERZ778022 | MGnify/ENA primary metagenome ERZ778022 (study PRJEB29350, sample SAMN05389826) | bioreactor metagenome | isolation source: Thiocyanate bioreactor | place: South Africa: University of Cape Town | collected 2014-04-04 ... | reverse complement strand
TCCCTTCCGATTTACAATCGCGATTTTTCGCGCGACGCGACGCTTCAAGGCTTTCGCGGGAGTGTAAACGCCAGGGCTTCAGGGAACCGGGCGTTTCAAGACCTTGTCGAGATTTATTCGGCGGCGCTCAGCTTGTCATTGCGTTTCGGCAGCTTCCAGTTCGGGCGCGGAAAGTGGCACGTGTAGCCGTTCGGGTAGCGCAGGAGGTAATCCTGATGCTCCGGCTCGGCCTCCCAGAAATCGGAGACGGCTTCGACTTCGGTCACCACTTTGCCTGGCCACAGGCCGGACGCATCCACATCGGCGATCGTCTCTTCGGCGATGCGCTTCTGCTCGTCGTTCACATAATAGATGGCGGAGCGGTAGCTCGGCCCGCGATCGTTGCCCTGGCGATCCTTTGTCGTCGGATCGTGAATCTGGAAGAAGAATTCCAGGAGGTCGCGGTAGCTGGTCTTGGCAGGATCGTAGTTGATCTCGATCGCCTCGGCATGATTGCCGTGGTTACGATAAGTGGCGTTCGCCACATCGCCGCCGCTATAACCGACGCGGGTGGAGACGACACCCGGGAGACGGCGAATCAAATCCTGCATTCCCCAGAAGCACCCTCCGGCGAGAACCGCGCGTTCCGTCGCAATGCTCATGTCATCCTCCATCTGGCTGGTTTGTCTGCCGCAAAGATGGGCGCGGACAGGCTCGAAATCAATGCACGCCGGGGATCACATCTCGCATGCCTGTTCGGAAAGAGGAATTTCCTGCCGGCCAGCCCTTTCCCGACTCCGCGCCTGCCCTATTTCACAAGGTATTCCAGCGACGGAACGGAGAAAGACATGACCCCGAAAAAGATTCGCGGGGCAGCGTGCACGCTTGCCCAGTTCGCGGCTCGATATGGCATGAAGGAAGACGAGGCGGCAGCCATCTACGAAAAATTCGGGCCTTCGAGCGTGGACCTCGAGATTCTCATGCGCGCCAAAGGCCGCGAGCCGGTCGCCGCCATGGCGGATTGAAGCGTTTTTACCAATGTAACCGGGATGTGGCCGGATAGCATTCCGGCCATTGTTGCTTCTTCCTCTGGAAAACAAATTAAATCGATTAATAAAATTCTTGCCCATTTCAAAGGAAAACAAACCGATAGTGCAAAAGGCCTAAAATTCTTCAGGTGAATTTAAATTTTCCGTGGAACACTTCTTTCATTTCCGCATTTGACGTCCAACCGATTTATGGGGCCTATCATGCAGCATGTGGAATTCGATGACGTCGTCACCAATACATTGATGGAAGTTCTGAGTGTGCGCGATTTCGCGAAGCGCTATCGGCTGACGGCGCAGGAGGAGGAGCGGCTGGTGACACTGTTCGGCGGCTTCGCCACGCGTGCCGAATTGCTGGCAAACGCCCGACGCGCGCCGCTGTTCCGGTAAAGGCTTTGTCCGCCAAGGGCTTGGCAATCCCTTGAGGCGCCCTAACTGGCGAGAAAATTTCCGATTTCCCTGCCAGTCGAGATTTTCCCTTGGCCTCTCCTCCTCCCATCCTCCTGTGGTTCCGCAAGGATCTGCGTCTCGACGACAATCTGGCCCTGACGGCGGCCGTCGAAACCGGCCGGCCGGTGATCCCTGTCTATATCCTCGACGAGTCCGATGCGACAATCGCACCGCTTGGCGCCGCCCAACGCTGGTGGCTGCATCATTCGTTGAAAAGCCTGCGAAAATCCCTGCGCGCCACCGGCAATGATCTCCTCCTGCGGCGCGGCCCATCGGAAAAAATCCTGCAGGAACTGATCGACGCCACCGGCGCCGATACGATCTTCGCCAACCGCATCCATGAGCCGCAGCGGCTCGACCGGGAACGCGTCTTCGCGGAAGCGCAAAAACAACGCGGCCTGCGCTTCACCGCCTTTGCCGGGCAATTGCTGCACGATCCGCAGAGGCTGGCGACCGGCAGCGGCGGCGCCTTCCGGGTTTACACACCCTTCTGGAACGCCTTCCAGCGCCAGCACGAACCGCGCCCGCCGGTGGAGGCGCCTTCGTCGATCCCTGCTTTCCGTGCGCCGCCTGAGACGGACGATCTCGACGCCTGGAACTGCGTGCCTGCGAAACCGGACTGGGCCGCGCATTTTCCGCAAAGCTGGACGCCCGGCGAGGCCGCCGCCATCGATAAACTGGGACAGTTCCTCGATGGCCCATTGGACCGCTACAAGACGGATCGCGATTTTCCGGCGCGTCCGGCGACTTCACGTCTCTCCCCGCATCTGGCCCTCGGCGAAATCTCTCCCTTCCGTATCTGGGATGCCACGCGCGGCCTGGGCGACATCCCGCGCGAAGACCTGATCCATTTCCGCAAGGAACTGGTCTGGCGCGAATTCTGCCATCACCTGCTTTTCCATTTTCCCGATCTTGCCGAAAAAAACTGGAATGCGCGTTTCGACGCGCTGACCTGGCAGGAGGACTCCCGGCGCTTCGGGGCATGGACCCGCGGGATGACCGGCTATCCCATCGTCGATGCCGGCATGCGCCAGCTCTGGCGCGACGGCATCATGCACAACCGGGTGCGGATGATCGTCGGCTCCTTCCTCGTCAAGGATCTGCTGATCGACTGGCGACAGGGCGAACGCTGGTTCCGCGACACGCTGGTGGATGCCGACCCCGCCTCCAACCCCGCCAACTGGCAATGGGTGGCGGGCACCGGCGCCGATGCCTCGCCTTTCTTCCGGGTGTTCAACCCGATACTCCAAGGCGAGAAATTCGATGCATCGGGGGACTACGTGCGTAGCTTCGTGACGGAAATCGCCGGCCTGCCGGACAAGTTCATCCACCGTCCTTTCGAAGCGCCGGCCGAGGTGCTGCGCAAGGCCGGCATCGAATTGGGCGTCACCTACCCTCGCCCGATCGTCGATCATGCGCAGGCGCGTCAGCGGGCGCTGGGAGCCTATGAGGCAGTCAAGCGGACAGCGTGATCCGCGCCGGAAACAACAAAAGGGCGCGCGGGAAATACGGCAAAATTGTGTCAGATATAGCCTAAACCCTTGACGGCCATGAAGACCGTGCAATTATTAATGCATATGAAGGCAATGACTGCTGGAGATTATTTCATGACGAATTCGCCTGTCTGGGACTCGCTCGCCAGCAATGCCGAAAGCCTGTCTCCCGAAAACATTTCCCGACTTCTCAAGGGCCTGCCGCTGAAGGCGCAGATGGTGATGCGCAAGTTGGCGCATCTGGAAAACGGTTCTCTCGCGCTGCAGCTTCCCGATGGCCGCCGCCTTCTGGTCAAGGGCAAGGCGGGCGGCCCGGCCGCAGCCATAAAGCTCAACAACTGGAACCTGCCGCAGCGGGCGCTGACCGGCGGCACGATCGGCGTCGCCGAAAGCTATATGGACGGCGACTGGGAAAGCCCGGACGCAGGCGCCTTCATGGAACTCTTCCTCGTCAACGAGAAGATGGGATCGAGCATTCCCAACGGCGCCAAGGGCCTGTTGCGGCTCATCGAGCGTTTCCGCCACTGGCGCAACGAGAACACCCGCGCCGGCTCGCGCCGCAACATCGCCGCCCATTACGATCTCGGGAATGAATTTTATAAGCAATGGCTGGACCCGACGATGACCTATTCGTCGGCGATCTATTCCACCGGCGCCGGCGACCTCACGGCAGCGCAGACCGCCAAGTATCGCAGCCTTGCGGAAAGCGCGGGCCTGCGCGCCGGCGATCATGTGCTGGAAATCGGCTGCGGCTGGGGCGGTTTCGCCGAATTCGCCGCCCGCGAGGTCGGCTGCAAGGTCACCGGCCTGACCATCAGCCGCGAACAGCTCGCCTATGCGCGGGAGCGCATGCACAAGGCCGGGCTCAACGAGCGCGTCAATCTCAAATTCCAGGACTACCGCGACGAGACCGACACTTATGACGGTATCGTTTCCATCGAGATGTTCGAGGCGGTCGGCGAAAAATACTGGCCGACCTATTTCGCCAAGCTCGACCAATGTTTGAAGCCTGGCGGCCGGGCCGGCCTGCAGATCATCACCATCAAGCCGGAATCCTATCAGGAGTATCACGACAATCCGGATTTCATCCAGAAATACGTCTTCCCCGGCGGCATGCTGCCGACACGCGAGCATCTCGTCTCACTCGGTCGCGCCGCCAATCTCGCCATGGTCAAGGATTTCGGCTTCGGCCTGGATTATGCCCGCACGCTGGGCGAATGGCGCGAGCGCTTCTGGTCGGTCTGGGACCGTGTGAGGCCGCTCGGTTTCGACGAGCGTTTCCGCCGGTTGTGGGAGTTCTACTTCTTCTACTGCGAAGCCGGTTTCCGCGCCCGCAACATCGATGTGCGGCAGGTGGTTTTCGCCAAGGGCTGAATGCCGCCTCGCACCATGACGAAAGATGAATTTTGCGGGCCGCCTTCCCGTGAAGGAACAGAATTTCTTGATCTATCGGCCTTGTGAACCGAAAACAGGGCACCTATCCTATTCCTCAACGAGAAGGCATGAGTCATGACGTTTCACCCGTCTGTCCTGGAAGCAATCGGCAATACGCCGCTGATTCGCTTGAACGGCGCATCGCAAGCGACAGGCTGCACCATTCTGGGCAAGGCGGAATTTCTCAATCCCGGCCAGTCGGTCAAGGATCGCGCGGCGCTGTTCATCATCCGCGATGCCGAGAAGAAGGGCTTGTTGCGCCCGGGCGGCGTGATCGTCGAGGGCACCGCCGGCAATACCGGCATCGGCCTGACGCTGGTCGCCAAGGCGCTCGGCTATCGCACGGTGATCGTCATCCCGGAAACCCAGAGCCAGGAAAAGAAGGACGCGCTGCGCCTGCTCGGCGCCGAACTGGTCGAAGTGCCGGCCGTGCCCTACAAGAACCCGAACAACTACGTGAAGGTCTCCGGGCGCCTCGCCGAGCAACTGGCGAAAACCGAGCCGAACGGCGCCATCTGGGCCAACCAGTTCGACAATGTTGCCAACCGTCAGGCCCATATCGACACCACCGCGCCGGAAATCTGGCGCGATACCGATGGCAAGGTCGATGGCTTCGTCGCGTCCGTCGGCTCCGGCGGCACGCTGGCGGGTGTGGCGGCAGGCCTGCGCGGCTTCAGCGACAAGGTCAAGATCGCCATTGCCGATCCTCTGGGGGCGGCGCTTTATGAATATTACAAGCATGGGGAGTTGAAGAGCGAGGATTCTTCGATCACCGAAGGCATCGGCCAAGGCCGCATCACGGCCAATCTCGAAGGCTTCACGCCCGATTACGCCTACCAGATCCCGGATGCGGAAGCGCTCGACGTCGTCTTCGACCTGGTGGAAAACGAGGGCCTGTGCCTCGGCGGCTCCAGCGGCATCAACATCGCCGGCGCCATTCGCCTGGCGCGCGATCTCGGTCCGGGTCACACCATCGTCACCATTCTCTGCGACTACGGCAACCGCTACCAGTCGAAGATGTTCAACCCGGAATTCCTCTCCTCCAAGGGTCTGCCGGTGCCGGCCTGGATGGAGAAAAACCCCGATATTTCCATCCCTTACGAGGCTGCTTGAACTCCCATGCCTGTGAATGCGCTGTTCCGTGACGATTTCTATCTTTCCACCTGCGAAGCCACGGTAACAGCGGTTCACGAGGACGGCGGCATCGAGTTAGACCAGACCTGTTTTTACGCCACCTCCGGCGGCCAGCCGGGGGATAGCGGCTTTCTGGAGCGTGAGGACGGCTCGCGCATCCTGCTCGGCCCGGCGAAAACCGGCGCCACCAAGGACGTCATCATCCATGTGCCGCTTGAAGGACAGCCCTTGCCTTCTGTCGGCGAAAAGCTGGTTCTGCATATCGACTGGCAACGCCGCTACAAGCTGATGCGCATGCACACTGCCTGCCATATCCTTTCCGTCGTCTGCCCCTATCCGATCACGGGCGCGGCCGTCGGCGAGGAGGAAAGCCGCGTCGATATCGACATGGGCGAACTGGCCGACAAGGATGCGGTGACCGCGAAGATGATGGAACTGGTGACCCAGAACCATCCCGTCTACGTGCAATGGATCACCGACGACGAACTGGCGGCCAACCCCGGCATCGTCAAATCGAAGAATGTCCGCCCGCCGGTCGGGCTCGGCCGTGTCAGCCTCGTCTGCATCGGTGAGAACGCCGCCATCGACAGCCAGCCCTGCGGCGGCACGCATGTTTCCGAGACGCAGGAAGTCGGCCCGATCTACATCTCGAAGATCGAGAAGAAGGGCAAGGAAAACAGGCGCTTCCGCATTCGTTTCGGAACGCCGGACGCCGCGGTCTGAGCCAAAAGCACATTCGATAAAGCTGGAGTCCTTTTGATGAGCGATACCGCAAGCCGTTTCGTCGTATCCGCAGACTGGTTGCAGCAGCGGCTTGCCGATCCCGCCATCCGCATCCTCGACGCCTCCTTCTACCTGCCGGCGCACAAGCGCGATGCCGAGGCCGAATATGCCGCCGGGCACATTCCCGGCGCGATCCGCTTCGATCAGGACAGGATCGCCGATCATTCGACGCCGCTGCCGCATATGGTGCCGACGCCGGAGGCCTTTGCCGAGGAAGTTGGCCGGCTCGGCATTTCCGATCGCCACATCATCGTCGTCTATGACGGCATAGGCCTGTTCGCATCGCCGCGCGTCTGGTGGCTGTTCCGCATCATGGGCGCGAAGAATGTCTTCGTGCTGGATGGCGGGCTGGACGGCTGGAAGGCCGAGGGTCGACCACTGACCACGGCGCTACCCGATTTCGCCCCCGAAACCTTCCACGCGAGTTTAGACGCCAGCCGCGTCGTCGATTTCGAGACCATGCGCCGGATCGTCGACACTCACGCGATGCAGATTGCCGATGCGCGCGGCCCCGGTCGTTTCAACGGCACGGAGCCCGAACCGCGCGCCGGCATGCGCTCCGGCCATATGCCGGGCGCCGTCAACCTGCCCTCCGGCGTCTTCGCCGACAAGGGCCGCTTCAAATCGCTGCCCGAATTGGAGCGCATCGTCACCGGCGCCGGTATCGATCTTTCGAAACCGGTAGTCACCACTTGCGGCTCCGGCATTACGGCGGCAATCATCACGCTGGCCCTCGAATCGCTGGGGCATGGCGACAACAAGTTGTATGACGGCTCATGGACGGAATGGGGCGCCCGCCCAGATACCGCCGTGACGACGGGCAAGGTCATGGATAAGGAATGAGAATGTCGGCGGAACTTCCGGTTCACATCACGAAGCTGGAGATGGCGGCGCCACCGAAGGCCAGCCTTCCGGTTCCGGTGAACATTCAGACCGCAATCATGCGTGCGCCGGAGATCCCGCTGCCGTTCTACCGTTATCTCTATCGCCAGGTCGGCGCCCGCTGGCATTGGGTCGACCGTCTGCGCATGGAAGACGATGCGCTCGCCGCGACCGTCCATGCACCGCAGAACACGGTGACCGTCCTTTACGTCAATGGCGCTCCGGCCGGGTTCTTCGAGCTTTTGAAGATCGAGGACGATATCGTCGAACTCACCCATTTCGGCCTGATCGAACATGCGCTCGGCCTCGGCATCGGCAAGTGGTTCCTGCTGCAGGCTCTCTATGCCGCCTGGCAGGACAGTCCGAAGAAGGTGGTGACCACCACCAACAATCTCGATCATCCCCGTGCGCTGCAACTCTACCAGATGTTCGGCTTCTCACCGGTCTCGACAAGCAGCGCCACGCTGACGCCGATCGACGAGGCGGAATGGCGCGATCTCGCCGCCCGCTTCTGATCAGACGAAAAAGCCCGAAAGCCCTTGCCCCGCGCTATAGGCCGCATAGGCGAGCGCGGTGAAATAGGCTGTCGTTGCCGCGAGGAAGGCATAGCCTGCAATCACCATAACACCGTCGCGTTGCAACATGCCAGTCGCCACCAGCAGGATGGCGACACCCGGCAGCGTGTTGGAAAAGGGAATGAGACCGAGCGGAAACATCAGCAGGATGCCGCCATAGAGTATCGCCGCTCCGTTCAGGCGGTTGACCAGGGCCGTGCCGGTGACGGCGGAGAGGCGCGGACGCACGAAACGATCGAGCCGGGCAATGAGATCGACACCTTTTCGCAGGGCGGGAATCAATTTTTCGGTCTCGATATGCCGCTCGCTGATTTTCGACGGCAGCCAGGGCATGCGGTTCAGCATGATAGCCAGGCTGATCAGAATGATCGCCGCCCCGAAGACGGTGCTGACGCCGGGAATTGAGACGGGAATCAGGAAAGGCACGCAAAGCAGGATGCAGAGCAGCAGCAGCCCCTGCTCACCCATGGCCCCCATCAATTGCCGCAGCGTCACCGTCTCTCCCTCGATGGACGCGATCGTCCGCCGAAGAGTGTCGCCCATCTTTTCCCTGGTATCCGAAAATTCGATGCTCACGCGATCCGTTCCTGTTTGCCGACGCAGATTAGGCCAGGCACGCACCCAAGGGAAACGGGTTACGGTAACGCAACGGCGGGCCGCCCCGCTTGCGCAAGGCGACCCGCCGATAAAGATGACTGCGAATTTTTCCTAGCGCCGGGCCAGCAGGCCAAGGACATAGGCGATGCCAGCGGTGGCGGCCAGCATGAAAAGCGGCTCCTCGCGCACGCGCTCGCGGGCGCGCTCGACGATCAGATTGGCCTCTTCCGCCGCCAGATTCTTGGCGCCGCTGCCGAGCGCCGAAACGCTTTCCGTCAGCTTGGCAAGATCGGCGCGCAAATTTGCGATCTGCGCAGAAATGTCGTCTGCAGCCGCCTCGGTTTCGAGCTTGGCGGTGCTTTTCGGATCGACCATGGGGAACCTCCATTCGGGACTGTGTCGCCCCATCAACGCATGACGGGTACCTCGGTTCCCTCCCCGCCCGATTTTAGTCGCGAATGCGCCGATATGGGCCTTTTCTGACGACACAGCTTCATTTCCATGAAACTTTCATTTAAGGAACGGCGATTGTTTCGCCGCATGGGGCGATAAGTAAGACGAGGTTTGCATTCCGATGCTTGAAACGTTGCGAGTTGCCGCAAAGACCTGGGTTGCCAAAGGCCTGCTTCTGCTTCTGGTCGCGTCCTTCGCGATCTGGGGCGTCTCGCGGACGATCATGCACGACATGTCGAACAGCGTGATCACGGTCGGCGACCAGAACGTCACCGCCGGTGAGTTCCGCCTCGCCTACCAGCGGCAGGTCGCCAATATCAGCCGCCAGTTCGGCACGCAGCTCACGCCCGACCAGGCCCGCGCCTTCGGCATCGACCAGCAGGTCTTCGCCCAGCTTGTCGCTGGCGCAGCACTCGATCAGCTGTCGCAGGACATGCATCTCGGCCTCTCCGAGGATCGCCTGGCGCAGCTCATCGCCGAAGACCCGGCCTTCCATGCCGTCAACGGCCAGTTCGATCGCCAGCTGTTCACCACGCGCCTGCGCAACGCCAACCTGAACGAAAACGACTATATCAAGGAACGCAGCAAGGTTGCCGTGCGCGCCCAGATCGTCGATGCCGTTTCGGATGGCTTCACACCACCTGCGACGCTGGTCGATGCCCTCAAGCATTATCGCAACGAAAGCCGCGGCATCGATTACCTGCTGCTTTCCTCCGCCAATATCGACCCCGTGAAAGCCCCGACTGACGAGGTACTCACCGCCTGGTTCGACACGGTGAAAAGCCGCTACCGCGCGCCCGAATACCGCAAGTTCACCTATGTCAAGCTGGAGCCGGCCGATATCGCCAATCCCGCAGGGATCACCGACGACGAGATCAAGGCCGATTTCGAGAAGCGCAAGGACAGCTACAAGACGCCGGAAACCCGCACCGTCGAGCAGCTCACCTTCCCGAACAAGGAAATGGCCGACGGCGCGGCGAATGCGTTGCGCAACGGCACCACCTTCGACCAGCTGGTCACCGACCAGGGCAAGACCTCGGCCGACGTGCTGCTCGGCGATTTCAGCAAGGACGCCATGGTCGACCAGAAGGTTGCCGAGGCCGCCTTCGCGGTGAAGGCCGCCGGCGGCACGACGCCGGTCGTCGAAGGCGCCTTCGGCCCGGTCATCGTCCGCATCACCAATATCCGCCCGGAAACCACCAAGACGCTGGACGAGGTCAAGGAAGAGATTCGCAAGGATCTGGCCGTCGCCAATGCCAGCAGTGAAATCCTCAACGTCCATGACCGTTTCGAAGACGCCCGCGCCAATGGCGCCAGCCTCGCCGATGCCGCCAAGGAGCAGAAGCTCAACCTCGTCACCGTCGCCGCCGTCGATGCCAGCGGCAACGACCAGCAGGGCAATCCGGTCAAGGATATCCCCGGCGCCGGTGCGCTGCTGACCGAAGTCTTCAAATCGGATGTCGGCGCCGAGACCACCCCGGTTTCGCTCGGCAATGACGGCTATGCGTGGTTCGAAGTGCAGGACATTATCGCCGAACACGACCGCCCGCTGGCCGAAGTCAAGGACAAGGTCGTCGCCGACTGGACGGCCGAACAGCAGAAGCAGGCGCTTGCCGCGCGCGCCGCAGCCCTCAAGGACGAAGTCGCCAAAGGCAAGCCGCTGGAAGAGGTCGCCACCGCGCTCGGCCTCGCCGTCGAGAAGAAGGCCGGCCTGCGCCGCAACACCGACGATCCAGTTCTCGGCCGTGGCGCCGTTGCCGCCGCCTTTGGTGGCCCGCTCGGCACCGTCGCCAATGCCGTTTCCGCCGATGGCGACGGGCAGGTGCTGCTCAAGGTCACCGAGGTCAACGAGCAGCCGACGACCGACGTTCTCGACCGCAACGACGACCAGGTGACGCAGATCGCCAAGACCGCCGGCGACGACATTCTCGACCAGATGGTCAGCGAGTTGCAGACCGCATACGGTGTGTCGATCAACCGCGCGCTCGCCGACCAGGCGATGAACGTCCGCTAAACGCGGCCGACGAGGGAGGCATAGGCATGAGCCAGTTGAAACCCCTGCTCGCAAAGGCCGCGTCGCGGGAGCCCTTGACGCGCGCCGAATCGCGGGAAGCCTTCGAGATCCTGATGTCGGGCGAAGCCACGCCCTCGCAGATCGGCGGTCTGCTGATGGCGCTGCGCGTGCGCGGCGAGACGGTCGACGAGATCGTCGGCGCCGTCGAAACCATGCGCTCCAAGATGCTGCGGGTCGCTGCGCCTGCCGATGCCGTCGACATCGTCGGCACCGGCGGCGACGGCATCGGCACCTACAATATCTCGACGCTGGCGGCGCTGATCGTCGCCGGCTGCGGCGTTCCCGTCGCCAAGCATGGTAACAAGGCGCTCAGTTCCAAATCCGGCACGGCGGACGCGCTGACCGCGCTCGGCGTCAACCTGGATATCAGCCCCGAGCATATCAGCCGCTGCATCAGCGATGCCGGCATCGGCTTCATGTTCGCGCAACTGCATCATTCCGCCATGCGCCATGTCGGCCCGAGCCGCGTCGAGCTTGGCACGCGCACCATCTTCAACCTGCTCGGGCCCCTCTCCAGCCCGGCCGGCGTCCGTCGCCAACTGCTCGGCGTCTTCGCCCTGCAATGGGTGGAGCCGCTGGCCGAGGTACTGCGCGATCTCGGCTCGGAAACCGTCTGGGTCGTGCATGGCGAAGGCATGGACGAAATCACCACCACCGGCGTCACCAAAGTGGCAGCGCTGGAGAATGGCAAGATCCGCACCTTCGAGCTGACCCCGCGCGATTTCGGCGTCGAGCCGGCGCGGCTGGACGACCTCAAGGGCGGCGACGGCCATGTCAACGCCGCCGCACTCCGCGCCGTCATGTCCGGCGCCCGCAACGCCTATCGCGACATCGCGCTCTGCAACGCCGCCGCTGCCCTCGTCGTCGCCGGCAAGGCGGAGACCATTGCGGACGCCATGCGGCTTGCCGCACAATCGCTGGACAGCGGTTCGGCCGCCGCGGCGCTGGACCGCCTCGTCGCCGTCTCCAACGAGAAGGACTGATCGGCCATGACGGACATCCTGCGCAAGATCGAAGCCTACAAGCGCGAGGAAATCGCCGCCGCCAAGGCGCGCACCTCGCTTGCCGACCTCAAGGCCATGGCCGCCGGCCAGCCGGCTCCGCGCGGCTTCTATAGGGCGTTGCGGGCCAAGCAGGCGGACGGTCTTTTCGGCCTGATCGCCGAGATCAAGAAGGCCAGCCCCTCCAAGGGCCTGATCCGTCCGGATTTCGATCCCCCGGCGCTTGCCAAGGCTTACGAAGCCGGCGGCGCGGCCTGCCTTTCGGTGCTGACGGATACGCCGAGCTTCCAAGGCGCGCCCGAATTCCTGGCCGCCGCCCGCGACGCCTGCGCCCTGCCGGCGCTACGCAAGGATTTCATGTTCGAGACCTATCAGGTGCATGAAGCCCGCGCCTGGGGCGCGGATTGCATCCTGCTGATCATGGCAAGCCTCAGCGACGACGACGCCAAACGCCTGGAAGACGAAGCCTTCTCGCTCGGCATGGACGTGCTGGTGGAGGTGCATGACGCCGAAGAGATGGAACGGGCGCTGAAACTCGCCTCGCCGCTGGTCGGCATCAACAATCGCAACCTGCGCACCTTCGAGGTCAGCCTGACGGTATCCGAGGAACTGGCCGGCATGGTCCCTGCCGACCGGCTGCTCGTCGGCGAAAGCGGCATCTTCACCCATGCCGATTGCGAACGGCTGAAGGCAAGCGGCATCTCCACCTTCCTCGTTGGTGAAAGCCTGATGCGGAAGGACGACGTGGCCGCCGCGACCCGGACGCTGCTGACCGGCGACGCCGGCATTCTCGCAGCGGAATGACCATGAGCGGCCCGCGCCTGACCCATATCGACGCGGCCGGCGAGGCGCATATGGTCGATGTCGGCGACAAGGCCGAGACGACCCGCATCGCCACCGCTGAGGGACGGGTGCGCATGGCGCCGGAAACGTTGAAACTGATTCTTGAGGGCAATGCCAAGAAGGGCGACGTCATCGGCACCGCGCGGCTGGCCGGCATCATGGCCGCCAAGCAGACCGCCAGCCTCATCCCGCTCTGCCATCCGCTGATGCTGACCAAGGTCGGCGTCGAGATCGAGCCGGATCATGCCCTGCCGGGCCTCAGGATCGTGGCAACCGCAAAACTCACCGGCCGCACCGGCGTCGAGATGGAAGCGCTCACCGCCGTCTCCGTGGCGGCACTGACCATCTACGACATGGCCAAGGCGGCCGACAAGGCCATGGAAATCGGCGGCATCCGCCTGGTCGAAAAGACCGGCGGCAAATCGGGCGACTATCGCCTGCCGGAGGCCCTGAGATGAGCCTGCTCGCCGTCGCCGCGGCGCAGGAGCGCCTGCTGTCCAAGGTCGAACCGCTTACCGGCATCGAATCGGTGTCGCTGCATGCCGCCGATGGCCGCGTGTTGGCCGACGATCTCGCCGCCCGCCTGACCCAGCCGCCCTTCGACGCCTCGGCCATGGATGGTTATGCGTTGCGCAGCGAGGATGCCTCACAAATCGGCCGCGAACTAACCGTCATCGGCACGTCGTCCGCCGGCCACGGCTTTTCCGGCACGGTCGGACAAGGCGAGGCGGTGCGCATCTTCACCGGCGCTCCCGTGCCGGCCGGCGCCGATGTCGTGCTGATCCAGGAGGATGCCGAACGGCTCGACGGCAACCGTATCCGCAACAGCTTCGTGCCGATCGCCGGCCGGCATATCCGCCCGCGCGGCCAGGATTTCGCCGAAGGTGAGGTGGTGCTCAAACGCGGCACGCCGCTCGATTTTTCCAGGCTGACGGTGGCGGCGGCGATGAACCATGCCACCCTGCCCGTCTATCGCCGCCCGCTGGTCGCCGTCATCGCCACCGGCGACGAACTGGTGACGCCGGGCAATCAGCCGGGCATGGCCCAGATCGTCGCGTCCAACACCTATGGCATTTCAGCGCTCGCCCGCAATGCCGGCGCCGATATCCTCGATCTCGGCATCGTGCCCGATGACAAGCAGCAGATCACCGCCGCGATCGACCGCGCCCGCGAGGCTGGCGTCGATGTCATCGTGACGCTTGGCGGCGCCTCGGTCGGCGATCACGACCTCGTCCAGTCGACCCTGGTCGACGCCGGCATGCAGCTCGATTTCTGGCGCATCGCCATGCGTCCCGGCAAGCCGCTGATGGTCGGCAGCCTCGGTGCCACGCATGTGCTCGGCCTGCCCGGCAATCCGGTCTCGACGCTGGTCTGCGGCCTGCTGTTCCTCGAACCCCTGCTGCGCAAGCTTTCGCACCTGCCGCCCGCAAGGCGGGAGGCAACAGCCCTTGCCGCCGCCGCCCTGCCCGCCAACGACCAGCGGCAGGATTATCTGCGCGCCAGGCTGAGCCGCGATGCCGAAGGCAACCTTCTGGCGGAAAGCTACGGCAAGCAGGATTCGTCGATGATGAAGATTTTTGCCCATTCCGATTGCCTGATCATCCGCCCGCCGCATGCCCCGGAACTGCCGGCCGGCCTGCCCTGCCCGATCCTGCTCCTGCACCCCGAAACGTCAGCCTAAGACTGCTGAGAAACCACGGCCGAAAGCGCAAAAATCGCGCTGAAACGCTTTCTGGCCCGTCCTGCAGGAACTATCCCCGGCATTTTCGGTTGACGACGGAAGATTTGGTGGACCGCCGGAAACAAGCGGCCCTAAATCGATTCTGCGGGGAATCAACCGGATGGGGACGTAACGCATGCTGGAACGCACGCCGAAGCACAAGGAACTGCAGATCGGCTTCAAGATGCTGTGCGAAAAATTGCTGACGCGCGAAAGCTTCCTGATCATGGAAGCCGGCTGGAAGCAGAAGCACGGGCGCACCGCCGTCTCCACCGCCGACCTGACCATCAAGCGCCCCTCCGAGGCCGACCTGACCGTCGTCGAGGCAAAGTTCTACCGCAGCCGCCGGGTCGATCTCACCCTGTTTCGCAATGCGCTGGAAGAGCTGAAGAAACATCGCGACGCCAAGAAGGCCAAGAACGCGATGATGATCGTCACCTGCGAGATCACGCCGGCCATGCGGGCCGAAACGGAGCGCCACGGCGCCGCCCTCTGGGGCCTCGCCGACCTCCTGCTGCTCACCGCCAAAACGCCGACGCTCGCCGATACGCTTGCCGACCTGCTGCGCGAGGCCGATCCGGGCGCTGCCGGCCGCGAATTGTTTTCCGACGAGCTTCAGCAACTGGAAGAGCAGTCGCCGCGCATCAAGACCAAGAACGAGGGAGCGCGCCTGATCGCCGATCTCGACCAGGTCAAGCCAGGCCGCGAAGGCGTGAAGAAGTTCGAGCAACTGTGCGACAAGGCGATCCGCTACCTGTTCGCCGACCAGTTCCAGCGCTGGAATTCGCAGCCGCATATCGACGACCGGCTGCACCGCCCCAACCTCATCGCCCGCCTCGTGCCGAAACACGAATTCTGGATTTCGCTGAGCGAGGATTTTCGCTGCCGCTACGTCCTGTTCTCATTCGAAAACGAGACGGAGCCGCTGGATCAGGGCGATATCCTGTCCAATGTCCGGCATCTGTCCACCGGCGCCCTGCGTACTGGGCTGGTGATCGTCTGCCGCGGCGGCCTCGACGCCGGCGCGCGCCGGGCCATGCAGTCAGCGCTCCGCGAGGACGGGCATTTCATTCTGACGCTGACCTTGGCGGAGTTGAAGGACATGCTGACCGCCAAGGACGGCGGCGACGAATTCAGCGACGTGCTCATCGACCGTGCGGCGGACTTGCTGACGGACCTGACGCCGTAACAATCCCCTGAAACGCAAAAACCGGCCAGTGGCCCATTCAGTTTGTTGACAAACCCCCGTTCTCTCGCGGACGTCATCCTCGGCCTTGTGCCGAGGATCTGCCTGCGCCTACTAAGCACTTGACGATAAAGGATTATATCTGACGTGCTTAGATCCTCGGCACAAGGCCGAGGATGACGAAGGAGGCGTTTTATACCTTTGTCAGCGGTCTGAAGACGGCCAGTGGCCGGTTCTCAACTGCATAAATGTTCATGCTCAGGTCCTCGGGCTTCATAACAAGCCCGAGGACCCCAACACCTATCAAACCAGCCGGCTCTGCTCCAGCGCGGCCTCGATGAAGCTCGCAAACAGCGGATGCGGCTCCAGCGGGCGGCTTTTCAGCTCGGGGTGATACTGCACGCCGATGAACCACGGATGATCCGGATACTCGATCGTTTCCGGCAGCACGCCATCCGGCGACATGCCGGAGAAGACGAGGCCGCAGCTTTCCAGCCGGTCCTTGTAGTCGATGTTGACTTCGTAGCGGTGGCGGTGACGCTCGGAAATGTCGGTCGACCCATAAATGTCCGAAATCTTCGTACCCTTCTTCAACGCCGCCTTGTAGGCGCCGAGACGCATCGTGCCGCCGAGGTCGCCGGCCGCAGAACGCTTCTGCAACTCGTTGCCCTTGACCCATTCCGTCATCAGGCCGACGACCGGCTCCTTGGTTGAGCCGAACTCGGTCGAGGATGCGGCTTCGACACCCGCCAGATTGCGGGCCGCCTCGATGACGGCCATCTGCATGCCGAAGCAGATGCCGAAATAGGGCACCTTGCGTTCACGGGCAAACCGCGCCGCCAGGATTTTGCCTTCCGACCCGCGCTCGCCAAAACCGCCCGGAACGAGTATGCCGTGCACCTTTTCGAGATAGGGCGCCGGGTCTTCCTTCTCGAAGACTTCCGATTCGATCCATTCGAGCTTGACCTTGATATGGTTGGCGATGCCGCCGTGATGCAGCGCCTCGATCAGCGACTTGTAGGCGTCCTTCAGGCCGGTGTACTTGCCGACGATGGCGATGGTCACCTCGCCTTCCGGCGTGCGGATACGGTTGCAGACCTCTTCCCACTGCTCAAGGCGCGGCTTCGGCGCCGGCTCGATGCCGAAGGCGGCCAGAACCTCGTTGTCGAGGCCTTCTTTGTGATAGGCCATCGGCACGTCGTAGATGTTGGCGACGTCGAGCGCCTGGATGACGGCCGATGGCCGCACGTTGCAGAACAGCGACAGCTTGCGGCGTTCCGGTTCCGGAATTTCGCGGTCGGCGCGCACCAGCAGGATGTCGGGATGGATGCCGAGCGCCTGCAGTTCCTTGACCGAATGCTGCGTCGGCTTGGTCTTCAGCTCGCCGGCGGCCGGGATGTAAGGCATCAGCGTCAGGTGGACAAAGATCGCCGTGCCGCGCGGCAGGTCGTTCTTGACCTGGCGGATGGCTTCCATGAACGGCATCGCCTCGATGTCGCCGACGGTGCCGCCGATCTCGCAGATCACGAAGTCGTAGTCTTCATTGCCTTCGGTAATGAAGTCCTTGATCTCGTTGGTCACATGCGGGATGACCTGGACGGTTGCGCCGAGATAATCACCGCGGCGTTCCTTGTCGATGATGTTCTTGTAGATCCGGCCGGTGGTGATGTTGTCGGTCTTGGTCGCCGAGCGACCGGTAAACCGTTCATAGTGGCCGAGATCGAGGTCGGTTTCCGCACCGTCGTCGGTCACGAAGACCTCGCCGTGCTGCGTCGGGCTCATGGTGCCCGGATCGACGTTGAGATAGGGGTCGAGCTTTCTCAGGCGGACGCGGTAACCGCGTGCCTGCAAAAGAGCCCCGAGAGCCGCAGCCGCAATTCCTTTGCCAAGAGAAGAAACCACGCCGCCAGTGATGAATACATATCGCGCCATGGGAGTCACCGGTTACCTTTTCACAAACGATTCCACCAGCCCAAAAATCCATGTTGTGAATTTTTCGGGGTCTGGCAGTGGATAATCAACAAAAGAAAACCGGCAGGGTCTTTCGAGCCTGCCGGTGCTTGATTCTGAGAGGCCTGTTACTGACCTGTCGGAACACCGGTCGTGTTGGTGTCCGTCGTGGTCGTCGACGTGCCGTTGCCGGTCGTCGGCTGCGCGTCACCGGTGGCCGGAACGGCACCGTCGGTATCGGCCGCAGGCTGCTGGCCATTGGTGTTGGTCGTGCCGCCGAGTTGGTCGAGGACGCCGTTACCCTGGCCCGTCGTGCTCTGGATACGGTCGAGGATGTCGCTCGGCCGCGATTCGTAGCGAGCGAGGATGCCCATTGCCAGCGAGGTGATGAAGAACAGCGTGGCAAGAATGGCGGTCGTGCGGGTCAGCGCGTTGGCCGTGCCGCGCGCCGACATGAAACCGGAACCGCCGCCGATGCCCAGGCCACCGCCCTCGGAGCGCTGGATCAACACGACGCCGACAAGCGCCAGCACGATCATGAGGTGAACGACGATCAATACGGTCTGCATGGGTTTCCAGTCCTGCCTCTTGCGGGCAAAGTCAAAACGCGTTGGCGGCTCTTTACATGAGGCTTTCGTCTATTCCAAGCCCCCATGGCATTTTGAAGACGTCAAGCCAGCAATTCTTCGTATGCCTGGTAGATGGCGAGGAAGTCCGCGGCTTTCAAGCTCGCGCCGCCGATCAATGCGCCATCGACATTGGCGACCCCCATCAGTTCCTTGGCGTTGCCGGGTTTTACCGAACCGCCGTATAGGATGCGCATCGTCTTGCCCTGGTCCCCGAAGCGGGCAACCAGTTCCTTGCGCATGAAGGCATGTGCCTCCTCGATATCCTTCACGGTCGGCGTCAGGCCGGTGCCGATCGCCCAGACGGGCTCGTAGGCGATAACGGTGTTTTCCGCAGTCGCCTCGTCCGGAACGGAACCCGCAAGCTGCCGCTTCAGGATGTCCAGCGTCTGGCCGGCCTGGCGCTGTTCGGCCGTCTCGCCGATGCAGACGATCGCGGTCAGATCGGCCGCATTGGCGGCAATCGCCTTGGCGCGCACCAGATGGTCGGTTTCGGCATGGTCCGTCCGCCGCTCCGAATGGCCGACGATCACATAGGTGCCGTAGCAATCGGCGATCATCTCGGCCGAAATGTCGCCCGTATGGGCGCCGGAAGCATTCTGGTGGCAATCCTGCGCGCCGATGGCGAGCGGGCTGTCGGTGCACAGCGCGGTGGCGACGTAAAGCAGCGTCGCCGGCGGGCAGATCAATGTCTCGACCTTGTCCGAGAGAGGCGAAAGGACGCCCTCGGCCATCGCCTTGATCTGGTCGAGCGAGGCACGCGTGCCGTTCATTTTCCAGTTTCCCGCGACAAGCGGGCGAACATCCGGGGTCATCAGACGATCCATTCTTGGTTGGCGAGCATTGAATGCCGGAGAAAGGCTGACGTAACGAAAGCTTCCCTTGGGACAGCCCTTGAACGAAAGCCCCGCGCCGTCACCGTTTCCCCTGCGACTGATCCCCTTCATAGTCACAATGGGCGGGGAATCAACGAAATCCGGCAAGATTCTCCCGGAAAGCGAAAGTTTTCGGGCAGGCACAGTTAATTTTCGCCGGCCGCCCAGAGATCGGCGGCAAAGCGCGGGTCCCGCCAGTCCTCCAGCGATGCCGGCAGGAGCCATGCCTCCTCCCCGGCAAGATCGATATCGACCGGCAGGCGCCGGGCGTCATGCATCCGGGCGATCGCCGCAAGCTGGCCGATGAGCGCCGTCGTCGCCCGCCCGTCCTCAGGAAAAACCAACAGGAAACCGTCGCGCTCGCTGCCCGGCCGGAACTCCGTCAGGACAGGCGTCCGCCCGGTTGTCCGCAGCGCCGTCCGGCACGCTTCCAGAAACTCCGCCGAGGCCTCAGGCGGCACGTCCACGGCAAAACGGCGGAAGGCCGCCAGCAGCCGCGCTCCGCCGGTCCACGGCCACGCCTCCAACGGCCAGAAGAAATCCCACCACGCCACCGTCTTCGCCGCGTCCCCGCCCCCGGTCGCGTGCCAGGCAATCCTGCCCGCCGCCTGAACGATACGCGGATGAAAAAACCATGGCTGCAGCGGCACGGTCAAAGGCAGGCGGCGGCGTTTCGGCATGTTGGGCAGTTCCGAACCGGCATCGGCGTGATCGGCGGCGATGACCACACCCCGTCCGGCCCTATCCAGCCAGGCCCAGGCATATTCATGGATTTCCGCCCGCTCCCGGGCGAGCGCCAGCCCGTCCTCCGGCGTTGAAAACCGCAAGGTGTGGCGCTGCACATGCGCCGACGGCACCTTCATCAACTGGAATTCGACGGACAGGATCAGCCCCGTCAAGCCATATCCGCCCAGCGTCGCGGCAAACAATTCGGCGTTCTCCCGGCGGCAGCAAGTCAAAACATCGCCCGAACTTC
>ERZ778022.2370-NODE-2370-length-20092-cov-5.223387_pt1 | contig 20092 bp, 20 predicted proteins | sample MGYA00375752_ERZ778022 | MGnify/ENA primary metagenome ERZ778022 (study PRJEB29350, sample SAMN05389826) | bioreactor metagenome | isolation source: Thiocyanate bioreactor | place: South Africa: University of Cape Town | collected 2014-04-04 ... | reverse complement strand
AAAGGGGTCCCGTTTGCACGCCGATCCAGGGTCCCCATTCCGAGCCGATTGACACTCAGCCCCGATCCCGTGGGATACGGGCCGCGTGTCGGGCGCTGTGCGGCGCGGTGTCGACCGGCCCGGAAAGCCGACGAGGCCGACTTTGCGGCCGGCCCGTTGCGCCCCTGCGCCGTGGTGGCTACGCGGCCGTGGCGCGATAGGTTTTCGTCGCCCGGTCGTATGCGACTCCTCCGATCTCGCGGCCGTAGACCGACACCATCGCGCGGGCGGTGTGCGGCAGGACGCCGAACTGCTCGGTGATGTCTGCGATGGTCACGCCCGCCGGTCGCCGCAGCATCTTGGTGATCGCCTCCTTGCGGGTCGGCCCCTTCATCTTCGACTCGGCGGGCTTCTTGGTCTTGGACTCCTTCGCCAGCTTGGGCGCGGCCTCGGCCTTCCGCTGGCGCTTGGCCTTCGACGGCTTCTCGGCCGTGGTGGGCCTCTCCATCATCTTTCCACCCCGGCCGGGCACGCCGTCCCATTCGTATCCAGTCGGCGCGGCCGGCCAGTCGATGCGGACCGGGTCGAGCCCGTGGCCGGCGATTATCTTCGACGCGAGGTTCGCGGCGCTGACGGCCTCGCCGACCGTGCAGCCATTGAACGTGGTCTTCATCACGAGGGCACGCACGCGGCGGTAGGTGTTGCTGGAGCTAGTCATCGGGGTTCTCCTGTTGGCGTTGCCGATGACCGCAACACGCTTATCCGCCCGCCTTTAGCGAGCGCAATAAGCACCGCCGCAACATGATGGTTAGCGACCGCTGTCCGTCCTCCACGGCCGGCCCGCCATCGCGTATCGCAAAGCCAGTCGGGCTCCGACCGCCCTGCGATAGCGATACGGCCGTCAGTGCGCTCCTGTGGCGGCGGGAAGGCCGACAACGACGAAGGCCGGGACGTGCGCCCCGGCCTTCATTATGATGCGGGTGGTCAGTGGCGCTGACCGGCCACGAGCCGCTTATGGTTCCAGTCGGCCTCGTAGGCTCTCAGGACCATCTGCCTCGACGCGGCGTCGAGGCCATCGAACGCCATGCGCGCGGCGTCCTCGGGCTCGACCATGATGGCGGACCAGAAGAGGCCGAGACGGACGGCGTCCTCGGGCTGGAGCGACAGCGGCCTCTCCATCACGCTGCCGTCCCCTGCAGTGACCGGGCTCCCCGGCTTCGCGCAGGAAGGCGCTGCGCTTCCCATGCGTCGAAGGAAGCCGGATTGCGCGGCAGGCCGTGCGCGGCACAGAAGGCCGCATAGTTGCAGATGTCGCGGAGCGGTAGTCCGAAGAGCTTCTTCTCGACGGCCGGGTCGTCGGTCGACCGGCGGGCCGATAGATGCCAAGGTAGCGTGCGCATGTGAGTCCTCCGTCGTTGGGCGCGCGCGGGGTTGCGCGCGGACGGAGCACCGCTTAGTTCGGGGCTACTTGGAACGAGGAAGGAAGATGAGCGGTATCAACGGATTAAGCCGATCCGCAAGTCAGCTCTTACGCACGTGCTGCCTCACGTGGGCCGAAATCAGGCCGTGAACCCCGCACGTTTCGGGGCTAGAGGCCTGTCCTTGGCTCCACCAGTTCTCTTCGATAGCGAAGTCACTCCGATGACGGAGTTTTCAGCCGGGATCGCGTGAGCCGCCCTTCGGGCGGTTTTTGTTTCCGCATGCCGATCAAAGGCAGCGACCGCATCCACTCGCTTTCCTCGCGCCGAGTACATTCGTCTTGACATGAAAACAAATGTTCAATACGCCTTGGCGATCAAGCGCGACGCCGGGAGGACGCATGGCTGCGAACGTGGCTCTGATCGGGCTTGCCCGCGAACTCGATGAACGCCATCGCTCGGGCCGGCCGATCCGCATCGGCCTGATCGGCTCCGGCGAGATGGGCACCGACATCGTCACCCAGGTCTCGCACATGCGCGGGATCGCGGTCGGCGCCGTCGCCGAGATCAACCTGCCGGCCGCGAGGCGCGCCGTCGAGATCGCCTATGGCGACGCGGCCCGCGCCCGCGAGGCCCGCTCCGGCTCCGACCTGAACGCGGCGATCGAGGCCGGCTCCATCGCGCTCACCGACGATGCCGAGAACGTCATCTCCAGCGGCCTGATCGACGTGGTGATCGACGCCACCGGCGTGCCGGCGGTCGGCGCCGAGATCGGGCTGCGCGCGATGCAGCACGGCAAGCACCTCGTGATGATGAACGTCGAGGCCGACGTCACCATCGGCGCCTACCTCAAGAGCGAGGCGCGCCGGCTGGGCGTCACCTACTCGCTCGGAGCCGGCGACGAGCCGTCCGCCTGCATGGAGCTGATCGAATTCGTCTCCGCGCTCGGCTATCCGATCGTGGCTGCCGGCAAGGGCAAGAACAACCCGCTCAACATCGACGCCGTGCCGGACGACTACGCCGAGGAGGCGCGGCGCCGCAACATGAACGTGCGCATGCTGGTCGAGTTCGTCGACGGCTCCAAGACCATGGTCGAGATGGCGGCCATCGCCAACGCGACCGGGCTGGTGCCCGACCGGCCGGGCATGCACGGGCCGAAGGCGACGGTCGGCGAGCTCTCGCATACGCTGGTGCCGGTCGCCGACGGCGGCGTGCTGTCGCGCAAGGGCGTCGTCGACTATTCGATCGGCAAGGGCGTCGCGCCGGGCGTCTTCGTCGTCGCCGAGGCGCCGCATCCGCGCCTGCGCGAGCGCATGGAAGATCTGAAGATGGGCGAGGGGCCCTATTTCACCTTCCACCGGCCCTATCACCTCACCTCGCTGGAGGTGCCGCTCACCTGCGCCCGCGTCGTGCTGCACGGCAAGGCCGACATGGTGCCGCTCGATAGGCCGGTGGCCGAGGTCTGCGCCGTGGCCAAGAAGGATTTGAAGCCGGGCGACCGGCTCGACGCCATCGGCCAGTATTCCTACCGCGCCTGGATCATGCAGGCGGAAGAAGCTCGCAGGGCCCGCGCCATTCCCTGCGGCCTGCTGGAGCGCGGCAGCGTCACGAAGCCGATCGCCAAGGGCGAGCTGATCACCTACGACAACGCCGCGCCGCCGGCCGGCTCGAAGATCGCCGCCCTGCGGGCGCTGCAGGACGAGCTGGTCCACGGCAAGGCCGGAGCCTGACCATGGCCGCACGGCAAAAGCAGGCCCGCCAGCCGGCCGAGGGCCGCAACCTGCCCTTCCTCTACGCGCGCTTCGACGCGGATGCGCTGCGCGGCGCGCTGCGCAAGATGCACCTGATCCGCCAGTTCGAGGAAGGGGCGGAAGACAGCTACATGCGCGGCCTGATCCACGGCACGATGCACCTGTCGATCGGCCAGGAGGCGAGCGCGGTCGGCATCTGCCTCGGCCTCTCCGACGAGGACCAGATCACCTCGACCCATCGCGGCCACGGCCATTCGATCGCCAAGGGCGCGGACGTCAGCCGCATGTTCGCCGAGTTCTTCGGCAAGACGACCGGCTATTGCCGCGGCCGCGGCGGCTCGATGCACATCGCCGACGTCTCGAAGGGCAATCTCGGCGCCAACGGCATCGTCGGCGGCGGCATCCCGATCGCGGTCGGCGCGGCGCTGACGGCGAAGAAGCTCGGCACCGGCAAGGTCGTCGTCTGCTTCTTCGGCGACGGCGCCAACAACGAGGGCGCCTTCCACGAGGCGCTCAACATGGCCTCGATCTGGAAGCTTCCGGTCGTCTTCGTCTGCGAGAACAACGGCTACGGCATGTCGACCTCGGTGGCGCGCGCCACCGCGGTGGCCAACATCGCCGACCGCGCCGCGGCCTATGCGATGCCGGGCGTCATCGTCGACGGCAACTCGGTCGGCGAGGTGGCGGAGGCCGCCGACGCGGCGATCGCGCGCGCCCGCCGCGGCGAGGGGCCGACGCTGATCGAGTGCAAGACCTATCGCTACCGCGGCCATTCCAAGAGCGACCGCAACCGCTACCGCACCAAGGAAGAGATCGAGGAGTGGATGAACGAGCGCGACCCGATCCGCCGCTTCGAGGCGGAGCTGGTCGAGTTCGGCATCGTCGACCGGGCCGGCATCGACGCGATCCGCGACAGCGTGCGGGCCGAGATCGCCGAGGCGATCGCCTTCGCCAAGGAGAGTCCGGCCCCCGAGATCGCCAATCTCGAGAGATACGTCTACACGGAGCCGGCATGATGGACGCGGCGACCGCGGTGCGCGAGCTGAGCTATGCGCAGGCGATCCAGGAAGCCATGGCGCTGGCCATGGAGGCGGATGAGCGCGTCTTCCTGATGGGCGAGGACATCGGCGTCTACGGTGGCGCATTCCAGGTCACCGGCGACCTCGTCGAGCGCTTCGGCACCGACCGGGTGATGGACACGCCGATCTCGGAGCTGGGCGGCGCCGGCGTCGCGGTCGGCGCGGCCGTCACCGGCCTGCGACCGATCTTCGAGTTCCAGTTCTCCGACTTCGCCGCGCTCGCCATGGAGCAGATCGTCAACCAGGCGGCCAAGATGCGCTACATGCTGGGCGGCGCCGTGTCGGTGCCGGTCGTCATGCGCTTTCCCGCCGGCTCCGGCACGGGCGCGGCCGCCCAGCACAGCCAGAGCCTGGAAGCCTGGCTCGGCCACGTGCCGGGTCTCAAGGTGATCCAGCCGGCCACCCCGCACGACGCCAAGGGCATGCTGCTCGCCGCGATCGAGGATCCCGACCCGGTGATGATCTTCGAGCACAAGCTGCTCTACAAGATGAAGGGCGCGGTGCCGGAAGGCCGCTACACCGTGCCGATCGGCAAGGCAGAGGTGCGCCGGCAGGGCCGCGACCTCACCATCGTCGCGACCTCGATCATGGTCCACAAGTCGCTGGAGGCGGCGCAGATGCTGGCGGCTGAGGGCATCGACGTCGAGGTGATCGACCTGCGCACCGTGCGGCCGATGGACCGCGAGACGGTGATCGCCAGCGTCTGCAAGACCTCGCGGCTGATGTGCGTCTACGAGGCGGTCAAGACGCTCGGCATCGGCGCCGAGGTGTCGGCCATGGTCGCCGAGAGCGAGGCCTTCGACTTCCTCGACGCGCCGATCGTCAGGCTCGGCGGCGCCGAGACGCCGATCCCCTACAATCCCGACCTCGAAAAGGCGACCGTGCCGCAGGTCGGCGACATCGTGGCGGCGGCCCGGGCACTGGTGACGGGAGCGCGCTGACGTGCCGGTCGAGGTGATCCTGCCCAAGGTCGACATGGATATGTCGACCGGCCGCATCTCGAAATGGCATGTCGCGGAAGGCCAAGCCGTCAGCCAGGGCGAGCTTCTGTTCGAGATCGAGACCGACAAGGCCGCGATGGAGATCGATTCGCCGGCGACCGGCGTGATCCGCGACATCGTCGGCGCGGAGGACGTCGACATCCCGGTCGGCCAGCCGGTGGCGTGGATCTATGTCGAGGGCGAGGCCTATGCGCCGGCACCTGCGGGACAGGCGGCGGAGAGCGTGATCTCCGCTCTCGTGGGGGAGATGCCCGGCAGGGCAGAGGGGGACGCTGTCCCGCCGACGGTCCAGGCTTCGAGTGCGCGGAGGGAGATCGGCGGTGGAGCGATCCGCGCGACGCCGCTCGCCCGCCGGCTCGCCCGCGAGCGCGGGCTGGACCTTTCGGCCGTTCGCGGCTCCGGCCCGCATGGCCGCATCGTCAGGGCGGATGTAGAGGGGGCCGCGATCACGCCTTCGTCACCGTCTTCACCCGTGGTGGGGAACGAGCCGTCGGTGAAGCTGCCGATCTCCCCCCTTGAGGGGGAGATGGCCGGCAGGCCAGAGGGGGGTGCAGGGGCGCCGTCCTCCGACCGCACGCTCTCCCTCTTCGAGCCCGGCTCCTACGAGATGGCCCAGCACGACGCCATGCGCCGCACCATCGCGCGGCGGCTGGTCGAGGCGAAGTCGACGATCCCGCATTTCTACCTCACGGCGCATTGCGACATCGACGCGCTGCTGCGGCTCAGGACCGACCTCAACGCGGCCGCGCCGCGCCGCGACGGCGAGCCGGCCTGGCGGCTGTCGGTCAACGACATGGTCGTCAAGGCGCTGGCCGTCGCGCTGGTGAAGGTGCCGGCGGCCAACGTCTCGTGGACCGACGAGGCGATGCTCCGCCACCGCCATGTCGACGTGGGCGTCGCCGTCTCCATTCCCGGCGGGCTGATCACGCCGATCGTCCGCCGTGCCGAGGAGAAGTCGCTCTCGGCGATCTCGAACGAGACGAAGGCGCTGGCCGAGCGCGCGCGGGCCCGCGCGCTGCGGCCCGAGGAATATCGCGGCGGCACCACCGCCGTCTCCAATCTCGGCATGTTCGGCGTCAGCGAGTTCGCGGCCATCGTCAACCCGCCGCACGCCACCATCCTCGCGGTCGGAGCGGGCGAGCGCCGCGCCGTCGTCGACGGCGACCTGATCCGCGCCGCGACGATGATGACGGTGACGCTGTCGACCGACCATCGCGCCGTCGACGGCGCGCTGGCCGCCGAGCTGCTGGCGGCCTTTCGCGAGACGATCGAGCACCCGCTCGGCCTCGTCGCCTGACGGGATCAGTTGCGGGCGATCGCCTTCGCGGGCGCGTCGCGGTCTTCTTCGATCGCGGCGTCCGGCCGCATGCCGAGCTGGCCCGGAAACGTCCAGTCGGTTTCCCGCCCGAGGAAGCGGTCGAAGAAGGCGGCCGCGAGCGCCGGGTCTTCCGCGACGTTCTCGCGGAACGACCACCATGTCCTCAGGTCGTCGAGCGAGGGATCGAGCGGCGGCGGCGCGCCGAATTCCTGCTCGAACACCGCCGACACCACGCTGATGCAGAAATCGACGTAGAGCAGGCCTTCCGGCCAGAACCGCGCGATCCGGTCGGCCGCGAGCTCCTGATCTCCCCGCGATGCCGGCCTGCCCGTCGCGTGCGCCCGCGCCGGGGCGCTGCGCACCAGCCCGGCGAGCGCCAGCCCGCCGCAGAACAGGGTGAAGTCGGCGCGGTTCGCCCGCGCGCCGTCCGCCTGCGCGCCGATCGCGTCGATCCAGTCGAAGAACATGCGCGCCAGCGCCTGCTCGTCGATGTCGTAGCGCCAGCCGTGGCGGGCGCCCAGCCGCCGCGCGTCGTCCTCGAAGGCGGCGCGGAACTGGCCGAGCTTGCGCATGCCGTGCGCGAGGTCCGGCGTGGTCGAGAGCGCGGCGGTGAAGTCCTGCATCGCGTGCCGCTCCCGTCAGATCAGATGCAGCAGCATCGAGTGGAAGGCGGCCGCCAGCTCCTCGGCCGGGCGCTCGGACGCGGCGGCCGTGGCGAGCCGCTCCCGGCGGGCGCCGACCGCCAGCATGGCCAGCTCCAGCGTCTGCGGCTCGTAGGCGCGTCCGTCGACGCTCGACCATGCGCTGGCGAGCAGGCCCGGCGCGTAGCAGCCCGCGCGGACCTCGGTCGCCTCCCGGTCTTCCGTGGCCGCGCCCGCAGGCGTGGCGAGGATCGACCCGAGCAGCGCCGCGCACAGCCGCGCGGCCTCGCCGGCCCTGTCCTCGCCCGCCTTGTCTCCCCAGCCCTGGGAGGCGAGCATGGCGATGCTTTCCGCGCACTGGCGCCGCGCGGCGGCATAGGCCTCGGACAGCACGCCCTCGCGCACGAGAGCGGCGGTTTCCGGCCCGATGCGGGCACCGGCGATGCGGGCTGCGCGGTACATGTCGTGGCGGAAGCGGCGTTCGCCGCCGCCGGCACCGAAATACCGGTCGAGCGGCAACATCGCCAGATGCTCGTCCGACAGCTCGGGGAACAGCGAGTGCGACAGGCTGCGCGCCGCGATCATCGTGTCGTCGACCATGCTGGCCGCCTGGCCGAGCAGGCCCTCGATCCCGGGCGGCAGCAGGCGCGTGCGCTGCTGCCCGCCCTCCTCGCGCCGGCGTGCCTGCACCCGGTCGCGCAGGTCGCGCAGCCGGTCGCGTGCCTGCGACGAAATCCCGCCGGAAATCTCTCTGAGCATGGTCGCGTCCTCGCTGCGGTTCCCAGCCGATCGCTGTTGACCGCCGATGCCCATAATTGTTTTGATTCACGCCGCAATCAAGCAGGCGCGCCGCGCAGGCGGACGGCAGCGACGGTTTTCGGGGGCCATATGAGCGGACGCAAGGGAAGGACCGGGGCGGACGAGGACGTCGCGGCGGCGGAAGCCGGCCCCGGCGCCGGCGCGGCCGGGGCGACGCGCAGCGACAGCCTGCGCATCCGCGCCGCCTGGATGTATTTCGTCGAGCAGAAGACGCAGTCGGAGATCTCCGAGATCCTCGGCATCGGCCGCGTCAGCGTGATCCGCCTGCTCGCCGAGGCGCGCGCCCGGCAGGAAGTCAAGATCACCATCGAGAGCGAGCTTGCCGAGACCACCGCGCTTGAGCGCGCCCTGGAGGCGCGCTTCGGTCTTCGCCGGGCGCTGATCGCCCCGCTGGCCTCGGCCGAGGCCGACCCGACCCCGGTCATCGGCGCGGCGACGGGCGGCTACGTCTCCGAGCTTCTGGCGCCCGGCATGTCGGTGGGCGTCGGCTGGGGCCGCACGCTGTTCTCCTCGTTGCCCCACATCCGCGCGCGGCCGCTGCAGGACCTGCGCGTCATCTCGCTGCTCGGCGGCGTCGGCGTGGCGCGCCATTTCAACCCGGCCGAGTTCGCCTGGCGCTTCGCCAGCCTGTTCCAGGGCGAGGGCTACCTGATCCCGGCGCCGGCGCTGGTCGACAGCGTCGCCACCAAGCAGGCGCTCGTCGAGCGCTGCGGGCTGAACAAGGTGCTGGCGCTCGCCGATCGCCTCGACATGGTGCTGCTGTCGGTCGGCAGCATCCTGTCGGCCACCACCTTCTACCGCGGCGGTTACCTGAGCGACCGCGAGCAGAAGGAGCTGGGCGACCAGGGCGCCGTCGGCGACCTGCTGTTCCACTTCTTCGACCGCGACGGAGTGCTGCTCGACCACCCGATCAACGACCGCGTCATGTCGGTCGACGTCGACCGCCTGCGCCGGGCGGGCCGCCGCGTGCTCGCCTCTGGCGGGCAGGACAAGACCGGGGCGCTGCTGGGCGCGATGGCGCTGCTCGAGCCCACCGACTTCATTACCGACGAGCAGACCGCGCGCCGGCTGCTTGCGGCGCGCCACAGGGCCGCATGATGCCGGTGTTGAGCGCGCCGGCCGGAGCGCCTATCATCGGCGCGATCGGAGAAACGCCATGCACGCAGAGAAGCCCGAGAGCCTGCCGTCGGCCGTGGGCCGCACGCTCGGCCGGGTGCCGGCCGACGTCCGGCTGATCGTCCAGCGCTTCCAGGACCACGCGCTCGACCCGCGTTCGTCGCCGTCCGAGACGGTCGAGCTTGTCCGCGCGCTCGGCTATCGCGACGTCGCCGCCTTCTGCGCCGCCGCCGGCCTGCCGGCCCATCTCGCCGAGCGCTGGGTGCGCTTCGGCATCTCGACCGAGATGCGGCAGGTGCTGATGCTGATGGCCTCGCACCGGCGCGCCGTCGCCGACGCAGTCGAGGAGTTCGAGGCCGCGACGCATGCCGGCCTCGACGACTTCATGGCCGAGCGCGGCCTGATCTGAGCTCCGGCGCCGCCGCGCCGGGCGCCGCCTCCAGCATCTCGGCCGCCGTGGCGGCGTCGGTGATCAGCACCTTGACCGGCACCGCCTTCAGCGCGGCCAGGATCGCCTCCACCTTGTGCGGGCCGCCGGCCGCCAGGATGATGTGCGGTATGCGCGCGACTTCGTCCAGCCCGATCGCCATGATGCGCCGGTTGATCTCGTGGTCGACCAGCCGCCCCTCCGCGTCGACGAAGTAGCACAGGAGGTTGGCGACGGCGCCGCGCCGCCTCAGCGGCTCGAGCAGCGCGTCCGGCACGATGCCGTGGCGGAAGATGGTGGCGTCGCTGGAATGTTCGCCGACGGTGAGCAGCGCCATGTCGGCGCCTGCCGCCCGCTCCCGCACCTCCTTCAGGGCGGACTGCCGCCACAGCCGCTCGCGCAGCTCGGGCTCGTCCACCACCACCGGCGCGGTGATCTGGTAGCTGTCGATGTTGAAGCGCTCGGCCACCTTGGCCGCGACGATCGACGGGTTGATCCAGCGCGAATGCGGCAGGCTGCCGACCAGGCTGACGATGGTCGCGCCGGCGAGCTCGCGCCGGGCGAGGAAGGCGAGGCTGCCGTTGAGCGTGGCGCCGCCGCCGATGGCGAGCGTCATGCCGTCGCCCATGTGCTCGCCAAGATATCGGGCGACCGCATGGCCGAGCAGGCGGCCGAGATTGTCGGCATCGGCCGGCGCCGGCACGACGACCGCGCTGCGCAGGCCCCAGCGCGCCTCCAGCGCCCGCTCCAGCGCGATCTGGCCGGTGGTGTCGGCATTGACCGTGGTGATCACCATCTGGTCGCGCGCGATCGTCGCCAGCTCGCGGATGACCTTGACGCGGGTGACGCCGACGAGCTTGGCGATCCGCGCCTGCGTCAGCCCCTCGACATGGTAGAGCCAGGCGATCTTGGCCCTGAGATCGGCCGACGCGAGCGCGCCGCCAGCCTCCTGCTTCTTCCGGTTTCCTGCTGGCAATCCAAGCTTCTCCTGTGCGCCGGACGCGGCATGATCTAGGCTTTGCCGCCCGTGCCCGCGCGCAGGATGGACCGGCGCGGGGCGAAAGTCACCATCGTGTTCTTTTGTCATTGACGAAGAACATATGTTCATGCTGAATTGCGTCGCGCTTTTGTAGCGGTATTGTCACATCGCGCGTGCATGGGAGGAGTCCGGGGCCCACTCCCGGAAGCAAACGAGAGGAGATCATCTCGATGAGAAACACCGACCGATTCCGCCGTCTCGCATACGCGACGGCCCTTCTGACTTCGCTGTCCTTCGTCGGCGCTGCGTCGGCCGAGGACCTGGTCCTCTACACCTCGCAGCCCGACGCGGACGCGGCCAAGACCGTCGACGCCTTCAAGGCGGCCAATCCCGGCATCGACGTGCAGATCTTCCGCTCCGGCACCAGCGAGCTGCTGGCCAAGCTGGCGGCGGAGTTCACCGCCGGCAGCCCGCAGCCCGACGTGCTGCTGATCGCCGATGCCGTCAGCATGGAGAGCCTGAAGAAGGACGGCCACCTGATGGCCTATCCCGAGGCCAAGCTCGACGGCTTCGACAAGGCCGCCTACGACCCGGACAAGACCTATTTCGGCTCCAAGCTCATCACCACCGGCATCGCCTACAACACCAAGGCGGCCGAGCGTCCCGAGCACTGGGCCGATCTCGCCAAGCCGGCCTACAAGGACCTGCTGATCATGCCGAGCCCGCTCTATTCGGGCGCCGCCGCCTATCAGCTCGCCGCCTTCGCCGACATGCCCGACCTCGGCTGGGACTATTTCGGCAAGCTGAAGGACAACGGCGTCGTCGCGGTGAAGGGCAACGGCGCGGTGCTGAAGTCGGTTGCCAGCGGCGAGAAGGCCTACGGCATCCTCGTCGACTTCATGGCCATGAACGCCAAGAAGGACGGCTCGCCGATCGAGTTCGTCTTCCCGTCGGAAGGCGTCACCGCCGTCACCGAGCCTGTGGCGATCATGTCGACCGCCAAGCATGCCGACGCAGCCAAGAAGTTCGTCGACTTCATCTTGTCCGACGCCGGCCAGAAGCTGGCGCTGAGCCAGGGCTACCTGCCGGCCAATCCGGCGGCCGGCCGTCCGGCCTGGATGCCCGAGGGCACCAAGGTCAACATCATGTCGGTCGACGTCGGCAAGGTCGTCGGCGAGATCGACGGCGCCAAGAAGAAGTTCTCCGAGATGTTCGGCGGCTGAGGGCAGCACCGGATGTCAACGGCCGGGAGGAGCCGTCAGGGCCAGGATCTGGTCCTGACGGGCGGGATCGTCGCGATCATCGTCGTCTTTTCGCTGCTCCCGATGGCGCGGCTCCTGCAGGAGATCGTGCTGCCGCGAGGCTCCTTCTCGCTTGACGTGGTGGCGTCCGGGCTCGTCTCGCGGACGACCTGGATCGCCACCTGGCACACGCTTGCCGTCGGCATCGGCGGCACGCTGTTCGCCTTGGTCGCCGGCGTCGCCGTCGCGCTGCTGGTCTCCCTCACCGACGTGCGCGGCCGCCAGGCCTTCGTGCTCTGCTACGTCACCCCGCTGATGATCGCGCCGCAGGTCACCGCGCTCGCCTGGCTGCAGGTCGCCGGCCCGTCCAGCCCGCTGCTCAACGCGCTCGGCATGGCGCCTCCCATCGGCACCCGCAACCCGCTCTATTCGCCCGAGGGCATCGTCTTCCTGCTCGGCATCCAGTACGCGCCGCTGGTCTTCCTCATCGTCAGGGCCGGGCTGCGCAAGCTGCCGCGCGAGCTGGTCGAGGCCGCGCAGGCCGGCGGCGCCGGCCGGTTCACCGTGCTGCGCACCGTCATCCTGCCGCTGATGACGCCCTCGATCGTCGGCGCGGCCGCGCTCACCTTCGTCTCCTGCGTCGGCAATTTCGGCATCCCCGCCTTCCTCGGCATCCCGGCCAACTACCTCGTCCTGCCGACGCTGATCTACCAGCGGCTGGCCGGCGGCGGCCCGGCCGTGCTCTCCGAAGTGGCGTTCCTGTCGGTGCTGATCGGCATCATCGCCATGGTCGGCATCGTGCTGCAGGACCGGCTGAGCAACCGGCGCGACTTCCGCATCACCTCCACCTCGCTGCCGGCGGCGCCCTATCCGCTGGGGCGCTGGCGCTGGGTGGTCGAGGTCGCTATGTGGCTGCTGATCGTCTTCATTCTCGTCCTGCCGCTGCTGGGTCTCGTGCTGACTTCGCTGGTGCCGGGCTACGGCGTGGTGCTGAGCTCGGCCACCGCGACGCTGGAGAATTTCCGCTTCGTGCTGTTCGATCATGTCGCGGCCCGGCGCGGCTTCTTGAACAGCCTGACGCTGTCGGCGGTGTGCGCGGTGTTCGCCGTCTTCGTCGCGATCCCGCTCGGCTACGTCATCGCCTGGGGCACGCGGCGCTGGGTCAAGGCGCTCAACCTTTCGGTTGAGCTGCCCTACGCGCTGCCGGGCGTGGTGCTGGCAATCGCCTCGCTGCTGTTGTTCCTGAAGCCGATCCCGCTGCTCAACGTGCAGATCTACAACACGGTCTGGATCATCCTCTACGCCTATCTCGCGCGCTTCCTGGTGCTCGCCGTGCGCCCGACCATCACCGGCTACCACCAGATGGACCGGGCGCTGGAGGAGGCTGCGCAGGTGGCCGGCGCCGGCCTGTTCACGCGCCTGCGCACCATCGTCTTCCCGCTGATCGCGCCGGCCGCGATGGCCGGCGGCCTGCTGATCTTCATGACCGCGCTGTGCGAGCTGACCGTGTCGGCGCTGCTGTGGTCGTCGGGCTCCGAGACGATCGGCGTGGTCATCTTCTCGTTCGAGCAGGGCGGCGATTCCAAATACGCGGCCGCGGTGTCGGCGATCATGGTCGCCGTGACCTTCCTGCTCATGCTGTTCGCCGGGCTGTTCGCCCGCAAGCTTCCAGACGGAGTCCTCCCATGGCGGGATTGACGATCGACGGCGTCACCAAGAAGTTCGGCGAGATGGTCGCGCTCGACCGCGTCTCGATCGACGTGGCCGACGGCGAGTTCCTCGCCGTGCTCGGCCCGTCCGGCTGCGGCAAGACCACGCTGCTGCGTCTCATCGCCGGCTTCGAGGCGCTCAACGGCGGCTCGATCCGCATCGGCGACAGGCTGGTCTCCTCCGAGACTACGAACGTCCCGCCCGAGAAGCGGCGCGTCGGCATCGTCTTCCAGAACTACGCGCTGTGGCCGCACATGACTGTGGCCGAGAACATCGGCTACGCGCTCAAGGTCGCCGGCGTCGGCCGCGCCGAGCGCGACGGGCGCGTGGCCAAGGCGCTGGCGCTGGTCAATATGGGCGAATATGGCGAGCGCCGGCCGGCCAACCTGTCGGGCGGCCAGCGCCAGCGCGTCGCGCTCGCCCGCTGCCTCGTCGCCGAGCCGCGCCTCGTGCTGTTCGACGAGCCGCTGGCCAATCTCGACGTGCACCTGCGCGCCTCGATGGAGGACGAGTTCGCCGACTTCCACGAGCGCACCGGCACGACCATCGTCTACATCACCCACGACCAGGCCGAGGCGATGGCGCTGGCCGACCGCATCGCGGTGATGGACCACGGCCGGCTGATGCAGCTCGCCACGCCGCAGCGGCTTTACCACGAGCCGGCCGACGAGATGGTCGCCGCCTTCATCTCGCAGGGCATGGTGCTGCCGGCGGACGTCGAGAGTGCGGAGGCCGGCGGCCGCTGCCGCGTCCGCGTGCTCGGGCAGGAGCTCGTCGTGCGCTGCAGCCCAGGCGAGGCGCCGCGCGCCGGCGCCTCGGTCTGCTGCCGTTCCTCGCAGCTCGCGCCGGCGGCGGCAGGGGCGCCGGGCTTCGACGGCAGCATAGCCCGCGTCATCTATCGCGGCGGCTCCGCCCGCATCGAGTTCGTGCCGGACGCGCAGCCGGACCTCGCGCTGCATTTCGACCAGCCCGACCCGGTCTCGCTCAACCCCGGCGACCGGCTGCGGCTGGCGCTCTCGGACGGCTGGCTGATCCCGGCGGGCGGGCGCGGCTGATGCTGTCGCTGCATCTCCAGGGCGGCTTCGGCGAGAAGGGCCGGACCAGCCTCGGCGTCGACGACGGCCGCACCCGCATCGTGCTCGACGCCGGCATCAAGGTGGGTGCTGCGGGCGACGAGTACTACCCGTTGCCGTTGCTGCCGCCCGACCGCGTCGACGCGCTGCTGATCTCGCATGCCCACGAGGACCATGTCGGCGCGCTCTGCCGCCTGCTGGCGCGCGGCTATCGCGGCCCGGTCTTCATGACGGCCCAGACGCGCGCGGAGATGTTCGCCACGCTCGCGCAATATGCCGACGCGGACGAGTTGCGCCGCTTCCCGCCGCCCGACGGCAGCATCGAGCTGTTCCTCCCCGGCGACACGCTCGCCATCGGCAGCCTCTCGGTCGCCACCGGCGCGTCGGGCCATGTCGCCGGCGGCGTCTGGTTCGCGGTCTCGGCCGGCGAAAGCCGCGTCGTCTACGCCGCCGACATGGTGCCGGCGAGCCGCGTCTTCGACATGGCGATGCCGCCCGCCTGCGACGTGCTGGCGCTGGACGCCTCCTACGGCACCGACCCGGTGACGGCGGCGACGCGCGCCGCTGAGATCGCCGCCTGGGTGGCGAGCCACGCCGGCGGCTGCCTGATGCCGACGCCGCTGTCGGGCCGCTCGCTGGAGCTGATGGCCGTGCTCGACCGGCCCTTCGCCATCGCGGAAGGCATGCGGGCGCCGCTCGCCGCCCAGATCGAGCCCGGCGTGCTGCGTCCCGGCATGGCCGATCTGCTGCGCGCGCGTCTCGCGACGGCGATCGACTGGCAGGTCGGCGCGCCCTTCCCGGCCATGCCGCTGCTCGTCCATGACGGCATGGGCGTGGCGGGCCCCGCGCGGCCGGCGCTGGAGGCGGCGGTCGCGGCCGGCCTGCCCATCCTGCTCAGCGGCCATCTGCCCGCCCGCTCGCCCGGCGCGCGGCTCGCGGCGGAGGGCCGCGCCGACTGGATCCGCATGCCGACCCACCCGACGCTCGACGAGAACGTCGCCCTGTGGCAGGCGCTGGGCCGGCCGATGGCGCTCGGCCATTCCTGCGACGCGGAGACGCTGGCCGAGCTCGGCCGCTTCATCCCGGCGCTCCAGACCGGGGCGCGGACCGGACACACGATCGAGATCGGCAAGGAAGACCGCCGTGCGCATTCTCATCGCCAATGACGACGGCATCGACGCGCCGGGGCTGGCGCTCGCGGTCGAGGCCGCGGGCCGGCTGAGCGACGACGTGTGGGTGGTCGCACCGGCCGCCAAGCGCACCGCCGCCGCCAACTCGCTGACGATGGCCTCGCCTGTCACGATGAAGCGTCTCGGCCCGCGGCGCTTCTCCTGCTCCGGCACGCCGGCCGACTGCATCGTGGCGGCCATGGCCTGGCTGTTCCGCGACGGCGGCAGGCCCGACCTCGTGATTTCCGGCATCAATGACGGCCGCAACGTCGCCGAGGACCTCGCCTATTCGGGCACGCTCGGCGTGGCGCGCGAGGCGACGTTCTGGGGCCTGCCGGCGATCGCGCTGTCGCGCGTCAAGAAGCCGAACCTGCGTCCGGGAGACGTCGACTGGCTGGCCGGCCTGCTGCGGACGCTGTGGGACCGCCGCGCAGAATGGGTGGCCGAGGCGCACTGGCTGAGCGTCAACCTGCCGACGGATCTGCCCGCCGCCTTCGCGCAGCCGTCGATCGGCCGCGACAAGATCGCCCGGACGGCCGAAGTGGTCGGCGAGAGCGGCGACACGGTCGAGCTGGTCTTCCCGCGCGGCCGCGCGCATGCCTCGACGCCGGGCGACGAGAACTCCCGGATCGACGCCGGCATGGCCACCATCAACCGGCTGAGCTGGATCGGCGGCAGCGCGCTGGATGTGGCGCTGGTGGAGCGGCTTCCCGGCCTCTGAACGGCTCCGGAAGGCGTCCGGCCGGGCTTCCGCCGGACCGTTATGTTGCGAAACGACTCCAAACGTGACCGGCGCGGGCTTGCGCCGCCGCGCGTGTGCCCGATTCATACCGGAGGTGCGGCGGCAGCAAGATTTGAGGGAATATCCGATGAGCCGTACTCTTCCGGGGATCGCCGTCCTCGCCGCCGCCGCGACCATGTCCGCAGCCGTCCCCGCCTCCGCCGCCTCGCAATGCGGCACCGCCTCCTGGTATGCGCTGCATTCCAGGACCGCCTCGGGCGAGCGCATGAACCCCGCCGCCATGACCGCCGCGCACCGCTCGTTGCCCTTCGGCACCAGGATCAAGGTCACCAACCAGCGCAACGGCAAGGCCGTGCTGGTCAGGGTCAACGACCGCGGGCCGTTCGTGAAGGGCCGCGTGCTCGACCTGTCGAAGGCGGCCGCCGCGGCCCTCGGCTTCGTCAGCTCCGGCCACACCAAGATCTGCATGGAAAAGCACTGACCGCCGGGCGGCAGCCCGCCGCGTTCAGGGGGTGACGTGCGGCTCGAAGCGGCCGCGCACCGGCAGGTCCACCAGGAACGTCTTGCCGCCGTCGGGATCGGCGACGCGCTCGGCCGGGCTCATGTTCTCCAGCGCCGAGGTGACCGCGATCCGTTCGGCCGTGCGGCCGACGAAGGCCGGGCAGGACGTCTGCCGCGCCGGCAGCGCGATCGAGCGCAGCAGCCTTCCTTCCGGCGCATAGGCGTCGAGCCGCCCGACGCCCCAGCGGGCGTTCCAGATCACCCCTTCGGCGTCGCAGACCGAGCCGTCGATGCCGCCCGGCTGACGACGCTGATCTAGGAAGAGCGCCGGCTCGCCCGCCGGCAGGCCGGTGGCGGGATCGACCGCGACGCGGTTAAGCATGTTGCGTCCGGTGTCGGCGAAATAGGCAACGTCGCCCGCCGGCGAGAAGCAGATCGAGTTCGGGATCGATATCTCGCCGAACAGCCGCGTCACCTTGCCGGCCCGGTAGTGGTATATGGCGCCCGCCCGCGCCTCGGCCTTCTTGCCCATCGTGCCGATCCAGAAGGCGCCGCTCCGATGCACGCGCGCGTCGTTTGAACGGGTTGCGGGGTCGTCGGCTTCGATCGGTGCCAGCAGCTCCAGCCGGCCCGTGGCGGGCTCGCGCCGCTCCACCCCGCGCTCCGTCGCCACGATCTGCCGCCCGTCGCGCGTGAAGGCGATGGCGCTCGCCATCACCGGCAGCGCGTGCACGCGCGTCGGCCCGCCGGGGAACGGATGCTCCAGCAGCCTGCGGCCGACGATGTCGAACCACCACAGCGTGCCGGTCGCAGGGTCATAGGACGGCCCCTCGCCCAGCTCGCAGGCGATGTCCGACAGGATGCTGACGTCCGGCTCCACGCGCGTTCCCCCCGCTCTCACGGAGGCGAGATTAGCCGATGCGCCGGGGGAGTCACCTCCCCTCGGGAGGCGGCTGCAACGTTTCAGGCGCTGCGCACGCGCAGCGCGCCGCGCAGGCTGTCGCGCAGGTAGCCGAGTGTGGCCTCGGCATTGGCCGGCTTGCCGAAGAAGTAGCCCTGGCCGCCGCCGCAGCCGAACTGCACCAGCCGGCTCGCCTGCCCCTCCTGCTCGATGCCTTCGGCCACGACGTCCATGCCGAGGCCCTCGCACATGGCCAGGATGGCGCGGATGATGTGCTCCGACGGCTTGTCCTCGAGGATCGAGGAGACGAAGGCGCGGTCTATCTTGAGCTTGTCGAAGGCGAACTCACGCAGCCGGCCGAGCGAGGACTGGCCGGTGCCGAAATCGTCGAGCGAGACGCGGATGCCGACCCGCTTCAGGTCCTCGACGATCTTCTCGGCCGAGGCCGGGTCGGTCATCAGGCCGGTCTCGGTGATCTCGATCTCCAGCCGGCGCGGGTCGAAGCCGGTCTTGCTGAGGATCGACAGGATCTGCAGGCCGGTGTTCTGGTCGACGAGCTGCGACGGTGACAGGTTGAACGACAGGAACATGTCGTCCGGCCAGTTGCGGGCGGCCTCGGTCGCCTTGCGCAGCACGAGCTGCGCCAGCGGCCCGATGATGCCGCGCTCCTCCGCGATCGGGATGAAGGTGGCCGGCGAGACGAAGCCGAGGTCGCGGTCGGTCCAGCGCGCCAGCGCCTCGAAGCCGATGGTGCGGCGCGTCTTCAGATCGACGATCGGCTGGAAATGCGGCTCCACCTCGCCGGCGGCGACCGCGCGGCGGAGCTGCTGCTCGATGCGGGTGACGTGCTTGGCCGCCTGCTCCATCTCGCGCGTGAACACGACGACGCGGCCGCGGCCGGAGCGCTTGGCCTGGTAGAGCGCGGTCTCGGCCTTGTTGAACAGGACTTCCGTGGTCTCCTCGCCGGAGAAGAACAGCGAGCAGCCGACCGAGGCCGAAAGCCGCGCCGTGCGCTCGCCGACGTCGTAGGGAGCTGACAGGATCTCGATCAGCATGCGCGCCTTGGCGGCGACCGCGTCCTCGCTGAACACCATCGGATAGAGGAAGGCGAACTCGTCGGCGCCGACGCGCGTCACCGTCGCGTTGCCGTCCATCGCGGCCGACAGCCGCAGTGCCACCTGCTGCAGGATGTAGTCGCCGGCCTTGCGCCCAAACAGGTCGTTGATCGGCTTGAAGCCGTCGAGGTCGAGCAGGCCCACGGCGAACGGCGCCGGGTCCTCCGCCCGTTCCTTGATGAGCCGGTCGACCTTGTCGAAGAAGCGCCGCTGGTTGCCCAGCCCGGTCAGCGGGTCGGTCAGTGCCAGATCCGACTGTTCGCGCCCCGCCAGGCCGTTCGCCATCAGGTCATGCATACGCATCCCCGCGTTGTTTTTCGTGCCCCAACGGGCACTGTGGCATCAATTGGTTGAGGATTCGTGTCATTTGCAGCATCGCTAATGGACACATTTTCGAGATGAACTTGCCCGGATTTATGGGTCAACTGCGAACATCTGCGCCCGCCACGCGGTAGATTGCCATGGACCCGTCCCCGGACTGGCCGGCCGGCTCCAGCCAGCCCGGTGCCTGGCTTGCGGTGAGCCGGGCCAGCAGGCCCGCCGGCGCCTGCCCGGCGAGGAAGGCGCTTTCCGGGTTGCCGGCGCAGACGGCTATGTAGTCGACGCCGTAGCGGGCCGCGAGATCGCGCGCGGCGGCGGGATCGGCCGTCATCATGTCGAGCACGGCGGTATTGCCGGCGATGTTGCGGTGGTAGGGACCGGCGAGCGCCCGGTGGGGCGTCAGCGCCAGGATCGGCGCGCCGAGGTTGGAGACCGCCGCCACCGTGCCGGCGGGCAGCGCGGCAAGCCCGCCATAGGCGGCGGCCGCCTCGCAGCGGTCGGCGCCGGCGACCTGCGGCGCGATGCCGCCGGCGGGTCCGGCGAGCTGCGCCGCCGCCAGCCCCCACACGACGTTGAAGCTGACGAGCCAGGCGCCGACGAGCCGCAGGCTGCCGGCGTTCGACGGCCGTTCCGCCTGGCGCGCGCGGATCTCCCCGACCCAGGCCGCCAGCGGCAGGATGGCCAGCGCGATCGCGAAGCTCGCGCCGCGTACCTGCCAGGCCGAGACGGCGAAGGCGGTGGCGAGCAGCAGGCCGGCGACGAGCATGCCCCGGGCGAAGCCGCGCCGCGCC
>ERZ778022.2369-NODE-2369-length-20100-cov-4.089100_pt1 | contig 20100 bp, 20 predicted proteins | sample MGYA00375752_ERZ778022 | MGnify/ENA primary metagenome ERZ778022 (study PRJEB29350, sample SAMN05389826) | bioreactor metagenome | isolation source: Thiocyanate bioreactor | place: South Africa: University of Cape Town | collected 2014-04-04 ... | reverse complement strand
GCCCTTGATCGGCGCGCCGATCCTGCCGTTCTCGATCATGTAGGCCTCGGTGCAGCCGAAGACGAATTTTCCCGAGGTGATGTCCACCTGCCCACCGCCGAAGGAGACGGCGTAGATGCCGTTCTTCACCGAGGCGATGATTTCGTCCGGAGTCTTGTCGCCGGAGAGCATGTAGGTGTTGGTCATGCGTGGCATCGGCACATGGGCGTAACCCTGCCGGCGGCCGTTGCCGGTCGGCTTCATGCCCATCAGGCGGGCGTTCTGGCGGTCCTGCATGTAGCCGACCAGCTTGCCGTTGTCGATCAGCACATTGTAGCCGGAGGGCGTGCCCTCGTCGTCGACGGAGATGGAGCCGCGGCGGCTCTCGATCGTGCCGTCGTCGACGACGGTGACGCCGGGGGAAGCGACCATTTCGCCCAGCAGGCCGGCGAAGGCGGAGGTCTTCTTGCGGTTGAAATCGCCTTCCAGCCCGTGGCCGACCGCCTCGTGCAGCATCACGCCCGGCCAGCCGTTGCCGAGCACCACATCCATGGTGCCGGCCGGCGCCTCGATCGCCTCGAGATTGACCAGCGCCTGGCGCAAGGCTTCGTCGGCGCCGTTCTGCCAGCTTCCCGCGGTGATGAAATCGCCGAAACCGATGCGCCCGCCGGTGCCGAAGGAGCCGCTTTCCTGCCGGTCGCCATCGCCGACGACGACGGAAATGTTGAGCCGCGTCATCGGCCTGACATCACGAACGCGATGCCCGTCGGCGCGTAAAATATCGACCGTCTGCCAGCTTGCGGCCAGCGAGGCGGTCACCTGGCGCACCTTGTCCTTGGCGCGAAGATAGGAGTCGATCTCCTTGAGAAGGTGCACCTTCTCCTCGAAGCTCGGCGCACCGATCGGGTTGTCCTCGCCGTAGAGCTTGCGGTTGGTGCGCGCCGGCGCATCGGAGTAGCTGCCGGCATAGCCGCGCGTCACCGCGCCCACTGCATCGGCGGCGCGCTTCAGGCTGCCGAGCGACAATTCGCCGGAATGAGCATAGCCGACAGCCTCTCCCGCCACCGCGCGCAGGCCAAAACCCTGGTCGGTATTAAAACTGCCGCCCTTGAGACGGCCGTCGTCGAAGGTGAGCGACTCCGCCTGCGATTGCTCGATGAACAATTCGCCGTCATCGGCGCCGGACAGCGCCTCCGCGACCGCCGCCCGCAGCGTCGCCTCGTCGGCATCGAAAAGGGTGAGAAGGTCGCTGTTGGTCATGGCTATCGTTCCTCGATCCGCTGCGAAAGCGCGCGACCCGTTTCCGCGTCGCACACTTTATATATAGGGCCTGTCGCCGATGTAGGTGTCGGCGGGGCCGCCGGCAAGGGCGCTTGCCGGGACAGGCATCAGGGCAGGGCGTCGTAGCCGTCGGCGAAACCCTTGAGATCGACCGGAATGCCGATGCCTTCCTCCGGCGTCTGGAAGACGATGAAGGTCGCCATCGCGCCGCTGCGCAGCGTCTTCAGGAGTTCGTCCTCCAGCACGACCTCGGCATAGCAGCCATCGGCGAAGCAACGCACGAAATAGGCGCGGCCGATATCCTTGCCATCGATGTTGAGGCCGAGGCCGTTGGGCAGCAACACGCCGAGCGGCGCCAGAACGCGCAAAATTTTCGCCTTGCGATCGGCGGTTTTCAGCACGACGACCGAGAGGCCGACTTCCGGCCGGTCGTCGGCGATCACGTTCTGCATCAGGGCGCATTGCTCGCCATTGGCGCCGGCCGGCTGGTCGCAGACGATCGACCACGCCCCGTGGTTGGATTTCACGGTGCCGGGTTGGGCGGGCGTGCTGCCGGGCTTGGGGGCGGTCTGCGCCTGGCCCTGCTTGGCCTGGTCCTTTTGCTGCTGGGCGCTCGCCGGAGCATGTGTGGCGAGGAGGGCGAGCCCCGTCAGGACTGCGGCGCGCCGCGCAAGGGAAAGAAGAGCCATGAGAACCTCAAGAATTCGAATCACTCGGGCGAAAAACTCGCCCGTATGTGCATGAAAAGGCGGATTGCTTCAATTCCAGCGCAACGCGGCGGAAATTGGACCGTTTCCGGGCGTAGCGCAAGCGTTTCCGTGCTCGTGCGTACACAGCAAAGGGGCGAACTGACGGCAAAATTTGATCGGGAGCAAAAATGCCGCACAGGCTTTTTTTGACAGATGTTGCGGCGGGGGGCAAACTGTGGTTTGAAGCGGGATGATAGCATGGATTCTGCGTTTGAGTTTGATCCACATCAAGCGCTTGAGGGAGATACGTTGTGATTAATAGAGCTTATGCAGTTCTGACCGGGCTGGTCTGTCTGCTCTTCGCTTCCGGCGCCTTTGCCGATCAGCCGTTTCCGTGGCAGATGGGCATGCAGCCGGCGGCGTCGCCGATCATGCATGAAATCCGCTGGTTCGAGCAATATACCCTGTGGTTCATCGTTCCGATCACGCTTTTCGTTCTGCTGCTTTTGATCGTCGTTGTGGTGAAGTTCCGCGCCAGCGCCAATCCGGTGCCGTCGAGGACCAGCCACAACACCGCGATCGAAGTGGTCTGGACCGTGGGGCCGGTCCTTATCCTGCTCTTCCTCGCCATTCCCTCCTTCAACCTGCTGACCGCACAGCTCACCCTTCCGCAGAATCCGGATCTGACGCTGAAGGCGACCGCCACCCAGTGGCAGTGGAACTACGAATACACCGGCGAAAAGCCGCTGGCCTTCGATTCCTACCTGCTGAAGGATGACGACCGCGCCGCCGCCGGCAAGGAAGACAAGGCCGTCTATCCGCGCCTGCTCGCCGTCGACAACGAAATGGTCCTGCCGGTCAACAAGGTGGTGCGCCTTCTGGTCACCGCCGCGCCGACCGACGTCATCCATGCCTTCGCCATGCCGTCCTTCGGCGTGAAGATCGACGCCGTTCCGGGCCGTCTGAACGAAACCTGGTTCAAGGCGGAACGCGAAGGCCTGTTCTACGGCCAGTGCTCGGAACTGTGCGGCAAGGATCATGCCTTCATGCCGATCGCCATTCGCGTCGTCTCCCAGGAGAAGTATGACGCCTGGATGGCGGCTGCGGCCACGAACCTTCAGGAAGCAAACAAGACTTTGATGGCCGCCACGGATCTGAAGAAGACCGTCGACGTCGCCGCAAACGCAGAATAAGAGGCAGGAGAGGACAATGGCTGGACCATCCGCTCACGACACCCATGCGCACGGCGACGCGCATGACGACCATCACGACCACGCGCACAAGCCGTTGAGCTTTTTCACGCGCTGGTTCCTTTCGACCAACCACAAGGACATCGGCACGCTCTACCTGATCTTCGCGATCATGGCGGGCATCATCGGCGGCGCGCTGTCGATTGCCATGCGCGCCGAGCTGCAGGAGCCGGGCATCCAGATCTTCCACGGTCTGGCCTCCATGGTCTACGGCTTAGAAGGCGACGCCGCCATCGACGGCGGCAAGCACATGTTCAACGTGTTCACGACCGCACACGCGCTGATCATGATCTTCTTCATGGTCATGCCGGCGCTGATCGGCGGCTTTGCAAACTGGATGGTGCCGATCATGATCGGCGCGCCGGACATGGCCTTCCCGCGCATGAACAACATCTCCTTCTGGCTGATCGTCCCGGCCTTCCTGCTGCTGCTGCTGTCCATGTTCGTGGAAGGCCCGGCAGGCGCCTATGGCGTCGGCGGCGGCTGGACGCTCTATCCGCCGTTCTCGACCACGGGCATGCCCGGGCCGGCGGTGGACCTGGCGATCTTCGCCATCCACATCTCCGGCGCTTCGTCGATCCTCGGCGCCATCAACTTCATCACCACGATCCTGAACATGCGCGCGCCGGGCATGACCCTGCACAAGATGCCGCTGTTTGCCTGGTCGGTGCTGATCACCGCCTTCCTGCTGCTGCTGTCGCTGCCGGTTCTGGCGGGCGGCATCACCATGCTGCTCACCGACCGCAACTTCGGCACGGCATTCTTCTCGCCGGAAGGCGGCGGCGACCCGATCCTGTTCCAGCACCTGTTCTGGTTCTTCGGTCACCCGGAAGTGTACATCCTGATCCTGCCCGGCTTTGGCATCATCAGCCACATCGTCTCGACCTTCTCGCGCAAGCCGATCTTCGGTTACCTCGGCATGGCCTACGCCATGGTCGCCATCGGCGTCGTCGGCTTCATCGTGTGGGCGCACCACATGTACACGGTCGGCATGTCGCTCGACACGCAGCGCTACTTCGTCTTCGCCACGATGGTCATCGCGGTTCCGACGGGCGTGAAGATCTTCTCGTGGATCGCGACAATGTGGGGCGGCTCGATCCGCTTCACGACCCCGATGGTCTGGGCGATCGGCTTCATCTTCCTGTTCACCGTCGGCGGCGTCACGGGCGTCCAGCTCGCAAACGCCGGCCTCGATCGCGCCCTGCACGACACCTACTACGTGGTGGCCCACTTCCACTACGTCCTGTCGCTCGGTGCCGTCTTCGCCATCTTCGCGGCCTGGTACTACTGGTTCCCGAAGATGACCGGCTACATGTATTCCGAAAAGCTGGGCAACCTGCATTTCTGGGTCATGTTCGTCGGCGTCAACCTGGTGTTCTTCCCGCAACACTTCCTCGGCCTTGCCGGCATGCCGCGCCGTTACATCGACTATCCGGATGCATTCGCCGGCTGGAACTATGTCTCGTCGGTCGGCTCCTACATCTCCGGTATCGGCGTGCTGATCTTCCTGTTCGCTGTCTTCGAAGCCTTCTCCAAGAAGCGCGTCGCTGGCAACAATCCGTGGGGCGAAGGCGCCACCACGCTGGAATGGCAGCTCTCCTCGCCGCCGCCCTTCCACCAGTGGGAACAATTGCCGCGCATCAAGTAAGATCGCGAAAGGCATTCGAGACCAGGCGCCGCGACTTCGCGCGCGGCGCCCCTGATATGAGTAGGACGGGTTCCATGACGGTTATCGACAATCACGAGGCACTGGGCGCGGACGGCGGGGTTCGCCTGTCGGAGGCCAATGCGCGCGATTTCTTCGAACTTCTCAAGCCGCGCGTCATGTCGCTCGTCGTCTTCACGGCCTTTGCCGGCCTTATCCTGGCGCCCGGCTCCATCCATCCGGTGCTCGGTTTCATCGCCATTCTCTGCATCGCCGTCGGCGCAGGTGCGTCCGGCGCGCTCAACATGTGGTACGACGCCGATATCGACGCGGTCATGTCGCGCACGGCCAAGCGTCCGATCCCGGACGGCCGCGTGACGCCCGGTGAGGCGCTCGCCTTCGGCCTGATGCTGTCCTTCTTTTCCGTCGCCATCCTCGGCCTGGTGATCAACTGGTTTGCCGCCGGGCTTCTGGCCTTCACCATCTTCTTCTATGCCGTCGTCTACACGATGTGGCTGAAGCGCTGGACGCCGCAGAACATCGTCATCGGCGGCGCTGCCGGCTCCTTTCCGCCGATGATCGGCTGGGCCTGCGTCACCGGCGGCGTGTCGATGGAAAGCATCGTTCTCTTCCTGATCATCTTCCTGTGGACGCCGCCGCATTTCTGGGCGCTCGCCCTGTTCAAGATGCGCGATTACGGCGCCGTCGGCGTGCCGATGATGCCGAATGTCGCCGGCGAGGCCTCCACCAAGCGGCAGATCGTCGCTTATACGCTGCTGACCGCCGTCATCGCCGTCGTGCCCGCCGCCGCCGGCTGGGCCGGTCCGGTCTATGGCGTCTTCGCCGCCGTTCTCGGCGCCGTCTTCCTCATCTGTTCCATCGCCGTCTGGCGGATGCCGGACGGCGATGAGAAGATGGTGCCGGCCAAGAAGATGTTCGCCTATTCCATCCTCTATCTCTTCGCGATCTTCATGGCATTGATGTTCGATACCATCGTTCCGCGGATCATCGTCCTTCTCGCAGGTGCGGCATGAACGACCGGATTATCCTGACCGAAGCGCAGAGAAAATCGCGCCGCGGCCGCAACATCGCCCTTGGCTTCGCGCTCGCCGGCCTCGTCGTCCTGTTCTATGTCGTGACGCTGATCAAGTTCGGCGCGGGAATGCAGGGGTGAACCGATGACCGAGAACCGCCAATCTCCCGCTCCGCGCTCACGCAACGACGCCGTCGTCGTCGGCGTTTGCCTGGCCTTCGTCGGCGGCATGATCGGCATGAGTTATGCCGCCGTGCCGCTCTACGACATGTTCTGCCGCGTGACCGGCTATAACGGCACGACGCAGCGCGTCGAGCAGGTGTCGACCACCATCCTCGACCGCAAGATGACGGTGACCTTCGACGCCAATGTCGCGCCCGGCCTGCCGTGGGAATTCAAGCCGCTGCAGCGCGAGGTCACCCTGCGCATCGGCGAGACGGCGCAGGTGGAATTCGAGGCGAAGAACACCTCGGACGTGCCGACGACGGGCCAGGCGATCTTCAACGTCACGCCGATGGTCGCCGGCGCCTATTTCAACAAGGTCCAGTGCTTCTGCTTCAACGAAACCGAGCTGAAGCCCGGCGAAACGCTGAAGATGCCGGTGGTGTTCTACATCGATCCCGACATCGTCAACACGCCGGAAACCAACAATATCGGGACGCTGACCTTGTCCTATACCTTCTATCCGCGGGAGAACGCGAAGCCGGTGGCCTTGCGTTCGGGGACGGATGGAGCGGAAACGAATAAATTGTGAGAGGCAAGTTCCCGGTTCGCCGGGAGCGTTATGAGCCTGTCGACGGTGGGAACCGGTCTTCGCGACCACGACAGGCTCGCAACAGAGAGAAAGACTTTCGGGGATTGCTGATATGGCCGATGCGCACCAGAAGAACCACGATTATCACATCATCGACCCAAGCCCGTGGCCGTTCCTGGCGTCCGTAGGGGCCTTCGTCATCACCTTCGGCGGCGTGGCCTACATGCGCTACCTGAACGGCGGCTCCTTCAAGCTGTTCGGTCTGGAACTGGCCACCCCGTGGCTGTTCTTCATCGGCCTGGCGCTGGTGCTGTACACCATGTACGGCTGGTGGGCGGATACGGTGAAGGAAGCCCATGAGGGCCACCACACCCGCGTCGTGTCGTTGCATCTGCGCTACGGCATGATCATGTTCATCGCTTCGGAAGTGATGTTCTTCGTCGCCTGGTTCTGGGCCTTCTTCGACGCCAGCCTGTTTCCGCATGAGGTCATCCAGGCCTCGCGCCTGGAATTCACCGGTGGCCAGTGGCCGCCGAAGGGCATCGAGGTTCTCGACCCCTGGCACCTGCCGCTCTACAACACCATCATCCTGCTGCTGTCGGGCACGACGGTCACCTGGGCGCACCATGCGCTGCTGCACAACGATCGCAAGGGCCTGGTTTACGGCCTGGCGCTGACCGTTGCGCTCGGCGTGCTGTTCTCCTTCGTGCAGGGCTACGAATATGCCCACGCTCCCTTCGCCTTCAAGGCGTCGATCTATGGCGCGACCTTCTTCATGGCGACCGGTTTCCACGGCTTCCACGTTCTGGTCGGCACCATCTTCCTGCTGGTCTGCCTGCTGCGCGCCATGAAGGGCGATTTCACCCCCAAGCAGCATTTCGGCTTCGAGGCCGCTGCCTGGTACTGGCACTTCGTCGACGTCGTCTGGCTGTTCCTGTTCTTCGCCATCTACATCTGGGGTGGCTGGGGCGCGCCGATCGCCCACGGCTGATCGACCGACAGGCAGGACTGGATTTCGGCCCGCGTTTCGCGGGCCGTTTTCGTTTCGGGCATTTTCGTTCCAGGCAGGGACAAAAGCGCGCAAGCCGCGATAGCCGGTGAGCCCGCGTTGGACGGCGGCAGAAAATGCCGTTACCAAGGACAGACAGACAAAGAGGCCAAGCGATGAGCAACGACAACGCCCACTATCCCCCCGTCGATCCGATCAAGGTCGGGCTGGCGGGCCATTGCCCGCGCTGCGGCCAGGGCAAGCTGTTCGACGGGCTCGTGAAGATCAAGCCGCGCTGCGCCAATTGCGGGCTGGATTATGCCTTTGCCGATTCCGGCGACGGCCCGGCCGTATTCGTCATCCTGATCATCGGCTTCCTCGTCGTCGGCCTGGCGCTCTGGGCGGAGGTGAATTACCACTGGCCGGTCTGGCTGCATATCCTGCTCTGGGGGCCGCTGACGATCATTCTGTCGCTGGCCCTGTTGCGCGGCTTGAAGGGCGTGCTGATCGCGCTGCAATATCGCAACAGCGCCTCCGAAGGAAAAATCGACCGTGAATGAGGCCGCCCTGCCGCGCAGCCGCGGCCGCCGCATTTTTGCAGGCGTCGCCTTTCTCGTTGCGCTCGCCATTCTGCTGTCGCTCGGCACCTGGCAGGCGCGGCGCCTCGTCTGGAAGGAAGCGCTGATCGCCGAGATCGAGGCGCGCCGCCATGCCGCCCCGACGCCGCTCGGCGAGATCGAGGCAATGGCGCTTCAAGGCGGCGACGTCGATTATCGCACGACCACGGCGACCGGCCGTTTCCAGCATGACAAGGAGCGGCATTTCTTCGCCACCCATGACGGACAGTCAGGCTTTTATGTCTATACGCCGCTGCAGCTGGATGACGGTCGTTTCCTGTTCGTCAACCGTGGTTTCGTGCCCTATGAGCGCAAGGAGCCGGGAACGCGGCTGGCCGGCCAGATCGCGGCCGGCCCGGTGACCGTCAACGGCCTCGCCCGCGCCAAGCTTCCCGAAAAGCCTTCCTCGCTTGTGCCGGACAACGATCCGGCGAAAAACATCTTCTACTGGAAGGATCTGGACGCCATGGCCGCGACCGTCGACCTTCCGAAGGACAAGGTGCTGCCCTTCTTCGTCGACGCCGATGCGACGCCCAATCCGGGCGGCCTGCCGATCGGCGCGGTGACGCAGGTCGACCTGCCCAACAATCACCTGCAATACGCCGTCACCTGGTACGGGCTGGCGGCGGCGCTGACGGCGGTGGGGGGTGTGAGGTGGTGGCGCAACCGGCGCGGCGGTTGAAGGGGAGGGGCAAGCGCTTTTTGCCGCTTTGCCGTTTCATCGTCGGCATTTTGTGTTACATCGCCATCGAACGACATCATGCGATACATGAACGCGATGTCGAACAGGATGAACAGCGCGCGTCAAGGGATTCGAAAGACTCATCCTTTTCCCGCCGCGCTAGAAGAGTGAGGCAGGACAGGCATGGATATCGCCGTTTCCAAACCGCCCTTGACGATCCGGCTCTGCGGGCCGCGCGGCTTCTGCGCCGGCGTGGACCGCGCCATCCAGATCGTGGTTCTCGCGCTGAAATCCTATGGCGCGCCGGTCTATGTGCGTCACGAGATCGTCCATAACCGTTATGTCGTCGAGGGGCTGGAGGCCAAGGGCGCGGTCTTCGTCGAGGAACTCGACGAGATCCCGGCGGAGCATCGCCAGCAGCCGGTGGTGTTTTCCGCCCATGGCGTGCCGAAATCCGTGCCGGAGGATGCGGTCGCCCGCAACCTGTTCTATCTCGACGCCACCTGCCCGCTGGTTTCGAAAGTGCATAAGCAGGCGATGCGCCACCAGCGCCTCGGCCGCCATGTCATCCTCATCGGCCATGCCGGCCATCCGGAGGTGATCGGCACCATGGGCCAATTGCCGGAGGGGTCTGTGTCGCTGATCGAGACGGTCGAGGATGTCGATGCCTATGTGCCCGCCGATCCCGACAATCTCGGCTATGTGACGCAGACGACGCTGTCGGTGGACGATACCGCCGGCGTCATCGCGCGGCTGATGCAGCGCTTCCCCAACCTGACGGCCCCGGCGGCGGATTCGATCTGTTACGCAACCACCAACCGCCAGGATGCGGTGAAGGCTGCGGCCCCCGGCTGCGACCTGTTCATCGTCGTCGGAGCGCCGAATTCTTCCAATTCCAAGCGGCTGGTCGAGGTGGCACTCCGTGCAGGGGCCACGCGCTCCATGCTGGTGCAGCGCGCTTCGGAAATCGACTGGGATACCATCGGCCCGATCTCGACGCTCGGCATGTCCGCCGGCGCGTCCGCCCCGGAAGTGATCGTCAACGAGATCATCGCCGCTTTCCGCGAGCGTTTCGACGCCCGCGTCGAACTGGCGGAGACGGTGGAAGAAAACGAGCACTTCCTGGTCAACCGTGAATTGCGCAGCATTCCGCTTGAACACGAGGATATGGCCTTCGTCAACGGCTGAAGGCCGGTCCCGCGCGAAGGTTTTCACCTAAAAATTCCATCCGAAAGACCACGATCTTGGCAGTCTATACCGATATCACCGAAGACGATCTGAAGGCGTTTCTGGCGCAATACGAGGCAGGAGAATTGCTCTCCTACAAGGGCATCGCCGAGGGGGTGGAGAATTCCAACTTCCTGCTGCATACCAGCCGTTTTCCGCTGATCCTGACGCTTTACGAAAAGCGGGTGGAGAAATCGGATCTGCCGTTCTTCCTCGGCCTGATGCAGCATCTGGCCGATCGCGGCCTGTCCTGCCCGCTGCCTCTGCCGCGCCGGGACGGCGAGTTGCTCGGCGAACTCTCCGGCCGGCCTGCGGCGCTGATCTCCTTCCTCGAAGGCATGTGGCTGCGCAAACCCGATGCCCGCCATTGCCGGGATGTCGGCGAGGCGCTGGCGAAGATGCACGTCGCCGGTGCGGATTTTCCGCTCAAGCGCCCGAATGCCCTGTCGATCGACGGCTGGCGGGTGCTGTGGGACAAGTCGGAAGCGCGCGCCGACGAGGTCGAGCCCGGCCTGCAGGCCGAAATTCGCGGCGAGATGGATTTTCTGGCGGCGAACTGGCCGTCCGATCTGCCCGCCGGCGTCATCCACGCCGATCTTTTCCCCGACAACGTCTTTTTCCTGAACGACCGTCTATCGGGTCTGATCGATTTCTATTTCGCCTGCAACGACCTGCTCGCCTATGACGTCTCGATCTGCCTGAATGCCTGGTGCTTCGAAAAGGACGGTTCCTACAACATGACCAAGGGCATGGCGCTGCTCGAAGGCTATGAAAGCGTCCGCCCGCTCACCGACGCGGAAGCTGCCGTCCTGCCGATCCTGGCGCGCGGCTCGGCGCTGCGTTTCTTCCTCACCCGCCTCTACGACTGGCTGATGACGCCGGCCGGCGCTCTGGTCGTCAAGAAGGATCCGCTGGAATATCTGCGCAAGCTGCGCTTCCACGCCGCTATCGCCTCGGTCAGCGAATACGGCCTGACGCGATAATGAAGAAGATCGAGATTTTTACCGACGGCGCCTGCTCGGGCAATCCCGGCCCGGGCGGCTGGGGCGCGGTGCTGCGCTATGGCGATGTCGAAAAGGACATGTTCGGCGGTGAGGCCGGCACCACCAACAATCGCATGGAACTGATGGCGGCGATCTCCGCCCTCAACGCCCTCAAGGCAGCCTGCGACATCGACCTCTATACCGACAGCAAATACGTCATGGACGGCATTTCCAAGTGGATTCACGGCTGGAAACGCAACGGCTGGCGCACCGCGGACAAGAAGCCGGTGAAGAATGGCGAACTCTGGCAGGCGCTCGACGAGGCCACACAGCGGCACACCATCCGCTGGCACTGGGTCAAGGGCCATGCCGGCCACCCGGAAAACGAACGCGCCGACGAACTCGCTCGCAAGGGCATGGAGCCGTTCAAGCGGTGAGCGCCGCTTGCAGTGCGCCCGAATCCTTCTGGAGCGCTGTTCGATCTGATTGAATCAGGTCGGCACTCTAAGCTCTTTTGTTTGAAGCATAATCTTGTCGATCCTCGTTTCACTCCGGCCGGATTATGCTCTAAGGTCGGCGGATAAAACACCGAGAGGGAGAGGGTGAATGATCCTGCATTGTGTATTCCTGCGCTTCAAGGCCGCGTTACAGGCGGCGGACAAGCAGGAGATTTTCGAGGCCGTGGCGGCGCTGAAGGCGGTGATTCCGGGGATGGTCGACGTCAAGTTCGGGCCGAATGTCTCGCCGGAGGGGCTGAACGGCGGCTTCGTCGACGGTTTCGTCGTGACCTTCGAGGATGCGGCGGCCCGCGACGCCTATCTGGTGCATCCCGAGCATGTCGCCGTCGGCGACCGCATCGTCGCGGCGCTGGATGGCGGCCTGTCGGGCCTGCTGGTCTTCGACATGATCGTCTGATGAAAAAGCCGCCCGGAGAAAGCTCGCGGGCGGCTTGAATGTTTTGGGGCAAAGCCCCGTTGCGACTCGTGAAATCGATTCTCAGATCTGCTGCAGCATGGCGTCTGCGGCGGAGACGGTCGCCTGTCCAGGGCTTTCCTCGACGTTCAGCGACTTGACCACGCCGTCCTCGACCAGCATCGAATAGCGCTTTGAGCGCACGCCCAGGCCGCCGCCCGAGAGATCGACGTCGAGGCCAAGCGCTTTGGTGAAGGCGCCGTCCCAATCGGCGAGGAAATGGATCTTGCCGAGCCCGCCGGACGATTGCGCCCAGGCGCCCATCACATGCCAATCGTTGACGGCGACGACGGCGATGTCGTCCACGCCCTTGGCGAGGATGGCGTCGCGATTGTCGAGATAGCCGGGCAGGTGGTTGAGCGAAGGCGCCGGGCACGGCGAACAGCACGACGCGCTTGCCGGCAAACAGCTGGTCGGTGGTGATCTCCACCGGGCCGTCCGCGGTTTTTTCCTTGAATGTGGCCTGGGGCAGGCGGCTGCCGATAGCAATGGTCATGATCGGTCTCCTCGTGGTGAAAATGCGGCCCGGCCATAAGGCCGGCGCTCAACTATCGGGATTTCCTTGGCTTTTATCCCTTCGCCGGGAACTATATCCGCAGGTCACCGAAAGGCAAGGACGGTTTCCATCGCCCGTGCGCCACTTTTCACCAGGATGCGCCATTGTTTGCCCCTCGGCGCGTAGTTGCGCGGCAGTTGCGGCAGCACGATCTCGGTCGAAAGCCCGCCTTCGACGGGTCTCGCCTTGTCCTGACGGGTAAAGACATAACCGGCCGGGCCGGTGACGATGATGTCGGCATCATGCGCGCCGCCCGGCAGCTTGAGCTGGACCTGCAGGCGGCCCAGATCCGGCGTCAGCGCGAAGGCGGCAACGGAAAAATCCGCGCCCGGCTGTTCTGGAAGCCGCGCGGCGGCGGCGTCGAGGATCGTGATCTCCTCGGCATGGCTGCCGCCCTTGCCGGTCACCGGCAGCGAAAACGTCGCCTGGAAGGGGATGCAGATGTTCTTGCAGACGCCGATGAAGGCCTGCGCATCGATCTGCGCCGCCTTACCGTGCTCGGCCACCGCAAAGGAGAGCGGCAGGGTCACCGGACCGTCATAGCCGAAATCATTGGCCGGGCCGGCGGTGATGTGCTTGGGCACGGGATAGGCGATCGCCTTCAGCGAGACGTTGCCGCCGGGCAGGGCCGCGACCTGGGGCGGAATACCGCTTTCGCCGGGCTCGCGCCAATAGGTGATCCAGCCGGGTTTCGGCTCGATCTGCAGGCCGGCGCGGATATGGCCGGAGGCATCCGGCGGCAGCGCCACGATGCGCATTCGCCCGCCCTCGCTTTCCGCCCACCTGCTCATCGCGGCCGCTGCGGGCGAGGGTAGGATGAAGGACAGGGTGAGGCCGGCTGCGGCACCTGCGGCAAGGAGGGCATGCGAAAAAATTCTCTTCATGGCATCGTGGTTTAGCCGAGCATGATGCAAACATGAAGGCGGTCGACGTTGATTTTCGGTTGATTGCGCCGCATCATTGCCCCATCTTCTTGATGAGACGCAAATCAGGCGCGGCCGGCCAAGGGCCCATGCGTCCGGTGCAACGGATCGGAGGGCCTATGAAGCTGTCGGCATTGACGGACAAGCGCGAACGCGGGTTTCTGGATGGGCACTTTCTGATCGCCATGCCCGGCATGTTCGACAGCAATTTTTCCCGCTCGGTCGTCTATGTCTGCGCCCATTCCTCGGCAGGCGCCATGGGTTTCGTCATCAACCAGCCGCAATCGATCACCTTCACCGACGTGCTGCTGCACCTGCAGCTCATCCGCAAGAACGACGCCATCCTGCTGCCGGACGAGACGCGGCATTTCCCGATCCGCTCCGGCGGGCCGGTGGAGACGGGGCGCGGCTTCGTGCTGCATTCCGACGACTATGCCAGCGACAGCAGCATACCGATCAGTGATGACATCTCGTTGACGGCGACGCTGGACGTGGTCCGGGCGATTTCCAATGGCCGCGGTCCGCGCCGCGCGACGATGATGCTGGGTTACGCCGGCTGGGGCGCCGGCCAGCTGGAGCGCGAGATCGCCACCAATGGCTGGCTGAACTGCCCGGCCAGCGAAGAACTGATCTTCGATAACAATCTCGACGACAAGTATGAGCGCGCGCTTGCCCTGATGGGGGTCACCCCCGCCATGCTGTCGCGCGATGCCGGCCACGCCTGACCGGAGATTCTACCGGAGCGCGTAGTGGACGACGGGGGCGAGTGGCCGGGCCGAAACCGCGCGCCGATCGTCTGGCCGTGGACGGCTGACGAATTTCTGCGCCGCCGGGGAACGAAAACGAAGCTCCTGCCGTTTATCAGGTGCAAGCACGAATTCAGCATTCGTAGCGCTCATGGTAGCCTAAGGAGATTTTTGATGGGTAGCACCACCGATAAGGTTCAGGGATACGCCAACCAGGCCGCCGGCAAGGTCAAGAAGGCCGTCGGCGACGCCGTCGATAGCCCGAAGATGGAAGCGGAAGGCCATGTCCAGGAAGCCAAGGGTCGCGCCCAGGTTGCGACCGGCAAGGTCAAGGATGCGGTGAAGGACGGGATCGACCGTCTCTGATCCGCTGGCGGACAACCGAATTCGAAAGCCTGCCCGGCCTGCCGCGGCAGGCTTTTCGACGAACAGGGGGCGCGTAGGCGCATGAGGCTCTATACCTGCGACCATTGCGGCCTGACGGCGCATTTCGACAATAGAAGCTGCGTCAACTGCGGCCATCGGCTCGGCTTCGTGCCGGAGACGATGGCGATCCATGCCTTCGAGGAAGAGGGTGACGCCTGGCGGGTGATCGCACGGCCGGAGCAGCGCGTGCGCTTCTGCGCCAATGCCGATCTCGACATCTGCAACTGGACCGTCCCGGCCGAGCCCGGTGCCGTCTATTGCGAGGCCTGCCGCCACAACCGGCTGGTGCCCAACATCGAAACCCCCGAGGGTATCGAGCGCTGGCGGCGCATCGGCCAGGCACAGCGCCATCTATTCTATTCCTTCCTGCGGCTGAAGCTGCCGCGCCCGGATCGCGTCGAAGATCCGCAGGGCGGCCTGGTCTTCGATTTCCTGGAGGACACCGTCAACCCGGACGGCAGCGTCACTCCGGCGATGACCGGCCACGACGAAGGCCTGATCGCCATCCGCGTCGCCGAGGCCGACGACGTCACCCGCGAGGCGGCGCGTACCGAGATGAACGAGCATTATCGCACCCTGCTCGGCCATTTCCGCCACGAGTCCGGGCATTTCATCTGGAACAGGCTGGTGCGAGACCGCAACCGCTTCGAACCCTTCCGCGCCGTCTTCGGCGATGAGCGCGAGGACTACGCCGCCGCCCTGCAGCGCCATTACGACAACGGCGCCCGGGCGGATTGGCAGAGCGATTTCATCAGCGCCTATGCCAGCGTCCACCCCTGGGAGGACTTTGCCGAATGCTTCGCTCATTACCTGCATATCGTCGACACGCTGGAAACGGCGCGCGCCTATGGGCTGGCGATCGACCCCAAGGGGCATGACGAGATGGCGACCGAAGTCACATTCAACCCTTATGCCGCCCGAAGCGCCCAGCAGCTCGTCGACGCCTGGGTGCCGCTGTCGGTGGCGCTGAACAGCATCCACCGCAGCATGGGTCAGCCGGATCTTTACCCTTTCGTGCTGTCGCCGGCGGTGGTCGGCAAGCTCGAATTCATCCACAAGCTGATTTATGACGCGAAAAGCTTCGATCCGCCGGCGTCGGAAAAGAAGGCTTCAGAATAGCGCGGAGAAGGGGAGGAACCGCACCCGCACGGCTTGGATTCGCTCGGGTTTTACGCCCGCTTGGTCAGCGGAAATCGCTCCTTCAGCAGGCGCAACACGGAATCCGCGCCGATGGGCGGGCCGAAGAAATAGCTTTGGCCGAAATGACAGCCGAGCTTGCCAAGTTCGGCGGCGTCCTCTTCCGACTCGATGCCCTCGGCGACCACCTGCATGTCGAGTTCGCTGGCCATGGAGATGATCGAGCGCAACAGGATCGGCCGCTTCGGCGTGGTGTCACGCACCAGCGCCTTGTCGATCTTGATCGTGTCGAAGGGGAAACGGGTGAGGTAACCCAGCGAGGAATAGCCTGTGCCGAAATCGTCCAGCGCCAGGCCCAGGCCGGTTTCCTTGAGCTTGTCGAGCACCAGCCGCGCCTGTTCCGGGTTTTCCATGACCATGGATTCGGTCAGTTCCAGCTTGATGCGCTCCGGTGGGCAATGGGTTTTCGCGAGAATGGCCCGGACGTCCGAATAAAGCTCGTTGTTGAGCAGCTGCGCGCTGGACAGGTTGACCGAGATGAAGATCGGCACGTCGCCGGCAAATTGCTGCCAATGAACGAAATCCGAGGTCGCCCTTTCGAGCGCGAAAACGCCGAGCGGGGCGATGAGATCGGAGGATTCGGCGACCGGGATGAATTCCATCGGCGGCACGACGCCGCGCTTGGGATGATCCCAGCGCATCAACGCCTCGAAGCCGACGATTTCCGCATCGGTGAGCCGCACGATCGGCTGGTAGACCAGCGACAGTTCCTTGCGCTCGATGGCGCGGCGCAGGTCGGATTCGAGCTGCAGCCGGTCGGCGCCGAAGCTGCGGAAGGCCGGCTGGAAGGGCTCGACGCGGTTGCCGCCGGCGCGCTTGGCCCGGTACATCGCCAGTTCCGCGTCGTTGAGCAGGCCGGCGGCACTTTCCTGCTGGTCGACCCAGGAGGCAAGGCCGATGGACGCGGTGAGGATGATCTCGCGATTGGCAAACTTCAGCGGCACCATGATCGCCTTGGACAGCGCATCGGCGAAATCCGCCACCTTGGCCGGGTCGCGCTCGGAGACGAGGATCAGGCCGAACTGGTCGCCGGAAAGCCGCGCCAGGGTGTCCTGTGGCTTCAGCAGGCGCCGCAGCCGGCGGGTCAGCGCGATGAGGATATTGTCGCCGGCGGCGATGCCGAGCGTGTCGTTGACCTGCTTGTAGCGGTCGATGTCGATGGCCATCACCGTCGGGCGCACGCTCTCGCCGGTGGAGGCGAGCGCCAGCACGCTTTCGAGACGGTCCAGGAAGACCTGGCGGTTCGGCAGGCCGGTCAAATTGTCATGCATGGCGTCGTGCAGCAGCCGCTCGACGGAATTCTTCTGCTCGGTCACATCGACGACGGTGCCGACGCAGCGGATGATTTCGCCGTTGGAGCCGAGCACCGGCCGGGCGCGGATCGCCAGCCAGTGGAAATGGCCGTCCTCGGCGCGGATGCGGAATTCATGGTTCAGCCGGCCGCGACGATGTTCCAGCAGCACGTCGAGCGTGGCGCGGAACCGGTCGCGGTCGTCGGGATGCAGGCGCGGCAGCCAGTTGCGCGCCGGCCCGTGCATCGAGCCGGGGGGAAGGCCGAGCTTCATCGAAATATCGGGAATGGTGACGACGCGGTCGCGCGCCACGTCCCAGTCCCAGACGGTGTCGCCGGAGCCGGTCAGCGCCAGGGCCTGCCGCTCCAGATCGGAAAACAGCCCCTGCTGATAGGCGCCGCCGGCAAAGGCATGCTGCATGACGGTAAAGCCGATCAGCAGCACGATCAGCACCAGCCCGCCGCCGAGCGCTGGCTGGATGATGTCGTTCGACAATTGCCCCGTCACCGTCAGCCAGGCGCCGAACAGCCAGACGAGAATCAGCGCCCAGGCGGGCACCAGCAGGATGGCGCGGTCGTAGCGGTTGAAGCCGAGATAGATGATCAGCACGATGCCGACGCTGGCGGTCAGCGCGAAGGAGAGCCGGGCGATGCCCGACGCGATGGAGGGATCGTAGATGGCGACCCCGAACAGGGCGGCGAGCCCGAGGATCCAGGCGAAGGTGACATAGCCGAGATGGGTGTGCCAGCGGGCGAGGTTCAGATAGGTGAACAGGAAGATCACCAGGCTGGAGGCGAGCGCCACTTCGGCGCAGGCGCGCCATATTCGCTGGTCGGAGGAGGTGATGCTGATCAGCTTTTCGAGGAAGCCGAAATCGACGCAGATATAGGCGAGCACCGCCCAGGCGAGCGCTGCCGTGGCCGGCAGCATCGAGGTGCCCTTGACCACGAACAGGATGGTGAGGAACAGCGCCAGCAGGCCGGCAATGCCGAGCACGATGCCGCGATAGAGCGTGAAGGCGTTGACCGTATCCTTGTAGGCGTCCGGTTCCCAGAGATAGATCTGCGGCAGGTCCGGCGTCGACAGTTCGGCTACGAAGGTGATGACCGAGCCGGGGTTGAGGGTGATACGGAACACGTCGGCCTCCGCGCTGGGCTGCCGGTCGAGCGCGAAGCCTTCGCTCGGCGTGATCGAGGCGATGCGTTGCGAGCCGAGATCCGGCCAGAACAGTTTCGAGCCGACGAGGCGGAAATGCGGCGCGACGATGACGCGTTCGAGCTGTTCCTCGGAGACATTGGCGAGCGCGAAGACCGCCCAGTCGCCCTGGTGGTTCTGCGAACTGGCGCGCACCTCGATGCGGCGGCGGATGCCGTCGGCGCCGGCGGCGGTGGAAACCTGGAAGGCCTCGCCCTGGTTGGTATAGATCTCGGTGGTGCTGGTCAGATCGAGCGCGGTGTCGTCGCGGGAAATCTTGATCGGCTCCGCTGCTGTCGCGGATTGGCACAGCATGACCGCGCCAAGCAGAAGAGCGGCGACAAAAGCGAGAAATCTGCCCGGCAGGGCGAGGAATATGCTTCGGCTTGAATTCATAGGGCTTCAGGATGTCCCGTCGCTGTACCGGTCGTTGGGCAATCGCGCATACAGGACGTGATCGCGCCAGGCGCCGTTGATCTTCAGATAGTCGCGCAAGTAACCTTCACGGCGAAAACCGGCCTTTTCCAGCAATCGTATGCTGCGTTCATTGTCCGGAATACAGGCTGCCTCGATACGGTGCAACTGAAGCCCGGAAAAGATGTAGGGTATAACCAGCCGAAGTGCGGCGAACATATGACCTTGGCCGGCATATTTCTCGCCCATCCAATAGCCGATCATGCAGCTTTGCGCGGCGCCCCGCCGGATGTAGCCGATGGTGATGCCGCCGAGCCGCGCCTGGTCGGAGCGGCGGAACAGGAACAGCGGCACCGCCTGACCGGCCGAAAACTCCTCCGCATTGCGCTGCACCCGGCGGCGGAAGGCGGCTTCCGTCAGTTCGTCCGAGCGCCAGACCGGCTCCCAGGGTTCGAGGAACCGGCGGCTTTCCATGCGCAGGTGGTGCCATTGCCGGTAATCGGCATGACGCGGCAGTTTCAGGCTGACGGCGCCATCGGCAAGTTCAATGGGATCGGACTGCCGCGACAGGAACCGAAACACCGATCTTGCCATGCATCGCTCCTGGCTGCGGGCGCCGGCCCAAAGGATGGAATGCCGCGATCGTCCTGTCCGGGGAAGGCCTGAAGCGGCCCTGCGCCCGGACATGCCGCCGCGGTTCAGCGCTTGGCGGCAAGCGCCTTGACGTCGGGCGCGCCGGATGTCGACAGCGAACCCATGATGTCCGGCAGCGGCGCCAGCTGCTCCAGCGGGCCGATGGCGGAAAGTGTCGGCGTGGTATCGAAGAACAGCCGGCCGGCGAGATCGGTCAGCCGCTCGGTGGTGATCCCGGCGAGGCGATCCATCATCTCCTGGTTGGAGATCAGGCGGCCGTAGAGCATCATCTGCCGCGCCATCTGGCCGGCGCGCGCCGCCGGGCTTTCCTGGCCCATCAGCAGTTGCGCGCGGATCTGGGCGCGGGCGCGCTCGATTTCCTGCTGGTCGATCTTCTCGGAAGCACGGCGCAGTTCCTCGATCAGCACCGGCATCAATTCCGGCAGGTTCTCGCCGCCGGTCGCGGCATGGATGCCGAAGATGCCGGTATCGGAAAAGCCCCAATGGAAGGCATAGACCGAATAGCAGAGGCCGCGCTTCTCGCGCACTTCCTGGAACAGGCGCGAGGACATGCCGCCGCCGAGGATGTTGGCGAGGATCTGCGAACAGTAGAAGTCGC
>ERZ778022.2361-NODE-2361-length-20178-cov-4.229936_pt1 | contig 20178 bp, 15 predicted proteins | sample MGYA00375752_ERZ778022 | MGnify/ENA primary metagenome ERZ778022 (study PRJEB29350, sample SAMN05389826) | bioreactor metagenome | isolation source: Thiocyanate bioreactor | place: South Africa: University of Cape Town | collected 2014-04-04 ... | reverse complement strand
GTAATGAAACGATGTTTGCTAAACTTAAAGCCAGCCAGCACACCGTTTATGACGTAATTTTACCCTCGACCTATTATGTAGAGCGTATGCGCCATGCGGGTATGCTCGAGCCTATGGCTTATAAAAAATTACCGAACAGCATTCATATCACCTCATTTTTTCGTAATAACGCCTATGATCCACATAATCAATATAGCATTCCCCTGATTTGGGGTACTACGGGCATCTTTGCACAAAAACATGAAGTGGTGCCTACTCCACAACGTTTTAGCGCTTTATGGAGTAAACGTTGGCGCAATCAATTAATGCTTTTGGATGATTCCCGAGAAGTATTTGCCATGGCTTTATTGAGTTTAGGATTCAGTATTAATGACCCTGATCCAGAGCATATTCGCCAAGCTTACGAACGGCTGCTTGCTTTGGTACCCAATATAAAATTATTTGCAAGTGAAGGGATACAAGCAATTTTAATTGATAAAGATGCTCGTTTAGGTATCGCCTGGAATGGTGACGTGATTAAGGCACAAGCAGAAAATCCCGACGTACAGTTTATGTATCCTGAAGAAGGTTTTGTGATATGGATTGATTGTCTTGCCATCCCCAAAAATGCACCTCATAAAGAGGAAGCATTACAGTTTATTAATTATTTACTACGGCCAGAAATTGCAGCGGAGCTTGCCAAAATTGAGGGGCATGCGATTACGAATGAGCAGGGGCGCAATTTGCTTCCGGAACAAGTAAAAAATAATCCAATTTTGTACCCCAATGAGGATACTTTGCATCGCGGTGAGTTTCACCGCGACATCAGCGATGATGCGTTACGTTTGTACAATCAATACTGGGAACAATTCAAACTTGCCTTATAGACAAGGTGCGCCGCAACTAAACATGTATTCCTCTGCCTCATCCTTGCCAGATGAGGTCTCGCAAAAGAAATTATTTTGCTGATAGCCGTCGTGAATATCTATTTGATTCCGGTGAACTTGCTCCAATGTTGGGCGAGAGAAAATTTCTGCTCGTAGATGGCCGTACAAGTGGCTCTCAAGGTTATCAATTATTTTTTGTAAAGAATCCCGCTCTTCCAGTAGGGTAATTAATGCATCTCTATTATCAATGATTACTGAGTTATTATCTAAAGTTATTGTAAAGTCAGACAGCGGATTTTTTTTAAATTTAATCACAAACGTGCATTGCACCGCCATCCTTATCAGGTTAATCCGTTTAGCAGTAAACTGCGCTTGAATTTTATTGTCACAGAGAATTTTTAAACCTCGAGGCATGTTGTTGAGGGTAAAGTAACGGCTGATATCTGGGAGGATATTGTCCAGATCCGTTAAATTTATTTTTTCAATTACATTTGTCAAATAAGGTTTTAAATAGACCAGGTAAGATTGAGGTATCTTAAATGTAAAATGGTCGGTGTATATTTGGTACTTTTCTTTAAACTCCAGACTTAAATATTTAAGATAATGATTTATTTTATAAAAGTCAGCTGCAGGTGAATTTATTGGGAGTGTTAAAATAAATTCCGAATGATTATGTTCTAGCGCGTACGCTTGTAATTGGAGGCTTTTTAAAAACCTCGGAGCAGACGTGGAATAATCAGCTAACTCTTGATGAAGCATTGCTTCTAATCTGGAATTAATCATGGTTTTTTGGATTTCTGATATTATTTCATCAGGTCTAAAGCCTCGAGTCGCGAATTGCCAAAAATTTTCTCCGAGAAATTTTAATGTATGTTCTGGGCAATAACGGCCTATCTGTATAATTTCAGAGTTTGTAGCGCCTAAAAATCTAAACGTAAAATAATAATCTCTCAACGCCTCTAATCGTGCAGTAGCCCCTGGTTTTATAATCAGTGACATTAACTGTTCTTTTGTAAATTTAAAATCAAATACTAATAATGAAAAATTTTCTTTAATAAAAGCAAGAGAAGTCCATATTGCATTATTTTTCTCAGTAAGTCTTTTAATTTCTTCCAGATTAAATTTTTCCTCTTCGAAAAATTCGAGAATTTCTTGTTCTTCTTTTTGTTCTGCTAATTTTTTAGTTGTAATGGCCGCTTTTTGGGGTGATATATTCAAATCAGGTACTGAAAAATCCTGATCCCGGCGTGGGCGTTTGACGGATGTAAAGTTGAGTAAGGGGGCTTTACGCTTTACCCCAATAGTTAAGCTTGAGCTTGAGTTCGATTTATCTGAGTCGCTGGGGCTTTCTTCACTCTCTATGACAATGGTTTTTGTTTGTATGTCCTGGGTATTTAAAGTCGATTCCATTTTATTTATTAAATGTCGCAATACTGTGGTAATGTGACTAATATCGGTTACATATTCATCTTTAAGAGACAAAAAACGCGTGTTGAGGGCATGGCAGAACTTAATAATTAGATTTTTTGAGACTGATGAGCTTAATAAGATACTTTCAAGCTTCAGTTTTATCATGGTTAAGTCAAGTAAAGTAAAATTATAGTCGCTTAGAGTGGCAATTATTTGCGTGAAGCGTTGCGTGTCATGAATGGCTTCCGCTAAGTTGTTGATAAATGTAGACATATTTTCCTTAATAAATTTTTATTGAACCAATTTTCTAAAAATTACACACTTTAATATAAAAATGTATTATTTGAAATGGTTCGAGCTACATAAATTTCGATATAAATAACCCGTGGATTAAATTATTAGTTATGTTGGATCATATCAACAAGGTTTTGTAATGAATCAGCCTCAGTTATGGGTTTATCCCAACGGATGCGATTAATTCGAGGAAACCTGAGGGCAACTCCGGATTTATGACGGGTGGAGTAATTAACCGCATCAAATGCCACCTCAAAGATTAATGCTTTTTCTACTTCGCGCACCGGTCCAAAACGTTGAATGGTGTGTTGCCTAATCCATTGATCGAGCCGATAGAGTTCTTCATCAGTAAAACCGGAGTATGCTTTTCCAATGGGCAGCAGGGCACCATCTTGCCACAGACCAAAGGTATAGTCTGAATAATAAGAAGAGCGCTTACCATGCCCGCGTTGTGCATACATTAAAATCGCATCCACTAATTTAGGATCTCTTTTCCATTTAAACCAGTGTCCACGTGGCCTTCCTGCTAGATATGGACTTTGATGATGTTTTAACATCAAGCCTTCTACTGCCGGGTGTTGCTCTGCTAATACCTTTTCTTTGAGTGTGGTCAATGACTGACCTGGCTTAAGAGTTATTAAAGGAGAAATTAATAAATTAGCTGCTGGATTGACTGCAAACCAATCTTCCAATTTTTTGCGACGCTCATAAAAGGGAAGGTGGCGTAGATCTTCACCATTCCAGGATAAAATATCATACAAAATCATCGCCGCCGGATATTGTTCCATTAATTTTGCGCTGATCTTTTTACGGTTTAATCGCTGTTGGAGCTCATTAAAACTGCAGAGGCCTTCGGCATTTTGAATTACCAATTCGCCATCAAGCACTACGTTGCCGGTAAAAGTGGTCAGAAGGTCGGGAAATGCGTGACTGATGTCTTCACCGGTACGGGTAAAAAGACCTTTCTTATCTTTAGTACATATCGCTTGAATACGAATACCATCAAATTTCTTTTCAACAGCAAATTCTGATGGATCGAGTTTGGTTAAATCATCATCATTCAGGGGGTGTGACAGCATCACGGGATGAAAAAAAAGTTTACTCGTAATATCTGGGGCTAAGCCCCGGCCTTCAAGCCAGGCAAAAAGTTCTTCATAGGGTGGTTCTGTTGCATGCCAAATTTTTTCTATTTCTTGCAGGGGTTGTTGCCCATAGGATGCCAGAGCACGTTTTATAAAGCGGGCCGATACGCCGATGCGTAGATTCCCAGTGCCTAATTTTAATAAAGCCCAGCGCTCATTTCTCGATGCTTTATTTAACAGTTCGCGCAAATAATCTTTATACTGCGTATCAGGAATGGTATTGAATTGATCAATAATTTCCACTAAACCCGGAAGCGGCTCCTCCAGAGCCCCATCCGGCCACAATAAAGCCACAGTATCTGATAGATCGCCCACATAATCATAAGATAATTCAAAAAGATAAGCGGGAACTTGTTCTTGCATCAGTTCCTTAATCATTGGACGTTTGAATGTGGGGAAGCTTAATGTATTGGCTAAAACTGCCAGAGCATATCCGCGTTCAGGATCGGATGTCTGACGAAAAAAATCTTCTAAAAGTGCTACCTTATCCAGGAGGCTATAGGTGAAATATAATTTATCCAGAAGTTCTGCAAACTGTTTCATCTATTGCTTTTCCTCATCGTAACCTAATAAATGCAGGGCTTGTGCTTGATACCCCTCTTGCTGAGCGTAATAAACTAAAGCATCCTCTTGGCCATGGGTGACCCATAGTTCACGCGGTCTAACCTCAGCTAAAGTCTGAGTTAACTCCGACCAGTCGGCATGATCAGAAATAACCAAAGGCAATTCAACGCCTAATTGCTTGGCACGTGCACGAATTTGCATCCACCCCGAAGCCATACCTCGTACGGCATGGGCGAAGCGTCGGCTCCATTTTTCTCTCAGTGCCGAGGGAGGACATAAAACAAGTTTTCCCGCTGATTCTGCAATTCCCAACTCCTGTGCTAGGCGCAGCTCACCGAGATCAAAGCCTTTTTGTTGGTAATAATTACAAAGCTTAACTAGAGCACCGTGTAAATAAATCGGCTCACTATAACCCAGTGCACGAAGACCCATGAGTACTCTTTGGCATTTACCTAAGGCATAAACACCCAGGAGATGACAGCGGTCAGGGAATAAACGAAGTGATTCTATTAACCGATTCAATTCATGATTCATCGGTGGATGATGAAAGACCGGAAGACCAAAAGTTGCTTCGGTTATAAATACATCACAGGATTGCGGATAAAAGGCACTACAGGTGGAGTCCTCACGGCGTTTATAGTCCCCTGAAACAATAATGCGTTCATTATTATATTCCATGAGCAATTGCGCGCTGCCTATTATATGTCCTGCGGGAAGTAGTGTTATCATCACCTCATTACAGAGCGCGGGCTCATGATAAGAAAGAATTTGATACTCATGTGCGCAATCCTCCCCATAGCGTAACCGCATAATTTCTATTGTTTCCAGCGTCGCGACGAGCTGTTTATGCCCAGAAATCGCATGATCGGCATGCGCATGAGTTACCACAGCTTTATCCACAGGTGCTGTCGGGTCAATATAAAAAGCGCCAGGTATGCAATATAAACCGTGTGGTGTTACGTTGAGCCAATGCTTCTTCATCCAACCCCCAAATGCGTTTCTAAAAGAAAAAAAGATTGAGTTTTAGGGTAAATTGCGCATATTCTTTAGAACACATGGTTTATTGTAGCAGTATTAAATGCCGGAAATAATTTCATTCGTAAAAAAAGAAGCAAATAAAAAACCCCCACGTATCACCAAAAGTCGCCCAGAGGATGCTTTTAGTCTCTGTCAAGATCCCAATTTGCGCGAATATCAAGAAGATGCGGTTGCATGGAAAACATACCCACCGGATTATTTTAATGAGTGTACTCCCCTTCATCTGGGCATGAGATTATGGTCAACTTATAAACTCCTCAATCAAAAGATTCTCAGTCGTATAAATGAAAGAAAAATAGGGAGTACCGCATGTACGACTCTGTATGATGGTGATAAATTTTTAGTGACTGCAAGTATTGCGGATTCATGTTCGTTTGCGGTGTTTTATGATGAACAGGATACGCCAATTAAAGTCATTCGATTAAATAAATACTTGCACAAGGCGGATGATGTATTCGAGCAGGAACGAATAAAAGCGGCTGAGGGTAAGGTAAGTTATGATGTCCATTGGCGTGTTCAGGGTATTTTAATCGTCAGCAGGGCTCTGGGAGATTTCTACTGTAAGGGTATTTGTAGCGATGCCCGAATTGATATTTTAAATGTTCACGAGGAAAAAAATCACCTTATAAAAAATAAAACGCCAGCTAAGCGAATACAAGTGATAACCGTATCCGATGGTTTTACCGACGGTGCGCATTCTGACCGTGAAAAAGATATGGAAGATTTTGTACTGCGATGTCTACAAGAACGCAAAGGCTTAGCAGAATCTGAATTAACAGTATCTCTAGTGAAAGCGGTTAAAGAAATTAAGCTTTTCGATAATCATGGTTTTTTGATACCTAAAGTGCGCGATAACATCTCAATTGCCATTCAAACATTAAAGCCAGGTATGCCTTTTATGATAGGGGTATTTGATGGGCATGGGGGCGGCGAAGTTGCGCGGTTCTGCGCCCGGAATTTATTCGCTGCTTTTGATGAGTCTCTCTCATTAAATCCTCTTAATTTGAATGATTCAAGTTTAAGTCCTTTTCAGATGCAAAACGAATTTGTAAGGGATCATAAACATCTCTTACAAGGAAAATTTAAAGAAGAGTGGATTAAATATTTAGCTTTGAACGAAATTGTTCACCAAACTGCTCTGTGTTTCGATTCCTTTAAATCGCAGCTGGGTAGGAAAAATACAATTTTTAAAGGGCTTGTTAAAACAATTAAAAAAGATATGAACGAATCCGCTGTCGAAATAAGGATAAACAGTATCTTGAGTTATCTTGACAAGCATTTTTCCAAAGAGCAATCCAATTTTGATTTTTTAAAAGAACATAAATCACCCAAAGCACAAGATTTTTGTAATTTGATAGAACATCATTTGAAAGAGCTGCATGGATTTATCAAAATGGATGAATTTGGTTTTATTAGAAAATGGTTTAACCTGACGGATTTCATCAAATATGAGGATTACACGGATTTTTTAGTCAATAGTGACAGCACCTCAAATGCTGATGAGGAAAAAAAATCTTCCACTTCAGGCCATGAATTTTTTTCGAAACAAGCGCTTGAAAAAGAGAATCCACTGACCGAAAGCGACCAATCAAATAATACGAACAGATTTTAAGTTTTTATCTACAGCGTAATAATTTGATGATTTTAGTTTGCTGCGCCTTTGCTTGCTCCCGTGGCCAACCACGGGCGATAATATTAGGGGAAGGGTATCTGAAAATTTTCTTGATTTTCTAAGGCCAGGAGTTCCCTCGCCCGAAGGCTCGGGATGACGTGGTTTAGGTTGATTCGTACTCCGTATACTCCGTCATCCCGAGTTAACGAGGGATCTTCAGCAAGCAGCTCTATTGATTAAACGAGCTCTGATCTATTGGATCTTAAGCGTACTCGTGTACATCCCATGCAGCCTAATGCCGCAGCCAGGAGATTGCTCACTAAAGCTTGGGAAAACATCGAGAGGGATTACTCGATTTGGTCATAGGCATTAATAATTATTTTATTCCGACCGGATTTTTTCGCTTGATATAGAGCATCATCTGCTTTTTTTATCAGTGTGTCTTTATCAACAACTGCATCAAATAAAGCGATTCCGATGGAGATGGTGAACGATATCGTTTCACCATCAATTAATAGTCGATGATTTTCTACTACTTGACGTAGCTTTTCTGCGCGCATACGTATTTTTTCTAGCGATATCTCACGAACACAGATGATGAATTCTTCACCACCCCAACGCGCAATGACATCACTCTTGCGTAATTCTTTTTGCATGATTTGAGCAAGGGCGCACAAAACACGGTCGCCTGTTTGATGGCCATAAGTGTCATTAATGGATTTAAAATAGTCAATATCGACCAAAATAAGGGCAAAGTTATTGTGCGCCCGTTTTGATTTTAGCATTTCCTTTTGTAATAGTTCTGTAAAGTAGCGGCGGTTTGATAAGCCAGTTAAGACATCCTGTGTCGATTGCAATTTTAGGGTTTCATTCAGTTTGATATTGTAAAGATTAAGGGAGATTTGTTCAGAAATAATTTGTGAAAACGCTATAGTGGGTTGATTTTCAATCGAGGAATTAGTTAACTCGATATAAATTAATCCCAGAATATCTTTTTGCGCAAATAAAGGAAGACATACATATGCTAGAGGTTGAGAATTATGATGTTCCACATGCTTGCATAAAATATCTTCGTTGGTTGAAGCCACATAATAAGGCTGATGCCTTAATACACCCAAGCAGTCATTAACTTGAATTTCATTACTGTCTATCATTGGTTCACCCCAATCCAGAACCGTGCGCATCTCATCCGCATCATCGGGAGTTGTCATAAACATGGTACCTGAGGTATTTTCTAATAAACGGGGCATATATTTTTTAATAGTCTTGGTGGCCTGATCCATGGTGTTATGAGATTGCAGAATACTAGAAAATTCTTTGAGCAATTGTAATTTTTTATTTTGTCGCTCTAGACTTTCAACCATACTTTCTAATTGTTTCCGGTAAGCCACTAATTTCTGTTCATTGAGCACACGGCGATGAATATTGGTGGCGATATGACTTGCACCGATTAATTTTCCCTGAGAATCATAGATTGGATTAAAGTGTATTTCATAATCTAAATCACGGTGATGTTTATGCTCAAAAGTTTCAATGGCGGTAAAGGCTTTACCTTCAAGCGCTTTTTTCCATAATATCTGTGCTTTATCTCTATTTTCAGGTTTCATGTGTTCGTATAATGCGCTCAGGTTCATCCCGGGTTTTAAGTCCACATGGAATAAACGATAAATTTCACTATGGTAAATTGAGTTAAAGACAATAAAATTCGAATTTAAATCCACCGCAGCAATATAATCTGAGGATCCCTCAATGATGCCCTGTAAGCGCTCGGTCGCATTTCGCGCTTTATTCTGTAATTTTTTAATTGAAAATAACGACTCGGTTAAAATTCCTGAAAGGATGGCAATAAGGGCACCAATAAATAAAGTCATCATGGGTAAAGTTGAGGACATTATATGATTATAAAATTTTGGTAGAGGTTGGACCGTTACCGCCCATTCCTGCCCATGCATCTTAAGAACAATTTTTTTACTCCACTCAGAATATGCGCTATTCGTAGTATCGGTGTTGGTGTACAAAATACCATTGCGGTCATTAATAGTTAAATGAATACCCTCTAGGTCGAGTTTAGCGAACAGGTAGTCAAAAACTTTCTGAATATTCATCACACCAATCATAAAACCTAAGAGGCGATCCTCTTGAAATAAGGGGTCGATAATTAATATCCCTTTTCCGCCTTGTATCAGGTCTAGCTGTGGGCTTAAATGTAACGCATGTTGCTGAATACTTTTTTCGATTTCAACGCGTCGATGCGCATCCGTTGCTAAATCAAAACCGATAATTCGTTGATTTTGCTTCTCAGGGGCTACCCAGCGCACAATAGCTCGCGAATCAACCCACTCAACAGCCACATAGCCTGGTTGATCTTGAATATATTGCATAACATCTTTTTGCCAAACACTTTTAGGTGTACCGTTTTCTTGACTCAGCCAACGATAACCAATTCGGGAAAATGAACTGATTCGTTCTTGAAAATACGTATCAATCAAATACCCGATATTTTCTACACGCGTTTGCAGCATGGTATCGAAATAAGTTTCTTGATTTTTTTTAATGGCTTGCCAGCCAATAAACGTGATATCAAATAGCAGAAAGCTGATGAGGAGGGGAAATACCGGCAAATTTTTTAATTGATTTCTTTTTCGTATAAAGCTTAATAAACCAACGCTTAGGGCAATAAGTCCAAAAGCGGTATGAAGTGCCATATGAATCCAGGCTCCGGTACTATTCATTACCGAAAAATGAAATAAATAATCCAATAAAGTGAGAATCCCCACATTAATGATAAATAGACAACCGATGAGCGGAATAACTAATAAACGCCGAGATAAATTAAAAGAGATACTCAAGGTAACGACACTGTATACAAAAAAGCCAAAAGCTGTATTCGCAGACATGCGGCCAGGGGTATCTGAACTTAAGAAATCGTTATTTTTAAGAAATAATTGGTCAATGCCAATGTTTATCGAGAACAGATACTCCGCAAGCGTTAAAGAAGCCATTACCCAGAGTATAGAGCTGGTCAGGCGAGACAATGAGAAGTATTCTTGATTGATTAGAAGCAATGAACAACCAGCGAGTAAAAAACAAATGGCTGTATTAAATTGCATTGGAAAAAATTTGGTATCAATTTGAATGAGTACCGAGTAGTGTTGATACCAGCCCCAGATAACTGCTGACCCTAAAATTATACTGACGATGCCGATTATATTCGGCAAAACGTGAAACCATCCTTTGTGGTGCATATAATCTTCCGTAATAAAAGTTATTAAAAACGGATCATCCTACAGCTATTTAACAACACTCATCTAGGTCATTATAGCAATTATGGAATAAGAGTAAAAAGAACATCCCCTAAGTATCCTATGTTTGTCCTGGAAAATGAACGATAAAGGTCTAGACTAAATATATAACAGTAATCAATAACCCTTACCGGGTTGGAAAATAATTAATCAATTTTAATTGAGTGCATAAAATTCAGTGCCGCACCTATTGATTACACCCGCCATTTATAGGGACAAATAAGATATGTGTCGATTTGTAGCATATAAAGGTTCAGAAGAGCAAAGGCTTGCGGATGTTTTAATCAAGCCAAGCAATTCACTTATAAAGCAAAGTTTGCTCTCACAAGAATCAAGAACAATTACCAATGGTGATGGCTTTGGTCTTGGCTGGTACACTTTATATGATAAAGAGCCCGCGTTATTTACTTCCCTTTTTCCTGCCTGGAGTGATCAAAATTTACAATATTTGGCAAAAAGAACCCGTGCAGCTCTATTTTTTGCCCATGTGCGCGCTGCGAGTACGGGCGGGATCACTCAATATAACTGTCATCCCTTTATTTTTAAACAATGGATGTTCATGCATAACGGTTACATTCCTCACTTCACTAAAATAAAGCGCAAAATTTTTGATTTATTAGATGACGATTTATATAACTGGGTAAAAGGAAGCACCGACTCCGAGTTAATCTTTGCATTATTCATGCAGCTGGCAAAAAATGAGAATCTTACTTCGCTGGCAAACGTGGCGCATATTCTCAAAAAGACCTTGGATATAATTCAGAAATTAGTGCAAGAGCGATATCCAAAAAGTTCTAACTATTTCAACATTTGTTTAACTGATGGCAGGCGAATCGTTGCTTTTCGTTATTGTACTTCGTTAAAAGCAAAGCCCGATACCATGTATTTGTCCATCGGCGAAAATTTTTGGGGAAGCAATCAGAATCTTTTTGCACAGAAACTTAAAGTTCCTCATATTGTTATTGCTTCTGAAAAGCTCAGTAAATCGGGATTTGATTGGCATCCCATACCGGCGAATCATTGTTTACTGGTAGAGGCGGACTTGCAGATTTCATTTTTTCCACTTAATGAACAATCAAGGAAATAGTTATGTTCGTAAAGAAGCTGCAAAACTCCAAAGTTGACATTGAGTTATTTAAAAATCAATTAGGCGTAGAAACCGAATTATTAGAACAATGGTTCGTGGAGCATTTATTCCAGCCAGATACATTTAATGCGGGTGCAGAGATTGAATTTTTGTTACTCGACCAGCACTACCAATTGCTCCCTAAAAACCAAATGATAATTGATAAAGTGAATACTCCAGGAATTATCGCTGAAGCCGGAGCTTCACAACTTGAAATTAATACACGCGTGCTTCATCGTTCAGGAAGCTTTTTAAGCGATTTATATGAGGACATATCAGCTAAATGGAATAAATGCCGCGTCGTTGCGGAGGAGCAGGGATACCATCTTGCCTTAATTGGTTCAATGCCGAATGCTGCAACCGATGTGATTCGAAAAGATTATACAACCAAAACTCCAGACTATGATTTAATGAGCGAATTTATTCGCAAGTATCATGGACCCCGACCCTTAATGATCAATCTCAAGGGTGGTAAAGAGCATCTTGCTTTATGCCCTGAGTCACTTTCTCTTGAGGGCCTTATCTGTTCTTTCCAACTCCATCTGGAGATTAGCGAGGAAATGGGCGCGGATGCTTACAATATTGTGCAACAAATCACTGCACCTGTGCTTGCATTAAGTTCCAATGCTCCGTACTTTTTAGGAAAAAATGTGTGGACCGAGTCACGAATCGGTGTATTTGAACAATTGTACCGTTTCCCATCGCCGTGGCGTCAGACTGTTTTTTTTGAACAGGAAGCCATGAATGATTCTCTTTTTTCATTGTTTAAAAGCAATTTACACCAGTTTCCTTTTCTCATGCCTGAGGTTGACCTTTTGGAGCCTCAAGATCATATGTATCATGTGCGGCGTCAGAATAGTTGTATCTTTCGCTGGAATCGTCCCATTTTGGATTTTAATTCACAAAAAAAACCGTTTCTACGCATTGAGCATCGTGCTCTTTCAACAGGTCCAACGGTAGTAGATATGGTCGCGAATGCAGCATTTTTTTATGGTATTGTTCATTTTTACCTGCAACGCCCGCATTTACGAGAAAAATTACCCTCCGCATCCGCATGTAAAAATAATTTTTATCAGGCTGCAATCTTGGGGCTTGATGCGCATATGCACTGGAAAAATAGACACGTCCCGATAAGTGATGTGCTCCACGAGTTGATTCCAAAGACTATCACGGGCTTAGGAGATATGGGAATCGATAGCCATGATGCTAAATATTACCTTCACATTATTCAGCGTCGCGTTGAAAAAAGACAAAATGGGGCTATTTGGCAACAAAAATTTATTGAACAATATGGTAAAAACTTTTCTTTGATGCTTGAGCATTTTATTGCCAATCAGAATTTAGATATTCCTGTTTCTGATTGGCAGATGGAGTAAGTATACTAAGTGTTTTTAAGCCCGTCGAAGGCAAAAGTTGCGGTAAAATTCAATGTTTGAATAGCATATTGATTACTAAAATTACTTGAGTTGGTATTATTGGTATTATTATTCTGATTGATATTAAAGGTCGTTAAATAGCGGTAATCAAACCCTATAGTAGTAAAATCATCAATATAATAGCTCAGTCCAATAACACCTTGGCCTGCTGCCGTGGTATTGGTAACTGTGGCACTAATTTTAGTTGGAGTATAGCCGTTTGCAAAATACTTATTGTTTTGAATCACAGGATTCGCGCGTAAATAAGCCCCGCCAATACCAAACCCTACAAAAGGAACAAGGTCGTTACTTTCACTGGCAGGATACAAGTCAAAAAAAGCATTGATTAACCCGTAAAAGCCCATAGTATTCCCTTTAAATCCTAACCCATTGGCTACGACAAATACAGGACATGTTCCTTCAAAACCCACCACATTTGGACTGATAAGAGTGCACGAGCCCACCGTGAGTTTATCGTAATTATTGATATTGAATAAAACTTCGGTTTCTATACGAAACCAATTAATTCTATAACCAATCGAGGCGCCAGCACCGCCCCCTACAGGCTCCATTGTAATCTCGGCAGGATAGAGTTGATCGATGAATAAACTGCCAGTTAAGGAGGGAGCATGACTAATTACACCTTGAAGACCAAGATAAAATCCCTGGGCAGGGTCGGCACAGAAGGCATTGGTTGCAAGCGAAATTCCTAAAACAAGTCCTAATTTACTAGAATAATTCATTCAAAATCCCTGATTACAATCTTAGGCAAATATTTGGGAAACAGGCTAGCTGAAACTAAGGGGTGGAAGCAAGTTTTTTTTATAATAATTTTATTATTATACAGTCACTAACCCCATTATTTGTTAGTGACAACAAGATAGTTATAGTATCTTTAACATGGTTCGTGTTTGTTCTGGCGTGTAGCCATAGTGGTCGTGGAGCTTTTGATATACTTCATCTTGATTACATTCAATCGCTTCTAAGTCATAATCGGTCAGTTTATTCCATACTAACTTCAATTTCAGTTTCGCTTCTTCCCAGTCCTCTGCAAAAAGATTCTCGTTCATGTTGATGCTCCTGAAAAAGATGAATTATATTCATGCACCTATTTTATGCCATTCTTGCTCCAATGCTTGACGATTTGAATGGTTGCCATCTGTTGCCAGGATGATTCCACCATTCTCAATTCCTTTTTTATATAACTGTGCTTTTTCCGGTGCTAAGCCCCAGCCTACCAGTGCTCCGATAAGTCCACCTGAAAAACACCCTACACCAACTCCTGCCAAGCCGACCATTAATGGTCCGGAGACAATAAGTCCTAATTCTGGCAGTAAATATTCGGTACCTGAAGCCAAAGTCATCGCTAGGGCGCCCAGAGCAAGGCCACCTAAGGCACCACCAAGACCTGCTCCTGCGAGCACCTGATTACTCTTAGATGGCTCGACTAAAATGGAATCAAAATATTGTTTTTTGGTGTTTTCGGACATGATGACGTTGATGTCATTGCTATTGTAACCGCTCATTAACGCTGTTTTATAAGCATGTTCTGCAGAATTAATATCGGTAAAGAGTTTGATGAAGGTTTTTGAGTCAGTGGTTGTGTTCATTTAGCGGCTCCTGCACGAAAGTGGTTTTACTGCACTGTGCGGAGGAGCTTGCAGTGCAGTAAATTATCAGTTACTGATTAATCGCGTAAATTACTTGATTAACCGCACGTGATTTGTCTACTGGATAATCGCTTGGTGTATCCAGGGTATTGTTTTCACAAACCAGGCCCTTATTTTCCAGTGTGTATTCAATGTTCACTTCTCTAACCGGTAAGCTTATGGTATGGAAAACAAACTTTCCATGCATTGGAATGTCCTTATTGCTGTTATTGATGGTAAATGTGGTTTCAGTTTTACCATTTAATTTATCAAAACCTACTGGCGTAATCTCTGCTCCATCTAAACTGATTGCGGAGATGAGTAGATCATCAGTGAGGTTATTTTTAATTTTTATTTCGAAGCCATTGCAAGCTGGGTTTGCAGTAGCTATGCCACTCACTAATAATGAACCAAGAGCCAGTAATCTTAATTTGTTCATAACTATCTCCTTTATTGTCGAAATTTTTAGTGACTTATGTGTCACAATTGATATGACATTTGTAGGTTAATAAAATAAGGATATAATGTCAATATAAAATTTAAAAATAAAAGTCATTCTCATTGGGCGAATAATAAAGACAGGGTTATTGGCTTTTTAGACTAAAATAGCTATTGACTTTGATGTCACGGAATTATTGAGGCCGGGGTAAAATATACCCCGGTATGGATTTAAAGGGCGGGTTGTAAGTCTTGCTCAAGAAGCGCTTCTTCTGGATGATTATCGGGTCTAAAAATACTGTGCGAAACCAGTTCTGGACGTGTAACCAAGGGTTTCTTCCAATCTTTTAAAGCCACACCGGTCGTTGGTGCTAACAAGGGCGTTTCTTGAGGTTGGCGTCCCGGTATTCGCCTTTTCTCATCTGTGACAATATCGTCTAACTCAGGTGCGCTAAGCGACTGAATTTTTGGTTTATAAGATAAAGGTAATACCCGTAAGCGCATGACTAGCCACAGAGCTTGTGCTTTAGAGCTCAATTCCTGATAGCCATATTCGTGCGGTGCTTGATAAATTTTTTCCAGGAGACTCGGCGACACAATTTTTAAGGTGCTCAGTTCTTGGCGAAAATAGATTTTATTGTCATTACCTAAAAGAATGAGCGGAGTATGCTGACGATAATTATAATCAATATCGGGCATGTGTTCGTAACCTGAATAGTGTGCCGGATTAGGTGTTTGTTCCCCTTGTAGCGCCTTCTGTATGTCATTTAAAGAGGCATGCATACCATTGAGGCAAGCGTTTTTGTTGTAGTGATTAGCCGGTAGGTCAAAGCTGCCATCTCCATAAGCTTGAATCGGGGCATCTTTAGGGTCGGGTGTGGGATCGTAGGGTTTAACGGTATTGACGGAAAATTTGTTTTCTTCGTCATGTAGGCTATTGACGAGAATGCTACCCCATAGACCAAATCGTTTGGGTAACTCCACGCGTAAGTCACCGATAAAAGATCCGTGGCCTGCGGCAAAGTGGTCGGTGTAGTAGTGAAAACCAAAAAACTCAATTCCTAAAGAAAGTGCAGTATAGCGATGGGATAAATCCTGCAATTGCGTCGGCGTTGTTTTAGCGGGAAAGGGTTTTAAGGTATCGCGAATACGCAAAAATTCATCATTCTCAGAATGGTAATTTGGATCCAAAGACCATTGTTCCAAATGATAAGCCAGGCGCGCATAACGGAGGGCCAGGAAATGGCTGATGGCATAAGCACGGATAGACCAAGGAGTAAAATGAGACATATTGCGCGTGAGCATATCACCGTAATTACGAACCCGGGTGGCGAACATCAGTTGTTGTACATAAAAATTTAATGTTTCTGAAAAAGGAATATAGCGGGCATTATTAATTTTATAAATAGTCTCAATTTCTTTAATGGTTGTTTGGGGATTTGCCAGGCGTCGGTATGAGTCCAGAAGTTTATCCATTTCTTCATCATTGATGGGTTTACTGGTTAAATACTTACCAAGCTTTTGTTGATATTTGTCATACTCATCACTTTCATCAAATTCTTTGTGGGTCGGGAGATTTAAAGAGACTTCGTTACCACCATAGTAATCTCCAGACATACCGCATACTTGTCCTGCAGTCATCTTTAGATTCAGCGGTACGGGCATACCATCATCATCAAGGCGTTGCATAGTAATGGATAGGGTTCCGTTATTGTCAAAATGGACGTAGTTATTATTTTTTAACTTTTGCCAATTATTGATACGGACACTGTTTCCCAATTGCGTATGTTCATTTGTATCCACAACATTCTCCTTGTTATTTAATACATTATGTAACTTAAATGAAGCATGAGGCTGTTGATTTACGGCATGTTATATTGCTGTTCAATAGTCAATTAATATAGAAGGGAGTTATTTCTTTTGCAATTGAGTATGCTCAGAATGTTGGTTAACAATATATTCATCAATGACCTCGACATTATTGAATATTCTTGAGCTTCGACGGCTTGCAGGGGATGAGTGTTTTTGGGGGGAATATTGGCGAGGAGTAGTTTGTCCTGAGGACATGAGACTAGATAATTTAGAGGTATAAGGGGAGGGTCTACTGTCCAATAAATTATAACCTTGAGTCTTGAATCCTAAATAAACTAACAGGCGAGAAAACCAGTTTAGAGGGCGTGGAATAATTTTTTTTCCAGGAGGGCAGTTACTCTGCATAACTTGAGCTTCATCACTCGATCGATACCGGGTCAACTGTTTTTTTAAAGAGATATCTTGAGTTGCAAGATCAATTATATTGCGTGCGGTCCAAGCACCACAATGAATATCATTGTGCTGCACCCCTTGATAGCGTGTTTCGAAACGCATTTCGTGTGCTTTTTTTTCTCCAAAAACAGAAGCAATACCTTTTTTTAGTGAGGCCTTCATGGCCTCAGTATTATACAGAAAGGAGAAAAGCCTAGGGCGTGAGTCAATTAGTGTCGCACAATTTTTCTCGGGCTCATAACACAGGGTAACCCAATGCATGCGCGGGAAAAGTCCCAAAATTTTGCAGCCCTCAGCGACGGGAAGCAGAATTCGCTCTTTTTGCAAAAGCGTTTGTATTACTTGCGGATTACTTTGATACTCATCCTTAAGATCAGTAAATATGTGTTCAATAGTTTGAAGCAGAGTCGTTTTTGAATTATCGGATGCGGGATCCAATACCAAGGCATGAGGGGTAACATATCCTAATGGAGCGAGTATGCTACCGAGAGTATAATGCACAGGTAAAGAATTTTCTAATTTTGTCCCTAAAGCTTCGCGCATGATGCTTTCAGAATATTTGTAAGCAAAACTGTGTAGTTTTTTTTCTTCTGTTTTTTCGTTGCGACTGAACATAATCGTAAGAGGACTCTTAATTTTTGGTAATAAGTTTTAGCTTCATATACTATACATGAATAACCTTATCTAAAGATTAAGAAATCACTTAAAAGGATAAAAAAAAGTCACTTCGTGTTTATTATTGTAGAGATGTTGAATATGCGCATCCGGTATTTTTTGCAATTGCTTAATAATACTTAAATCCGTCTCACCCTGTAATTTTATGGTAATGATTAATTGTCGTGCTTTATTACTTTTGATCCATAGGTCAATTAACCTGAATGCCCGCTCGGGATAACAAGCCACATCCGAAAGTAACCAATCGATAGGTTTAGAAAACTCTTTAGGTTCCAGCGCAAAAGCACTTTGCTGACGCGAAGAGACTCCCGGTAAAGAGGCGATTTCTGGTGCCAAAGGTGCTTTATCGATTGCCAGCACCTGTGTGCCAAATGTATGCATCACATAAGTCCAACCACCAGGGGATGCACCTAAATCAACTACGGTTTCTCCCGTTTGTGGATAACGGCCTAAAACAGACAAGGCCTCCCATAACTTCAAATACGCACGATTCGGTGGGTTTGTTTTATCCTCAATAAATTGACAATGACCATCGGGCCAAGGGTGCGATCGTTTGGCGCTATATATCAAGGTGTGTTCATCTAATAAAGAGAAGACGCCGATTTGCGGGAGCGGATCAATTGACGGGAAGGTTTGCACCAAATTGGGGCAGGTTTTTACTTGCGCTTCAATTAATCGGGAGCGGCGAATGTGTGATAACGGATGCAAATACCAATATTTTTGTACTTGCCGTAAAATTTTTGCTGCTGCTGAGATTGATTGAACGTTTACAACTTTGGGCTCATACCAAATGTCTTGAGCAAAACAAACGGCCTTTGGCTCCTCGGTACTGAGCAGTAAATCTCCGGCAATAGTAAAATTACTCTGTAGTTCTTGTTTTAATTCGGAAGCGAACTGTGGGTGCAGCAGATACGCGGCGTTTATTGGATATTTAGGGTTTAAATGAGGCAAAGCGGTATTCATCTACAAATAAAAGGACATTATAAATAGTTATACTCCTAAAATGAAACCCAGACGCTTCTAATTTTTGAGCGATTTGGTAGGGTAAGTCGCCCATGCTACACTGATGCTATGCTAGGACAAAGATTCAAGGAGTGAAGCATGCACGTAAAAGCTGCGGTAGCTTATGCACCGAAAGCGCCATTAGTCATTGAAACTGTGGATTTGGAAGGCCCCAGAGCGGGCGAGGTATTAGTCGAGATTAAAGCGACAGGCGTTTGTCATACCGATGCATTTACGCTCTCTGGAGAAGACCCTGAGGGGCTTTTCCCCGCAATATTAGGACATGAAGGCGCAGGCGTCATCGTTGAGGTGGGGGCGGGCGTTACTTCAGTAAAGCCTGGTGATCATGTAATTCCTTTGTATACTCCGGAATGTCGCCAATGTGCTTATTGTTTATCCCAAAAAACTAATCTCTGCCAGGCAATCCGCAGTACTCAGGGGCAAGGGTTAATGCCTGATGGTACCAGTCGCTTTCATCGCGCGGGCAAACCTATTTTTCACTATATGGGAACGTCTACGTTCGCACAGTACACGGTCTTGCCTGAAATTTCTGTAGCAAAAATTCATCCCGAGGCTCCTTTTGACAAAGTATGTTACATCGGCTGTGGGGTCACTACCGGAATTGGTGCGGTAATTTATACCGCGAAAGTGACTCCTGGGGCGCGCGTAGTTGTATTTGGTCTTGGCGGTATTGGGCTGAATGTAATCCAGGGGGCACGAATGGTAGGTGCTTCACAAATTGTTGGCGTTGATATTAATCCCCAGCGTCGTGTACTAGCCGAAAAAATGGGCATGACCGATTTTGTCAATCCGCAAGAGGTTGGCAAGGACTTGATTGATTATTTAGTGTCGCTTACGCAAGGTGGCGCGGATTATAGTTTTGAATGCGTGGGCAATGTGCAGCTGATGCGCCAGGCACTTGAATGTTGCCATAAGGGCTGGGGGGTATGTACGATTATTGGTGTAGCGGGTGCGGGTCAAGAAATCGCAACACGGCCTTTTCAATTAGTTACCGGTAGAGTCTGGAAAGGTTCCGCCTTTGGTGGTGCACGTGGCCGTACGGATGTACCTAAAATTGTCGATTGGTATATGGACGGAAAAATTAACATCGACGATTTAATTACTCAGGTGATGCCTTTAGAAAAAATAAACGAAGCATTTACGCTTATGCATCAGGGCGAATCCATTCGCACGGTGCTGACCTTCGATTAAGGAGAGTTATGCAGAATCTTAAGCTTCTGGAAAATCATCAATGTTTTGGTGGAGAGCAGCGCGTATATACACACGATGCGCATACCACCGCCTGCGCCATGCGCTTTGCTCTTTATTTACCGCCACAGATGGTACAAAAGTCCTGCCCGGTGATTTACTGGCTTTCTG